>Ga0209611_10000876_pt1 | contig 48360 bp, 21 predicted proteins | sample S1TSphgellanicum_3_FD_187693 | JGI IMG/M metagenome (GOLD analysis project Ga0209611, IMG submission 187693) | Host-associated microbial communities from peat moss isolated from Minnesota, USA - S1T2_Fc - Sphagnum magellanicum MG (SPAdes) (version 2) | ecosystem: Host-associated > Plants > Peat...
ATTTTGATTTATTTTACGACACAAAAATGTTAACAAAAAATGAGAGGAATAAACAAATAGCCATGAATCCAAAAGCCCAAACAATATTTGTATACACACTTGTTGATGCAACTTTTACATACATGTTATAAATGAAAGACAAAAAATAAAATAAAAATACAATTGGTGTGTTTGGTCATATCAAAACTTATTACAAATGTTATGAAACAACCAAAAATGGAAGCTTGCATATACATTCATTAATGTGGCTCAATGACTCACTAGATCTTAATACACTTATACATATGTTATGTGATAATGAAGGTTTTCAAAAACAAATGATTGATTACTTAAGCAACATCATATCGAACAATATAAATCAACTTAAAATATGAGAAACATAAGTGATGAAAATCAACACATACATCCATGTACCACAAGACCACATGCGACAAATATCAATACATTCGACAAATAAGAACAGTAAGTTATTTATTGAAGTTTCCAAATCACATAATTGATTACGATTTCATTTATATACCTTGGTACAATTTATCAGCTTGGGTAAAAGAAAAGGAAAAAAAATTGCAAAACATCCATATTGAAAAACAAAATAACATTGATAATAATTTTGAAACATTTATAGTTGAAAAAAATTCATACAATACAATATATAATATACAATACATCATACACAATTTTTGTACAGATTACCAACAAAGACTTGATATATTTGAATCTCTTTCTTTGTATGAATTTTCTAGTGAGGTAATAAAATAAATAACACACATTGCAATCAATTTTATCAAAATCACCCTCAATATGACACTTACAATTTATATGAAATACTATTAATTCAAAATTATACAATACCATCACAATTAAATGACCTTGAAAATTATGCTAGATCAATATTTATTCTATTTTCCTCATGGCGAACGCTATTCAACATAAAAAAGACCTCACAACAACTTGGGATGTAATATTAAAAACTTCATATCCAACATTTTTTGATTTTATAAAAAAATTAAAAACGTCAATATCTTACAAGAATGCAAAGAATCAAAAGACTCTGATTGTTTATTAAGAGCTTCAATTGAAGACAACATTGATGAAGACAATAAAAATGTTACATCAAATCACCCACTTTATGATGATGAATTCAAAACCACAATAGAAGAAGACATTCATAAAATATAAATCCAACAAAATGACGTAAAAAATTATACAATTGTGAAAGCATAGAAATAAAATACATGTTGTGTAATGCAAGCATGACATGTTATGTTTTTGAAATAACTAAGACCTTAGAATTTATGAAAAATGAAAAAAAAAACTCAACCTATTCAAAATTATGATATGGATACCATCATAGAAATCAAAACAATAACAAACAATGGACTCATATGTTAAGAAATCTACAAAGAAACAAACTTGATACAACAATGTTAGAACTTCAAAATCGATATTGTTAAAAAAGAGACATATGCTTATAAATGACAACTCACAACAACCTAAAATACGTGAATTACTCAATGTCCAAATATAAATAGATTCCTACTACAACAACATGAAAATTTTAATATTTAATAACGAAAATATTGATTCACCCATATCTTTAAAAAATTCATAATCAAAAAATATAAATTAAATGATCTACAACTTTCTGCCTTTGAAAGATTCATAAAAATGAATTCCACTAATCAACTACTACAATACATAGGGGATGTTGTAATACATGCAAAACACAAATCATCAAAGCTATTAAAAAATATTTTTTGAAAACAAACAAAGAAGACAAATTACACATTATAACATACATTGCAAATGCTGCTTTATTGATAGGTGGAACAACTATCCATTCCTTACTTGGTTTATCAATTAATAAAAATACAATTATAAACAAATCCAAAACAATATTGAATAGGTGGTCCAACATTTAGTTTATGATAGTCGATGAAATATCAATGGTGGGTTGTACGATGCTTGCTACAATGCATTTAAAATTACAAAAATTAAAATCAAGCATATTGCCATTTGAAGGACTTCATATAATGTTCATGGGAGATTTTTTACAATTTCCACCCATCATTATCTTCAACCAACATCCAACCAACTTTTATGTTCACAAATTCAACGCAAAAATTTAAAAAATCATAAGTAAAAGTATATGGGAAAACTACATTCGCCCAAATAACATCCTTTTAACAAAACAAATGTGACAAAACAAAGACATAAAGTATGCAATTCTTTTACAAAATCTTCAAAATGGAATAATTTCATATTTAAATTTTTATTTGTTAAAAACATGTTTTCTCACTAATATAAATGTAAATCTCTTTGATGACCCATGGAAAACAACAACCTTCATAGTACCTAGAAATGAGTTATGGAACGCAATTAATCAACAAATGATAAACATCATCTCAATAGAATCAAAACAAAAATGTTATATTATAATGGCCATTATACGAAGTGACATACAATACCTCATAAGACAAATTATTTCAACAAGTAAAACTCAAAATTTAACACCTTTTTTGAAATTATACAAAGGAATGAAAGTCATAATCACAGAAAACCTATATCTTAAACTAGGAATTGTCAAATGGAACCATCAGTTACATTCAAAAAATTTCAATCAACAAATCTCAATGGATTCAACGAAATCATTCAATGCACCCACCTACAAATGTTTATGTTGATTTAAATGAATTCATTAAAAAACATGACACTTTACAAAACATAACCTTATAAGATCTACCAAAAAATGTCATACCAATAGTATCAATATTTAGAACCTTTCAATATCATCACCAAATACCATAATCAAATACTTCCAAGACATACCCTTGCTTTTTGTCTCACAAATTTTAAATTTCAAGGAGAAACATTTGATCACTTGATCATAGACTTGAAACAACCACCTAATAATGTACCAATTAACATGCACAACATATATGTAACATTATCATGATTACGTTTTTTGGATGGACTCGTAATATTGAAGGATATATTTATAGAAGATATATGTAAAGCCAAATTCAAAAAAAGGTCATTAGAGATGACAAAACCTCTTTCAAACCAAAAGCATATCAATACGAATGGTACCAAAACCAACAAAGATATTGAAATTCCTATAAATTCAAATATTGACCCTAAAAAATGTGATGATAATTTATTAAATAACAAAGAAACAAAAAGAAATCGTGATATCAAGTGATTCAAAAAATGACTCCAATAAGTATGATAAGATTGATCATTGGATTGAAGACCTTCAATTAATTAAAGTAGATGAGAATATCCTTCTTGACTCGAACAGATGGTTAAGTGACCAACATGTAGGAAGTGTTATGCAAATATTGTATGTTGAAAAATTACAATATTAGGATATGAACAACATACATATGTAATCTAGGAAAAAAATGTACATGTGTCAAAAATTGTCTTCAACACATATTCATAAACAATGATCATTGGATATTAGTAAAAATCCACATGCCAACTCCTAATTTACATTGTACAATACACGATTCACATATGCCAAGGATGAAAAAATTGCCTAGCGACACAATCTACTTATTATGCAAACTTGTAAATTGAACAACTTGTTATACACATATGTAAATGTAATACAACAAATAAACAACTCATCATGTGGTGTTTTCACAATAGCATATGCAACAGACATTGCATTTGGATTGATCTCAATATGTTTTGACATAAATGCGAACACATTTATGAAACTCCATAAACAACATATACATCTTTCCCTTCCCAAAATATGAATTAATATGACATATATATCCTTTTTAAAAAAATTCATTATCATTGGTAGAGTGAAGCAGCGTGAAGCCCAAGTGATTTTATAGTTTAATGTTTTTTGAAAACCATGGTTATATATTAGAACAAATTTTTATATTTGTAAAGGCCTTGGCCATTTTTTATCTATTATTAAAAGGAGTAGGTTGTGAAGTGGAATTATAGGCCAATCCACCTATGTCACAAAATTGAGAAAATAAATAAGTATTGCCACAATTGAATGGTTGGCAAAAACATGCATATGGACTATCTTAATATCAAGGTGTGTCAAGACAAATTCTCCATGTGATAGGTCCAAAGTGATTCTCATAAATATCCTCATTTGAAGGTAAATGATTTGTGGTCAATGAGGTGACAAATCTAGTTAGTTGTTGGCTTCTTTGTGATTTTATGCATTGTCTTTAGCATAACAATGTGAGAAGAAACAAAATGTTAAGTGAACACTTAAAGTTACCTCCCTTTGTCTTTTCAACCTAACATGAAAATTACCCACAAAAACAAGTAATTTTTTGGTAAACCTAATAAGAATATCCACAAAGGTGAACAATGAGCAAAGGGTTGCGAATGTCAATCTAATGTCTTGAAAGAAAGCATACAAAGACATGAACAATTATACCTCATATAGAAAAGCAAGTCCAAAAAGTGAGAAAAGTTATACCTCACGCAATGGACAAGCCAAGAGATTATAAAACCTCATTGTTTTTTGTATGTTATTTACCCTTATCAGATCATACTCACATGTGTATAAATTACATGTCTAACAATATGAACTAATTGCCACAACATCATTTGTTGCTATTAAATCCATTTGAGTTCAAAATCATACCAAAGTATGGTCCCACTAGGATTTGCGAGTCAAATACATCCAATTGTCACCCTATTCCTTCCATGACATCTAACTATCAACAAAGATCTCACATCCATTTAATGAAAGTTGTAAAACTAACAAGTTTTATGGATAAAACCAAATGAACTTGATTTAACTCATGGAAAAATGTGAAACCTTAAAATTCTAGGAAAGTTTTGTCCCCCTTGCATCTTTTTGCACATTTCCTTGTGCCTTTCTTATTTACATCAATGGTGCAAAGTTCTTGGTTGGTTGCTTCATGTTGTCTATTGCATCCCTGATTATTGGCATTACTACAACCCATAAGATTTGGTCTAAGATCAAGGTGGTGTGCCAATGACATATGCAACCTGAGAAGATATTCATTTGGCACAACCTAAACCTATAAGGTGAGTGCAAGATTGAGCTTCCATTGTCTTGAGTTTGTTTTGTTTTTTTTGTAGTTGTAAGATTTGAAATTGGGACAAGCCATGCAAATTTCCCATGAACAACAATCTTACTATTTTTTTTTTCCATCCTCGCACATTTGTCATCAAAATTGTTTTATGTGCATATGTCTTGGTTTACTATTGCAAAGCACACGCATTCACCTCTTGTGACCTATTAGTTGAAGATTTTTTATTTGTGACCATAATCATCAAGATTTACATAACCTATAAAATGTGAATGTTGAACAAAACATTCACTACCTTCATCAAGTATTGCACATATTTGCAATTGTAAGGATGGTATAGTACTTGAAATTAAGCAATTGCATGTAATCATGCAAACGACATCAATAATGGTTGCCTTTTTTTCATGGACAACAACTTCTTCTTCCTTGAACTTCCACCATCAAATGATATTGATGATGACGAGGTTTTCTACTACTATTACAAATTTAACCAGTTAGCTTTACTATTTTCTTTTTGGATGACCTCAATTTTGTAATCAATTTTGTGTACAAAATGATGTAGTTGTTACTTAACCACTATTAGCATATGCATTTTTATACTTGCCATGTTGTTTTAAGTTTCTTCCTTTATTTGCTTGTGGGTGGTTCATTTTGCAAATAATAAAAAATATTATGGTCAACATTTTTCCATGGTTGAATATGGTCAATTGCAATTGGTATGTGATCTATTCAAGGGTGAAAGCATGGTAAAGTATACAACTAATGTTCTTGAACTAAAATGAAGTAAAAAATGAGATAATTTTTGATAAAAACACAAGAAAGTAGATTCAAAATTTATTTAAATTTAATTTTGAAACCATGGTGCTTTCCATGGGTTTATATTAAATTGAATACAAAATTTGAATTTTTTTGAAATAATAAAAGTAGGGAACAAGTACTTTTGAATTAGACTGGTTAATATGGTGTTCAAAAGTACCTTTTCATTAGACAATTTAATGAAATAGATTTTTGTGAAGTTATAAGGGTGTATGAAAAGCATGTTGAAGTATACAATTAGATGTCCTTGATTTAGAATCAAATAAAAAATGAGATAGTTTTTTACAAAAACACAAGAAAGTAAATTCAAATTTATTTAAATTTCATTTTGAAACCATGGTGCTTTCCATTGGGTTTATATTAAATTGAATACAAAAATTGAAACATTTTGGAATAATAAAAATAGGGAACAAGTACTTTTGAATTTGATTGTTCGATACGGTGTTCAAAAATATTTTTTCATTAAATAATTTAATGAAATAGATTTGTGTGAAGTTATAACATAAAGATTATTGTATATTCAAAGGAACGAAAAAAAAATTACTTTCTCTTTGGTAGAATATACTTGACACATATTTGAAACAAATATTACATTACAAAAAACAAGCTTCAAAAACTACTTATATTTATAAAAGTTTACTTGAAAGTTCTACTTTTACAATGTAAAATTTTTAAAAAATTTATAATAGTGAAGATTTTATTTTTATCATTTAAGTACAAATATTAAATGTATAATAATTTTATGATGAGTTTTGGTCTTACTTTTTGTTAGCTTAACAAGTAGAATGCTAAGTTAATTGAATTGTACACTTTACCATGCTTTCACCCATAAAGATCATTGTATATTCAAAGGAAACACTACTACAAAATGTGGGTGTAGTTCACAAGTCCCTATTCACTATACCAATGAATTCATTGCTTCCCCACTAGGTCCCATTCACTATAATTAGTGAATTCACTCATAATCCAGTGAAAACACTTTGCGTACAGGGACACCTTTTGTTGTAGTGAAGAAAAATAGATATATTTTACTTTGTTTTTGGTAGAATATACTTGACACATACATAAAAAAATGTTACACTACAAAAAGTAGGCTTCAAAAGTTACATACATTTTAAAAAATCTACTTGAAACTTACTTTTATAATGCAAAATTTTAATTTTAATTCATAATAGTGAAAAAATATCTTTTTTTAATCATTTAAGTAAAAATATTGAATGTATAATAATTTTGTGATGGGTTTCGTCCTACTTTTTGTTAGTTTGACAAGTAGACTACCAAGGACATTGAATTGTACATTTTACCATGTTTTCATCTATAATTCTTTTGTGAGGTTTAACCCTCTACATGTGCTATTTGATTCAAATGAACATGACCATGTAATATAAAGTTAGCTAGGAATCTTATGAACTTCCATTTTTTGTTGTGATTATATTTGTAATGGTCCTCATCTTTATTTTTGTCCTAGTGATCTTAAACATGTTGGGTTACTTTTTGAATTCTTTGATGAGGTCATGCTCCTCCTATCAAGCTTTGAACTAGATAAGCAACTACCTTAGTGTTCATGGACTGATATTTTAATTACACACTAAATATCTAAAATTTCTCCTAGTGATGAAATCACACACAAAGATTACTTGGCATTGAATAACTTCCTATTACAAGGTGAACAAAACATTAATTGTCTTTATCATGTATTGCACATATTTACACTTGTAAGGATGATACAATACTTGAAATACTCATAAATAATGGTTTGTGTTTTTTTCATGCACAACAACTTCTTTTCCCTTGAACTTCTACCATTGAATGATATTGATGATTGTGAAATTCCCTATTACTATTGCAAACTTAACCTTACTATTTTCTTTGGATGACCTCAATTTTGTAATCTATTTTTTTATACAAAATGGTGTGGTAGTTACTTAACCAATATTAGTATACACCTTTTTTTATACTTACCATATTATTTCAAGTTTCCTCCCTGATCTATTTGTGGGTGGTTATTTTGCAAATTATCAAATATATTTTAATCAACATTTGTCCATGGTTGAGTATAGTCAAATTGCAATTGGTATGTGATTTATTTAATTCATTTGTGAGGTTTAACCATTTACTTGTGTTACATGATTCAAGTGAACATGACCATGTAATATAAATTCAATTAGGAATCTTATGAACTTCCATTTTTGTTGTGATTAGATTCCTAATGATCTTAATCCTTTTTCTATCCAAGTTGGATTACTTTCCCAATTCTTTGATGTTCCTCCTATTCCTAGTATTTGTTCATATTTTCTATTTTTCCACCATAATATGTGTCTTGGCATATTCCACTTGTCATTTCGTTGCAATCTTGGGACAAATTTTGCCAAACCTTCATTACACTTTCTTTTTTAAAGATAATGGAAAAATATTGTTGTATGTGGATATCCTTAATCTAGTTTGGTCATTACATTCATGGACATCTTACCTTCAATTTATTGTTGTGGGCATTTATGTGCAATGTGTGTGTATCTTGGCATATTCCACTTGTCATACCCTTCCAATCTTGAAACAAAGTGTGCAATCTTGACTACACATTTTATTTTGCAAAAAATGGCTAGATGTTCTTGTTGACATTTGTACACGACAATATAGTCAAATAACAATTGGCATGTGATCTAAGTCATTTGTGAATTTTGGTCAATTGCATGTTTAATTAGTATCTAACTATGGATGAACATGTGAGATTATAATATATCATAATTAAGCAATTCAATGAATTTCCATCTTTAAATTGTGATTACATTCCTAATGTTTTTCTTGACCAAGTTGGGTTACTTTCTTGATTCTTTAATTTGAAGATATTGATCCCTCCTATTCTTGGTATTTTTCCTTTTGAGTTTCATCATCGTGGTGATTTGTGGTATGTCAATCCATGGCTATGTCTTCTGGATGAAAATCACAAAACTCAATAGATGGGCCCAAATTTGATAAGACATGTGTCTAGCCACTCATGGGAAATAAGTCAAAGGGTAAGCAATTGCAAGAAAAAATCATTAACAACAATTCATTGTCATAGTCTATTCTAATCTATTTAATTGTTGTTTAATTATTTTATGTAGTATATTGGAGCTTTTTATTACGTTTGGTGTAGATTCATTGAAATTGGTATCAATCAAATAATCCACCATTTATAGTCGACTTGAAATGTATGACATGATTTGCATCTATTTATAGTGATACAAAAAATTATACCATCAAATGTTCACTTGTGTCTTTGTGTCTACACATGATTGTTTTTGTCATGACTTCATATTCATATAAAGTACTTGATTTACTACCGATACACCAGTCCACAATTCAAGGTACATTAACCTCTTAAGTTTTCAATTTTCATACATTGGGGTATCATGGTGAATCCTAATGAAACATTGACTAAGGAATTGATGTTTATGTTTGTGGGTATAATGCTCAAGATGATCAAAATGTGCCACCGGAACCTAAGGGCCAATTTGAGTTGAATGGTCCACCATTTGATACACTACATCATACATGGTGTGGAGTATCATTTATATCAAGTTTAAGGCAACACCTTCCTTCGTCATGTTTTGTTCACCACTATCAAACTCATTATGGTTGTATTTCATTGCCACAATGTTTATGGTGTGAAAAGCTTCAATATGATACACATGGAAACCAAAAGGCCTCTTGTAATGTTTGCTAGTGGGTATTCTTGTATGGTATTTTTTCATACCTATTATGACAAGTCATTTCAAAAAATTTACCCTATGACTGTTTAGGGATATATAAAACTTTTGTGTTGTTAGAAAGGCACCTTTGCATATGATATTAAATGCCTCCTTTGTGTGAAACTATACTTTGAATAAAGGTTATTATTAGAGGGAATAACAAGCATGTGAAATTCATGTTATTGTAAGTTTAATCAAAAAATTTCTTTTTGAACCATCCATTATGATTATTCATTTATATAGTTTTAGATTATGACAGTGGCATAGTTGAAAGTTGCCACGTGGCATATTAATTGAAAAATAAAAAATAAAATAGAAATATAAAATATTTAAGTAGTTAAGTAGGTTAATACATAGGCATAGGTAGGTAAAAAAGTAGGGCTAATTATTACCTAGGAAAGTAGGTAGACCTAGGAAAGTAGAAGGGTAAATGAAATAAAGAGTAGCCATGTAAATATATATATATAATTTTATGTTTCATTTTTAGGGTTAAATTTTTTTGAGTTCATCATAAATTCACACATGTATTTTAAAGGTGAATGAACAAGAAAATACACTTTCATATAATTTACGAAATGAGTTTCAAAGACAAAATTTATGGGATTAAATGTTTTAGTTGCGCATTACTTGCAAATTGGGTTACAACTAAAAAAAGGTTTTCCCACGTCTTTTGTGTTTATTTTTTAAATTAAAAATTTCGTAATTAGATAATAATTATTAGATAATTATATATGTGAAATAATTATTTAAATGATCATTTGAATTTTTTTGAATAATTTATTTCATTTAAATGATTATATAGTTAATTATTATCTAATTAATGATGTGAATTTAGATAAAACTCAGATAATTAATCATATGGATTATTTGGATTATTTAACATTTAATTTTTTGAGTGAGTTATTTGAATTAATTTTTAAATTTCAAATAATTAGTTAATTAGTGAATTTATATAATTAATTTTAAATAAATAAATAAGTTGCATTAAGTTGATTAATTATTTGAGTTAATCACTTGAATTCATCTTTTTTGGGGTTAATTATTTCAAATAATTATATATTTGAATTTAGGTAATTAATTATCAAATAATTAATCATTTATTATCTGAATTTTTTAATTAATTAATATTTAGAATTAATATTCAGTCTAATTAATTAGCTCATGATAATTAAGTAAATATTTATTAATTATAAGTTAATAAGTTATTTCAAAAATAATTGTTAAACATGAATTTGGGTAGATACATAATTATCAAAAAAATTAGATTGATTTGAATTAGATCGATTAATAAATTTGAATTATTATGTAATAATTTATAAGCTATTGAGTAAATATTATTATTAAACATTAAAAAATAATGCAAAAGTAGTACTTCTATAATGGCAACTTAATGGCGCAACTAGTTGTATCAATGGGACTCATGGTTCATAACTAGTTGCAAGTGTCATATATAATGGGTTGTGGAAATGCGTACATGTGGCATGATCGTATGTGATAATGAAATACATTAGTTGCAACGTAGTTGTTGATTAGGTGTTACATTTATATTGTTAATTGTAATGTAGTTGCTACAATAAATATGATGCAACTTGATAAAAAGTTAAACATGATTGATTACATATGTATGTATGTTGTGTACATTACATCGTATAGGGGTCCCATTTTAAACTAAATTATGACTATAATACAACTATGTGATATTCTAACGTGGCATTTTATTCATTAATTGCTTATATTTTCATGCTTCAGTTGTGTGTAGTTGTATATTAGTCATTTTGGAACTTTAATTGCAAGGCAATGTGGTTCCAGTGGACATGATATCTCATAGTGTATGAATGCATATAGAAAGCATGGGAAGAAAGTGATATACCTCAAAACCATGGTAAAATTGTCACCATTTGAACAATGGTTGATTAATGTTATAGTAGAAGCTGTGGCAGTGAAGACGTTTTAGATGATGTTGTCTTTAATAGTACACAACCTTCATATTTAGCCACATCGTATTGTTCAATCTATTCATTTGGGAACCATCTCTAAATGACAAGTGCAAAAATACATGTTTCAACTTTAGATTCAAGGGTTATTGCAACATTTGAATAAGAGTGTTAGTCTCATTCAAATGATTAGAGCCCTATGGTTGGATTGAAGAATATTAGAATTGGACTACAAAAAGTTCCAAATTGTTACTCTTCTTTGTAATTGGGTAGTGGCAAACTATGAGGGGTCTACAACCACAACCACAATGAAACATGATGAATATGGGTTCAATCTTGTGAACTTTAGGCAATTGATCCCACTTTTAGCTAAGTCACTTGCATTTTCAATGCATATTGAATAGGTGTTTTTTGTAGAGGATGTGAGGTTGTTGAGGAGTTGGATGGTTGTGTTATGCCAAGAACCAAGAGGGCAAAGGTCATAATTTTCTAGAGAACCAAATCCCAAGCTCATGTTGATCATGCAAGTTTTAAAGTCACAAATCCCAAAGAGGCAACAGATGCTCCCTTCCAAATCATGTTGATGTTAGTGGCTAGTGAATTGAAGACCTAGCCCAAATGTTAGCTGAGGAGCTAGCAATCTCCTTAAATTGTGATGATGACATAGATCTTTTTTCACCCAACTCAGAAAGCCAATTTTCTCCTTGGTTGTATGAACATTTATAATTGTGAGTTGGATTTCTTGTGTCAACTTGTGGTTTTTTCTATTGATTTATTCAATTTGGATTCATGGGTACATTGAAACCCTAATTGGCCAAATTTAAGTTAAAAGATTTGAGGATGACAACACATTACAAAGGGGGCAAAAATGTTGTCACATTGTATTGTTTTCAAGGGTGTGCATGTTTGAACTTCAACCATGGTAATATTGGAGCATATTTTTCCAAACTTTTTGCATAATATGGTAGATTATAACACAAAAAATTCAATCACAAAGAAAATTCATTTTTCCAACTTATATTGTGTGATTTCAAAATATATTTGTGGCAAAAAAATATACATCACTATGTATTAAAAAATGCAAATATATCAAAAAAATGATTGAAATGATGTTTAGTCTTTATGAAATTTGTAATATCTATTTAACATTATGATTTTATATGATTGGAATAAGTTTGTGAGCCATGTAAAGAGTTTGGTAATTATCATATCACAAATGGGTGTTTTTGGAGGTGATGACCATAATTATGTGGTGAATTAACATTTTGACAAAATATCATTTTCAAATGGAAGATGACAAGATATGTGAGGTGAGTCATTTACAAAAATTTCATTTCAAACATTTTTTGATTAACTAATTCAAACCCAAACCTAGTGTAATCCAAAAATAAAAAGAAGTTTTGTTATACTGTATATACCATAAATATATTCATTATTACTTGAATTTAAGTTTAAATTTTTTTTTTCAAATAATATTAGATATCATTAACTTTGTGAAAATCAAAATACCAAGCCCAAAAACTAAAAAATGAAACCCAAAATTAAATGTAATACATTTTGCAAAAATATACTTTACGTACATGTCGTGAAAGTGCCCAAAGTGGCCCCCTTGTAATGTGCTTTCACCCTTGACATGATTGTCCATGTGCAAATGACATATGATCAACATTTCATACACATGGTTGTTCGAGATGAAGGGGGTCAATTAGATTAGGCTACACATATTTCCAAGGCATGAGGTAGTTACAACTAGATGATTACACATCCAAGGATATTTCAGACATACTTCTAGGGCATGGGGAAGTTCACTTGTGATAATTGACTCATGTTTCACAACAAATTGGTAGTTTGCAACTCCATCCAACTAATATTCCAATAAATTTGTTAATAGATGGGCTATTCCATTGGTCTTTCACTTAACACCACAAATTTTTGAAACAATTTAGTTTTTTTTTCCCCATCACATCTTGATGGTGAGAGTAATGTAGTGCCAAAAAAAATTGTCTTTACTTAGGTTTTTTTGGGGTTGCATGCATAATAAATTTGTTTATTTTGAAGAACAAATCATGTGATTATTTGTCAACTTGGTAACAATATGTGTTTGGGTATAATTCCATTTAGTAGAATGAACAAATGCACATTATGGTATGAATACTCTTTATGGACTTCATAAATGTGGTGAATGAAATTTGACAACAAACAATTCAAGTTACATACTTCATACCAAAACCAAACATGTATGAATTCAAGATTAAAACTTATAAAAGGTGGTAGACCATATAGTTGGCAATGAAGATGATTCAATATTCAAATCTTGACTATAGAATGTTCTTTCAAAATCTTTAATAAAATAAAAGTAGCTATGATAAATTGTTAAAATAGTTTGACCAATTTTTTTGAAGCTCTTGAATGCATCCTAATTACCATTTAGAATCTAAATTTATGTCCAAAGTACACAATGGCATTCTTTAATTAACATCAAATTAAGAATAAATTGTACAAAAAACATTCTCTTGTATGTCAAACAAGTATGCATGAATGTCCATATATATCTTATTTGATTAGACACCTGGCCTTTTTGACCTAAATTGTCACTTTTGAAACCTATTTGATTGAGTGACCCATTTGACAAGACATTCAAAGAAGTCACCTCAGTCAATGTGACATCTCAAAATTGATTGGCTTGTCCATCTTGACTAACACAAAGGATGAATAATTAACCTAACATAATTAGGTCTAATTAATTTAACATGGTCTAGCCTACTAGTTAGGCTTAATGAATTACTTTATTACTACCTATAGATAATTTAGGCCAATTAAATATGCAAGTTAGTCTAAGCTACCAATGTACATAGGTATACTTAATTTAATGTAACTTATTAGGTTTATTTAACCTAGGGGTAGATGCAAGCTACGGTGGCTCAATATCAACAGAAATTACACTCCCTACAAGTCCATACAAGATTCTTTAAAATGATTCAAATGGACATGGTTCTTACTTTTAAAATGTCATTATTATAATCTTTGAATTATACATGTTCAATCACCTACAAACCTTCCCAAATTTATGTGAAAACTCGTATTTAATGTAGTTAATGTCATTTTAAATTTGGAAGTCCTAAAACCCACAAAGTTCATTAGAATAATGCCCCATCTAAAAATTTCAAAAACAAATGTTTTTGGGACAAAAAAATTGAAAAACAAACAAAAATTGCAACTCATATGGACCTATAAAAGTATTGTTAAAATTTAACCATTCAAAAGTCCCTAACTATTAAATGGTTAGGGTTTTCAAAAAATATATTTTTCATATGAGTTTATCACCTTGTATAACATTTTATATCAAAAGTACCAATAACAAATTTGAAATGTGAATCAATATAAAAAATTTCATTTTGTGATGTTCCAATTAGACAACTAGTCCATGTTTTTTGATTTCAAAAGTTTATTACTACTAATAAATGATTTTTTAAATCAATAAATAACCACATAAATTTTCTTCATTATTTTCATCTAAACTTATGGTAGCCACACATTGTAGTTGCATGTATGACTAAAATTTAGATTTATGAATGTTTAGTCATATATGTAACTATGAACACTTGTAACTAAGGTGTCACATGGGATTAATCCAAATGTAGTTTCAAATTGAATTGCTTTGGACACTAATCACACATTAACCACAAACATAAGGTGGATGAAATTTCTTCTAGTGATAGAACATGTTGAAACTTAGTATGTTAGTCCATAAGAAGTCTAAAGCTCAATGGAAATGTTAAAGGGAAATTACACATCATACAATTTAATTGTGTAGACATTTGCTTAGGTCCAATTACCCTTAAGCAAGGTAATAGTTGACAATGTCATTTGATTGTCCACTATACTATGCGTACGTCCATGCAGTAGCATACTTAAAATATATGTAAAGTAACAACTTGTAAAACCCATCATAATATTGTTGTATATTGAATGTTTTTAGTTGCACATGATTAAAAATAATATAATTTTTTTTTTATGTACATTAGTTTTTAAAATTTGCATTGTTTTATGAAGTTTTTAAAACTGGCTTTTAAAAGGCAAGTAGTTGAAGAATCCATTTTTCAATCTACTTTTTTATCTAATTTTGAAGTTCATTCAAGTTTTTAGTTTTTTTTAAAAGGAGATTCTTAAAAACTCAATAATGGGCATGTATGATTTTTCACCATACTTCCCACACAATTTGATGTTATTTTATAATTGTTTCTATATGAATTTGACACAAAGTTTAGTGGAAATACCACATTTTTGTTTTTTTTACCTTGTTTTTAATCACAATATATAGGGCTTCAAAATGAACTTAAAATGAATAAGAAGAAAACATAAGGGACTTGTACGTTTCTTACTTATGCTTCTAGGTTCCCTTCACATGGTTGTTATAGGTTTCATGGTTTTTTAATAGGTAACTTGTAACATGGTTTTGTGGAGATTGTGTTCACAGCCATTTCACCTTACTCACAACTGGGGTCCCCAAAAGGAATGTCACACAACAAGTGACTCCAATTCACACAATTCAATTCTAAGCTATGTTTTTTTTTCATGTATTTATTTCAAAATGAACAAATTGATGAGTTTTATAAGTTGCAATAGACACAAGGGGGGTTCAATTTTATATGTAGTGCACAATTTAATGTCTTTAATCTTTTTAAACGATCAATAAGTTTATTGTTGATCACAATAGCTTTAATATGGAATGGTAATCAAAAGGACTAGGAAAATTATGCCAAATTGCTTCAAATTTGAACCATAAACAAAAAAATTGTCAAATGTCATAAAAGTTATGTCATATACAAATTTCAAATTCTCAATAAATTGTTTAAAATTTGCAAATTACGAGATGTTTTGAAGATACAAATAAAAGGACTACTAAATGAATATTATTTAGTTTGTTTTTAAGCCCATATGGAAGTAGAAACATCTAGATATAAACTAACACAAGATGTAAAAGAATTTTACAAAACATTGAAATGTTTTCAAATACATCTAAATTGAATTGCATGTATCACATTGTCAAAACTTGTCTAAATTGTTAATTTTCTTGGAGTTATAAAATCCTTAATCTTTGTTCCTATGGGAATACCTTGTTCATTTGCAATGTGGTCATGAGTTCACATTAGTGTTGGTTTGTTATATACAATTGAGCCAAATATGTAATTAGGTGTGTACCTTCATAGGTCAAAACCAAACTCTCTTGGTGTAGGATTCGATCATACTTGAAAAATACCATGGTTCTTTGACAAGGTCCATTGAAACTATCAACACATTTATATTCATACCTAGAGTTTTTTCTTGCATGAACAACTCCTATTCATACCTATATTATGTACAATGACCTTTACCTATGCCCAAGGTTGTATAGATAAGGTAAATAGGGTTTAGGGCTCATATACCTTTGATCTTGGGGTGGAAATTTAATAATTTCAGCAATTCATTTGCTCCATTCTACAATGGTGCAACTCCACTTATGAAAGTATGTCAAATATTTACCTTTAGTTTTTATTTATTTTTCATTTTGTTCTAATTTTTTTAGATTGAGATCACTTTTCTAACCTAATGAGCTACTCTTCTAACACTAGTACATGCAATGGACCAAATGGAACAACTCCATTCATTCTATAAGAAGCACCACCTTCATGGTTTTGCCATTACTTCAAACCCTTGCCTTGCCTTGCTTATTCATTAGCTTGTTGCAACAACTCAAATATAGATTTTAAAAAAATTGCAAGTCATGGTAGTGATTTGCTACATTTTAGCCTAGTGATGTTTAGGGTTGATGACCCAATTTTGTGTTCATTGTCCATCATACCAAGTATTTTTTTCACATGTGTTAGAAGTACTGAACTACATATAGCAGACCACCTGGTATGGAGTGCTTGAATGTTCATGTTCATACCCAGAATCCTTACAACATATTGACTACTGTTCATTCAAGCCTAATATATGAATGGGAAAATAACCTTAATACCTATACCAGACCAATCTGTACAAAATGAAAAATTCCTAATACCAGACAATTATGTTCAAATGGACATACCCAGCCAACACTGGTGCACACCACTTTGGATGTTGACTTCACACTCCACATTGCAGACAAATACTTGCCCCTACTTGTTTATCCATCCAGTATATAAGGAGTAAAAAGAGCTGAATAAAGCTCAATATATTATTCATCAATACAGCCCTCTTTAATCATCTCTGCAATTAATGAGAAGGTAGAGATGAATAATGTGCTCTGCGAGTGAGCAATGAGTTGCATGTTTGGTTGTATCCTTCCTTGAATGAATGACAAGGTGCTTTACTTTTCCTGGCATGAAACTCCAAGCAAGTGAGGATGAAAAACAGTCTCAGTGACATGTTGATTGGCACATTGAAGAAACAACCACCAAACTATCAAACGGATCATCATTCCTCCTTTTCTTTTCTATAGAGGCAGACTAGGAATTTCAAGCCTTACTGGTTGTATATGGGTTTAGGGTTTAGGGATCATACACGTGTTTAAAAAATGCAGGTAATTCCAATGGTTTGTATCCAACATCCATATAATTCCCAAAATATAGTTTTCAAGCAACATTTTTTGGTGCTGCTACCAGGAGATCTCCACGTTATGAATAGCGTGTATGTTTATTGCACACCTTGCAGGTCCAGACATTGTGAGTGTAAAAATTTCCGTTCTTATGAAGAAGAGACGAGTTTTAAAAGTTTTTTATCAACCAGAAAACGCCAAAAGTCTTGAGAAGTTCGGTCTCTAGCACCTCAGGCATAAAATTAACAATGATGAAACTCAGTAAAGGCAATGACAAGAGAATCACACCCATGCCTGGGCCCCCGTACGAATCCCGTGTGGATGTATGAATGAATGTTCCTTAATTTGGTCCTGACCGCTTCACCCAAAAAGAAGGCTGATACATCATAACCAGGGTCCTTTTTTTCAGATTTTTTCCGTTGCACATTGATGGCGACAACTTTTAGAAACTAGTGCTCAAAACAGCAAACAGTTGGAACTTGGACTGTGGCAACTAACTGGATTAGAGAATTTGTCCAAATATGGCAAGACAATTCTCTTGGGAGAATGACGAATAATTCTTCTAAGAAAAATGGGGATTAAACAACAGAGTCAGCCAAAACGAAATTTTACATCTACGCGACACTTTTTCTTCTCGAATGTCGCAAAATTCATTTTAGATGCCTTTTAGTTTGCCACATTCTGTAGAGAAAAACATGAAATCTCAAGTCTACATATATGGACACTAGGTTCTTGCAGGTAGCCAAAACACAGCACGATTCTAGAAAATATCTTCTGTCCTCTCTGAACTGTAGCCAAGTTTGGCTCTTTCCTCTTATGGATGGTTGCCACTGTGATTAGATCATAAAATTGAAGAAAGAACCCTCGACACAATATTCCTATTTTCATTTTCTTCTAGCCAAAACGCGAAAATTTGTCCCAAAAAACGAGCTTGTCATAACGTCTTTAGTTGTCACTAGGAAGATGTAGCGAATGAATAAGTGCAGAGAGAATATCATTCGAAGGCAGCTGACATATACGTACGACCAATTTCTAACAGGACATGAGCAAGAAGCCAGAGTTGCCAGCACTGCCAGTTTCTCAACACTAAATGCAACACCCAAGTGAGAACTGTCATACCCACTATATGCACAGCAGAAATCTCTGTTCAGTCATAATGGGGACTGCAGATAATTCAACACACTTGCGAAACCAACTGTAGAAAAGTTAGAAAATTTGCAAAATCTGGCAATGGGCCCTTGATGAAACACAAGCAGCGAAAAGAGAGATCCCCAGCTAGTGGGAGCTCTACTCTCTGACTCCTAATCAACTGAAAAGAGCGTTACAGCGGGTAAAAAAGGGGCCTGCTAAAAATAGTTATATCATTGCCTAAATGTCTTAAAACTCAATTGTCTCGTTAGAATCTGTAACAGCAGGTTGGGAATTTCACTAGTTATGACGCGTTTTTAGTGTTCCCCTACATTTCTCTGACAACATGGCACCTAGTTCAAGGGAAAATGTTAAATAGGCAAAGGGTCCTTAATGCTACCAGTACAAAAGTATTGCCACATTTTTCTTAATCCTGTCTGCCCTCGGCTCACAAATTTTTGTCCCAAAAATTGGATGATGCTGAGAGACCTTTTAAACCCATAACATATAGTAATACAATATCAGCTTCAGCCAAATTTTTCGAATACTGTCAGCCCGATAGACTTATCCGCAAAGTAACCCTGTCTTCACCAGTGTTGGGCGGTTCTCAGCCATTTTAAAGAACCTATAAGGTTCTCATTATTAATAAAAAAGAAAAGATTTAGATAACCTTTAAGGGTTTCAGGTTTTTTGAAATTATTTTTTCCAACGGTTCTCATAGAAATTATAACCCCCGGTTTTCAAAAGCCGATTTTCAACATTAAAAATCAAAATATTTTTAATTATTTATTTATACTGAGATTTTAATTAAATAAATTAAAATTTTCCCCTTTTGTAAAAGAGCCCGAAGCTTCTTCGTGAAGTTCCCGCTGAAGGAGCCGTTGAGGAGGCTAGCGCCACCCAAACTAAAACCTAAACCTAATTAAACACTAAAGTTTTCCTTAAAGTCATCTTGTCTTCACCTTGTCTTGGGGCCTCTTTTCACCCCCTATCCCCTCTTTGAGTGAGGTCCGCAAAGTAAGGAAATTTTATTAAATTTGGGTATGAAGTTTCAGCATTTAATGCACAAGGTTCGAGGTAATTATAGTAATTGTACATGCAGGAGCAGTGAAAATATATGTAGCAGCAGCGGAGGCGCTCAGGAAAAAGGAAAGACGGGTCAAAACTGGATGAAACTCAGTTTGGCACAGAAAGTGGTGCATTTCTGAGTTTGACCCTCCGTTAAAGGCTATGTACCTTTTTGGAGGTTTTTAAAAATCTCGCCTGGTTTTGGACCAAACTCAGGGTACTGGTGCCGTGTTTTCCTGACTTTACGAAAAACTTTACTAAACACCCTGAAAACCGGAGCCCATATGTTTTAATACCCTTAAATTTATCAGAAAAGATTCAACTGATACCCTTTAAGGTTTTCAAAAACTTAATTCTCACTTCGAAGAGAACCGGAGGTTAGGTTTTCAAAAGTTTATCAGTTTATGTGAAAACTTTCGATTTTCATTCTGAGAACCGGACAACTTAAACCTTTTCACTAAAAAATGAGAACCGCCCAACACTTGTCTTCACCCTGTCTTTGGGCCTCCTTTCACCCTCTATCCCCTCTTTGAGTGGTATCCGCAAAGTAAAGACATTTTAATAAATCTCAGTTTGAAATGCTGATACTCAGCATTTAATGCACAAGGTTCGAGACTAATTATAGTAGGTGAACAGTTACAAGCAGTGGGTGGAGACGCTCAGGAAAAAAGAAAGAATGATGAAACTCAGTTTACCATCAAAATTGATGATTTTCTGGGTTTCATCCCCCACTAAATGCTAATGTACTTTTTTGCAGCTTTTTTTTAATCTCACCCTGTGTATGACCAAAACTTAGGGTTGTGGTGCTGTGTTTTTCTTACTTTCCGGATAACTTTAATATGTCAACAATTTCTAAAAATCAGTGCAAATGAAAATGTGCAGCCCAAGTCTAATGCACCTAAAGACTTGAAGCTGGTCAAGGTTGCAGTATTTAATTGCATCACAGCATAAACAAAGTAATCACTTGCAAATGTGTGATATAAACTACTTTTTCATTAATAATACATGTCAAAAAGTCCAAGATTCAAAAAACCATCTGCTGAAGTTAAAAATTCAAAATATATAAATATTCTGAGGGTCCTTTCTTAACCTGATCATGCACTATGGTAGCATGTTATGGATGCTAGATTTTCTATAGTCCATAGCATGCCAGATAGCTCATATACAGTTCCGTAAACATCTGGATATGTAAACGTACCATGCTAATGTTCATAATAATGTTGCAAAGCGAGCAGGGAGATAAAAGATGCAGCAGCACTTTTGTTGTGCTGGCTTTAAGTAATAATGACCCTGCCCATTAGCATTTTTCTAGTTGACGCTGGAAAACACTCAGGTGAAATTTTCTTATATGGAGTCCCACATTCCTAATCTTGTCTAGGGTAGAAAGGCTGGTGAACGAACACTTAAGAGCTAAATCTCCTGGAGTTTAGTAACTGTGCATTTTTTACAGTAGATCTTCAAAGAGTTTAGATGCTCCTTCAACCATAGCACTACTAGGCCTTCGTAGCACTTGATTCTAAGCTCAAATGAGAAAGTTATGACCCCCCAAAGTGAAGGGGGTCTTGTTGTTTGAAAAATTGGATAGAACACTCTTATTTTCATGCATTTTACTATCTATGAACAAACATTTGAAACCTTATGCTAGAACACCTATCCTCCTATAAACATGAGATTAATAATTTAATCAAGTGTAGACTTTTTTTTATTACCATTCATATTTTCTTAAAACTTGTAATAAGCCCAAATATTTGTGATAGTAGTCACTTAGTCATGGGGGCACTTAGGGGTTTGAACTAGGGATCTTTTGAATAGCAACCTAATACCCTAAGATTAACAACCCTAATGATGTCACTTGGGGTAATTTGCAATTCTCTCCCTAGATATGAAATGTTCTCTCCTCCCACCAATGAAAGCGATATAAAATTTCAAGCTTCGACTATGAAGCAATCCGTTTAACCTTCAACAAACGTAGAAATTAGTGTCAAAGATTGTACAAATAGGCTCAATTGCATATGACCCCAAGCATCTCAAAGGAGAACTTTGAATGATGGACCGGTTTACATTAGCACATGGTCATTTTCAAACACCTCAAATCATTGAAGCCCTTACAAATGTTGTCACGACCCTAACCTTGGGCTTGCGACCGAGGCAAAGGCTTGCAAAGGTGCAGGCCAAAAGGGAAACCCAGGAGTCACATTTCATGCTTCTAGAAGTGTGGGAAGGTGCGAATGAATGAAGTCGCACACTCCCAAGTGGGTTCCCACTTTGGGAGTTGGAATCCTAATGAATTCCTGAATCTTCAGAGAGGTATTTCAAAGGTCAAAATTCATTGGATTAAATAATTTTTTATACCATTGAAAAGCTCTTGGAACTTAAATGTCTAAAATGGCCTCACATGACCCATTTGAATACTTGAAACACAAGTTATGGCCAAAAGAAGGGCCGAAGGTCAAAGCGCCAATTTGACTCCCGACCATTAAAAGTTGGGAATCACCCTGAAATATGTGCATGCAAGTGGCATGTCATGTATTTTTGGAAAGATCTCGACAAGGGCTACAACTTGCTTTAATCTTTACAAGAAATTATGGGCCTCCAAAATGTCGGGAGTTCCAATTTTGAGAATTTTGGGACTCCCAACTTGGAAGTCCCATGACAAAATGACATTTGGATGTAGCCCCCATGGCTAATCATAGAGAATACTATAAGGGGGAAGGTTGTGGCTTCCCCCAAGTTTGAGTCATGGTGAATCTTGTGAGTGTGTGTATGCTCGTGGTTCGTCCGTGCACCAAAAATGCTCTAACCATGCATTAACCAACTTGTTGTTTGGGTTGTGCAGGTTCGTGTGAATAATTGACCCAGTTCTCATTCAGCTTAATCCCCATCCCGGAGCTCCAGCACGCCCCTCTACCCCCAAAGTGCTACAAACTAAGGAACGTACCCCAACTATTTCTTCCACTATTTTCATTTTTGGACTTGCATTTGAGTTGTTCAAAGAGTGTGGGGGTGCATCAAATGCATTGTACTATTTTATAAGGAGATAGTGGTTTCATAGGGTTGTGGGGAAAAAATCTTTAAGAAGATCCATGAAGACATTCAAGACAATTCTTGAAAACCATAACAAAAAATGAATCCAGTACTATTTTAAAATATTGGAAGTTTTAGATAATAAGAGGTGGTATCCAATAAGATAAAGGTAAGAACCTTTCTGGCACCTTTGCTTGTATAGAAGAACACATGAACATCGAAAAAACCCATAAACAACTAGTAGTCTTGCTCTGAGCTCACTCTTGGTGCTTTTGCTTGGACAAAAAAACTCGTGTAGATGTTAAAAGAACCCACCAATGTTGGAAGAACTCAAAAAAATTGGTAATTAACTTGTTATTTTCATTGTTAATGCCTCTATATAAACCTTAAACCCATAGATGTTGGAAGAACCCACCAGTGTTGGAAGAACCCAAACAACTTGGTAATTAGCTTGTTCCTCACCCTCCTAATGCCTATGTTTGCACATAAGAACCCATAGACGTCGAAATAAACCACTGGTGTTAGAAGAACCCACAGACGTCGGAAGAAAACCTATAATCTCTTCAATAACAAAGACCTTCGAAAATTAAAGGAAAAAATTTGGATACAAGAAGCTTGGTTGATGTTGGTTGATGAAGGAAATGAAAAGAACAAAGAAAACAAGTTTTAACGACGACGGGTTTAGGGTTTAGGGCAAAAGGCATCGCTATGAACCTCATCCCACTCATGTTTGAACTAAAACGCATTAGAAAGTGGGCACGTGGTAGCAGAAAAATTTTAACCACTTAATCAAAAAGAGGGTTTTGCTTTTGTCAAGTAACGCCTTTAGTTCATTTGATTGTGATTGTACCTTTTTGGGCCTCCAAACTAAATTTACATAGCTTATATCCCTAGAAACTTGGGCAACAAACTAGGTGCAGGGGAATTTATTACTTGATATTTGGGCAACCAACTCATTGTCAACAAGTAATGTCCCTTGATTTATGGGAAACATTAACATGGTTATATCAAGGACTTTATCCCTTGACTTTGGGCAACAAATTGGCTATATGCATATTTGACCCTTTAGGCTACCAATAACATCATTACATTCCTTGCACCTATGGCCCCTATATGGGCATTTAGTACCATGTCCCACTAAAATATCCTACTAACCATGACAATTGCAAGGCACATAATATAGACCAAATATTGTACAAAAATCATACCACAATAACCTCAAAATAAATACTAGAGCACCAACACAAGTGGTCTAAAAAGAAAAATATTCAAAACAACATTTGAGGAGTCCCAAAAAGCAAGTTGCTCAAAACACACAAAACATGTAGGGGGCTTTAGTGCACAAGCACCTCAAAGTCACCATGCATAAGTTCAAAGTCTACCATGCATTACATCCCTAACAAGGGTGCATGGGACTCTAGACTCCATGCCACACTCACATAAACTCTTTGTTTCATAGCAATACCCATCATCTCAAACATGAGAATCTCATGAGTGTCCTTCACCTCTAAGAGCTCCTCAATTGGCAATGTGTGCAAGGGATGCACTACAACTTGTCCACCTGCAACACTCCATTCCCAAATGTCGAATGTCAGAGCCTAAGGCTCCAATGTTTCCTTATAGCTAACAAATGAATAGCTGAAGTAACAATGTCATGTTTGGCTACATGATATGCCAACCAAAAAAGGTTAGAACTTGTTAACCTTTTCCAGGTCTTTGATACAAGACAAACATCCCACAACCTATTTGACAATTTGCGAAAATCATGCAACTTATCCACAAGCAATGGTCGTATGACCTTAATGAAGACATCATCAAGGACCATTGGAATGAACGAGCCGTAAGAATAATCACTACACTAAAACATGACAAATATGGTTACACCCATAATTGGGTTTGTAGTTGTAAATGTCATTCATGACTACATGACTATGTAATGAATATGGACACATTGCTTATCCACTAGTTGTATTTTTGTCCTAGTTGTAAATGCCAACAAATATATTAAATATTAACTTCAATTTAATATAGCTATTTGGTAGGTAGGTAGGTAGGTAGGCCTAAATAGATGGGTAAGTAGGATCCTATTTATTTTTTGGTGACAAGACTTTTTTATTGGCTCATCACAAGTAATATTTGCATTTTGAATATACTTAATGCATATATTGTGTGTAGACCAATACTTTTTCACCTAGTTATATAGTTTCCAAAGTTGAACCTTGTTGACAAAGGATATGGGATAAATTTACAACATTATCTCACATCATCCTTTGTCGCATACAAAAAATACCCTACTTTGACCATTATTATCTTTTCCATACTTTGTCCAAATGAAAATAATAAATTTCATTCATAATTCTTTTCCCAAGATTTACACATCTATTTTTAAAAAAACAAAAATATCAAGTAATTTGATTGAAAATGGATTTGAATCTTCACTATTTCATACATTTGAATAACAATGATATCTTGAAGAATTTTTTTTGAATAAAAAAATTTGTAAATAAACATATTTCAAATATTTCAAATATTTTCCCACATTTTAACAATATAATGAATCAATAAAAATGGTATAAATGTTGTGTTATATTTAATTGTAATTATTAAAAATAATAATCAAATATGTAATCTATGAAACATATAATATTATTTTCAACATTTGAAAATTTTATACGAAGTATTAAAATTATTTAAATGTCATAAATATTAATTTATACACATATATTTTTTATCAAATTTTATTGTGAATAGTAAATTTTAAATTTTAAATGTTTTTTCAAGTCGTTAAATGTGATTGAATATATTTAAAATATTTAAAAATTCCAAGTTGTATCACCAAATATTTTGATAAATTACTAAAAATCAATATTCTTTGCTACCCATCACATGGAAACACGAAAAAAAATGCCATTTTGGGGCATGTGGATTTCTTGTGAAATTCGTTGGATATCATTAATAAGAATATATTTCATTATTTGATGTCAAAAAATTCAAAAAATATATTCATTTAAATAAATCTTTGAGCAAAAGTCTCAACTTAAATGTTTTAATAATACTATAGGCATCAATTTTTTACTTAATTTTATGGTTTCAAAAACTTTGGCAATTTGTTTTCCATTTTTTGGGATTTTTTTCAAAAATGAAAAAAATCCCCAAAATTTGTTTTAGCCATGATCCAGAAATTCAAAATATATAATTAGTGACTCTAAAGCAAAAGTGATAGAAATTATAAGGTATAAGTTATTTATTTGTGTTATAATTATGTGTTTGATCATTTACAAGTTTATAATATGCTTACTAAGTATGTATGTTTACCTTCTAAGTCTTTTCCCTTTTAATTCATAAGTTTTTAATATTTCAAATTATATATTATTAAATAATTATATGGTGTTCATGAAGAAGATTTTTAGTCACGTAGTCATATCCATGGTTACAAAAATATGACTAGGCACAAAAACATGGCATATATGGTTATATGCTTAGAAATGGTCATTAGTCATATTTGTCTTAGTCATAAATGTCAAGTTTTGGTGTAGTGAATGTGTTCAAATTGTTGTCGCATGAGTAATATTTGCACAATGACGATTAACAAATCTTGGATTTCCAGTCTTGGACCATTTGGTGTTCTTGTTGTTTACCATTTGTTATCATGATGGAACATAATTAACCCAACAATTCTGAAACCATTATTACTTCTACTTTTGACTACAAATGAAAATATCAATCATAATAACATGTTGCAACTCTTAATTAATGCAATTCCTAGGATATTCAAACCCTTCATAGTACCCTAACTAATGCACTCCCAACCTCCTCAAAGGATTCAAATGTGAGTTTAAGATGAAAACAACGGAAGAATAGGAAGTTGGGGCACATTCTTTAGCTCATAGCACTTCAAGGGTAGAGGGGCGTGCTGGAGTTTCAGAATGGGACTAAGAAGATTGACAAGCACTTTAATCACTCACACAAACTTGCACAAACCAAACAACCAGTTGGTTAGTGCATAGTTGGAACATTTTTGGTGCTAGGATGAGCCATGGGCAAACTCGAATTCACAAGACTCACCACGGCCCGGATTTGGGGGAAGTCGTCACTTTCCCCCTTATAGTATACTTTGTGCCTCTCCATGAGGCCCACATCCAAATGGCATTTTGTCCCAGGACTCCCAAGTGGGAATCCCAAAATTCCCAAGCTTGGGACTCCCACGACTTTGGGGGCCCATAATTTTGTGTGCAGACCTCCGATCAAGATGAGGTCTAAGGAAAAGTTGTAGGCCTCATTGAAAGCTTTCCAACGGTATGTCGCAAGTCACCTACACGCAAGGAAATTAGGGCGATTCCTGACTTTTAATGGTCGGGAGTCAAATTGGCAATTTGACTCCCAGCCCTTCTTTTGGCCATAACGTGTTTCAGGTGTCCAAATGGGTCATGCGAGCCCATTTTAGACATCTACGTTTCAAGAGATTTTCAATGATATATAAAGTCTCAATCCAATGAGTTTTGATTCCTACAATCGCCCTCTAAATATTCGGGAATCCATTGGGATTCTAACTCCCAAAATGGGAGGTCACTTGGGAGTGTGAGGGTTCATTCCCTCACACTCTTTTAGACTCTCGTGAACATGAAATGTGACTCCCGGGCTTAGTTTTGGCCCACACCTTTGCAAGCCCTTGCCTTGGTTGCAAGCCCAAGGTTAGGGTTGCGACACTAACATCAATTAAATAGGCAAAAATTTTATTGCAAAATTACATGGTTGCTGCCACAAGTGTAATGAACATTGTTGCTGCTTCAATAAAGGTTGCTTTTTGTAATGAAGTTCAACTTGTAATCTACTTGCTGTAATTCTATCCTTGAGAATGATTGTTGAAAGCCAATCAACTTTAACAGTATCAAAAACCATAATGGGTTGAATTGGGATAATGATGTATCAAAACAAATAACTAACATTGTGAATGACACTTTTTAGCTACCATTACCTACTCTGAATAAAGTATAAAAATCAGTGGTCCCTAATAGTGGTGTTGATCAACATAACAATCCTAGGTTGGAAATTTATAAAACAATAATACAAATGTTCAATTCAATGTCCAACAGTGGGACCCACCCTGAGATGGTTTTAGTTCAATAGACAATGGTTTGAACAAATACATATTTGTAAATACTTTGACTGCTAAGGTTGACAACTTATAAACTTGACTTGGGCACCTTTGAACAAATTCCAAAACCAGTATAACACCTACATACAAAAGTTTTGTAAAACACACATATTAAAGGATTAATCTAGATCTAATTAATCCATTTTAGGATTAGTCCATATGTGATCACCTTGTAATATGTTAACCCCCATGTGGTATGTTTTAGATCCTCCATCAAAAAATCACACAAAGTAAAAATCAGTCAAGTTAAACATGGCACAATTTCACTGATCATTTTCCAACTTCTATTCCTACTGCAATGAATGTTTCAAAAGAAAATTGGAATTGAAGAGTAATGCTAGAATTCTTTTAGAACAAGTATGGCTTGCATTAAATGAGTTCATGCATGAGAATTAAAAATATAAAAGCCACCTTAAACACCAAGAACCCAACAAATGATATATTAGTTAATTAATTAATATTTAATATTCCATAGACATCTTCCCTTCCTCAAGCTCATAAAATTGATGTTTAGTATGTTTTGATACAAGTTGATATGTCATTTAGTGTAAGAGCTACAGGAATTGAAAATCAATTTGAAGGAATCTTTGATGCAAATGTTCATGCACCTAGTAGGTTTGTAGGTAGTAGGTGAGGTTGTGTCATAGAAACCAAAACACAACATGGTGGGAAAAAATTATAGATATCTGGAAACATGTATTGCACCCATATGTGGGAGTTGTAGCCACATGCATTCCATGAAAGAAATAACACTAGCACTTCCCTCCAAACAACTTGTTGGAGTTTTTTTTAACATGGGGAGGGGGAGATTGATAGCTATTCTAGTGCAAGCATCACAAAATCATTGAAAGCTCACATCATGATTTTTCTCACCTTAAATATGAAAATCCATAGGGCTACACCTTTGTGGCATAATTGAACTTTACATTGGTGATAATGTTGATCCATCCCAACATTAGTGATCAACAAGACCATGTAGATGCAACTACAAACATTATGCAAAACATCAATTATATTTAGTTCACAACAAAAGAGCAAAAGTCAATGCCTCCCAAGGAAACAAACCTTATGGAAAAGCAATAGCACCAAAATACAAGGCCACTGCATGTCAAATCTATAAAGAAGGAAGTTACAAAGCAAGCTTTCCTATCTTATGTGTATGACATTGATGAAAAGTCAAAGACTCATAAGAAGGAATGTACAATCAAGATGTAACATGAGATGGAACAACAAAAAACCCTTTGAGGACTATAAGACACCACCTACTTCTTTAGTCACAAGTCAAGTTTAGTGTATAACCTATGGCAAAATTTAAAATCTAACCCATGAAACTTGATTACAATAAACTAGTAGCTTCCATTTCCATGTGAGATCAAATACACATGAAATGCTAGCTACATTGAACTTAATTGACATTTTGAACATGTAAAACAAAGTGAAAATGTAGTTTAGCAAACCATGGTAGCTTGCAGATACTTGACACAAACTCAGTTGAATTTCATAAACAAGTGAGTCAAAATAAGTTGAATGTAGATAAGTTTAGTAGACTAACCTTGATGTTAAATATGGTTGATGTGTGTAGCTTAATCGTTGCAAAGGTGTGAGCACCTACAATTCACCACAATGGCCAAAAACAACGTGCAAGGAGACAAGCAAATGTTGAAAAATGTGCAACTTGAGACAAGTGAATGACAACTAAACTAACAAACCTTAAAACAACAATAAGCAAAACTTTAGCCTTCTTTGTTCCAAATTTTTGTGAAAATACTATTAATAAAGCCTAAAAATAAAAATCGAATTGCATTGCCAAACAAGAGGAAATTTAAAAAAATGAAACCCAATTATATACATATATAAGCCAAAATTATAGAAGGATGATCCAAATTATTTTATTCAAAAAAGGTTTGTTAAAAATCTAGTTAAAATATACTGCCACATTTTGAACAAATCGCCACAATTTCATAATAAAAACTCTTAACAAAAATGACAACAGAAAGTGAACTACAAATGATTTTGTTAGTTTTTTAAATGAATACAAGTGTGCTTATCAATCAAATATTCATTATACCCACATTTCATCCATTTCATTCACTTACTCATGGAAGATGGGACATGGCACAATTGACGGTTGTGCGCATGATCTATAAATGCAAGTTGTTCAATGCTCTAATGTAGACTTTGAAATGTCACACACACGAATGATATGGCACTAGCTAATGCCATTCCCTCGTACCAATGTGCTTACAATTGTTTACAAGCTATGAATATCACGTCCAATAATGTTTTTTTGCAATCATTGAACCTCCCTCTTAATCCCCCAAGGTAACCTTTGGTTTTTTTGTCTTTCTCATTTTAAACAATTCTTGGTTCTAAAATTTATTGTAGCTTAGGTGCACAAGGACATCACCCAACTTGGTTGTTCATACATTGAGAGGATTTATTTACAACAAATTTGCCTCGTTTTTATTTTATTGCATCAATTGTGTTTAAAAGGTCCATGCTACAACCTTAAAAAGGACTATGGTGGTGAAGAAACTTCCTGGCTTTGAGGAATACAAAAAAAATTGTGTCGTAACACACAAAGCAAGAAGCAACCCCTTGAGACTATCCAACATGTTTCAACATCAAGTGGTGACCATCAATCTGATTCACATGGATCAGAGTTCTTGGTGGGTGAGGAACCCTCTTCAAGTTCATTAGACACTTTTGATTTTGAGCATAGGAAATTAGGTGGTCAACCAAGTTGATTCACAGGAGAAAGAGGGAAGGTAAGGTTGTTGCAAATTTTTGGCATTAACAAGAACTAGCTTGGTTGTGTGAATGTAACATTAGTTCACATTGCCACTAATGTTCCACTAATGGGTTTTGATTAGGGTGTCATTTGAGTTTTAAACATGGTTGTGCAACTTAATCAATGTAGTGATTTGTCTATATATATATTTCTCTCTTGTGTGTCCAATTTTGTAGGTTTGTTGGCTCTAGCCATGGGGATTAACGTACAAAAAAGGTGGATTTGATGGCTCTGGCCATGGGGATTAGAGTACAGAAATTGTTCCTTGGATGGTTGTGGCCATGGGGATCACAACACACAAATGTTAGATTTGTTGGCTTTGGCCATGAAGATCAAAATACACAAAAAGGGCTACGTTTGTTTGCTTTGTTATTATTGGTATCACATAGTGCCTAATTGGTCCTTGAATTGATGCAATTCTTACCTTTTCTTCTCTATTCCTTTCTCACACATGCATAACTTTTCCCACCAATTATAGATAACCCAAGAACATCAAGAACGATAGTTTGTTTATTTTCTATTGACAATGTTAGCATGCCAAGTTCATCTTCAGCTAGAAGTCAATTAGACTAATATGCATTTGTGTTAGACTTGTATGTGGACTTGGGCCATTAATATTTCCACATGAAAACTTGCAAAAAATTGAACTTCTAAAGTCATGGAAGTTTAAAGTACCTACCTTGAAGAGGACCATGTCATAAGCAATTGCATGCAAATCAAAAATGGATGATGTTGATGTCATATGGAACATTGCCCTTAATGAATTTGAAACAAAGCCAAATGATGGGCAAGAATCATATGTTGGTGATGAATCAAACATTGAAGGGGATGGTGCCATGGCCCAAAAGCCATTGTTTGACAACATTTACCTTGTTAAATCAAGTGTCTCTACATTTGATACAACCCCTACATTTGTCTCTAGTGCAATCATTTCTCCAGGGGGATATGAATTGGGGAGTAATGCCTAGTGCATTGAATGGTGGCCTTGTTCAAGGTCAAATGCTTGGATTAATGAATAAAGTTGTGCCCACCAACTTGGGGAACCTATCTTTTGGAATTCAAGTGGGTTTGGGTGGGTTTTCGAACTTGAACACAATGGGGCAATTGAATCCATTGCAACTTTTACAGGCTATGCAAACATGGCGTACATTGGCATCACTAGGGGTATGCCAAGTGGGACAACAAGGAGGGATGCAAAACATATTTCATGGTTAGTCATTGGACCAACATGGACAAGGGGCAATTGCTTCAGTGCAGAAAGTAGTTGGAATCATGGGAACACAAGTTTCTGTCCAACCATAGGTGACACAAAAGGTGCACAAATTTGGTGCTATAGTGGGGGGAAAGGACTCGATAATTATCCTTAGCTTGTCTAAAAAAGAATGCCAGTCTATACAACGAAAGGCGTGAAGGATAATAGTCAATAATGCATGCAAGCAAGCCATCATCAAAATGGCTAATGGGTAGAAGCCTTTTTATGTGACATGTGACTCATTTGGGAAGCCCAAACCCCCCCCACATAAATATATGGTTTAACATGTTGCATGGCTATGCTAGTATTTTGGATCTTAACATAGACAACATGAATGCCTAGCCCTATGCATTGATGAATATGATGAAAAGTAGATTAGAGGAAAACTAGGAATATGTTGGGTATGATTTGCCATATCAGGAATTCAAAGCACAAGTGAAAGTGTTTTTGAAAAATAGATCGCATGCTCTAAAGCTTCTTATTGAGGCATGTGTAGTAAGGCCTGATGATTATGTAGAGGAACATTGGAAATGCTTGAAATTACTTATTGCCTCGAAGGTGAAATAAGGCAAGGTAGCCAAGAATTGTGCCATGAGGGCACTTGTCAACATTCCAAGTCATTCTAGCCATGGTGGGGAGGCTGTTGCGGTTGGAAGATTGGTGAGTTGTTACCTACATTATTCAGGGTGTAAATTTCTAATATACATTTTTTTTCATGTTTATGTTTGTGTTCTTAGATAAGTTGTCATTTCTTGTTTTCTATTAGGTATTAGACTAGGTTGTTGGCCTTTGTAAATCTTATCCCATCTTTGGTTGTTAGCATCCTCTTTCATAAATCTAGGTTAATAAGTATGTTGTCACTTGGTGTAGGAGAACGAATTAGGATGCCCACCAACCCCAACTGAGTTAAATGTGGATCTATTAAAAGTGAAAGGGGCTACAAGACCTGGTGTTTCAACACATTCAAAAGTGTTGCTTCTCCATCTATGAATATGGTAAAGAATATTATTTAAACTTCACTTGTTTTTTAACTTGTTAGTGAGTAGTTGTTAACAAGTATGTCTACATTAACTTAAATATTTGCAATAGTGGAAGGCTCATGGGTTTGAAAACTAGATGTGGTTGTAATGTCTTATATGAATTGTTTGAATGTTGGTCATGTGTGAACTTGAATATAGGGAGGTTCAATTTGTAAGCCCCAAGGAGTATCCCCATGCACACCAAGTGGGAATGACGCCAATAATTGGTAGCATAGGCTTAGCACATTAAGGAGCTTTATGGCTCAAATTATTATTGCCATGACAAAAATTAATGCCCCTACAAAAGTTGTGGAAAAGACCAAAGATAAAGAGGACAAAGTTGCCAAGGTGCCAAGCATGTCATCAAGGATGAAACCTTGTGATCTGGATGAGACCTTTGAAGGTAATGCACTTCTTGCAATAAACAACCATGAATTTATGGTCATTGATGAAAATTTGGTGGGTTTCTTGACCCAAACATTTTGAGGCCTATTGTGTGTAATCTTATTGTAGATCATTGTTTTTATAATGCAACTAGTGACCTCTAAAATGTGTGGTGTCTTATTAACTTTCATGATCAACTTTTAATTCTACCTTGGTGTGATTAATTGTTGGGTAATTTAAATGCTCTCACTAGAATTGCCTAAATAATACAAAGTTCATTAAGGTATCTAGGTATTTTGACCTTTCAAATCATTCTACACAAACATGTACCTTTGTTGCTTAAAGAGAATAACAAACATAGTCATTGGGCTGCCACTATACTATTGCAAATTGGCAGGTTACTAGGTCTATTAATCAAGTTATTGACCATATATATACATGGTTGGGATATGTTGCATGGCTATGAATTATAAAGATGGTTTTTGCACTATGTGTAGGATGAAGGAGATGCCATGGACTATTCTAAATCAAGGTCTAAAGACACAAAAACCTAGCATGACCCCTTGGTTGATGCCAACCATATGCATGCAAGTCACTTGTTGCCCATGAATTATATTTTAACAAGAAGCCAAATTGGCAAGGAAGAATATTAATTTAAAATATCATAGGCAACAACCATGCCAACCCAATTACTTTGAGTCAGTGTTCATAAATATATTGAGTTGACATTTGTTATGACTATCAACTAACCTGATTTCTATACTATGTAGGCTAAAGGAAGTGCCATGAACACTTTTAAATATGGTTCAAGAGGTGTAAATGCCAAGCATGACCCCTTGGTTGATGGCACCCATAACTAGGCAAGTCATTTGTTGCCCTAAATTTTGTTTTAGCAAGAAGCCACATTGGCAAGGATGAATATGAATTTAAAGTTTTAGAAGCAACAACCCTACTAGCCCGATTACTTTGAGTTAGTAATTATATATTGAATTGGCATTTGCTATGATTATCAACTAACATGGTTTCTATATTATGTAGGTTGAAAGAAGTGCCATGAACACCTAAAAATCTAGTTTAGGAGGTGTAAATGCCAAGCATGACCCCTTGGTTGATGGCAACCATAACCATGCAAGTCATTTGTTGCCCTAAATTATGTTTTAGTAGGAAGCCACATTGACAAAGAAGTAGAGGCAACAATCCAACTAGCCTGATTATTCTTGAATTGTTGTTTAGTAGTATTTTGAATTGGCATTTGCTATGACTATCAACTAATATGGTTTCTATACTATGTGAAGGTTGAAGGAAATGCCATGGACACTTTTAAATTTGGTTTAAAAGGTGTAAATGCGCATCAAGAACACTTGGTTGATGGTAGCCGTAACTAGGCAAGTCATGTTGAAGATTATGATGTAGATGAAACATAGAAATGGTGTGGTAGATATTAGAAACAATGTGTTAGATAAGTGTTGCAAGCAATCAAAGACATAGGTAGATTTCAGATATGTTAGTACCACAAACATGTTAGAATAAAGAGGGAGAGAAATAGTTATCCCATATGGTTTGTCAATGTGATGGTACAGGGAAGGGAATAAAGAGCAAGGTTGGAGGGGAGTTGGATATTTCACTCCAAGCATTGTTCACATACTTGTGTGATCTATGTGCTTTTGATTGCGCAATCTCTCCTCTGATCCTATTGTTTTTAACAGGTTATGGGCCCACTCATGTGAGTTGCATGATTAGAGGTTTGATTGTTTGTGTGCATCGAGAGAGATCTTGAGGTTTTGTGTTTGTTGGAGGTGCAAGTTTGCACTTTTGGAGGGTTTTTGAAGCGCTTTTGGAGCCTTGGAGAAATTTTGAAGAGCTTTGGAGGAGCTTTGAGGTTTTGGAGCCCATTTGGAGTTTCAAGGTGCACAAGTGCTTGATTGGTGCTCTTTGGAGGTATTTGGAAGCATTGGATCTACATGTGTGCACATTCCAACATTGTAAGTCTTGATTTGAGTCATTGAGATTGCATGTGTGCACATTCCAACATTGTAAGTCTTGATTTGAGTCATTGAGATTGCATGTGTGCACATTCTAACATTGTAAGTCTTGATTTGAGTCATTGAGATGTATTTGTGCACATTTGATTCATAGAGCACTTGATTTGAGTTGGTTGAGTGCATTTTGAGTGTTTGAAGAGCCATTGATAAAAGTGGGAGCCATTAAGGGCCGAATTTTGTGATTAGAGGTGCATTGGAGCAAAATTCAGCCTTCCAAGGGTTAGAGTGTGTTTATGAGAGTGCATTGAGGCAAATTGCGTGTAAGAGTGTTCATTAGGCACTAATTGGCATTTGGTTGAGCACATAAGTGGGTAGAGAGGTCAAATTTGAGTGCAAAATGGCATTGTTTGAGGGAGAGAGCACTAGAGTCATTGATAAGTTCAATGGGGAGAACTTCAACCTTTGGAAGTTCAAGATGGAGATGGTGTTGGCCTCCATGGACCTTTGGGAGATTGTCAACGGGTCAGAGGAGGCTCCACCATCCAATGCGGACCTCAAAGTCATCAAGGAGTACCAACGATGCGCAAAGAAGGCCATGTCCACCATTGCCATCAACTTGGTGGATAGTCAACTTCACCACATCAAGAGGTGCAAGGGACCCGTGGAGGCATGGAAGACACTTTACAACATCCATGAGACACGGAGCTTGTCCAACATCCTCTTCATTCGTCGCAAATTCTTCACGTGCAAGATGCAAGAAGGAGAAGACCTTCTAGACCATATCAACAAGGTCAAGGCACTTGCTGATCAACTTGCTTGCTTGGAGGTGCCCAGGAGGGATGAAGATGTTGTGATGACTTTGCTTGAGAGCTTGCCACCCTCCTACGAGTACCTAATCACCGCCTTGGAGACCTTGCCCATAAAAGACCTCACAATGGAGTTTGTGACCGCATGATTGATGCATGAAGTGTCCAAGAGGAAGGAGAAGGTGACGATGTAGCGATGGTGGCAATGCAAGGAAGAGGAGGGACCACATCTATGCGCAAAGACACCAAGACATGCTACTATTGTGGCAAACCGGGCCACATTGCACAATTTTGCTTCAAGGCCAAGAACAACAAGGAGAAGGAGAATGCTAACAAAGCCAAGGATGATGATGACTATGCTTTTGCAACAAAGGATGGAGACCATTGCAAGGCCATATGCAAGTGGATCATGGACTCAGGAGCCACCAAGCATATGACCCCTGTGAGGATTTCTTGCACACTTCCACCACTAAGATATGCACTCACAAAAAACCGGAACTACTATGTAGTTGAAGTCTAACGAGTTAGGTGGTTCGAGGTAAGTAATGAAATTTACTAAAAATCTAATGCGTTGTGTCCAAATCTCATGATTTTATTTTTATTTTATTTTTATTTTATTTATGTCTTTGACCAAAAGTTAAGCCCGAAACTAAAAACCATTTGTTTAGATTGAGGGAAAAAATAACAATTCAACCTCCTCTACTTTCACAAATGTAACTCTTTCACAGCAAAACCGATGATGCTGAATTTTTGGGAGAAGCTTCTACACCTTCTCAACTAACACTGATCTAATTTTGACACAAATCCAACAGTGGATTTGAGAGAAACAATTAATTAAACAAAAGTCCAGAGGCTTCCCCATGGAAATCATTCCATGAAACCCACTTCAACACCCTCTACTTTCAACAACTGTAACTCCCTCACAGCAAAACCAATGACGCTGAATTTTTGAGAGGAGTTTCTACACCTTCTAAACTAACACTGATCTAATTTTGACACAAATCCAATAGTGGATTTGAGAGAAACAATTAATTAAACCAAAGTCCAGAGGCTTCCCCATGGAAATCATTCCATGAAACCCACTTCAACACCCTCTACTTTCAACAACTGTAATTCCCTCACAACAAAACCAATGATGCTGAATTTTTGGGAGGAGTTTTTACACCTTTTGAACTAACACTGATTTAATTTTGAAACAAATCCAACGATGGATTTGAGAGAAACAATTAATTAAACCAAAGTCCATAGGCTTCACTACGATTACTTGTTACACACAACTCCATTCCATACTTCATTTTTTCATAACCCTTCCATGAACACCTCCACACACAAGAACTAACAACCTTTCTCACACTTCATTCTCCTCTTCCTTCTCCCTTCTCTCATACACACAATGTTTTTTTGTTTCGTGGTACGCCTCCATGACTTTCCTTGAGCTTGTTCCCCTTGTCCAATGAAAGCTTGAAATTCTTTTGCACCAATCAATGGCCTCCTCATCCTTCAAGGGCCAATGAGAATTTGAGAATGAATGGCCATCCAATTGAAATTAGGATGAGAATCCTTGGGCCCAATGAAACATAAGAAATATTCCATCCTCTAATAAAAAAGGATGACAATCTTCATGACTAATGGGATTGGAGGATCTAACCTCCCCTTTATCTTGGATATCTTGATGAGGTCTCTTGAGCTTAATCCTTTTCCGTCCGTTGATCCTCACATCCTACTTCTTCATCCTAATTACTTCAAGTAACTAATTACTAGGATAAATTATCGGTAGTAACAAGGAAGAGTCCTTGAGTTCTTACTTGACTAATTCAATAGTTGAAGTAACAATTTCGTGTAACATTCACTCTTTGATATTCCCTACCTATTTACTTTACTATGCACTAATTAACTATGTAGTACATAGTAAATTGGAATTACAATTTGCATCACAAAAAAACTCTCACATACTTCTATATCCACCGTTGAATTTAAGGTTTGATGAATCTTTTAGATCTAGGGTGTTCGAGTTTTGATGAGGTTCCGCCGTCGCTCCCACACCTTACGCCTACCTTAATTTGTTAAATAAAAAGGCCTCGACCCCTTTTGAACGCAAATACCACCTTGTTGAACTACCTTCTTGGTTTTTTTTGTTGATGCAAGCGCAACTAGTCATGGCGGACGATGACGCTACGCCTTCAAATCTTCCAGTCGCATTCGTACAACAAGAAGAGCTTAAAGAAGCACCGCTCGACTTGAATGTTTTTCAACGGTCGTGCGAAGAAGAATCGCCCAGGAGAGTGGTGCGCACTCGAGTCGCTCGTTCGGTATGGGATCGTCAATTGTCTCCTAACCCGCGTGCTTTAGCAATTTATTTAAAGTTTGTTCCTGCTCATGGAGCCGCGCTAGAAAGGTTTGAAGAATGCCAGTGTGAAAATGATGATGTCCGTCTCCATTGTCGAACATGGGTTCCCGGTGATGGCCATTATCGTTGGCTACGAGGCCCGTTCAACCCACTTCCCCTGGAGCATCGAACCGAGTACCTCGCTCGCACCATTCGCCGCATTCTAGATTTTTTACAATTGTGATCTATCCTTTAAGTCAATTATTCAGTTGTAATTCACTTGAGGCTACTCAGGCGGAAATGTTTAATACTTAAGTTTGAATTGATTCTATTTAGAAGTCTGATAGAAGTGAAACTAAATAAAGATGTACTAAGACTACATCCTAAAAATCGTACAAGTACATCATTAGTGCTACAGACTAACTTAACCTTGTCATGGCGAAATGCTATTGTTAATTATGGGCTTGTATTTCTTACATATCAAGAAATCACATCTAATTCTACATTCCCTTTCCTTTCTCTTCAACATAAAAGGGATAATGTACTCTAAAAGGTTTACTAAGTGCTTAACTGATTAAGCGTTACATCAACTGAAATAAAAAAGTACTATATGCCTGGAAATATCACAAAGGCTGATTCAACTATTAATAATCACTACTTGGAGGCTTATAAGCATTCAAATCATTAGTACTAAAGAAAATTACAGAAGTAAGGCTTAACTAATTATTAAGCTATAATCCATGGCTCACAATCCTATTGTAGACCTACCATGTGAGTAGGTACATTTTTATCAACCTACTAGTTGCATTTTTCTTATTCGGTCCATTATTTGTAGATTCAATGACCTAATCAAATGATTTTTCTTAACCATACTGAATGCAAGTAAGCCATGTGCTACCTTGGCAATTGATAAGATTAAAGCCCACTAATCATGTAGAATTACAAGCATCATCTAATGATCTTGATGAAGAAATAGAATTTGGTAGTGGGGGTGAACAAATGGCAAAGGATGTCCATGTAGGAAACAACGTGGCAATTAGGTGTGAGTTTTCTAGTGATGAAGACTTCTAGATCCTACTATGTGACAAAGGCCTACATATGATACAACAAGGATTCAAGGATGGTTGGGGCCAAGATTGGCTCTCAAGAGATCAGGTCATCCGAAGAGTATGATATGAAAGACTATGACCAAGCAGTAGGTCATATATCTTATTAAAGGACTCTACACCTACTTTTGTTTTCTCTCATCTAATAGTTGCCTCTAAGTTCAAGATGTCGCCTACTGTCCATAGTGTCAAAGGTTTTAATGCCACATATGATTTGACATATGATGTGATTAGTAGCCACCAAGGCCTTGAAGTTCATAGGCTTATTGACTTAGATCAAGATTAATGAACATAATCATGGACTTTTTATATTTTTAGTATAAGTATAGGCTATTTTATTTAGGGTTACATAATGTCCTAAACTTCCTTAATTGAAATCATGCAATTTTGGTAACTTCTTAAAACATTGTTTTGGCAACAGAAGAGCAATCAACAATTGATTGCATTTGTGTATGGTTTAGCATGATTTAAGCATGTGACCTTTAGTATTGTTTTGCAGACCTACATTTGGTTGTGAACTCTAGACAATTGTTGTTGTTGGTGTAAAAAAATGTTAAGATCTTTCACTAAAAGATTAAACTTTTACAAGCTTTCAAGGCCTTTAAGGAAAGTATTGGGTTTTTGAATGTTCAAGGATTGAAAACTAATGCAATCACATTGCCATTGGCACAGTTAAAGTTTGCTGAACTTCTTGAGCTTGAAACTTCAACCTTGATGTCATAGATGCATGATTTGTCTAAACTCCTATTTGAATTTGCACTGTCAAGTCATAGATGCCATCGGATGGGAAAAGAGGGTTTGGGGATGTGCATGGGAAGCAGTAGGTTTGGTAGAGCCCATGTAATTGGTGTTTATTCACAATGTAGATGTGATAAGCTATTTCAATGTGATTCAAGGGGCAAGCCTTATATATTTTTTATCTAAACTTGTTGTTAGGAATTGGTCAAGCTTTACATCATTATAAACCTTCACATCTATAAAAGGAAAGTTCCTTTGTATAATTTAATAGATGCATATTTCAATAAGGATAGTTCAAGTCGTTATATGATTACATAAAAAGCTTCACCAAACTGAAACACAATTATGTTCAACAATCTTGATTTGTGTCAACAACTTGGAATACAATTTCTTTGGTGCCCTTCGAAACTTATTGTGGACTTTAGTAAGGAATTGCCTTTACATCAAGTAATGTCCTCATCTTTCCTTATTGAAAAAATTATTCCCTTTATTTCAAATGTAAAATAACAACTCCTACCTTAATTGGAAATCAACAATTGTTAGCAACTATCACCAAAACACCAATTTATTAACAATTGAATTATCAACTTTAGTCACCAAAAGAACATTGTATCAATAGCATACATATAAGTCTCATCCAAATGACCCAAAAATCCCTCTTCATTTAAACTATTCAAAAGCAAAATGCAAAAACATATATGGAGTCCAAAAGTGAGATCCTCTTTGCAAAGGACTTCAAACACATGAACTGTTTATAGCCATTAGTTTTTTCAAAGACTCAATTTTGGCCTCATTTCCAATGATCACCTATAAACCAAAATTTGAAGAGTTTTTTTATCTAATTAGATTAGGCATGGCATTCAAACAACATCCAACTAGGGCTATCTAACAACTCATCAACTCAACAAACCAACATTTTCAAGATCTTGACCTAGTACTCACTCCCTTTTTGTTGGCAATTTCCTCTTGCTTATGGGTCATTTTTTTGCTAGACCCTGTACCACAGCCCTTTGGTGGCTTGCTACACTTTATAACATCGGCTTTCTGACTTGGTGCAACTTTTCCATTTTAAAGATTTCCATACAACAAATTGTCCAGTAATTCAGGCATGACAATGATTGACAGCATGTCCACTTTGGAATTGATATTTAACATCTTTAGGAGCATGTTCACAAGTTTAGCTCCATCAACTTCTATCTCATGATGGCTAGTCTTCTCTACGAGGGGTTCTTCATATGTTTGCAAAGGGCTTTAACCACCACTTGAGGCCTTTCCAATTCTTATATTCTTAGTAAACTTTGGAAAGGATGACTTTAGGTCCATTGTTTATAGGGGTGATTTTGGTGAAGGTTGTTGAAAATTCAAGCTCAAGCAGTTAAGTTTCATTAGTTACTAGAGTAAGAAAGTAATTAGGTTACTTTCACAAGGTTGAATTACTTTCTTTACTTATATTAGTTTGGTTATTTGTGGTTTAGTCTTTTAGTTAAATACCTTGGTGTTGATAGTTTGGTTCTTTTTTTTTCATTACACAAGTTTGTGTATTTCATGTGACAAAAACCTTGAGGAGTTTTTGATGTTATGTTTGGTGTTGTGAGCATCATGTTGTAGTTTCCTTTCAATAAAGATTTATGTTTGCACTTGAGTAGATCTCCTACACCACCCATGTAAAATCTAATCAATTGTACAACATTATGAGAAAAAGGGCATTTTGCAACTAATCTTGTAATTCAATTTTTGAATTGCAACAAACATTTACAACTCATTGTATATATAGTGCATCTCATTACAACTCAATTGTAATTCAATCAAAATAGCTCATTTTCAATTACTATTCAACTCCATTATAACTACACCCATGATGTAATGTCGACGTCATTAATTGTCATCCATCTATTAAAATCTAACATGTGGCATTATGAAGATTTTTGGACATTAAATTTTTTTTGAAATATTGATCTTTATTGTCCATTATGATTATAAATGATGGTCTCAGATTGTGACACATAACACAATATTTTAGTAGATAAGTAGGTCATACATAACCATAGGTAGGTAGGTTGGTAGGTCTTAAGACCTACATACCTACATACTTACCTATCTACCTACCTACCTAAATAAGTAGATAAAAAAGTAAGTAGGAAATCACAAGACTAAGTGCACTAACTAATAGCCATGAAATTTTTAAAAATTTTATGTTAAGCTTTTTTCAACTCATCCCAAAATGACAAATGTATTTTAATGTGAAACATAAGAGAACAAGCCTTCTTTATATAGTTTGTAACATGGGATTCGAAGACAAAGCATATGGGTTAAATCTTTTAGTTATTCATTAGTTGCAATTGAATTGCATTATAACACTTAGGCGCTCAAAGTAGGTTAGATCCAAAGGGGGCTCCATTGTTTTTGGTGTCTGAACAAAATTTGAACCTCTCCTATTGGCGTGTCTAGTGCACAAATTTTGTCAAAACTAGAATAAAATTGAGAAAGTTATGGCCCCTCAAAATAGAGGGGTCAAGAACTCAAAAAACAAACCACCAAATGCAACAAAAGCCGGTTCCCAAACACCCACAAAATTCCTTATTTGTTGTTTTTTTGTTGCTAAAGTTCAGAGATAATTTGTAGAACTTCAAGTGGCACTCCTATAACACTTTAAATCGTTTAAAATGAATAAGAAATAAGAAAGTTATGAAGTTTGAAAGTAGGAGGGGTCCAAAGGAAAAAAAAAAAAAAAAAAAAAACATGTTTTATAAATTGGAAAGTTTATTTCTCTTCTAATTATTTTTTCATTACCCATTTTCCTTTGCACTTCAAAGATGATTTCTAGAACTTGAGGTAGCACTCCCATAACATTTTAAATCACTCAAAATGAAACACATATGATGAAGATATAAATAACTAATGAACATGTACCATTATTAAGTTATAATTAGTTCTTTTATAGTCATAACATACTTGAACAATAGTACTTTAGTAGTGGCGCACCAGTGGCCATACCAATTATATCAATAGGAATCATAATCAAAAACTTATTGCAAATGTATCCCATAATGGGTGGTGGAGATGTGGACATATAGCATAATTGCATGTATGTACATTATAAACTAGTTGCAACATAATTGTTGTTTTAGTGACACTTTTATAATAGTTATAAAGTAATTGCCACATGCAACTACAATGTAATTCCTTAAAAAATCAAACAGGGTTGACTATATATGTATGTACGAAATTATCATATAGAAGACCCATTTTCAACGTTTGCAAGTATAATACAACTAACTAATTTTCTGACATGGCAATTTGTTTATTAATACACTGTATTTCTAATAAATAGTTTAATAATTGAATTCACCATACATATGCACTTAAATTGAAAACATGTAGTTGGGAAGAAAAATGAAATATGGTATCTTTTACTACAACATAACCAAATATGCACCTAATTAACCCTAAGCATATCTCAAATTGTGGTTTGTTTTATGTGAACTAGGGCACCTACTGAAACTTCTTGAACCTATTAAATGGATCACAATCAACATAATAAAGTCTGAACTACCACATTGAACAACTAATTCGGCACACATTTAAATTAATCCATGCTTAAGATCTAATAAGTTCCAAAGAATGGAACACATATTTGATTTGGTGATTCATTAAAAGAAAAATGGGTTTTTTTTACTTGTCCAATGCAACTATTTTTGTCCAAGGCAATTTATTTTTGTCACATGCAATTAAAACATTAGTTGCCTTGGGCAAAAATAGTTACAAAAATTGGTTACAAAACCCCAGTTTTCTTCTAGTGATTGGCCATCCACCCCATTCACCTACATGAATAGTTCATAAAAAACTTTAGGTTATTTCAATTCTTTAGTTTCCTTATAAATCAATAATTGTGGGCGTAGACAAGTTTGTTCAAAGAAAACCACAATATACCATCTAACTTGCACATACCTTGGATGGCATTGCAATGACCATATGCATACACAATGTCTTGTAAGTACACCATTAAAACATAATCTTCTTTCAACATGTGGTAATTATCACACAACTTACAAATTATAAAATCTATGGCAACAAAATAAAATAAAATTTGGCATTAGGTAGGAAACACTATTACAAAAGTGGGGCACAATTCACTAGCCTAAATCACTATGGGACCTTAAAAGTGAAATAAATTCATTCCAATTTAATGATTCACCTTGGTTAAAATTATTTCACTATAATATCAATATGTTAACATCGTGTTTCACTATTAGTTCACATAATTCACTATTATAATTTAATATAATAAATGGGTTTTTTTAATGTTATTATAAATACCCTAAATATGTTATTTTCTTATATACCCTATATTATTTTAGGCTACTTTAATTATTATAACTTATATCATACATTATGATAAATTATTATACCTTAAACTATAATATGTTATTTTACCTTAAGGTATCTTAGCTAGCTTATTATAGGCTTTTATGATATTTTAAATTAAATTATTCAACTAACCTTAAGTTATACCATAGGTTATTTTAATTTAAATTAACATATGTTATTTCAAGTTATATTTTAAGTTATTCGAACTCATTTTACTTTATGTTATTATAAGTTATTTTATTTTAAGTATAATAATTTATAATAGCCAATACTAGCCTATGATAATATATCCTAAAATATACAACAATAATTTATAATATAATAATCACTAATAGTCATAACATAAAATAACCACCAATGGCCAATAATAGAAAACCACCAATAGCCACTAATAGAATAACTACTAATAACTATTAAAAGAATAACCATTAATAGCCACCAATAGCCCCAATAAAAGAATAAACAATAGTCACTAATATAATAACCACCAACATCTATATATTAAAATTGTTTAGATTTGCTTAGAATTGCCAAAAATAATTTAGGGCAACATAATTTACAATAAACGAAAGTAATTAAGGTGATATAACCTATAATAATTTAGAAATGCCAATAATAGTATAAGATGAAATAATTTTCAATAGCAAAAAATAACCGACAATAACTTCACATAGTTGAAAATAACATAAGATGAAATAATTTGTAATAACCAAAAATAACTTATAATAGTTACAAGTAACTTAAAATGAAATAATTTACAATATCCAAAAATAGCATAAAAAACCAAAAATAATTTACAATAGTTAAAAATAGCCTAAGGTGAAATAAATTAAAATAACCAAAAGTAACATAAAATAGTCAAAGGTACTTTATAATAACCAAAAGTAACCTAAAATGAAATAATTAAAAATAGCCAAAAAAATTTGAGAATAGCCATAAGTAGTCATAAATAATGTAAGGTGAAATAATTTAGATCAATGAAAAGTAGCCTTATAATAGTTGAAAGTAATCTAGCATAGGTAGTATTATTATATTAGCAAAAATATTATCCATTTATTAAACTTTTTTTTTTCAAAAAATCGTCATTGAAATGTTATGAACAGTGATATTCAAAAAAAATTTGTTCAAATGATTTTACAGTTTCAAAAGGAAATAAATGTAATTATGTATATTATTGTATTTTTTTAACAAAATCTCAATAAGATATGAATTTTCAAAGTTTATGTTTTTGTAATGTTTAAAATGAAATCTTTGATAAACAGAATGTAATGTAACATATTATCACAACAAATGAGGTGGCTTGATGGTAGGGGTGTTTGCCTCCATTTTAAAGGTCTAGGGGTCAAACTTCACAAGTGGTGTGTGTGTGATCAACAGTGGTAAGTTGATCATATATTCTTTTATTTAATTCCCTAGAATAGGTGTTTAAGTTGATTACATGGTCTATACCTAGTGACACATGTCAATAATTCATAGGTTGAAAATCATGAAATTATCAATAATATTATATATTAAATAATTTAAATTTAATCGATTTCCATGTTGCCTAGTTAATTAACTAGCAAGTGAATGACTTAGTAAATTTGCATTGCACTTGAGAGTAACCTTGTTTCATTAGGTATTAATGAACCAATTCACTATCCGTAGTAATTAGTCCTTGTTCATTAAGGAGCTGACCAGTTTCACCATGGTAAAAACGTTCAAATTCACTCAAAGTTTAGTGAAACCCAAAGTGAACTAAGACACATTTTGGTGTGATGAAACATAATCAACTTTTAGTATTCAACAAATTCATTAATATTATCTAAAATTAAAAGCTTTCAAGTGCAGTTTACATTACCTACTTGACTTGAGCCAACCCCTCAATCACCTATGCAATACACACAAATTAAAATTTTTACCTTGCATATAAATATACACATCCATTTTGACCACTGTATGTCTTATATGGTTTTTCCATCTCCAAATGTTTACATGTGTAAACAATATCCAAGTCGCATTCATATCACCTTCAAACCAAATTTGTAGCATTATTAAGTTGTGAAAATATTCACCTTATCATATTTTGGTTTGTAAACAAGGGCCACACTAACAACAAATTCATGTGAAACACCTACTTTGGCATTACCCACATCAAATGTTTTTGTAAAAACCTATTCACTTGATCTAATTCCCCTTTCAAATGGCAAGCTTGCATCAAATTCAAGTCCTAAGGTTTTATTTATTCAGGGGGGCAATTTTTTTTTTTCAACAAATTGGGTTGCAATCAACCCTTCTCCACCTTGATGTCCCTTCGACTGCAAACTACCCATGCCCACGCTAATTGTCTGCATTTGTCACATGAACTCTAGAATTGTCAAATTAAGGGACTCAATCTTGGATTTTCATTGCAAGTCTCCAACATTTTTACCATTTGGCCAATAATCCCTGGAAGTTTTAATTCAATATTGGTGACTCAAGAAGACAATGTGGTGCCTCCCTACACCAAACTAAAAACCCCTAGCTAATGTGATGCATATAACTAAATGCTTCATGGGCTAAACTTAATAGATTTTATCCTTTCAAATAAACCCCAAGCAATAAACTCAAACCAATAACTAACAATTAAAATGGGTGATTCATTTTTGAATTGTCATAAATTGTCTTAAAATACTAAAGAAACCATTAAATAACTAAATACAGAACATTTTTAATAGTTTAAATAACACAAAATAAGGGTTGTAATGATAAAGGCTTGTTAATTATCTTCCCAAGAATTTGTTTAGACTCAAGACCAACAATTACAAGTTCTATAACAAAAGGGTTCTGTGTTTTTTTTTTCCTCTGCATATTCCACACCCACCCATCAACCTAATTCTTGATCAACAAGCTAAGGCAACCCAAATTGATTTCCAAAAATATACTAAGTTCAACTAGATCATGACAGAAATGACTTTACCATTATAGCTTCAGCACCAACTTTACCACCTTTACCATACTTTGAAGGTTTCTTTTGATTCCCTCATGCATCTTATATATTGATTCTACAAGTGTGTCTGTCTGTCTGTCCGGGCAGTTTCCGGGCACTGCCCGGACCTTTTTTTTTCTTTTTTTTTGTTTTTGTTTTTTTTTTTGGTTTGGTTTTTTTTTTT
>Ga0209611_10000877_pt1 | contig 48356 bp, 40 predicted proteins | sample S1TSphgellanicum_3_FD_187693 | JGI IMG/M metagenome (GOLD analysis project Ga0209611, IMG submission 187693) | Host-associated microbial communities from peat moss isolated from Minnesota, USA - S1T2_Fc - Sphagnum magellanicum MG (SPAdes) (version 2) | ecosystem: Host-associated > Plants > Peat...
AAAATTGGAACTGAAAGGTTTTTTTTTTTTTTTTTTTCCATTTTTAAATATCTAGACTCTCATGAGTTTTTGAATTTTTAAAAACATGGACCCAATTTTTATGAAAAAATTCAAATACCCACCCAACATTGCTTCAAACACATGGCCGTATTACAAATGCTTCTGACAAGACGTTAAACACCAAGACTTAGAGTTGTGGTTCATGCTAGTTATTACCTATTATAGCCATATTATAATAATCATCATCACCATTATGTCAACTATATGGCTACAGTTACCATGTGGATAACTATGGGGGCAAACAATAGGAAAGAATCAGTTCAATGATATTGCCCTCATTACATGGTTTAGCTATGTCCATTTTTTAAAAAGGTTTTTGAAATTTCAAAGGGGTGGTTCCTATTAAGACAATTTTGGTGCATGTATAGCAATATTGCAAATGTTCAAATATGAAACTTCTAGCAAAACAAAGGAAGCATAAGTAAAAAATTGGCTCTGTACAAGAGAAAAATTTCATTAAAAGTTTGGTAAGATATCCAACTTTACAGTAGCAAATGCTGGTAAGATTCAGTGTTTCATTTCAGGTGGTGCAAATTTTGCCCAAAAGAGAAATTCAAAATTAAAAAATTAGGTGATTTTGGAGGTCTTCAATCACCAGAAGTGAGGAAAAATAATAGTAAAAATCACCAGATTTTTATATTTGATTGCCACATTTTCTACACCTTCCAATGGATGATTGCCAATTTGGCTAAAAACAAAAGTTCTTTAAAAAAAAACACTGGCGAGTATTACAAAATGAACATGTAAATATGTTCACATAGCCTTAATTTTTTGGAGCTATTTGGTGAGGCACATAAGTGCCACTAAAATCTCTCAGCATCAAATGCCCATTGCTTGATGCTAGGTCATTCTTTCACAACAGTAGTTCAGACAGCTAAACACATTTGCAGACACAAACACAGACACACATACACATACACACAACATAGACAGATGCAGACATGCACACACACACGCATACACATACACTCTTGAACGTCTCAGACTGAAACACACGTCACAAACTCAAACTCAGACCTGTGAGTGTCAGACACAAACACTCAGACCCACAGAATCATATTCAGACACACCCAACATTAGACTCAGACACACATAGACCCATACAAACACACACACATAGACAGACTTAGGCACCCACAAAAAAATGGATTGCAACTGCATCAAATCTAAAGCCCGTGCACATGCAACGAAGTCCAATGGGTCAAGTGATGAAACTTGCTGGCCAGTGACTGATGTTGTGGCTTAGTGGCAAGGCTGATGCACAAGCCTGCCCCTGGCCCTCCACAACTCTGCCAGCTTCTTTCACTGTCCAACACCTTGTTTTTTTGCTCTCCATCCAATAAATTTTCATACTGATGAAGCAGAGCAGAGTTGCTGGGCTGGGTGGACAAGCAAGTCACCATGCAAGAGCTCTCATCAGCATTTCTCCTTCTTTGAGGTTCTTAAGCCTAAAACACAGAATCCTAAGCCTTATATTCTGAGAAAGAGTGTGGATACAGCTGAAGAAATCATCCTCTGTCTCCTAGTGGTGTCTGCAATCTTTCTGACAAGATATAGTTATTTTGCAGGTACCTGAAATAAATTGATCTCGGGTTGTTGCAGGATGGATGGCTTTAGTAACAAGGTGCAGTTTGAGCTGCAACAGCAGCAGGTGTTCTCTGTCTTCCTGCCTTGGTGTCTCTCCTCTAGCTCTTGCTCATTCAAACTTTGTCAGCAGACTTTGCAGCAGTTTCCTCCTTTCACAGTGCAAAATTGCTGAAATTCATATATATCTAAATACAACACTGAAACCCTTGGCATTGATTCTTCAAAAGGAAGGGATTCACTATCATGTTTACTATGACTTAAATTGCCTTGGAGATTCTAGTGGGGCTACTGGGTACAACTCCATTCATTTCATCATTCACCATGGCAGTGATGTCCTCGATCCTGAAAGTATAAGCATAATGCATAGGAATAAGTCAATTTGCATGTTGTTGACCTAAATGTTACAGTGAGTAGTAGTAATAAAACTGGTTACTATTCAGATGAAAGTGGTCACACTTCAACTGGTAAATAGAGTTATGAAGGACAATAGAGGCCATACCGATTCTTGTCAATGTTCACTTCTGCCAGCAATGTTGTCAAGTATACCTGCAAACAGCAAAATAAAAAATCAACCCAACTCATTGCACTAGGTATAGCAGAGCAAATCCTAATGTCACAGAATTTGCTGACCTCTAGATAATTTGCAGATTTGAGGTCATTAATGCTTTGGTGGCTACCAACATTGATTTCTACCCTACAAAGCCATTCAATAGACATAGTCAATCTGGAAGATACAAACCCAAAATTAACATATCAAAATTGACATTGATATTGATACTGATATTGACATATTAACATATCAATATCAATATCAAAAGATTTACTTCTGGGCTGTATACTGTCCCAAACTATGACAATGGTCTGAAGGAGATTGAGGAGCTCCAAAGATCTATCAAGGTCTGTATTGCTCAGTAGTTTCATCAAAACCTGCATTTTGTTTCTATGCACATGCAAACATGAGAGACAGATGTGCACATCTTACTTGTTTTCACATCGTGGTCAACTCTGCATGTGTAAGAACTTGCAAAATTACCTGCAAGGTGTCTCGATGCAGTTCACCTTTTGGTCGCTTCTTTGCAAGGTCTATCACTTGGCTCCAGCTCATGTTCCAAAAATCTGACTTTGCCACAAGGTTTGGCAACCCAGTCAAAAGGCTTGTCTTTTCTTCTGTTGTGTCTTTGAACTCCACTTCACTTTTGTGAAAGTTCTCCAGGCCCTCTTGGCTTAAATCCACCTTAGCCTCTGGGTATACAATTGAGTAAAGTTCTGATACCAGAAGCCACTGCCCAGTTGAAAGCATTCTCAGGGTACAGTTCAATTACATGTCCCTCTATCCAACTAGCATAACCAAGTAACCATAGAAGAAAGATACGATTTCAAGTGTCCAAGAAGTTTGACAATGATATGCTCACTAAATTGCATCACAAAGGAGAGTACTTTTGGTGCACTAAGCAGCCAGATTCACATGTACCTTAACTTTGAGCTCAGCCTCATACATAGTCACCACTTCATCTGCCAGCATCTCTGTCCAAGTTCCAGCACCAAGACCATCACATCAGGCACAATAGATAGAGGCAAAATATGCACAAGAATAGGTAGAGAAGCTAGACAAGAGATATACAAGAGATAGCCAAAAGTGCATATGAACAGAAACTGCTGAGTATCCAACAATCTCAAAAACCACCATTGCTCTCAAATCTTTGAGATGAGGGGTCAAGTCTACTGTTTAGGTTTTGGGTCAAACCCTAAACCCTACATGTGAATCATTAACCGTGCACTTCAGGTGAGCTCTCACCAAATGCAGAAAGAGGGAGAGTTGCAAACACTGGTACTCCAGCTCCATCACCATTGTCACCATCTAATGATGGCTCATTGGAGAACTCAATTATAGGTCCATCTCCAGAGCCCTTGATGTATGTTCTCATTAATTTGGATATCTGTAACATAAGATTCAAAGCTGTAACCTGCAGCAGGATTCCCACCAGATTTCAGAGGGCTTATGCAAGAAAGCTCGAGACTCCTGCTAACCTCCATGGTCCCTATAAGTGGAAATTACACAATGTAGGATGATGCTCAGGGAGCTAGCTAGGTTTGGCAATCTTGCCATAACTGAAACTGTGTCTCTGAGATTTGCAACAGAGAATGGAGAGGGAGGACATAGATATATACCAAAGCACCATAGCTTGCCAGCAGCTGTTCCAAGAATCCCTCCTACAGTCATCAACAATGAACACATATAAAAGTGACCTTCTGAAACACTCCATTCTCCCAGAGTGGGTTCATTGATGCAGAAAGATATCAAGCATTCCATCCACTGAATTGTTGAGCATTTGCTTCCAGGGCATACAACATCATCAAAACTCAAAACCATTCTTCCTTTGCAAAATTTCCTGAATCCATGTTTGTTTGCAGAAAGGTAAGCCTGTATTTGCTTCGAGGGATACAACATCATGAAAACTCAAACCCATTCTTCTTTGCAAATTTTCTTGATGATATGTTTATTTTGCAGAAATGTGAGCCCATGTTCTTGGATAACTTTCAAACAGAACCATATTTGCAGAAAAAATCAATATGAGCACAGAGAGAGAAAGAGAGCTAGAGGAGAGACAGGAGGAAGACAGAGAGAGAGAGAGAGAGAGAGAGAGAGAGAGAGAGAGAGAGAGAGAACACGCCTGCTGCCGTTGCAGCTTCACCTGCACCTTATTCCTAATGCCATCCATCTCCTCCAACACCCCGAGATCCATGGATTGCAGATACCTGCCCAAAAAAAACCATGGTTTTGTCAGAAAGATTGCAGGCACCCACTACTACTAACACATAATGGAAGGTTTGCTCATCCGTGTGTGCGCACACTTACTTCAATTCTTTCTCAGAATGCAAAAAAGCTTAGGATTCTGGGGTTTAGGGTTTTAGAACCTGAGAGAAAGAGAAGCGTTGACCAGAGCCGTAGCGGAGGACACGAGCGCAACAGAGGATGTAGTCCAGGCAGAGCGATGGGCATGGAGCATTGCCCAGGCGTTGCGCACCTGACGTTGAGCCGCAGGTCTCCATAGCCTATGCACACTTCTACCACCGCTCATGGAAGGGAACGACAACAGCCCAACCGTAATGAACGCTCAAAGGGTTTCACCTGTGTCTCTGAAGCAAGAAGCTCCTGCACAATGCCACCAACCACAAGCTGTGCACTTGCCTGATAGATCGCTCGACAAGCTTGCGTGTTTCTTAACCCTAAATCTGAATGCTCTGGAACACGAACTAGTGTTTTTCTCCTTGGAGACACATTCTTGGTGAAGCAGAATAGGTACTGAGAGAACTATGGAAAGGACAGGGAGATGGGAGCAGGAGCATTGCTGTAATACACAAGAGGTTTGAGGTTTTGGATCAAGCCTGTGCTCGAAAGAGGCAGGATGCTCTCTCTCTCACGCACACACACTACTGTCAGTTACATCATTTGCTATGCAATTGTAAACCTGCAGTTTTTTATGAAGATGATTTGCATGATTCTTTCAGAGATTTTTTTTCCCCCGTTGCATCAAGTTCTCATTGCAATGAGCTTTTTGGGATTAAAAAAATAGTTCTTTGAGATTGCATTGAGAGTCAGTTGGTGTCTTGAATCCTGAACTTTGTATGCATTTTTCTTCAGTATATTCTATTAGGTTCGGTTTGAAAGAAAAGCCCAGAATTCCTCAACTCTTTTGAGGGTGTGTTTTTTTCTAGATACAGTAGGCCTAGTATGTGGTCTATTGGTCACCATTGCTTTGAAACCCTAAATTTTTAAAGACCATCTGTTATCAAGTTCCAAATTTTCTCAGCTTGTAGAAATCACAGAAGAAGTTAGTATGTTTGGGGATTATCTTTGGTTTTTCGCTCTAGTGATATTTCTACTGGTTACATCCTTTTAGCTCACACAATTTCAATAACCAGTCTTCTTCTTCGCTTCTGAATCTCAATGAGTTTTCTTCTACACAGAATTGTAGCTTCTTTAAATGTCCAGTGGTTCAGATGTGAAGGTATACTAGAAATTATTGCCCAGAGTCTTGTCATTTGTTCTCAACACCAGAGTATGATTGTATGTGTGATTCTTACCAATCCAAAGAAACAAGCTATGGTATCATGCTGTAAGCATTTCAAGAGGTATGCGAGCTGCACTCCGTATAAGTTTGACTACTACACATTGTGCCTGTCTCAATATCTTGATGCACTGGATTTTGCACATTCGCAGACATACATTTTTGTTGAAGGACAAATTGTGTAGGATTTGGATGTGAACTAGTCGGGATGCTTGTGATTCTCATGAATGTTACAATGCATGATCGTGCAGAAAGGGAGAAAAGCATCATTGTGTGCACAATGCATGCATGATGATTCTAGATTGTTTCATCAAGTTTATATTCAAATTGTTTTTTGGTTGTTGTTTCATTTTTTTCTCATCGTCATATAAACTTTGTTTAATTTCTCATGATCATATTTGAATTGATGTTTCAATTTCTTATTGAAGTGTTGTTTCAATTCCTTATGATCATATATTAAATTGTTGTTTTAATTTCTTATTGAATTGCTCAAGTTTCAATCCTTTGTGACCATATTGAATTGTTGTTTCAATTCTCATTTAAAAAAAACACAAACATAATTCAAAAATTTCATAGTATAGATACCATGGACATTGCTACATGCCCTTTGTGACCATATTAAATTGTTGTTTCAATTCTCATGTTAAAAACACAAACATAATTCAAAAATTTCATAGTATAGATACCATGGACATTGCTACATGCCCTTTCTTGTTTATATTGATGGGCATGTATTAATTAGTTAGGCTCAAAATAGGTTGGTATTGAATGACACATACAATTGTTTTTATTATAGAGATGAGTAATGCCCTTGTTTAGTGGGCAAAATTTCAAATTGAGCAAAATCCATTAGTGTGACATCTAATTTCAATAAAACACATACATTAAAACATGTACATACTACACAAATAGGTGTCCAACATTTGTGGATTGTGATTAACAAACCATTTGAGGCTCACTTCCAATTCATTTCAACATCATTAAAGTATGGGGTAGTAGATTAAATTATTTTCTTGACGACATTATAACACACAATTTTCCAATGATGATCATACATTCCTAACAATAACAAAATGTGTTTATTGAACATGATTTTTTAGTATAAAAATTATTGAATTTGCCACCCAAGACCTTAATATTATCATGGAATGGTTTCACCATTATTATATAAGCCATTATGTTACCATAGAAGAGAATAAGAAATGGGGAAGTTTTGTGAGTCAATCTAATTGTAATCATTCCATGATGACATCTTTTCTTATGTATTTCATTGAATGCAACATCTTCTTTTTTCTTCAAGCTTCCTTGGTTTGTGATGCACAAACTCCTTGAGGAAGACTATAAAAAATATGCAACAATTAAAGTCTATAATTTGAAAGTTCCTTTGAGAAAAACGTAAAAAATTCATAAGTAAGGACATAAAAAGAAAAACCTAAATGGTTGTTATTGGTTAATGTGTTAATGTGTATTAGGAAGAGGTGTTGTGTTAAAAGCCATCACCAGTGTTGGTCCTTCCCCTCCTATGAACAATTGACCTTTGCTCCTTATTAGACTCAAGAGAAAATCAATGAAGATAAACTCATATTTAAGAATCTTATGATAACCTACATAATTTTTTCCTCATTATAATGTCTAAAAAATCATGTGTTTGGAAGTGGTTGACACCTTGGTATATTGTTAATAAAGAACAAAAATACAATACAAAAGAAGGAATTTTTCATTCATTTAGAATTGGGCCTTTTACCTTGCAAAAATTACTTGTCCACTATAAATCAATCTTCATATTGATTTCCACATAGCACCATCCCAAATAATCACTTCAAAAAACAAACTTGATTACATGCAATCACTTACCTAACCTCCATTTTCCTTTCTTAGCTTGCAATTGGAATAAAGAACCACACTAGCAATTTTTAACTTTTTAACTTGCCAAAAAAAAAAACCCATGCTTCAATTAACAAATTGAATAAATCATAGATTGTAGATGTCTTTCTTCCAAAGCTTTGATGATTTCAACCGAAGGCCATGAAATTGTTAAAAACAAAGGATTGTGATTCCAACAACAATAAAACAAACCTATGCTTAAACATGTAATGCAAAGTTCACATTTTTCATCATAATCATCACCCAAGTTTGAATTGCTAGCTAGATATGAAGATATGACAACTATAGATTTTGTTATTGGGCATTTGTTCACACCCAATTCGCCCAAGAGTCTTACCAAACATCAATCCCCACTTTATTACACATTGTTTATCTTTTATTAAACCATCAGTTTGATGTGCATTAGATTAATTACAAGGGTTTTTTTATAGTTTTGTGATGTAGTTCAAGTGGCGATCATCCATAAGATGATTTAGCCAAATTTAACTACATACTAGATATGAAAACATAATTATGTAATCCTTCCATAATTTTGGCTACCTATTAAAATTTATCATAAAAATTTAGTGGTTTGGATTTTTTTTTCTTCAAAATCTAGAAAATTTGGATAACTTTTCCTTGAAAATTCCTTTGATTTGTACAAGTCAAAATCATATTTTTCAATTCAATTTTTTTATAAACAATGATTAGTTGTCTTGACATCCAATTGATTTGGAATAAAACTGTAATGGTAGTCATCGTAGAAAAAGACCATCATATATTTCAAGATACTCGATTTTAAGGTCAAATGTAAATGCAAATGTGGTTTTGGGATGTTGGGTTTTTCCAATATGAAACTCAACCAAAATAGAATAAATTACCAATTTACAGTGTGGCTCCTTTGAAAGGTGACAAAATAATATTATTTTAACTCTACACACATAGTGAAACCTTAATTAAATCAATAAAAAATATTTGCAATAACATTTTATAGTTGATCTTGTGAAAAACACACTTGCAAAATTATTGCTACAAAAAAATGTAATGAAAGAAATTACCAATTTTTGTGACATAGGCAATCTAGAAGCTAGATAATTTTACATCATATAATTCCATTTGTAGAGTCGTGGGATTCTTCAACAACATGTTCATCACTTGTGCATGGATGTTGTTACATTGGTTTTGCCTTCATTTGGTGAATATGGTAGTGATGAATGAACTTTTACCTATTCCCCTTGGTTGACATGTTTTATAATTACTTAGGAGACGACGACCTTGCTTATGCTACTATTTAAGAAAGCTTCATTTCATCTCATCCCCGTGTCCTTCCCTAATATTGTTACTACTTGCATTCATATGTTTTCCTCTTGTGGATATCCATGCTCATACACTTGCCAACTTATTGTAGTTCAAGAAGTTATGAAAATGATGATAACGTGTTTCCCCATTGCCCTTCAAATTGGACAATGATTTTTTACACGTAGTTTTTCTTCAAGCTCTTTGAAAATGGTAGTGGGAATCAATTTGCACACTCAAATCCATAGCAAACACTCGTATTCTTCAATCATTTATCAACCCTATTAATAAGAAAACAACAACCTTGATCAAAAGGAAAAGAACATAAGCACATCAACAAGTGGAAGAGAGCAAAGCAAAGCCTAAAAGCAAAATGAAGAAGTTTCAATGTGTGATGGCTAAGGTTTTTAGAAGTTTTGACAAAATTATGGAATATTTATCAAAATTTCAAAAAATTCATAAATAATTTAAGTAGTGTCATACTGACCCAGGTAGTGTAGATGCTACCATGGTAAAACCTTGGGTGAGTCAGCACAGCACCTACACTGGTACCATGTTTAAAAACTCTCTGAAATTTGTTTTGGGGGTTGCTTCTAAGCATTTTAAAGTTGAAGGTGGATGGATCCTAAATTAGGATCTGTGAGTCCAAATTTCACATTTCCTGAGGGGTCTTAAATAGAAGCCCACTTCTCAAGGGACTTCACTCTAGAAGGGGAAGGTACCAAGGTAGGTGCTGGGTCACCCTGGCCAATCACTAGAAGGTACTGTGTTAGGGTTTACCCCAAGTCTTTGACCAACAAGTGCTTGTGTGTGCTTGTGTGGAGGGTTTATGTGTTGTTGTTGTTGTTGCCTGAAAGCTTGATGGAGTTTTTGTTGGGGGATTACTTACAAGCTTTTGTTGGTTGTTGGGGGGCCAGAGACTTAGAGAGAAGCTATTCTTCTTTTGAAACTAGGACATCATTCAGTTATGATGTGAAATCATATGATTGTGTTTTTTCAGTTTGATCCCCTTTCTTTCTTTTTTGGGTTTGTGAAAATTGGAGCATTGCCAAATTCACCTTGAGGGTTTTGGTTTTTGGATCTCAAAAACATTGGAGCTTTGCACAAATTTGGGTGGTTTTTTTTTTTTTTTTTTTTTTTTTTTTTTTTTTTTTTTTTTTTTTTTGGGTTTTTTTTATATTTTGGTTTTTTTTTTTTTTTTTTTTTTTGGTTTTGTTTTTGATTGAGAGGGATTCCCTTCTACTGTGGTGTCAAGGGCTGCTCTGTCTCTCTTTGTCTCTCTTTGAAGCAAAGCAACTTTCCAATCCTTTGAATAAGAAGTTACACACTTTTGAAGATTTCATACGGTTTTTCCAGCTTCAAAGGGTTTCCTTTTGCAGTTGTGAATGGAGAGCCAGACGAAACTTTCTGGGTTTTCGTGATTTTTGTTTTTTTTGGTAGGGGAGTGGGTGGATCTTGTTGTTGAGGAGTTTTTTTGCTTCTTGTTTCGGCTTTTTTCCCGAGTTTTGTTTTTCACTTTGATTCCTGTCTTGGGTTCAAGGATGGGTGCATTTACGGCACTGGAGCATTTCGCAGTGTCTGTTTTGTGTACTAGTGTCCGAGTCGCAACTCCTCCTCCTCCTCTTGTAGCAGCAGCTCCACGCCACCACCACTGTGATACTTTTGAAAGGCAATCGAGCAGTAGTAACTGCTGCTGCTATATGCGGAATTGGAGGCAACGAAAACGTTTTCAAGCTCGAAGAGTGCAAGCTCTTGTGATAGAGCCTTCAGGCAATGCGGAGGATAGTACAGCAGATTTTGTGAAGCGCATGGAGCAGACCTGGCTGATTTCTAAGGTATCCCACGAAACCCTAATCTTGTAACCCTAAGACAAACCCCCTTTTGCAACGAATCCTTCAGAAATAGAAAGAAAACTGACTTTGTCTGAATGCGAGCTAGTTTTTTCTCTATCTTCCACCTCTTGGATTTGATCATCTTGTTCTACATCAAATTGATTGTGTATGATCGTGGCCAAAGGTGGTAACATTTCATTCGGCAGCATTGGCACCTGTACAGGTTTTCACCAGAATTTTGTGTTTTGTGTATGGCAGCAACCAAGACCAGTTCAGTGTGCATCATGTGATGCAAGTGGGAGTAAAGACTGTGTTTGGTGTAAGGGAACTGGTTTCTTCTTTCTTGGTGACCAAATGCTCTGTGAAGTGCCATCTCGCAACACACTTTGTGTCATTTGTGGCGGCAAGGTATGATGTGCCATCTTGTTTCTTTGGTTTCCTTTTCTGCTTGTGATGGCACCATGGGCTACAGATCTTTGTTTAGCCAAAACCTCCTACATGTCAATATATCAAGCATCAGCAGCCATGTCTTTCCTTATCTTCTTTTATGTAACCTCCTAGCTTCTGTCTTTCTGCAGTTATTTCTTTACTATGTTTTGCACCAATTCCAGTTTCCTTCTTTGTGTCTTCCCTCTTGTGGTTGATCAGCAGCCAGTCAGCTTAGAAGGTGCATAAGCCTATTGATGAGACAGGCTTTAGTTTTCAAACAAAGAGAAACAGAGGTTATTACTGGCTGTGAAGGTTCAATTTTTGTAAAAGGATTCCTTACATGGACAACATAAAGAAAGTCTCATATTTTGTATACTGATGACAGGGGATGGTTCCATGCAAGGATTGTAAAGGGACAGGCTTCCGAGCACGCTGGCTTGGTCAAACTCCTGAAGTCAGTGGATCTTAACAATGGTAACTGTTGTCACTAGGATGTGATTTCCTTGCAAAAATCAGGGCTTCATCATCAATGTGAAACCCTAAACCTTAAAACTGTAGACTCTTATTTATTATTTCTGGAAAGCTCATCAGCTCAGGGCCAGTTCTAAGTGACAATGGTGGGACAAAAATAGACAAGAAATGCTGGGATTGCCACAACTTGCACCTCTCTCTTTGATGCAAAGACCCTGGACAGTGGCTGTAAGTGTTCAAATTATTTCAAGTGTACTATAGAAGCTCGCATCTGTTTCCACAGATGACTGAAGCAATACAGAAAAAAAAAAACTGTAATCTTTTACAAAATGATGGCATATTGTCATGTATTGAATTCTGGCATTGACTGAACATGTTGATGTTTCACCTTTTGCATTCTTGGCTTTAACTTGTGCTGTTACATCTGCCCACAACACTCAATATTTTTTGCTTCTTACATTTTGTCATCACTTTTGTGTGCTTCACCTTGGGGTTACCTTCACATTCTCTGTTCTCTCTTTCACTCCACATTCTTCTTTCACTTTGCCTTGCATTGCGCTCCATTGTCTCTGATATGTGCCTTCTCAATTGTGCATCGAATTGTTCTTGTTATAAACTCCAACATTTTGTTGTTATTGTTGTTTGATTCCCCGTTACTTCTTTGTTTGTGCTTTACAGTTGTCCTTTGCGTCAGGCACTCTGTTATCGATTTTTTTTCACTTTGCCCTGTGTTCTTCATGAATGTTGCAATCTCCTTTTTGTCTTGCAATGTTCACCATCACTTGTGTACATAAAGCAAAACACAAGAAATCATCGAAACATCAAAGTCAGTTTTTGCACTCTCCTGTGTCAAGCTGAGTTTAGAAATGGGTAATTTGGCTTCTTTATCATCACAGTAGACTGGCATTAGGTTTGACATTTACATGAATGAACTTGCAGAAATGCAAGTTCTTTTGCAATGCAGATTCTCTATACTATGTATAGCACCTGTGCAACTCACCCAGCAGTCTAGAGAATCAGGTGTACAAACCCAACTTGCAAGAAACTGATTGTCAGTCCATAGAGACCTCAGAGCCTCTCCCAAGTTCTTAGAATCGAAGAGTCCAGAAAATCATGTACACGAGCTAAATCCAACAGAACTGACAATTCACATAAAAAATAGAATACAATTTTATCCTGCAACAATGTAGGTCTGAGAATGTGCAAAATCAAGCACATCAAGACATTGGGACAGACAATCTGTAGTAGCCAGGGTATAGCTCATATGGAATGCACACATACCTCTTATCTATGCTTCCGGTTGCTGACATCTTGCTACCAGGATACCACAGCTCCACCTTGTTTCTTTGGCTCAATGAGAATCATACATACAACTCTGGTGTTGTGAATAACAGGACTCAGGTGACATCTGCAATTATCTCATGCATACTTTCACATCTCAACCACAAGACAATTGAAGAAGCAAAAACTTTGTGTACAAGAAAAATCATTGAGCTTCAGAAGCAAAGAAGACTGGTTATTGAAATTGTGTGAGCTAAAAGGATGTAACCAATAGAAATATATCTAGAGGAAACATAAAAAGATAATCCCCAAACATACTAACTTCATCATGGTCATCTGTAATTTCTACAAGCTGAGGAAATTTGGAACTTGGCAACTTAGATGTTCACAGCAAATTAGGGTTTCAAAAGCAATGGTGACTGATTTTTGCATATGCTAAATAACTTGCAGAAATTTTTCTAGGGTTTCAGAGTGATTCTTCTGTTGAAGAAGAAAGCTTTTGAAGGTGCACAGTTTAAGGTTCTCATGGCACAATCTGATCACACACTACTGAATCCAGAAAAAAAATACATCCTCAAAAGAGTTGAGGAATTCAGGGCTTTCCTTCAAACCACACCTTATAGAATATCGCGAAGAAAAAATAAGCATACAAAGCTCAGGATTCAAGACACAAATTTGACTCAATAAAATCTCTAAGAATATGAAAAAAAATCTCAAAAAGCTCATTGCAATGAGAACTGAGGCAAGGGGGAAAAAAAGTCTCTGAAAGAATCATGCAAATCATCTTCACAAAAAGTTTACAGTTGCATAGCAAATAATGCCAGTGACAGTATTGTTGGAGAGAGAGAGAGAGCATCCTGCTTATTCTTGTCTAGCACAGGATTGATCCAAAACCCCAAACCCCTAGTGCATTGCAGCAGTGCTCCTGAACCCATCTCCATCTCCTTTCCAAAACCCCAAACCTCTTGTGTATTGCAGCAATGCTCTTGCCCTTATCTCCCTCTCTTTGCCATAGCTCTCAGAGTATTCTGCTTCACCAAGGATGTGTCCCCAAGGAGAAAAAACACTAGCAGTCTCAGAGGCTTCTGGAACAATAAATGGAAGCCAAAATGCCAATACAGCAGCAGCAGAATCCCTTGAGAACTGCCTCCCTGCAGATGATATCAAACATGAGAGCGCATTTGGAGACGATGGCGAGCCAAAGGGATGAGCTCAGAAAGAGGAGTAGACACAGGAGTTGTCTGTGGAGTAGGGAGAGGGGAGGTGCGACACATGGGACAAGAAGCATGTAGACGAAGCCAAGCATCAATGCAAGAGACATGGAACATGTGGTGACAATCAGGAAGCATGCGCAGGAATTCTCCTTCTTTGTAATCAGCCAAGCAGATGGAACAAGATGTGTCTTGAAGGTGAGGCAAAGGTTGTGCTGAGCTGAAGACAAGCTTGGGATATGACTCCAGAGTTGCTTGATCCAAGCCTGCTATCACCCAATCTGCTAACCCTCCTTCATTGCCATCCGCGCCTCCTCCTACTTGATGTTGATGCGGTGCCACTGCTGCATTCCCATTCTGTTGTCTTCCGTCTGTGGCTTGATGCAACCGTACACAGACATAGGAAGCTAGCATGATTGTCGATACCAGTACCAATATCCCCACTGCTATGGCAATCCCATATCCTAATCCCACTTTGCTCAAGCTCACTTGCATACTAGTACTATTGCTGGTGCTCATTCTTTCTTCTCTGTCCCTGCTGCTCTCTCATCCCAAGCTCCTCACTCTTTCCTTCACCACCACCACCACCATCACCACCAAGATCTCAGTATCCTAATTTTCCAAAAACCCCTCTCCTGCCCCTTTTTTTTGAGTCTCAGGCTCATTCATCAGCAAGCCAGAAAATCGCTAGACTACATCATGCTCATCATCCTCCCTCCCATGACTTCCTCATAATCCAACCTCCATACCCATTTCTACAAAAACCTTCTCAAACACCTTACTCCATTACAACAACCTCCACACCCATCTCTACAAAAACCCTTCTCAAACAACACCGTCTTACTCCATCACAACAACCTCCTTGCTTGATCTCCCCGACAAACACCCCTCAAGCTGAACAATACATGAACATACTACTACCATGCCGCCATCATCATCATCATCATCACCAAATTTGCATTCGACAAAGCAACACGCAACACTTTTGCAAAGCTCATGTAGTCCTACTGCCTGCTACAGCAATCTTGGTTGCAAAGCTTGATGCTGTGATCGAGAGTATTGATTCTCTATAACCATTTTGCACTGATTCTCTCTACACCAAAGTGAGAAGTGTGCAAGCTGCTGTGTGGGCAGATTTTGAAGTGTGCAGGCTGCTCTCTAATGGTTTTCTTCCAATTCCTGATAGGAAATGGGATTGCAGTGAATGGCAAGAGGGGGAAAAGAGAGAGAGAGAGAGAGAGAGAGAGAGGGAGAGAGAGAGAGAGAGAGAGAGAGGGAGAGAGAGAGAGAGAGAGAGAGAGAGAGTTTTTAGAAAAGTAGTCATAAGTAAGAACTAAAACCGCAAACACCCAATTCATTATTAGTTCTCTCTGGCTGCTTGCACTTTTCCTGCAACAAAGTTCAAACACACAAAAAAACTTAATCATGAGATTGCAGATTGATCCAGAAATCAAATCCATCATCAGCTAAAATAGGGTATTCACAACTTTCTTGCAGCAAACGCTCCAGTGTTTTCTCACTGTATTTCAGTGCAAGAAATGCTCAGTGTTTTACTGAGCATTTCTTGCACTGAAACATCACATTAATTAGTGGAATCAGCCCCTGTCCATTAGCCAAGGTTGAAAATGGTGACAAACAAAGGGAGGAGTAACAATTCTGCTGAGCCAATTTTGAGGCAATGCAGCATGCACACAAGAGGCCCAATTTTGTGGTGGTTTTGTGTGTGTTCCCAGTGTGTTCTCATCAAGTTCCCAAGGGGTTCTCAGCAGTTCCCCCCTATGTTCCCCATAGGAACCACACTTTTATCCCACAATGGTTTTGGCCAAAATTGTCCTCTTTGCAAGTTATGAACATCTTGAGAAACGCATTAGGAATGTTGGGAATCCTTTGAAAACTTGTTGGGAAAACATTTAGAACAGAAAAAGTCAGAAAAATCCAACACCCTATCCTCCCCCAAAAGGAAAAAAAACCTGACCTCTTGGGTGCATACTGCATTGACTCTTTGGCTGAGCAGAATTTTTATTTGTTTGTCCCCATTTTCAACCCAGGCTATTTGTAGGGACTAGGGACATACAATTGGGAGGTGGCTTTATTCCATTCAAATGCTAAAACCTTTTCTCTCAATGCATTATGGTTTTGAGAGTTTAAATTTCAAGCCTTGGTTTGCAACATCATCAGAAACACATTTGAAAATTTAAAAAATCATATTATCGCAGTACTACACTATTACAAAATGTGAGTGCAGTTGAGTAGTCCTCATTTAGTGGACTAACAAATTCATTGCAATCTCACTAGGTCATGTTTAGTGAGATCACTGAATTCACTCAAAATCCAGTGAAATCACTTATACGGGAACACATTTTGTTCTTGTGCTAGCTCATAAATAATCTATATGATTTAGTGTTTTGGTGAGCTTTTTTATTGCTAACAATTTGTTTCTTTGCATAAACTGTTAGTTTGAACTTGGAAGTAAGAAGCTACAGAAAGATCAGGTTCTGGTTTGTTCATATGCAGCGGAGATCATAACATGAGAATATGAGACTATTTGTTCCTCTACTTTCTTCATGAAAATGTGTCAGGGAGTTGGGCTTTTCAACAGATACAACTGTGGAAAAGTGGGTGAGTGATTTTAGGGCTTAGGTGGGTGTTTAGTGTTTACTCATTCAGAATTAACAAACCAAATATTTACATCATACTTAATTACATCTTTCTTTGCAACATAAATGATAAGCAACCCGTGAGTTGTTCAAATTTGCCATCAAGGAAGGATTCAATTCACTTTGATTCTCCAGACTCCAGAGAGTCTAGTGGGTGGTGGCTAAGAAGAGTATATAAAGTTTCAACTTTCTTCTCATTGAATCCACAAAGGAGAAAAGTGGGTTCATTTTGGCAGTTGTTCTTGGGGAGTCTTATTTGCAAAAATGTTGATAGAAGTAACCATTACATGTGATAAAATCTCAGACTCTTCAATTACATAATTGTGTAGGCAGCCTACTAGTGCAACTGGTGTTTTTTTGGGTTTTGGGTGGGGGGCGGGTGGGGAGAGGGGGGTGTGAATTTTGACATTATGGCAACAAAAAAATAATTCCATTGTGCATAGCAAATTGTACAACAGGATTGTTGAAAAAAAAAACACAAAAAGTTGACACATTTTGAGAGGAAAAAAAGGTTTAAAGGTGCCTTTTTTTCAAAAAAGGAATGAGTTCTCCTGTAGATTGCCAGAACTAGGCAGGATTCCAAAAAGTTTCTGCTGTCCTGTCTGACCTATAGCCAAATTTGGCTCATTCCTCTTGTGCATGATCTCACAACTCCACCTACTTGACAGAAACTGAAAAAAAAAAAAAAACCCTCAATTTTTGCCAATATTAAAGAATAACTTTCTTTTATTGTCCACAAATACTGCATAGGACAAGTAAAAGGGTGGCATATGAGAAGTTCTTAAGTTCCCTGACCCATGCATATCAGCTTAGAAAACCTTAATTAGTGGCAACAACCTTAAGTAAAAACACATCCGAAATTACCAATTCAACAATAAAATTAGGGTTTCACTAAGTTGATGGCAACCCAAAAGTCTAGTTTCACCCCCCAACCCCTTTGCAATTGTAAATTACTTATCTAAATAAAATTGCTTATTTGGCATTTGAGCATGATTTGGCAACAAATGAATCCACTTTGTGAAATTTTTTTTGTGCATGTTTAAAATGAAGAAATGAGTAGAAAAAAAAACCCTCCAAAATGAATTGACTTTTGCATACCCATCAGCTTCTCGAAGGCCCAAAGATGTTGCCTATTGTGCGGAAAGCATATATCTTCATCCACTAATGGTGTGTCTTTTCCTTGGCCTTTTGAGGGGCCCAATTATCTCCTCCTCTTCCTTGGCCATGATTTCTTGGTTCTTATTGAGTTGGCCAACTTTTTTCTTGATTGCATACTTGGTCATTTTTGTGCTCACATGTTTGTCCACATCATAATCCCTTTTTACAAAAGAGCCTTTCCACACAACTCTACAACAAAAAGCATGGTGGTCTTTCCTCCGAAAGTAGGCCTTGGCTAGTTTCATATGTGTGAGATAAACCTTGTGGTTCCTTCCATTTCAATGTCACATATATGCAATGTCTTTCATAGTTTGACATTAGGTAGGCTAGTATAGTGTAAAAAAGTCAAATTGCAATGTTGTGCAAGTGCCTTAGTCTAGTATTGTTTTTTCCTTTTGCCATTTTGAGAAAATTAAGTGATGCCAAGGTTCCACCACATGTCTCTACACACATGTGCACGTTTTTTTGCCCATCCCCTAGGCTCCTTATATGTAAATATGTGGTCTAATTCGTAGAAAGAACAAATAATAAAGTATTGTATATATTGTCATTGCATTTTAGGACTTCAATTTTTTATATCCTTCTTTTTTTTAAATATATGCTACAAAAGTTTGGATGTATTAGTTTTCTTTTGAAAATAGAAGACTCAAAAGACCATGACAAAAACACACACAAGTCAAAATGGGTAACATTATGCTCTACAACCCCCACCCAATCTGAGGCATAAAGTCATGCAACATGTTTCTCTAGTGAAATATTGAAATACATGGTTGTGCAAGTTTTGAATTTCACAAGTCTAAAGGTCATTTTTTATTCCAACATTGTAAATTAAAAATTAATTGCATAAAAAAATTTCTTTGATTGGTTGATTATAATAATCAATGTAAATAGTTGATTTTAAATAATTTTTCATGTTACATGTTGTCTCATTTTTCATGTTTATTCATGAAAATTGAGAATTATTTTTTCACTATGTCGAGTGTGATAAACATTGTTGTTACATGCCACCCCCAATAAAGGGTAAGAGTGAAACTACTTGTAGGGTCAGGGAACAAACTTAGTTGAAGGTCAAGCACTTTAGTTGCTCTTTCTCCCTTTCCAAGGGGGAAATAATTCACTTGAGTGCTTGACAAGAAAGTGAAATAATTTTCATCATAAATGATGTCCAAATAAGCCCAAAAAAAGGAACAAAAGTGTTTTCCGTAAAAGATTTGCTCAAATATTGCAAAGAGTAACATCCAAACGTGCATGGTTTGGGGAGGGGGGCGGGGAGGGGGGGGAAAGGGGCAAGGCATCCGTGAACTTAAAGTCTACAGGTCATTTCAACTTAGATTGTAGGTTGTGCAAGGGTTTAGGGTTTAATGAGCAGGCAGCAAAATTATCACACAAACACTTTCAATGCATTAGAATAAGCATTTCGAAGGCTTAATGGATGATGCCGGCTATACTCAAATTATTTTGGGGGTTAGGGTTTCAAAGTTCAAAATCTAGGATAGCAAATATGGGAATAAGTGTCAATTATTATTACTGTTGTTTTAAAAATAAAATAATAAAAATAAATGGCAATAAAACTTTGGAAAAATTTCCACCCAATCCAGACCTGATAGTTGCCACATTTCAGGAATGTACCCTGGGCACAGGCCTTGCCCATTGTAAATTAACAAAGGAACACTACTATCGGTCTAATCCTTCATAGACCACAAGGCAACAAGAGCAAGAGGCACATTACTCCTACAGGTCCTACAGGAGGCCTCTTGCGCCTAAAAAATATACTTAAGGAATTTCTCCAAATGCTTAATGAATTGCAGAAAGAATCGGTGGCTCATCACCAAGAAACTTGGTATTAAAACAAGTTTTTAAATTTCTTCACTTGGGTGGCAAACCAAGCTAGGCTAGGTAGGTAGTCTCCATTAATGTGTAAAACAAAAATTGCTCCACACTAATGTAAACATTGTTTTATACATTAACAAAAGGTCACATTGATATGTGTTAATAATATCTTGTGTTCAATGAAACTAGTGGGGCTGCCGTCGTCATTGAGCACATATTGTAAATTGTAATGTAGTTTTACAGAGTTGATTTTCGACCTTTATTAATTCAAATTACAAAATTTACTCAAAATTCAATAACTCCCATGGCTTGAAATGTATGAAACCACCTTGATGCATTCATAACCATCACAATCTTAACCCCCAATTTTTCTATAGCTTAAAATTTTGAGCTTCATAAAATCTTTGGTGATGAGAGCATCAAAATTCACTAAAACTCTTGCAGTGGAGTTCCAAAGCATTCCGTAAAAGACCTCTGCTCAGATTTGTAGTGTATTTGGAGGAACACTAACACAAAGTGTAAGAACTTGCAAGGCATTTCAAAGAATGAAACAATTGCACCTATTAACATTCGATTTTTCAAAATGTCTCACATTGTTTTTTCCCATGATAATCAGCGAGTACTCACCAGATACCTGTCAAGTATTGTGAGAGTATGAAAAATATTGTTGATTTTGACATTGTGTAATGACATCTAGAAATGGGGATTATCAAAATTGGGCCTACCTCAACTTTGCCTCATGTGGGCCCTTATTTCAGTAATGCCCATGGCATTTGGTCACTTGTTGAGTAACTACCGATTCACAGAACACAGAGAGTTACACTTGGCTTACCATGCCTGTGGGGCCTCGGCCACATATCTAAGAGCACCTCCACCAGTGCTCAATATGTGACTCCAGACAGTAAAATTTATTTTAAAAAGTCAAAATGTTCCGGTTTAGCTCAGGAAATTGGTTTTTCTGCACCAAAGTCGTGCAGCTTGCCGTGGATGGTGAAAGACGCAACACAATTGTGCACCTCCAAAAAAGAGTGTAATAAATTGGACCTGACTGCGGCTCAGTATTTCTGATTGGTCGATCATAATGATTGGTCCAGGTGGTTTGCTTTTAGTAGTCCCCACGTACATGCAGTTCCGGTTACAGTTTAATTGGTGGGGTTGCCAAAAAAACACAGCTAAACTTAGACATTTAATTATATTATCCAGAGTAACATACTGAGCACCTGGTGGAGATGCTCTCATGTGAACCTGAAAAAATATTTCTCATATCCAAGTTTTAGTTACTAAATTTTTTTTCAACCCCACTCATAAAACTGGGACTGCAAGTAGGTGGGAGACTCCTAATTCCTATCCACTAGGACCAATCAAACTATCTAGCCAATCAGAAACAAGGAGCGGTCACTAAATATGATTTGACTGTGTTTTTTACACCGTTCCAGGGCTCTGAAAGCTGTAGTCTTTTCCAGGGTCCTAGCAATCTTCCAGTGGATTTGCTGGATTTGACTGATGAACCTCATCCAAGATTTCCAGTGCCAGGCCACATACTAAGCGTTGGTGGAGATCCTCTTAGATGGGACAACGGGAGCATCAAATCCCATGAAAAGAGATCTCAAGCTTCTCATTCTTGTAAACGATTTCTATGTCTTTTTCAGGGTACTTTTGAAGGTCTTTTTGGAGGTGGGACTACTGGTCATACCGTCAGCACAGATCTCACCAGACAACAAGGGCATCAAATCCCCGGAAAACATCTAACGAAGCTCCATCCTGGTAACTCGTTTTGGTGTCTCATTCAGGAACTTCTAAAGGCATTTTCTTAGGCGGGACAGATGGTCCATGCATGTGCCAGTTTCACTTTAGGTTCTACCACTTCCACTTGTGATGTGAGTCCAAGGTGGTGAGCACTGGTCACAATGGTAGAGAACTCCTTTTGACCTAATGAAATTGTGTTGAGCATGCTAACCATAATAGTACAAGGACTTGAAACCGCAACAAAGAGCGCACACTTCAAAGGTTCCATTTTTTAGAATGTGATAAACATCAAGAACATGGACACGATCGATCATAAGTTACAATTTTGTGTAGGGTTACACCCTACTGCTAGGACTTTGCCCAGTGTAAAAGTCACCAATTTTTACTTAAATTTTTTTGGTATTGTGATACCCAGCAATACCAGCTGGGTAATCTCATGATATATATTTTAAAAAATTAAATATAAAATAAAATAATGTAATGCAAGCATTTTAAAAAGCTCGTTTGCAGATTTCGTCAAAATAAGGGTGCCTTCAACTACACTAGTGGAAATAGCACTGAGGTTTTTATGCAAAAGGTGAGAAACATCAAGAGTGTGCACACACACAAAGGGTCTGATTATTCGACAACTTGGATAACATCAAGAACCTACCTGAGGGAAGCAAATCTTAGAGGAACATTTGCTAACAATTAATGTTGGGCCAAATATCACAAAAAGATTTATTAAAAAAGAAGAAGAAAACAAGGGTTAAGTATTGCTAAATCAGCAATCTTTATTGAGAAGGGTGAATGCAGTTTTCAAACATAAATTAACATTAGACCCATGTGGCTGGCAGCGTGAACAAGACTTGATCATCTCTTCAAAACCAATTATGTCAGCATTAATCAGATGCCAGAAAAACAGAACCCTAAAACCCTTGGAAACAACAAAATATAGGGTCCATGGCTCCATAAATCTTTGCCTGTTTCAATTTCTTGTCTAATTGTTGGAGGAAAAGAAAATTTTGAACAAGAAAGATTTGTTCTCTTTTGTGCAAAATGTATGGGGAAAAATCCATCTCTCACCCCCAAAAAAATACCCAAAAAAGTTTTTAAAAATTGAGAGTTTGCTCAAGGATTTGCAGAACTGATCTCACTTTTGGCAATCAGAGGTCTAATGGGTGTTCATGAAAATTCACTCTGGAGAGAAGAGAATTAAATTTTGGTGTGTTATTAATAACTTGGGTACTTACATCTCTGTGAGAGAGAGAAAGGTTTAGAAGATCTGCGAATTTGCTGTGTTTTGGTGGGTGAGTGTTTTAGAGAGCTTCATTTTTTTTCAGAGAATTAAGGAATTTTTGTGCAATTGAGTTGCGAAGCTGTTGATGATGATGATCATCATCGTCGTCGTCATGTGTGGAAGTGCAATCAAAGTTTCCAATTTGGAGCTTTATTGAAGAATCTGGAGAGAGGGTCTCAAGTACCCAACATGACAATTTTTTTGTTGGGTCATGGGACACTTGATCCCAGTGAAGCGTTTCTCATTTTTGTGGATGGGAGTGACAATCTTGCTCATCTCAGAGCTGGTGGTGGTGCTGCTGTACATTTAATTTCAACCTTGGAGGTACACACCCAAGCATGGAGGAATCTCGCAAGTGGGCACTTGGAATAGACACACAAGGAGACTCCATCAGTTTCAGCTTTCAGGTTTCTTAATTTGCTTCTTTCTCTTCTTGTGACTTTTTTCCTTCCTTAAACAATCCAACTTCCTTCCTTCCGTTTTGTAGCTTTGTGCAAATGTATGAATCAACAGGAAGGAAGGAACATGTTCTGTTGTTGGAACCCTAGGAAGTTTGTCAACAATTTATCAGAAGCAACAATTTTCTACTTTCCACTTTGTCTTTCTGCACTTGTGCAATTTTTGGGGAATTCCTGTTGTTTTTTTTTTTTTTTTTTGTTTTAAATTTTGAACATGTATCATAAAATTAGCTTGAGAAGATCTGCAAAAACCCTATTCTCATGATTCTAGCAGACTCATTTTTCTCTGGGTTTAGGGAAATGTGTGGGTTGCACCACTTGAGAGTGGGGGATTGGAGCAAAGTGAAATTGAAACAAGTTGGCACAGAGAAGAAGAAAAACAAGGATTTACAGAGGGAAGGGGACTGATGGACAGCATTGAGATTTTGCCATTACCAACTTGGGTGACAGAGTGTTACATTTGAAGGCTAGTGATGGAATGGAGGAGATGATTTCTCATGATGGATGTCAGGTTTTTGCAATGACCCAGGATCCAAGCAAAAGTGGCGAGTGAGGTTTAGGGTTCATATTCTCTGTTGTGAAGTACTGATTGTGCCATAGGTCTGAGTATGACTTTCCTCACACATGTTTGATAGTATCTGTTTTCATGTCAAAATTTTCTGTTTTCCCTGCCATTTAAGTGAAGCTCAATTTGGGTTCGGTGGCAGACACAAACTCATGATTTGTGTGTGGATGATGGGGTTCTAGGAACAAGAAGTATCCTATTCAGTTAAACCATGTAGAGCAAAGCAACTGCTGAGGGTGGAAAATGTGTTTATTGTACTTAGAGACCCACTGGGAGAAAGAGGTTTGGTGTGAAGCACTGTGAGTGACGGCCAAAATGGATTCCACTTCAAAGGATTGGTATCTCAAGACCAAGAGAGAGTATGCAGAGTATACACACAATGTGGAAGTACCAGCTGTACACAACTGAGTTTCACAGAGACAAGGGTACCAACCATTTTGACATTCGACAGCATGACAAGAAACCCAACAAAAATAAGTCTGATGATCATGGTCCCTCAAGGAAGCAGGTTATTTGGAATAAGTTGACCAGAAGGGGCTTAAAGGGTAAGCCAAATGCTCCTTGACTGCTTCAAATGCTGCTTCCCAAGTTTCTTCAACACCAGCTGCAATGCCAATTGTGTGCAAGACTCAAGGGTGGTGTGCAACAAATCCTTTGGTTGAAGAATGAGACAATCAAAGGCACCTTTGGTAACAGGCAACTCTGTGTTTGGTCAGTGAAGATACCTAGTTTCTGTAGTTGGTTTTGTTTTAGAAAAAATTTAGAGATTGTTTTGTGGACATTTTGGTATCAAACAGAAGCAGCTATCAAAATTTGTTTTGTGGACATTTTGGTATTGAAACAGAAGCAGCTGTCAAAATTGCAAACTCCCCTCCCAGCTACTTCAATCAGTGATGATCATGAAGCTAGATCTCAGGAAGTCAGCTCCCTTTGCCACTGTGATGCACATGCTTCCAGTAGACAAGGGAGAGGCTCTGGCTGTGGAGATGGACATGGTGTGGCATGGTGACAGTTGTGTTACCATGGAGACTCAAGTAGACATGCGGGATTCACATGCTCAAGAAAAAATGGTTACACAGGCTGAAGAGCCTGGATTAGCTGGAGTTGCAGCCATGGCCCTTCTTACAGGATTCAAGAAGGATTATATGATTCCCCAAGCAGCAGCTATGACAGAGGCTCCTCACAAAAGTACAGTAATGTAAACCCATACAAGAAATGGGAAAGACCTGAACTCACCAGATTTGCACTTTTGTCTTAGTAGAGAAACAAAAGAAATATGCAGGAGACCCTACACCTTAAACCCTAAACAGATTATTAGGGAGAGTTGGACCTGTGCAATTTGGTCAGCAACATGGGATATCATACTCTTCACTAACTGCAAACATCTTCCTTTTTTCCTCTACTGCCACCCTCCTCTGAAGCATCTGCCAGTATACGAAAAATGGATCTTGTTCAGTGTTCAAAAGTGAATCTCACACAATTGATTATAAGAAGTTGTATGATATTTGGTTCTCAAAACTCGTCCACCTCTGAGAGCAACTCCCCCAGTGCACATTATGTGACCCTGCAAATTAAAATTGGATGAAGAAAAGTCAAAACATGTTGGTTTAGTTCAACAAAATGGTTTTGGCCCAGCAATTTGGCACAGTTTGCTGAGGCTTGTAAAAGGCACAGCAAAGCCTAGCACCTGCTGTTGATTGGCTAGATAGTTTGATTGATCTAAGTGGGTTGCCATTAGTAATCTCCCACCTATTTACAGTCCTGGTTTTAGTTTTATGGGCAGGGTTGGAAAAAAAGTAAATAACTAAGTTTGGATGTGAGAAATATTTTTGCAGGGTCACATACTGAGCATCACTGGAGATGCTCTTAGGCTACCACAGATTGAAGAAAACCCTATTCATAGTTTCTTATGTCACCAATGCCATCATGAATGAGACAGAGTAGAGATGTGTTTCAATTTGCTGCAGGAGCTAGATACTTTGCTAGTGATAGGGCAACTGATTTCTGACACAGGTTTTCCCAGTTTCCTGCAGCATCCCTAATGGGCCTGTTTGAAGCATGTAGCTGTTTGGGTATGGTGGACAAGCAGGTGCCAATAGTGTCAAAGGTCAAGTGTGTCTCAATCAAGGGCAAAAGCCTGATGTAGTTGAGGGCACCACCAACAGATCGCATTTGGTTTGCATTCAAAGAGATGCCTGACCTTGATTTGGTAACAGAGCCTGCGATTGGCAACTGTTGCATCAACAGTGGTTGTGCTTTGGATGCGTTTGTGGTGCATCAACTTCAGGATTCCAAAACATGAAGCCTCAGAGCTATCATTGAATTGCTAATCATGTATGTACACAAGACTCTGCAATTGTTGCAGGGGTGAATTTCAGGTCTGAAATGGACTACAATGTTGCAGGTATGTTTTCAATCTATGATTACTGATGAGTGTGCTTACAAATGTTTTACCTTTGTAGGAACAATGGAGGGAGTCAGCGGTGTTACCAAATTGTCAGAGTATCTCTGTTTGTTGGATGATGGCATGATGACTAGCTTCCCAACAGCACCATCCCTGTTGATTTTGCACCTGCACCAAACTTAGAGGTGGAGAAGGAAAACTCCAAGAAAGGTAATGGAAGTGACAAAATGTCCTGTACGTCCTGACACACCCTCAAGAACGCCTTGGCAACCACCATCCATAGACCAAGCTCTGGCAATGGTACCTCCTCCTATCAAGGTCTCATGGATCTCAGGCCCTCCAAGCAGACATAATAGATAAGGTAGAGGTTGATGAAGCCAGGTTTTCTGTGTTTTCAGCTACTAAATCTGATGTTGGGGCTTCAGATGTGTCAGTTGAGTTTGCACAACATGAGTCCAATAGTTCACTTTCAGACATTGATTTACAGTATACAGCCATCATTCACGATCCTGAGAGATCATTGCACCAGGAGGAACCTCTTCATCAAGCAAAGCATTCAAAAGTGGCTTTTGTGGGGGAAGATGGGGATGAGACTGGAAGAGTCTAAGTGACCTGGTGATTGACAAATTGCAAGAGCAGAAAGACATGGAGAGTGCTGACAGACCTGCATATTCTTCTTAGAGCAGCTCCACTGGTACTCAGTATGTGACCCTGCAAATTAAAATTGGATGAATAAAAGTCAAATCCTGCAGGTTTGGCTCAGCAAAATAGTTTGGGCACCGTATTTTCTCACAGTTCACAGAGGCTCACAAATGGCACAGCAAAGCCTAAAACTCACCAGAGAAGAGTGTAATAAATATGATCTGGGTGCTGCTCCCTGTCTTTGATTGGTGGTATGCTATTAGTAGTCTCCCACCTATTTCCTTTCACAGTGTAGTTTTGCCGGTGCGGTTTGAAAAAGTAAATAACTAAACTTGTATGTGAGAAATATTTTTGCAAGGTCACTGTTGGAGTTGCTCTTAGCCTCACTAAAGAATCACACAATGTGCAGAGCAAGCTAGGTTTGGGAATTAAGATGAGATTAGGATCTGAACGGGTGAGTTGAGGTGAGAGACAGACACACCAGGATCTGACGACAAAAACTAGGAGGTGCAAGTAGGTTTAGGGTTTAGGGTTGAAGAATCATGGCCACCTTAATGGCAATCAAATTCTTCTTGGCAGCGTCCTGAAACTGGAGACTAGCCAGAATGAGCAATACACAGTAAATCGGTTGAGAGATAGGATCTTTCCAGACATGAATGTTTTTTTCATCAAGTTTCAGTGAACAAGCAAATTGCTTAGAGCTGCACCGCTGAACTCGTAGCCGCTGGACGCCATCATATTAGGGTTAGGGTTAGGTCTTGTAAGTCGGGGTATCAGCCGTTGATTTGGGATCTGGACGGTAAACGGCCGTCTCCTTCTTCCTGCATCCGTTTCTCCTATATAAATCCTACTTCCACCCATTTATCTGTTGTGTTTTCTTTGAGTTTGCTTGCTTCCTTGCACATGTTTCTGTGGTTCAATCTGTGACATACTACTTCGACCTATTCCAGTATAGGCATGCAGAATTTGATTGTGACTCATTTATATTGTGAGTCAAACGGATTCTGGCTATCCATCAGTAGGGGGGTTGGCGGACATTGCTTCCTGCGGACTCTTGATTCTTGGTCTTGTTCTTGGTGATTGGGTGTTGTGTGATTGAGTGATGTGGAAGGAAGTGAGGACACTTTCCCCGAATGATCGAATCTGATTCCACCTTTGCTATATGTGCTCTTTCGAAAGAGCTCAAGCCAGGAAACTGATCCTTCCATAATCGAATCTGATTCCAACTTTTCTGCTGCTTCGCTTCTCTTCGCATCAGTTGTTGTCGTCGTTGTTGTGTGTTATAGCAGTCCCTGTGTGTACAACCTTGCGGCTATATTGCGTAAGACGTTGAATGGAGGATCTGCAATAGTGAGGATGGGGGAGAATGGGCAGTTGAACAGACAGTTTTGTGTCTGCATCAACAATCAGTCATTAGCCCTACAATTGCTATATTCTTGTTTTCTTTTTTGTTTGCCACAAACACGTTAAACATCATGAATGCACAGACTCTGTAATGTTTTGTTCAATATGAGCAGTGATGTTCCAAAACCAGTATAAGCCAGTTCTGCTACTGACATGATTCCATGAAAGACAAACTGGTCTTCTCTCTGAGCTCTATGTTGTGTGAATGTTTGTGTGTAAAATGGCCTTAGGGTTTTTATTAACAAACTGCCAAGGTCTATGATGATGACATGCTTTTAGGCTTGTTTCTCAAACATTCGCAGTGGCCGCCTAAAGCTTTCGCCCCACTAGTGGGCTTGAGAGCTGATGCTGCTTTAAACCTTCCTTGGATATCTGAGACTTTTGGCATATGTAGAAACCCGAACTTTACCCTAAACCTCAACCCTAACTCTGGGATTGAACAACTATAGCATTGAAAGTTTTAAGAAAATCAAAGCTAAAAATGATCTATTTATTAGCTAAAAATGAATAAGAATGCCCTAAATCTGCCGGTGAAATTCCAAAGAACTGGAGTAGAGTTGGTGAAGATCGAAGTTAGATCACTGGGACTTGGAAAACTTAAAAAATTTCCTGGGGTTCAAACCCTAGAAATTCATCCCTAGAGAAAACCCATGACTTGTGATACCTAATTTTATAATAATGTTTGTTTCATGATATGTCAGCAAAACACATTAAAATCAATTTCATTGGTTATATGGTTTATGGTACATGATGATACAATGTCATGTTTAAAAAATGTAATTCTAAATTTTCACAAGCGAAAGTGGGCAAAATCCCAAATGGCCTTCGAAAAATGCAAGACATTTGAAGAGTATTGTTTTGGGGGGGCTTTCTTTCTTTTTTTTTGGTTTTTGGGCGAAATTAAAAACGGCTGTGAATTCTTCTACAACAGGGTTTTTTTCTTGGGGAAACTCCCTAAATTCGCCACATTTGGAGGAGAAAAAGTTGCAACCGCCATATTTAGACTATAGGTTCTTGAAAATCACTGGTAATTACTTTGGGCAAAACATATGCAATAAAGGTGTGATGCCATTGGGAACATCTTGGGGGAACAAATTGAGAATTGTGGGAACCTTTTGGGAATGTTTCACTCAAATCCCTCACTTTCACAAAACAAAAAAAAAATCAAAATGTTTGTACACAAAACACAATACAAAAATTGTGACAATCTTGGATTTTTGTGGGAAAATTAATTTTGTCATGTCTTTTTGCCCTTTAGCCAAATCACATGGCATATTTCAACTACCCCTTCCATTTTTGGCCAAACCTTAAGTTTGGTTAATGTTATAGATAACTTTATGATTCCTAAGGAATGAAAAAAACAACTCAACAAACTTCAAATTGCACCACCAAAAATATATAAATAATAGTTCAATAAAAAAAACTCTTAAAAATAATTTAAAGCACCAATTGAAACAATCTCATTGATCACATAGGTTAAGTTTTTTCACATCTATGCCACAAACATCAATATTGAACATGGTCACACAATGAATGGAGTTCATAATTCATTAATAATTCACTTGTATTTAACTTGTAATTCACTTATGATTCATTTTTAATAATTTATAATTCACTCTTAAATAAAATTTAATTGATTCTTAGTTCGCTCTCAAGTTTTTTAAATATATTTTTAATCAACTCATAGTTAATTTCTAATTAACTCGTAATTCACTTGTAATTAAATAATTTATTATAACGCTTCCTTGATCGATAAGCACATGAAAGTTTTCATTGAAACTTTTTTGAACTAGGTCGACAAAAGGCTATAAATAAAGGTAGGACCCTATTATTTTCAATTTTTTTAACACTAGTCTAAAATACAGTCTTGTTTGATAACCCTAATTCCATTCCTTTTATGTTTATATTTCATACTTTATCACAATAACCAAAAAAATTGCACTTTTTGTTTTGAATACTTTGTGTTCTTCTTTTAAGCCTCTTGTGCGTTTATTTTGGTTTCCATATTTCGTATTTAAATTAAGACTTAGGTATGTGTTTCATTGTTCATTTTGTTAGTTCTAATGCCTATGACATTATATGTACAAACTTATTTCAAAAGCATTATTGTGTATATTTTTTTAATTAATAATATTATAACCTTTATTTATATTAAAAACAAGGTTAAAATTGTGATTTCACCTGAAGAATTATGATACTATCATTGTACCTTAAACCAACACTTTAAATGATATCCCAAAACTTTTTTAATGTGCTTATTAATGCATGATTACAATACGTTTTAATTGAAAGTTATTTTATATTGATTTAAGATTATAAACTAACCCATTTCAAATGTTTTCAAATTTAGCTCATTTTCCATGCTTATTTTTGAACACATGTGACCTTGGTGTTAGGATCCTTTCTTTGATCATATTAAAATACTATTTTTTAAAAAAATTCATGTATTACACTCATCCTTCATAAAGGAGCCTATTGACATGAAAGGGGGAATTTGTCACATTTTCTTATATATTCATAACTAATTGGAAAGAAACCAAAAAATTGAAAAACAACTTGTGTTGAGTTCTAAATCCTCTCATCTTGAAAGGAAAATCGAATGTAGAAAAAATTTAAAAAGTTTTTTTTATTCAATATTTTTATTCTTGTGGTTTTAGGTGCTTCTACCTTAATCATGTTGAACCAAATTCATGGTTCCCAAAATTTTAATTAGAAATCAAATATAATGTGTAACATAGGTAGATTAAATTTGTGTGTGTGTTTTGTGTTTTCCCAATCTTGTGATGTAGCCAAATTGTCAACTAGAAGATTTAGCCAAATTTGGCCACAGACCAAATATAAAAGTCATTTTAATCGTTTTATGATTTGATTACTTTTTTGAATTTGTGATAGAAATCTGGCAAATGTAGGAAACTTTATCCCAATATTTTGCAAATTAGGGTAACTTTTTCCGCAAAACTCAATTGAATGTGTAGAAATCAAATTGAAAATTTTGAAAAAATGTGAAAATGTTCCCTCAAAAAAAGTCGACAAGAATCAAAATGTAAAAATATTGCATGGGAAATTTAATCGATCTATTGTTTTAGCTATTTATTTGAAAATAAAAGTTCCAAAAAAACAGCAACCAGATACAGGGGACTAGAGAGCACATCAATGGCCCGGCCACTGGAAATAGTTCTCAGTGTTAGCCCAATGTGAACGGGGCCAATCATGCTAAACACCCTAAAAAGCTCTCTTTCCTTAAACCAATGTGAATGGGGCTGAGCATACCAGAAACCCTAAAAAGGTTTGGTTGTCACAGCCCAATGTGAACGAGGCCAAGCTTACCTAAAACCCTAAAAGTTCTTTGTCTCAGCGCGATGTGAACGGGGCCAAGCATACCCAAAAAGCCTAAAAATCTTTCTTTGTCTCAGCGCAATGTAAACGGGACCCAGCATGCCAGAAACCCTAAAATCCTTTCTCGTCTCTTTCCCGGAGCGTTGAAGAAGAAATCCTCGCAGAAAGTTCCGCAGAGATCCCGAGTTTTCTGACAATCACGGTCGCGCGCGCGCGATCGAGCGCCAAGGACCCATGTGACGACCGTAGAGCGAAGCCAGACAGACAGACAGACAGACAGACAGGGCGAGAGGGAGTCAAAGCAGAATTTCTACTTCCACCCCTCCCCCTCCCATTTTGTACCTTCTTCTGGCATCAGTGAAGAGAAAACTTTTGTCTTCGTGTTCTTTCTTCTTGAAGAAACCGCTGCTATCTAGTTACGCTCCACAGCAAGAAGGTTTTGCGATCCATTTCTGAGGAAAGAAGGGTTCCTTCTTTCCTCTTCAGTCGCAGGTTTCAACAACTCTTTTCTTCAGCATTTGTCGCAACAGAAGATAAGGTATCTTTGAGCTTTTAACATCACATTGTTTCCAAAACCATGCATGGAGAGAGAGAGAGAGAGAGTTGCACATTCAGAAAGTTCTCTACTTGATGCTCTTGTGGTTATTGCAGAGTAATCTGGACCAAAGTGTAGGAGGGAGGCGTTCTTGGGTAGTGTACGGGCCTTTTTTGCCCCATCCACCCACCCAACAACGTCTTCTTCAATGCACTCCACTTCTCACAGCAAACACAGAGAGGGGATGGGTGACGGATGAGCCAGAGCAAAGAATGCTGCCACTGGGAGGAGTGATGCATGGCATAGAATTTGCCACTTGAAAAATCTGAAGATCTTTCTCAGCAGGTGTGTGTTGTTGTAATTCCACATTCTTAGGATCAGTCTCATCACATCTGCTTTTCTAGATACCTATCTGCAGGTTACACCCATTAGAGATCTTCCTTGAGTACACACTTCTATGTTCTCTGACTTACTGTAGCAATGATAGCCAGGGACGACACAGGTCTTCCTAGGCAACAGAAAACTGTAAAATGAAGTTCCTTCATTGAATAACAAGCAATCAGAATATGGTAGTATTATGGCCACTTCAAAGGAGATGACGACAAATCTGATGTTTGAATGCCAAGAGAATGTTGGGTTTTTTGTGAGTTGCAAAATCCCAGTGACTGCTTTTGAAGTTGTAATGCAAGTAACTTTGTTGTTTTTGTTATGAGCAGATCAAGGAGATATGCATAAGGGGTACAAGAGTGCGTCAGTGTGGCACTAACTGCAAAGAAAGAGGGGAAGGTGAGTGCAAGGGAGTGACAAAGTGCCAATACTTGACATCTTCTGCAAAAGCCTCCACCAGAGAGAGAGAGAGAGAGAGAGCTTTTGCACCAGCATTGCTAGCTCAAAGGGCTAGTATCAGGTATACAGAATAGGAGACGTATGTGTAAGCTCAACTGTGCTGTCTAGACATCATCATCATCACATCTAATCAGCAGCACAGAAACCATGAATTTGTTGCCTCCTTCCAAAGATGGCAGCATAAATCATGATGCTCCTGTGAGTGGGGGAGGGGTGAGTGAAAATCTGAAGTTCAGCTATGGGTTTTCGAGCTTGAGGGGGAAAAGGGCTTCCATGGAGGACTTTCATGATACCATGATCCACAAAGTTGGCAGTCAGGTGATTGGGTTATTCGGAGTTTTTGATGGACATGGTGGTTCACGGGCGGCAGAATATGTGAAGAAACACCTGTTTGATAACTTGTTGAAGCATCCAAAATTCATTGATGACACTAAGTTAGCCATAGCTGAGGCCTACAAACAGACTGACCAAGATTATTTGAAAACAGAGATCAGTCAGAGCAGGGATGCAGGGTCAACAGCTTCCACAGCTGTCTTAGTGGGGGATCGTTTGCTGGTTGCCAATGTCGGTGATTCAAGGGCAGTGATATGCAGAGGTGGCAAAGCAGTTGCTCTGTCAACTGATCACAAACCAAATCGAACTGATGAGCGGCAAAGGATTGAGGATGCTGGTGGTGTTGTGATGTGGGCTGGCACTTGGCGAGTAGGGGGTGTTCTTGCAGTATCCCGTGCCTTTGGTGACCGGCTGTTGAAGCAATATGTTGTCGCAGACCCTGAGATTCAGGAGGATACAATTAAGGAGGGAGTTGATTTTCTGGTTCTGGCCAGTGATGGACTATGGGATGTGGTATCAAACCAGGATGCAGTGTCAATGGTAGCAACCATCCCTGATGCTGAGGAGGCGGCCAACAAGCTCACAGGTGAAGCCTTTCGCAGAGGAAGTGCTGACAACATCACTTGTGTGATTGTCCGTTTCAACCATGACAATCCTTGACCTTCTGAAGAATAAACACTACTTTCCCTCTAAAGATTTCTCTTACAGAGGACCCTGGAGGTTTGCTCAATAAAGAGAACCTTCTTTTTGGAATTTCACCGATTTGGAGTTTCCAAATGATTCTGTCCAGACTCTCATAAGTGGGGAAGCTCTTTGAAAGCTCACTTTGTCTTCATTCTTCTTCTCTCTTATCGGCTGTCTCTTTTCCTTATGTGCCTTATCTTTTGTAAAAAAAAATTCTTCCCCTCTGTGGTTCCCTTCTTTGATGTAGGTGCTGACCCAGCATCATGGCCAAGACTTCTTCTTGTTGTTTCCAGACTTGTGACAGCAACTCAGTGTACAGGCTACTGGTTAGACTGGCCAATACCCAATGTAAGGATCTGGATGAAGAAGTCAGCCTCTTCAACCAGCACAAAATCTTCTGCTTCTCACCAACAAGATTCTTGCAGTCTCCTTGGAAAGGTTTCTTTGGTGGAGAAGATGACAAAAGGGCAGCATTTGGGAATTTTGCTGGGTATTGTTGTTCTCAGCTAATTGGCAGGAATGGAGAAAATTTGTCAAACTTGATTACTGACTGTAATGCAGGTCTGCAACCGAGATTTGCATCTAGACTGCATGGACAGGGCTTGACCAGCACTAGTTCTTTACTGCTTTCAAAGTTATCTCCTTTGACCTTCTTGATGTCAAGTATGGAACTTTAAGGACAAAACAATGGTGGAACCAGCATTGGTGTTACCAGCATTGACACTTTAGGATTGACTTTTAGGCCTTCCAGTGATTTCATTTTTCTCTTTTCTCTGTCTGGATGTTTGAATTGGAAATTTAGGACCTTGAGATATTGCTCAGCTTTGTCATGGTTTTCTGTAAGCAAACAGCTGGAAGCTGTTTTTGTGAAATGACTTGGATCTGGTTTGGGTCCAGGACTCTTGATTTAATTTTTGGATCAAAGAACAGCCTGCAGCTGATTTAAAAGTTATTATTTTTTGTGGTCAACCCAAAGGTGTCCAACACTTGCTTGCAGTAATGCTCATGTGCCATGTGCATCATGGATTCACTTCGTTATCAAGTTGTTTTCATTTGATTTAGTATTATCAAAAATTCACAGTTGTGCATGTCCAAAACTTGGGCTCTGCTGCTGTGTGCTACCAGTGTCATCAAGTGACATTGATCAATTGATGAAAAAAATGAATTCATTGGTTTTTTGAACCTTCAAATGGAAATATTGAATGACGTTGCATGGAACTTCAATGGAGTTCAAATACATTGAATAGAATTTGAATTAAAACAATCGGATGAACATGAATTTTTTTATAAATTGGACGCAAATTGGTGGAGAAGGTATTGAAAAACTTGCTCATGAATATCATTTTAGGGTTTAGGGTTTCATTCCATGTCTCTTTACTTGTTGGTAATGGATTAAACAAGTTTCAGGTTGAAACCATACAAGTGATAACACTTATTACTTTTGAAACTTGAAGTTGTCTTACTTAAACCATCTCTAATGAATCATCATCACTAAATCTATGGCATATAACCCCAAAAAAACCTCCCTCTCCCCTCTGTGGCACACATCTGTTCTCTTGTATCTACACACTGGAAATTGCATATTAAGCCATTGAAGTTTTTAAGTTTTTCTCCGTTTTGTGCTATTATACCCTAACTGTTGCAGATATATACTGGTCAACTAAACTCATGGGTTGTGAATTGACCAGAAAAATCTGCAACAGCACGGGTATAGACTAAGCCTCTGTGGTTGTTGATTATCTCCACGCTGGCGCAGATCTGCAAACAGCAAAATTTTGTTTCTGATCAGTTATTCTAAACTCCTTCTGACCTTTCTGAGTGAGTTTTTTGAACTCCAAAGAAGATGAAGCAACAGCAGCACCACCAGCACCACCACCCCAACTTGCCTGTGAAGACTGTTTCTGATCCTGTGACCATCTTTTTGCATTGCATCTGCAGTCCATAAAAACTGGGGTGATTTGTCATCACTTTTTCAGCTGTCCAGCTGCCCCATAAAGTCTCACTCCAGTATTCTTCAGTTGCAGCATCTCTGCATTTCAGCTGCTCTGCTCTGTCAAGTGTTACCCCAGTATTTTCTTCAGTTGCAGAACGATGTCTGCATTTCCAAAAGTTCCTCTTTGACAAAAAGCTGCAGACAACTTTCTCACACTCTTTCAAGTTATACACCTAAAGATCCCTTCTTTTTGTAAATTGTAATCTCAGCTACGCTGGATATTGCATTATGCTGGATAAGCAATTGGTCTCATATACACTGCATTTCTGGGTGAAGCTTATTACAATCTGAGGTAATACCAGCCTGGTACCCGTACATTATACCAGCCTCATAGAGCCTTCACTGCTCCTACATGAACAACTACTACAATTACCTCGAACCTTGTGCATTAAATGCTGAGTTTCAACATTTCATACCCAGATTTAATAAAAACTTCCTTACTTTGCGGACCTCACTCAAAGAGGGGATAGGGGGTGAAAACAGGCCCAAAGACAGGGTGAAGACAGGATCACTTTAAGGACAACTCTACTATATACAACAATATATGCTCCATGCCAGCAAGAAATCAGTCTTGGACCCAATACCAGTACCAGGAGGATGGTATGTTCAAGAGTCCATAGTCAATACCAGACCAGCTGGTAGGTATGTATGTTGAAGAGTGGATACCAGACCAACACTGGTAAGTAGGGAATGTAATAATGTTTTGAAGATGAATTGCTTCTTCACACTACATGTACTTGTAATTACAAACTCTCCATTGGCACGCTCTTCAATGGTCTAAGGACTGACTGTTTGATTTTTAAGTACTTCTGCAGACCCAATTGAATTTCAGTCAGTGTGGCTGCATCTTTTTGTCTTTTAGTTTTCAACCATCTGTGCAGCGATTTTTTATAATATTTTCTGACAAACTTTGTTGTTTTTTGTACAAAAGTTGGAGACTTTTTTGTTTTTTCCTGGTGTAATTTTGACTCATTTTGGTGATGTTTTGAACAAATTGGCCAAATCTTTTGTATCACTAAATTGGAAAAAAAAATACCACAAAGCCTGCACCTCCTGTGTAAGAACACAATGAATTTTCTGGCCCCATTAATTAGCAAGTGATCAATAAGCCAAAAGAAGGAACATGCATAGGAAAGGAAATTGTAGTTGCAATTATGGTTGAATTTGGCACAAGACCAAATAACACAACCAGTGATTTTGACACAAGAATTTGAACCCACATGACAAATTAAGTACTGATGCACAGGTTTTAATTGCATATGGCAGGTATGACTTTGACTCCTAATTTTTGTAGCTAATGAGAGACCATGGGTAACAAGGGGTTTTTTTTTTTTTTTGGGTTCCTGCCCAGAAATGCTAGGCTACTGCCAAATAAAAGGCAAAGCACAACATTGAAATTTCCTAGGGTGCAATTTCAGGCATCCATTCTTTTTGGGGGGGGGTCAGTTTCTGGCTATGGTTTCCATAAGTTAATCAGCCATTTGGCCACTAGGAATATTTTGAGTAGATATGTCTTTTGGTGATCAGCAGATTTTTTGAACATTGGCATTTTTTATTTTTTTTGTTGATCAACATGTTACACATCTTTGTTTTGGTGATTAGTAAATTTTGAACATAGGCATTTTGACGATCAATGTGTTTTTTATATCTTTGTTTTCACAATGCATAACTAGTTAAGAACGTCATCAATAGACCCAACTTTCTCATGCACGTGAATTACTACTTAAGCCAAACTATTCAAATTTTTATCAAAAGTAAGTTTCCCAAAGTGAATCCAACCCCAACCATAAAGGCCTTGCCCATGGGACAAGGAAGGTCTACATTTGCAAACATCAACAAAAACACCATCAAACACCCCAACTTTGAAACATCGAACCCAACCCCCAAGAGAATGCCCACATTTTGTTTTCTTGCATAGCATCATGAAGATTGAAAAACAAATAATACGCATGACCATTGATAGCCACAAAAGGGGAAAAAATAAATCAAAACATGTTTTGATTGTTGGAAACTTTTTTAAAATTTAACAACAAAAAGGATTTTAACAAAGAGCTTCAAAGTTAAGATGTTGAGCAATTTGCAACTTTGTTTTGTTGCATTTCAATATTGGCATTAATTATGTGCTAAAGAAATTTGCCCTAAAACATTATAATGTCACCAAAAAACAAGGTTAAATATTTTTTGCATTGTGCACATCCTCATTGCTAGATATCCATGGATTGAAATATGTTTCTGAAACTTTTACTAAAGCATGACAATTCTAATTCAAACATTCTTCTTCTTCAAGATCGTAACAAACATCTAAGTTCTATGGCCTTAATTTTATGGACCACAAAGGATCAGGCCCTCATCTTGATTTCCTCTTTAGGAGTCAACTAGTTGTTTTATGTGGCTGGTAGTTCATACCCAACAACAAAATCCTCACAAAGATTGGCTCTATTATTTCAACATGGTTCAATCTCAGAGATTGGACAGAAATTAAGGGACAGAGTTAGCGAGTCCAAACATCACTACTTCCCAGCATCCCCTCAATCCCAAAAATCTCCGGAGCTCCCACAAGACAACAGGTACTCTTCTCATAACAAAACACATTCCATACCCAGTTCAAAATCCCTAGAAACATCATGCATGAGCTGCCACACAACCACTCCAGAAATCCTAGACATGTTCATCCTCTGCCTTGTGTTGGTCCTTACATAAACACATGCAACAACTCTAAACCTTTTCCTGACATTTTCAGCATTGTGGAAGTCTTCTCGTCAAAATTCTTCTCATTCAATCCTTTTGATCAAGTTCTGCTTCTACCTATTTACAACAACCCAAAATCAAAATCAAACCACATTTTTTTAGTCCTCCTTAAAAGTCTAGCAATTTAGCTTCTTTTTCATCACCACCCATAACCTCCACAAAAATGATCCCAAATCCTTTCTCAACATGTTTCAAATATCCTCCTCATCACCTCATTTCCTTACTTCCCCAAAATCCCCCTTACCAATCACTTTATAAAAATTTGATCCACAAAATTTTTGAAGAATTCACATTGGGTTGTTTAGATTTTTTTCCATCTCAAAAACTATCACCTACTTCTTTTGTCATAACCTGTAGAGCAACAAAAACACACCAAAAAAAAAAAAAAAAATAGATGATTATTTTCTTTTCTTTTCTTTTTTTTAACGTTGTTGAAGCACCGTGCTACTAGCAGTCTAGCCGTAGTCTAAGTAGCTTTCATCCAAAAACATATGACATTGTTTTTAGGTTACAATAGCTCTACCAATTTGCCCAATACCTCATATTCTCCTCTTTCTGATGTAAAATGACATCTTGGTATGGAAAAATAGATAGGCTAAAAAAATGATGTTTGAAAATGCAAAACACAAACATCATGATGTGTTGTCAAATGGTTTCACAACCTATTTTTCATGAATGTCAAATTGTTGAATGTATTTTCATCCTCCACAAAACACAAGACTTGAATCAAAGTTATTTTAGCAAGCTTGTTGTACTCAGTCAACTTGTGTGCCAAAATGGAGGTTTGGTAATCTTCATCCACAACCTAGAAATTAGATTATAATTAGAACTTTCAACTATTATTGGCTCTGCATTATAAATCATGTTTAGTTGGAAAAATGAGGATTTCACATCAAAGCTACTATGAATCCAATAATGGGGGGGGGGGACTATAGCTTTGATCTTATTTGCTAAAAGTCACTTTGACTATTGCCAAGTGGACTAGAAAATGCAACATCAAAACTTTCCTTATTCAACTAGTATTGGGGATAAACCATTCCCATCGCATTCATGACCTCTTGATCTAAAAATTTATATTGTAACTTTAAAATCAAAGTTTGGGCTACCTTTATGCATGCACCTTTCACCTCAGATGCCACTATAATTGGGCAAACCCATCCTTGGGTGGTACCACTAAAAATGTCACACCCCAAAATTTTGAGACTCATTCAACTTTAAAATAACATAGGACTCGTTTAAGAAATTTTTTTCATTTTAAATTTTATATCATTTAAGATTATCCAAATCATGTAAAATTTGAAACTTCAATTGACCTTTACAAATTTGACAAACATGCACAAATTCAATAATGAACAAATCTTGACACTTAATCAAAATATGCACCACCTCCAACATGGGATTAAGGCAAGGCAAACCAAGAATGAATTCAAAGTCACCAAGCAAAACCAAGTTGTTTTGAACAACCTTGTTTTCATTCACTCCATGTGCATTTTCACAATGAAAGACTTATATTCTAACATAACACAAATTTCAAAGGGCTTAAAATGTTTATCCAACGTGTTTTCATGTTCCTGAGCATCTTACGACCTTTAGTAGCAAGTGTTTCTACAAGCTTGGAAAACTCAAGGTATTTTCTAGGGCATGAACAAAAAACATATATAATGCTTGCAAGATTGTTTCAATGCAAGATACTAGAGGCAACATTGACAAAATAATGATGATGAATTTAGTTCAATGTGTCACATAATGCATTTGATGAAGGAAAAAGATGTATTTTCCTTTACTTGAACAATAATGCCTATGCAATAGCCTTGGAACACAAAATCACTTTCACACCCAAAACATACCCATTAAAAGGCAATTTATTCCTCAACTAGACCTTAGAACTTGACCAAGTTCTATAAAATAATGGCAATGATGTTCTCAACTATAATACCCATCTCAACTCATTCAAGGGTTGGTAAAATTGGAATTGGAACCCAATTTTTCATCATTTAAAAATGCATGTTTATCCACCATTGATTGTTGATTATCATCAACTCATCTGCACTCAAAGCAAAAAAGGTAGACTTTTGTAGAAAAAATTTAAAGTTTTTCAAGATGACTTCATGCATATGTTTTACCATTCTACACCTACTACTATTAATCTAATGTTCTCCTAAGGTTGTCATTCACATGTAGTAATACATACTTCCAAGGGATTTGAAATCTATCATTAATTGATTATGGTTCAACAAGTGAAAGATATTAGCAAATTGAATCAACTTTCTTTTCGAACTTGCATAAGCTCCAATTGAACCAAGGTAAGGAATAATGCATTACCTTTATCCATCTAAATCCTTTCATTTTTATTATGGATTACATCTTTATATTGTGAAACCGCTTCAAATAACAACATCAAATGTGGTGACAACCAACATGTTTTTGAAGGGCATATAACTTAAGTAATATAAGCTTGTCTTTTCTTTCAAGTGTATAATAGATGACGCACTTCACCTATGACACCAAACCATCCAATCTTGACATAAGTTGAACCCAAGGAAATTCTACAACCTAAATGTCTTAGAAATTTTTTAACTTGTCATAAGACTTTATGGGTTTTTTGAAAGTTGGTTTGGTTAGATGGGAGTTACAAGGTTGATATAGATCCAAAGATGCAAAAGAAGATGACCTAAAGTTGAATACACTAAAACAAACTTCAAATAGGATATGAAATGTTAGAACTTAACCTTGTGAAAACTAGTCTAAAGTTTAAGTCTAATGGCAAGATGGGAGCCATCGATCTTTATAACAAATGAAAAAAAAATCACTCTTACTCTTAAATAACAAAGAAAGCTTAAAAATGCAAAAGTGAACTAGTCCACATTGGTTGAAAATTGCAACTTGTAAATTAACAAAATGTGAAGAAACTTTGCCATGTCCGAAAGTTACATTGAATTACAATGGCATTATATGCAACATGGGACTCGGCCAACAAATTGAATTTTGGATCATGTAATTTGAAATGACATTCAAAGTTAAAGTTCAACAACTTGCAAAGTTACAAGCCCATCACAACTGGTTGGTGGCCACCTTTCACATAATATGTTGCACATTACATATTGCATAACCAAGTCTTCATTTTAAAAATCACAAAATAATGAAACACATAAAGCTTAAGCTAGCCAAAACAACCATGGTGCAAATACTTGAGTGCATAATTCACACTTATGTGTCTAATATTGTTTAGGAGTGTGTTATGTAAGCAAAAACAAAGATTGCATATTAGCTCTTTTGGTGAATCCAATTCTTGAAAATATGGGATAGGAAATGATTTCTTTCTTCACAAAACATTGTTTGTGATAATAACTTCCCATTCATTAATCAATGACAACACAACACATTTACTTTTACATTGCTACTAAGGTTTTCTTAATGGTAAAAATAAGCAACACGAGATGTACTTAGGGAAACTATTTAACTACCATCTATAGGGTGAGGGGTGGGAGGGGAGGACATTTTTTCAAAAACTCAAACAACTTAAACCCCATTTCACTAGCCCTATTTCCTCATCAAAATTTGGTGAAAAAATGTTAGAGGAAAATGTTGATCAATAACACATACATATGTCATCTTGCAATAAATTGAGATTAGGAATAGGATAATGAGGTGAGTTTTTAAAAGCATGTTTTTATCCCAATTGGGTATAATGTGAGTAACTTCATGTTAAATAATTATTTAGCTGAATTTTTAAAATTTTGTGGTTAGATATTTTGCAAATAGGTTAATGTTAAACAATTTTTTCCATTGAAAACTACTTAACTTTGTGGGTGATTAATTTTGTGAAGAGTTTAACATTAAACAATTCTTTAGTTGAAAACATTTAACTTTCTGGTTGGGTTATTATCAATGTTGGTCTAATATATAGGTTTAAGCATGATATCAACAATGACATTGACTACCATGTATATTTGTATAATATTAGATCATTTAATACATGTTTTGGTACTTATATATAACTAGGATCATATTTGCAAAAAATAACTAGAAACCAAACCAATTGGGTCTTTAGGTTTGGAAAACAAAATTGACACTTGACTTGGGCATTTTGGTTGTTGGTATCAGTCTTTTTCTTTAGTAAAATGACTTTTTCAAATGTGAATTTTGAAAAATATGGCAGTTCTAATTAGGTTATGCATTCTATTTTATGGTGTTTTTTTCTAGCTTTCAATGTGACGATTGCCAATTATTTAGCACCAAACTTCATGATGAATCTCTATTATGTGTAAATTTATAAGCTCAACCTACAATTTCCATTTGCAATGTTTTATGTTTCATGTTTTCAATCTAAATGTTGCAAGTTTTTGAGATTGTTGGAAACAAGATGCATCTTGTTATTATCATCATAATATTAGTTTAGTGCTTGGTTTCTTTGTTGTGGGTGTCTTTCATGGCCATTGCTATAGTTTATGACATATGTTTTATATTCTTCCTTGTGGCAATAGTGCATTTGTCAAGTTGTGTAAAATGTGCATTATGTGTTTGTGGTGAGATTGTTTATAACATGCATTTTGTCAAATCTTCATAATTTTATGGCATGATTTCACATCTTTGGCACTTTGTTTGCGATCTTTCTTAGGTTTCCATTTCTTATGGACTTGATTATTCACTATAATGTGCATTATGAATAGATCAATGGGGAGACTACAAAACTTAACATCATCATAGTGACAAGCAAATCTATGTAACAACTTACCATCACCATTGACGAAACACAAATTATGCAGTTGGTGAATAAAAAGGTTAATGTTGAATGGGAAACAACATGGAATGTTCAACTTGATAATTAAGTTGCAAAAAACTAGAGGTATTGACACCCAAGGTGAAAGCACAGTATGGTGACCCCCTTTGTGTTGTCACATCATATTGTTTTTTTAAGTGGTCATTTTTGAACCTAAACCATGTCAAAACTATGAAAAAATTTCATAATGTTTTTGCATATTATGGTAAAGCATAACCCAAAAATAATAATAGGAAAAAAATGATCATTTTCTCTTTATATTATGGTGGTTTGGAATATATTTTCATTAAACAAATACATGTCATGGTGTATTAAAAAATGCAAATATATTCCAAAAATGATTGAAATGATTTTTAACTTTCATGAAATTTATAGTAGTTATTTCACATGTCATTTCACATAATTTAAACCAAATTTGTGAACCATTTGAAAAAATTGATAATTTTCATGTCATAAATGGGTTTTTTTATAGTCCTAATCATAAGTATGTGGTAAATTGACATTTTCACAGACAATCATTTGCAAATGGAATGTGACAAGTGTTTTGAGGTGGGAATACTTTTACATTTTTAAAAATATATATTTATAATATTAATGAAATTAAATACTAAGGCAACTTGAAATGACAAAACAAGCATTATTATACTATGTACATAGAAATATACCCATGGTTCCTTTCCTTTACATTATTAGAGTTTTTTTTCAAATATTGTTAGATAACATTAGTTTTATTATAAAAATCAAAAATTGAGAACCAAAACACCAAAATTTAAATTCAAAATTAAATGGACTACATTTTGTGGAATTTATAAAATATATATCTTTAGTAATGGATGAAAAAATGCCTCAAAGGAAGTCACTGTAGTGTGCTTTCACCCCCCACATGAATGCCCTTCACCTACTTTGGTTTTTTTCATCTTTAATAATCCTTCTGTTGTTGGCCATATTCAAATTCCTTAAATCATGAAGTGCATCATATGGCACACCCCACAAGTCAAACATTTTAATACCAACACACATGATGAAATCTAGGAAATGTCTTTTTTTTAATAATCCTTCCCATGGGATCACAAGCATGAAAAAACATGTTGTTAACAAGCATGATGTTGTTTTAAATTAACACAAAGCACCAAAAATTCAACAAATGATATTGGTAAAGGTTGACCAAAAGGGAAAGAGAAGAAAAAGTAATGGTTCCAAGCACAATTATTGAATTTTTTTTCCAATTAGGTTCTTTATAAGTCAAATGACTCTATTCAACAAAGGATCATTGAAGGTTTGGTATTGTTGATTACTAAAAGGTGTATGCCACTATTTGTGATTGAAAACCCTTGGCTATGAAATTTTGTAATGTGGGTGATGCAATAGAATCAAATTTCAATCGCACAAAAAAGTTGTTTAAACACACATCTCGATTATGTTTATTAAGGTGATGGTGCGGTATGTGTTCCCAACCATTGCATAATGTGCAACAACCATTGCTACATTTGATGTCTAAATGTCCAAAATTGGGTTTTATAACTTTACAATTGTCATCATTTTTATTGATGATGAATGGGTGCCTTGCCATGTTACTGTAAAGTTGTGTAAGGCCCTTGACACTTTTGGAACAACATTAACTAGATAGGCGAAATATCTTTTGGTTGAACATTGTTTCACAAAAAAGATCATAACATATGTCTAGGATGAGGGCACAAACTTGGACACCCTTGTTTTTGCATTGAAAAATGTTCTATTTTGTGCACCATTGAAAATTTTTGCACCTTTTAATTGCATATATTTTGGGCATGTAATGTTTAAAGCATGCCAATATGCCACTAATGATACTGATATTGGATATGGGAAGGAGGTAAGTGTGGTCAAAGTTCAAAGTGCCTTGTATAAAATAATAATTTGGATAAAGAAATTGAGGAAGGGGAGGCTTGAATGGGAACTTGCATGTGAGGTCAGCTTGAGGACATGGAAACTTAAATCACTTGTAAAAATTTGTTTTGCATCAAAGGTTGTTTTGTTTCAAGAAACCTTGGAGTACTATGCAACCATTAACATTTGCTACCATCAACAAACATCTAGACTACAAACTTGGGTACCATCAAAATTTATGTGGGCTATTGCCAAAGCAACATGACAAAAACCTTGGGCCCTATGGTGGAGTAGTGCATTTTGAACCAAACCAACGGGTATTCGTTGTTATCAAGTGCTTTGTTTGCTACTTTTTCAATTAGTAATAGATTGCAAAAGGAGTACCACACTTGAATAACTATTACTCCACCTCTAACATGTGAAGAGTTTGAACTTAAATTAGAAATTTTGTATGCAAAAATGGGTCTTTAGGTCATCATAATGTTGGAACTTTTTTTGTGTTTTGCTACATGTTTGAATGTTGTTGTTCCACATATGTGCACTCCAACTTGATCCTCAATTTAAAGTGTTTCAATGTGTCATGGAGTATGTCAACACAAAAAAAAACAACATCAATTGTCAGAATATGACCAACAAGTGTTTTGGTTCCTCTTTTGATGAAAGCCTCAAAGCATTTAGACCCTAAGCTCATAGAAAAGCCTTTGCCTTTGACACCCAATTTTGATGACTCCTTATGGAAAGTTGTAATTTCTACCAAGAAATCTAATATTTCCTTGGTAAAAATTAAACTATCCTTGTATCATCAAATACTTGTGAATGATAATGATGTAAAATCACCATTGCAATGGTGGAACAATCATGAAAAAAAATTCCTACTATTGCATTTCTTGTTCAATAATTTTTGAGTATTTTAGGGTCCCAAATTGAAACATAACACATTTTTAACATTGCCAAAATATTGATCAATTTGTGATGGTGTCAATTGAGAGTGTAGAACTTGGACAAGCTTGTTATGATTTTGAAAAACTAATTGAGAAATGCAAGGATGTACTACCTTGGTATGAGAGGGATGGAAGAGTTTTTCATGACTAAAAAAAAATTGTTTGATGATTGCAAAAAAGAGCATGAAGAGGCCGGATACTTTGAAAATATTTTCCTATAATTTAGTGTGTGGGATTTTGGTTTTGACTTTGCAAGTTGCAATCAAATTTTGGCATTCCAATGTTGGTGATGCGTCTATTGTAGAACAAAGTTGCCCCCAATTTCCAACATTTTTCTTTTCAATTTGGTGTGACATTTGGCATTCAATGCATTTTTTTTTAATTGAGCTTTTGTAAGTGTTGGTGATGCAATCTATAGTGGAATAAAGTTGCTCCCAATTTATGACTTTTTTTCTTTTGGCAATCTCTAGAGACATGTTATATTTCCATGGGTACTTTACTACTTGCATTTCAATGGGTACTTTATTATGGCTTCGGAGTTTGTGGTACATGCATTTTGTAGTAGAATAGAGGTGCCCCTTGTTGACAACATTATGTGTTTACAATGCATTTTTCAACATAGCATTGGTACTCCTAGCTTACAACATTTTATTTGATAATCTACTATTACCTTTGTGATTTTAGTGGGTATATGTATGAGTCCTTAAATGTTTGCGATCCATTCTATAGTAGAGCATAATTACTCCTAGTTTAGGGCATTTTGTTTTGGCGATTTGGCATTTGAACATGGGTACTCTCTATGTTGCTTATGTGTTGGTGAAACATTATGTAGTAGAATAGAATTGTGCTCGTAATTTATGATATCTCTAGATGATGAAGCCATGATATAATATGAAACACCTTAAACTCAAACTAGGATTTTAGAATAAATTGAAGATCTAATGGGTTTTGCATTGACATCAAGGTCCAATATAAATTTCAAGCGTTATTGAACTATTGAAGTGTATATTGATGTCATTGCACAACCATTTCATAAACCCAAAATTATTTATACTAAAATGTTCTGAATGTTTTAAAAATATCACAATACCATTACCAATCTAGTATCAAAAGAAAGAAAGATCCAATACCATTACTAGAATGGTATGTCCAAATTTCAATACCAAAACAACACTCATTATTATGAGTAGGGTAACGTCAAGCAACTCTTCAATTGAAAAATAATTAACTTTGTGGTTTGGGTATTTTCCAAGTAGGTTAATGTTAAGCAATTTTTCAGTTGAAAAAATAGGTAACTTTGTGGTGGGGTAATTGTTGTGAGTACATCAAACTTTCAATGTGAAGCAAATTTTCAATTGAAAAATAGTTAACTTTTGTGGTTGGGTAAAAATGGTTAACTTTGTGTGCAAGGTTAGGTTAAGCAACAACAACTCTTTGGTTGAAGAATAGTTGAGCATTGTCATGGGTGTGAGGAGGGTATGTGCATCTATTATACCCCTTGTTGCACTATTTTTCATGCTTTTGTTTTGGGTCATAATTGTCATCCTCCAATCCCATGTCATTCATGTATATTAGTGTGAAAAAAAAAGAAAAAACGAGACTTCTGCAATCAATGATAAAATCCATGATACCTGAATGATTTTGGCATAAATTAAATTATTTTTTGTTTTGCCAATTTTTTGAAATTTTATTTATTATTTGTGCCAAATCTTTTTTTAATTTATAAAATTAGGAATTTGAAAGATATTTCTACTGTCAGGTTTGAATCACAGACCTTAAAAAATTCAAGAACTTAATGACTATGTTTGTTATTTATTATAACCATTACCTGCCGAGAATTTCATAATTAAAAAACCAAATGCTAAAAAAATTCAGATTAAAATTTTAATTTAATTAATTATTTGACAGTTTATTGCCCGAATCTGATCAGGGAGTATGGTAATAAGAAGGTTCCTCCTATACTCTCGGATGAATCACAGCCGTCCGAATATAGATGAAAATCGAAGATTCTACCGATTCTTAACCTTGGGTGAAGACCATTCAAATGAATCACA
>Ga0209611_10000880_pt1 | contig 48304 bp, 35 predicted proteins | sample S1TSphgellanicum_3_FD_187693 | JGI IMG/M metagenome (GOLD analysis project Ga0209611, IMG submission 187693) | Host-associated microbial communities from peat moss isolated from Minnesota, USA - S1T2_Fc - Sphagnum magellanicum MG (SPAdes) (version 2) | ecosystem: Host-associated > Plants > Peat...
TTCATTTTCAAGTTTTTCTTTAAAACTTGAGCATATTTTTTTTCGCTACAAGAATTAATCAAGACATCATTTTGAAAGTTTTTAACCTCCATTTTGAACAATTTACTAAAACATTCAATCTAGTGTTGGCATTAGCTCTCATTTTTTTCCAACTTCAACCTTTGCATTTGTTTTTTTTTTCATTTTTGCAACAAGAACACAAAGCTTCAATTTTTTGATTTCATTTTGCACATATTCTCAAAGTGGGACCTGTGGTTTGTTGAGATGTCAAGCTCAACTAGAGCTGACATTCATGATGTGCTTCAGTGACCGTTCTACATTGACTGGCATGCGCGTGACGGATCTTCACCACTGTTTTTTTTGGAGGACTTGTTGTCGTCTGTGGGCATGGGTGTTTGCAAGAGTTCAAGCTCTCTCCCCCCCTATCTTTTCATGGTATTAAAGCCTGGTACAGGTTAAGGGCTGAGCAGCAAGCACGAGAAGCAAAGGAGGTGGTACGACAGCAAGAGGTCATCATCTCTTCCCCCTTCGTGTTTGCCACTACACCCGTGTCGGAGCTCTTCGAGAGGCACCGACAAACGACATCGGATCGAGGAGTTGTCTTCGCCAAGACGAAGCTATAGGGATTGTATACAATTTTTTGGATGGAATTTTGGGGCTAAAAAACTGCATTTCTACATCATCTCGACCTCTATTTTGAGTCAGCAGGCGTTCGTGTGCTATTCGGACAAGATGTCAGACGGCATCAATCAAATTGTTAGTGAGAAGCTTGACAAGAACAACTTCCATGCTTGGAAGTTCAGGATGACCAATTTCCTTATGGGAAAAGGATTTTGGGACTATGTGGAAGGTGAGAATGAAGACCCTCCAGAATTGCTCGAGGAAAATGCCACTGCAGTAGAGATAAAGGCATTCAAGGATTGGAACCAGGGTGCACACAAGGTCATGTATTGGTTGTCTGTCAGTGTTACAGACGCTATGATTGGGCACATATAGGATGTTCGCACTCCAGCAGAATCATGGCAAAACTTGGTGCAAATGTTCCAGACAAATACAAAGGCAAGGAAGCTGCAGCTAAAGCAAGAGTTGCACACTGTGGAGAAGAAGAACATGTCTATCAATGAGTATTCATTGAAGATCAAGGGTATTGTTGAATCCCTTGCATCTATTAATGTATCTGTGGATGATGATGATTTGGTCAGCGTTTGTCTAAATGGATTTGGAAAGGAATACAAACCTTTCAAGACATCCATAATTGTCAGGGAGAATGTTCCCAACTTTCGAGATCTTGTTTCAATGCTGATTGTAGAAGAAAAAACTTTAAATGAAGATTGTTCTACACAAAACAAGAACAATGTAGAGCAGCAGGCCTTCTACCCAAATACAAGTAGAGGCAGAGGAAGAGGTCGTGGTCAAGGCCAAGGTGGTGGCCGTTTTGGAAATCAGAATTTTGGACAGCAACAGTCAAATGACTCATAGCAACAACAGTCATACAGAGGTGGTGGAAGAGGCCAGTCTCAAGGCAAGGGGGGCCAAAGAGGACGTGGCAATTGGAACAGACAACAATCTGGATCAGATTCTAAAGATTATCATTATTGTGGCAAACCAGGCCATTGGGCCAGAGAATGTAGAAAAAAGGAAAGTGACATGAGGAATGGAAGACTGTAGCAGAATAATTATGCATCCTCAAGTAAGCAGGCTGAAGATAGGTATGAGCATCTATTTGTTGTGCAGCACATGCTAAATACAATGGCTGCAAATGTATCCACAAATGTTGATAATGTATGGTATGTGGATTTGGGAGCCTTTAACCACATGACCTATCATGGTGAGTGGTTTAGGGATGTCAAAGATCTGGAAAAACCAGGTTATGTAGAGACAGGAGATGACACAACCCATCCCATTGCTCATATCGGGAATGTGCCATTAGCTATGCAAGATGGCAAGATAAAGTACTTGTCTGATGTACTTCATGTGCCCAATATCACAAAAAACTTGGTTTCTATTGGGCAAATGATTGAGTAGGGTTTGCAAGTTTGGTTCAACCCTGATGGCTGCTATGTCGAAGACTTCAAGGACAAATGTTGTTTAGTTGCTAAGGGCAAAAGAGTGGGCAGAATGTTTACCTTGGATGTAAGCATGCCTGAGGTGGAAGCTGTTATGTTTGCATAAGGTGCAGGAGTTGTGGCTGATATGGACATATGGCATAAGCGTATTGGTCATGTAAATGAATAACAATTGAAGTCTATGCAGAGTTCAAAAATTGTCACAGGTTTGCCAAAGTTTAAGGTGGATGGAATGCATAAGATATGTGAAGCATGTCAATTTGGGAAACAAACAAAGAATGTGTTTCCGCATGACAAAAATGTAAGTAAGAAAGCACTTGATGTAGTGCATTCAAATGTATGGGGGCCAACCAAAACGGCATCAATGGGAGGATGTCGCTACTATGTATCATTCATTGATGACCACACAAGGAGAGTGTGGGTGTACTTCATGAAGGAAAAAAGTGAAGTGTTTACTCACTTTCAAAATTTTAGAATGTTGGCTGAAAAGCAAACAGGGTTGCAGGTTAAGTGCCTAAGGTCAGATGGAGGGGGAGAATATTTCTCCAATGAATTTACTACGTATCTGAAAATGCATGGAATTCAAAGGCAATTTACATGCAGGTATACTCCGCAGCAAAATGGAGTTGATGAGAGAAAGAACAGGCACATTGCAGAGGTTGCTTGTGCATTAATGGCTGACAAGAGCATGCCACATCATTATTGGACTGAAGTAGTTACGACTGCAGTTTACATCATGAATAGGACCCCCACAGCAGCAGTGCATGGTATGACTCCAGAAGAAAAGTACAGTGGCAGAAAACCAGATTTGTCACACTTGAAAGTGTTTGGGTGCATTGCATATGTACATGTACCAGATGAGCTACGGACTAAGCTAGATCTGAAGGCTGAAAAATGTGTTTTCATTGGGTACTCATTTGAGCAGAAAGGGTACAAATGTTATAACCCTGTCACACGTAAAATGAGGGTGAGCAGGGATGTTGTGTTTGATGAAATGAGCAGCTGGTATGCTGATGTGAAAGACACTATTGGGGCTGATGCAAATGAGCATGTGGTTACAAAGAATGCAGGTCAGCAATCACAAACATTGTGTGGACCACGAGAGTCCCCTTCTAGTGGGTCTACTAATAGACCATGGAGTGGTAGGCTGCGTCATAATAGCAATCCTACAAATACAAGTGATGCATCATATAAAGGAAAAGATAAGGTTGGTGAAGCCCTTGGTATGCCTGACATTTCTGTAGGATATTCACATGTAGATGGAGAGTCTAGTGGCTCTGAGCAGAGCCTTGATGAGGAGTTTGGGATTCTAGCTATCAGGACACCTAATGTGAAAAGAGCTAATGTAGCAAATAGGACACCACGGATAGATCCAGGTCCACGCAGGTCTACCAGGGAAAGACAACCAGTCCAGAGATTGATATATGATGGTTATGTAGCTCGCCATTATGCATATATGGCAAAGGTTGTGCAGGATGTTGAACCCATTTGTTTTGAGGATGCCATTGGGCATGCACTTCGGGATAAAGCCATGGATGAGGAGATGGCTGCATTGGATGCAAACAAAACATGGGAGTTGGTGCCTTTGCCCGAAGGGAAAAAGGCTATTGGATGTAAGTGGATGTACAAAGTGAAGCACAACTCGGATGGAAGCATAAGCAGATATAAGGCTAGATTAGTAGCCAAAGGATATGCCCAGACACATGGCATTGATTATGAGGAGACATTTGCTCCTGTTGCAAAGATGGCAACAGTGAGAGCTGTGATTACAATGGCTGCATCAAGAGGTTGGCTGTTACATCAAATGGATGTAAAGAATGCCTTCTTGCATGGTGAGTTACAAGAAGAGGTGTATTTGGACCAGCCACCTAGATATGAGGATATGAGTCACCCAAATTATGTGTGCAGGCTGCGTAAAGCCCTGTATGGACTGAAACAGGCATCGAGAGCATGCATGACAAAATTGCAGAGTATCTTGTCACCATTGGCTTTCGTATGTCAGATGCAAATCATTCACTATATGTGCGTAGAAGTGATGAGGGCATTGTGGTCATCACTATCTATGTGGATGATTTGATTGTTGGGGGTGACAATGAGAAGGAAGTTGAGCACGTAAAACGTCTCTTCAAACAGAAGTTTGACATGAAGGATCTGGGTGAGCTCAAATTCTTCCTAGGCATTGAGGTCATCAGGACGCCTGAGGGTATATGGTTGTTATAGCGACAATATGCATTGGACATGCTATCCAAATATGGTATGGTTGGTTGTAAGCCCATTTTTGTACCATTGAATCAGAATGGCAAGCTGAGTGCAGATGCAGGTGAGGTTTTAGAGGACGCCACTATGTACAGGAAGATAATGGGCAGTCTTATCTACATGACGATCACCAGGCTGGACTTAAACTACACAGTTGGGTTGGAGAGCCAGTTTATGCAGGTTCCTCGGAAGCCACATTTGGATGGTGTGAGGCACACACTATGTTATGTGAGTGCCACAACAGATTATGGTCTCTTTTATGAAGCTAGCACGGAGTTACAAGTGCATGGATACATAGATGCTGATTGGGTTGGTAACATCTCAGACAGGAGATCTACTAGCGGTTTTATGTTCACTTTTGGGAGTGCTGCTATTACTTGGAGTAGTAAGAAGCAGCTGATAGTTGCCTTGTCGAGCACAGAGGCAGAGTACAGGGGTGCTGCGATGGTAGCATGTGAGGTAGCTTAGCTCTGCAAGCTACTTGGAGATTTGGGGCTGCATGTGGACAGACAGGTTGTCATATATTTTGATAACCTTAGCAGTATTCAGCTGGCTAGGAACCCAATGTTTCATGCACGGACGAAACACATTGAGGTTCATTATCATTTCATCAGGGAGAAGGTCTTGGCAGGTGAAATTGATCTTATTTATGTCAACACAAAGGATCAGGTTGCTGACATCTTCACCAAGGTCTTGGGAGCTGAGAAGCATCGCCGATTCCGCAACATGCTTGGAGTGATGGAGTTGGAGTTGAGCTTGAGGGGGAGTGTTGAGATGTCAAGTTCAACTAGAGCTGACATTCATGATGTGCCTCAGTGACCGTTCTACATCAACCGGTGCACTTAGTGACCGTTCTACGTTCACACCGATTAACGCGCGCGTGACGTATCTTCGCCATTGTTTTTTTTGGAGGACTTGTTGTCGTCTAGGGGCGTGGGGTTTGCAAGAGCTCAAGCTCTCTCCCCCCCTATCTTTTCAGAATTCTACTTCTTTTTAGCAGCAAGGGGTAATAAACAGCTTGGGAGCTCTTCATAGACATGGCCATATGTCTTAGGGTCCTTAGTTCGCCATAATGATGTACAGACATTGCTTGCATGAAACAGAATTGTGGATCATGAGACTTGATTGTGCTGAAATATTTTTTCTCAAGTTACAAGAATGGGTACCCAAAATGTTTATGGAAATGATATATAGAGAAGATGATTTCATGACTTTTGGCCAAAAGGATATATTATAGCTAAAAGTTCAAGAACAAATTTGTTGTTAAGTTGAGGAACCTTTAGTTGCCATTTCTTGCAAGCATCAATTGTTTGATGAAACTCTAGAATACATCTGCTTTCCATCTTTGCAATATGCTTGCCAGCTCCCCTTTTTGCAACTTTGAGCTTTTAAATCTCATGTTTGATATTTTCACCGAAAATGAAAAGCTTCAATCCTTTACATCAAGCCTATAAGAATACGTGGGAATCTCTTGCATGCACAGCATAATTCCAAGCTTTCTTCATTACAAAGGAAATCTTGTAATTCTGTCACAAGAGGTTTCAACTCCTTGACACTGATATTCATCTTGCTACAAAAATTGGATGCAACATTTTCATATGAATGGCACAGTGCTAGTGGTAAGAGGGAGTCAGAACACCAACATTGGTTCAACAATGTGACAATGTTGCATAATGTGACAATTAGGAGGGCAAGCTTCAAAACTGGTGGGCAATTCTTCCACGTCATGTAGTATTGGGGAAAAGGCAAAAAAGGGGCAAGGAACCTTGTGTTAATCACTATGTCCATACTATAGTTGACAAGAAACCAACCCATTTGGTTAAATTGGTCATAGGCATAGTCCTGCAGACCAACATCACATGCACATAGTCATGCATACATCCATCAAAGGTGGTGTATACTCGTGCAAATAGAGGCTAGAAAAGTAATGACAGAAAAGAACATTACAATTCTTGTGGCAAAAATTCAATGTAAGGTGCAATGACTCTTCTGTTACCTCTTTCTTTGTTCTCATTTTTGTAACATTTTTTAGTCCTTAAAGTGGTGAATGGACATCTCCACCATTCCTTTTCAAAGATGTAGCCTCAATGATGTATTGATTTTTTCCCCAGCAACATTGTACAAGACCAAATCACTCCAGGAGCTCTCTCATTTTAGAGCACACAACAACAATTACTGAGTGCTAGAGGAAGCTTCATCAGAACCACGACCACTAGGATCCACACTTTGCTCCATCAATGCATTCTTTGGGTTGCCTTTTGAAAGTGTGTCTGTTCCAAACTCTTGGAGTGTTCCAATGTTTGACATCTTGTGGTTGATGTAGAGTGTCACCTTGTATGTCTGCAACATTTTGTTACAGTTACACATGAGCTTTTGTTTGCCTCGTCCCCATGTTTTAGGATTTAGAGACCATAGGGACTGGGAAACACAAACCAACTCACATACATGCCTTTCCACTCGGAACTTGTATTTGCATGCTTCATCTTGACTCAAAAAACCCCAAATGCCTTTGAAACTTGGGTAAACTGTATAGTGCATGCCATGATACTTCTCCTGATCAGATCCATCAGGGAACATGTTTGTTAAAAGCTCCGGCTGAAAATTGAAATCATACCTTAAAATTGGTGTTGGACCTTCGAGATCATGACACTCTGAATGAAATCCAGTGCCACTTACAAACTCAGATGGTATTTATGTCACCCGTTGGTTTGACTGCAAAGTTGATGTTAAAGGCTTGGTAAAAGAAGTTGATGCAGAAGCAAAGCCATGGAATCCACCAGTCACTCTAAATGTGGCTTGAGAAGAAGTGGCTTGTGTCTGCTCCATGAAGGTGTCCTTCAAATCATGTGTTCCTAGTAATTTGCTTTCATAAAGTGTTGCAGCATCACATCCCAAACATTGGAGCGATACATGTAGATGGTTTTGACACCAACCAAAACGTTTTGAGCAATGGTTTACTTGGTCCAGTGAACTTGTGTTCATGCCATAGCTCACATTAATTTTGGACTCTATTGTGTTTGATTCTTGCTTTTCTGTTTTTTTAAACAAAAATGTTAAAATTGGGGTTGTGTAGTTTTTTTTTAGTTGTTCAGGTATAGGGTCTATGTCACTACCCTCTAGCTGTTCAGGTACAAGGTTCCTATTCCAAACCCCATGTTCATAACCTGTATGAACTGTCACAAGAACATCCCATTAGTTATTTTGTTGTATTTTTTTTCCCTTTGCTCCTCAACCTTTGCAATTGTCATCAACCTCCCCACGATCACCACCCTGATCCTTGTCTCCTTCACTAGGAGTATCTGTACCTCCAAGATGACTACCCCCCTCTCCACTAGTATCTCTTGCGGCACTGCCAAGCCCCCTCATGATTTGCAACCTTGATATGTAATCCCAAAAGTTGACTCCCAAGATTCTTGTGTTAGGGTCATTGACACTTTTAGCATGGACTTGCCCAATATCAGACTGATTCTCTTCTGTCATTGTAGTTGCTACACCTCTGACTACTTGCTTGTATACCTTTCCAACATCCAAGAACTTTTGTATCATGAAAAACATTGCAACTTTTGACAATGCATTTACATGTGAACCTTGTGGCTTTTCATGATCAGGTGGAGAGATTACCACCTTTTCCATGAAAATTGGGTTTTCAAACTTACTTTTCTCAAGGAACACTTCTCCCCATAATCCGGTCCACTCCAATTCAATGATACCCTTTACATCTATCACATTTTGGCGAGTCAAGGAAACTGTTGCAAAATCAAGTCCCACCCCCACAATTTGGGCCATACTTTTAGCATTTCCAAAGAGAAACTGTATCTCGCCTTCAAGTATATTTGCAGTAACAATTAGTTTTCCCCCATGAAGAACTTGTGCCATGTGTGCCGTCAATTGCTCCTGCACATCTTGTGGCCAATTTTCTCCAGTTGAAAATTGTTGAAATTGTTTGACACTCATAATTCTCTGTTCCCTGATGCTAAGAAAGTGAATGTGGATAGTATCTCTATGAAAGGGTTCCCTGAGATTGTACCTAGTCTCTCTTTCCCTCTCTCTATGCATTTTCTCATTCACAACATTGTCATTCAATGGGGAAATTCCATGCACAACATCATTTAGACTGCTCTCAATTTTATGTCGTATATCACATTCCTCCATTCTAGGAACCATATGCCATTCATGACTTTCACAGAACCTTGCAACAGTGAACTTCAAAATAACGAGCTTTCTTTCATTCTCAAGCTGTTCACCATCATCAGACTTTTTCGCAACCATGTGTTGCTCAACATCTACACCCACTGTTTCAAGCATATGTTGGAGAATCAAGATCTTGGCCCCTTCAATTCCATTGCGTCGCAAGTATGTGAACTCATTCTCAAACATAGAGTCAGAGTAATTTGAAATATCAAATGTCGTAGTAATGTTGTCCAACTTTTGTAGGAGGTGCTCAAATATTGCGCATATAGCCTCAAATTTGTACTGAAGCAAGATAAACCAACTTATTACCAGTTTTGAAATTTCATGTAAACTTTCAAACAACAAAAAATTGTAAATTTAGATTTGTAGCATACATGGATCTTGTTTTACCACAAAAAAAGGTGTTTTCAATTCATATTTTCTCCTATACATTAGACAATTAAATGACAGTTAGGTGAAAAAATTATATTGTTGGAAAATGATTTCATCATGTGCTTACACGGTGTCAAGCCTTCCTAATTTGAGCAACACTAAGAGTGAAAGTGCCCATTTGTTAGCCTAGTGTTCAAAGGGTCCACATTCCTACTTTTTGACACTAGATAGTTTACCAAACATCATGACCATTCTTATAGTTAGACTTGGCATTTGGGGCAACATCACCTTTTTTTGTATGTTGAATTTAAACGAACACTTCTCATGTCCAGAGGTTACAAGACCTAAAGTACTAGCTTGAATTGAACGTTTCTACCAATTTTATTTAGACTAGAGGTGACCCAATGACCAAAAACATATAGCAACTAAAAACAAAAAAATGTGATTGATAACGAGATTGTGGGCGCTTCTTTAGTATAGAAGCCCTATCTGCAAAAGGAAAATTGTTAAGTAAACCACTGCTTTTATCGAACTTTTAGAAGATAGTAAGAAGTTATTGTAGGTGAGAACAAGTGGTACTAGAGCACTCGCCGCCATTCGACATGATTCCAGAAGCAGATTGTAGCATCGACTATGTTTGCTTTTAGGTTTCCAACGGACTTCAGGGGCCCAATCTTCTAACAGCCAAAAAGGACGCTACAAAAGGTACAAAGGGATTTTTCGGAAAAAGATGGACCCATGTCACCATATTGTAAGGAAAAGAATCTAAGGTCATCATATTAGAAAGTAGCTTCCAACAAGTCGTCAAATAATAGGAGGAATCCTAAAGAGGATTTAGCCACAAGAGGATTTAGCCAAATCTGGCTGCAAGACAAATAAAGAAGTAGAAAGTCTAGAAATCTTATCACATGTGGGTGAACCACTAGAACCTATCAACTAAAATATGGGTATTTCTAAGGAAGAAAGCTAAAAAATCTACCCAAATCCTTCAAAAAATCTTGACAATTTCATAACTTTTTTCCTTTAAATGTGACGATCTTTTAAGAAAATTTTCAAAAAAGTTCCCTTGGCCATGTTGCTACAGATTTATTTTTAATAGCAAAATGGCGAGTTTTTATCAAGGTTGGTTCCCTTGTTGCACTATTGTTGTCAATCTCCTCACATATGTTTATAATAGGGCTTTGTGGCTCAATGGAACAACAAGAGTATTCATCATCCAATTGCCACATGCAAGTGTGTCTCACATATACCATCACATCTTTTTTGTCAAACCTAACATGTCTCAAACACCAAAACTTTGGTTCCATGTTGTTCAATACTAATTCCATGTCTTTCAAAACATTAGTAGTGTCATGAATATTTGACCTAGAGAAACAATTGTACAATGATTCAAATTTGCACAACATGATTTTCCATTAAGGGGGGTTAACTTGGTGTTTTTCTTAATTGCCACAGTGCTCACCTGCATTTCATTGGGCTAGCAACTAGCACAAAGGGACAACAAAAACTATCAAGGTTATTCAAATGGCACCTCTTTTGCAATTTCCCAAAACTTGAAGGTATGTGCTTCACACACAAACATTTGTCATCTTGAATTTAATATGTCTTGCAATGTCAAAACTAAATTTGTGTTCTTATTTGAAGGTATGAAGGTTGTGATGAATAGAATTTATTTCAAAAATCAAGTAATGAATAATTAAAACATGAGCACGATATTCTTAGGTTTCAAACACGGTTATACTAAAGAATTTAATTTGAACAAAAGTGGGACTCGCATCATCTAATTACTCCAAGTAGTTTTGCAACAATTAAAAGTCATGAATTTTGCAAGATATAATAATAATGTTTGCCAAGAAAAACACTCCATTCAATTGATGGAACAAGGCAACAATAATGTTGAACAAGGTTTGTGCATATGAATGTAATTATGCATGTGATGGAGTTGTGCAACAATATTGTTTGACAATGATCAAGTTTGTTGTTCAATTCACACTGAAATGAAATATGAACATGAAAATTAACTAGATTAGTGCATGTTTTAAATAAATGATTCAACAATTTAATCTTTGTAATTTGCCATTTATGTGGACCAAATCAATTTTATAAGACATTCAAGATGCATGACATGGGAATGGGAAAAGAGATTTCAATAGTAGGATTGTGAAACAAAATTATGATCAGTTAACTTTTTGGCAAAAAATCACCTAAAGGCCACACAATTTTTCACGTAATAGTGATAGAAAAATATTTATTGGGGGAGGGTGTCATTACATTTATGCCTATTGGATACAATTTGATGAGTTCCTTGAAATATTGTCGCCAATTAAATCAAAATTTGCCTTTGGATGCTTGCAGCCACCTTAGGTCCACTAGGATATTGGAAAAAAAAACATTGATTAAGAGGCATCATTTACCTATATTTATTGAATTGAACATATTGCATAATGTAATGAAATGTTTATTAGCAAACCACACTCTTTAAAGCAATTGGAATAATCATCAATGATAAGAATTATGATGCCAATCATTGTGCAAGGGACAATTACATTTTAAATATACATGAAAATAAAGTGACATAGGCTTGGTGGGAAATCCCAAATTTCTTTCTATCACAAATGATGTTTCTCATGTTGAATCTAATCATGATTATTTTTATTTTTTTTGTATTTCCATTATTTCATGTTGCTCACAAATGGAAGGATTATGAATAAACCATGGAAAACTTTCACAAAACTAATGTTCATGAATTAATAATGCATTCATTTAAATAACACTCGTGAAAATGTGAAAAAGGTGTTGAAGGACTATGAAGGAGCATGGGAGGACCTTGACTGGGTTTATGTTTAATGAACCAAAAGTGCATTAAGTTTGTTAACATGTGCACGTGACAAAAACATTTTCAAAGAAGATGAAAAAACCTTTGAAGACCTTGACAAAGATGAGGTTATTAAAATAAACATTGCACATATTTTAAAGATTTATGAATATGTCAAAATGGTGTTGCACGATTATGAAGGAGACTTGAAGGACCTTGACAAGGTAGATGTTGTTGAACCAAATAATGCATTCATTTTGACGATGCAAGGAGATGATAAAAAGATGTTTAAAGATTATCAAGGAGCTTTGGAAGACCTTGACAAGGCTAATGTTCTTGAACCAAACAATGCATTGATTTGAGGACTCGTGGAGATGTCAAAAGGATGTTGGAAGACTATCAAGGAGTTTTGGAAGACCTTGACAAGGCTGATGTTCTTGAACTAGACAATGCATTCACTTTGAAAGTTCGTGGAGATGTTAAAAAGGATTTGCAAGATTATCAAGGAGCCTTGGAAGATCTTGACAAGGCTGATGTTTTTGAACCAAACAATGCATTTATTTTGAGGACTCATGGAAATGTCAAAAGGTGGTTGAAAGATTATCAAAGAGCCTTGGAGGACCTTAACAAGGCTAATGTTCTTGAACTAAATAATGCATTGACTTTGAAGACTCATGGAGATGTCAAAAGGATGTTGGAAGACTATCAAGGAGCTTTGAAAGACCTCAACAAGGTTAATGTTCTTGAACCAGACAATGCATTGATTTTGAAGATGCGGGGAGATGTTAAAAGGATGTTAGATGATTATAAGGGAGCCTTGGAGGACCTTCACAAGGCTGATCTTCTTGAATCAAACGATGCATTCACTTTGAGCATTCGTGGAGATGTCAAAAGGATGTTAGCAGACTATCAAGGAGCCTTGGAGGACCTTGAGAAGGCCATTGTTCTTGAACTATATAATTTATTCACTTTAACAAGTTATGCCTAAACGAATTGGAGTTTAAACAAATATCAAATTACATTGGAGACCATGGATAAGGTTCATATTCTTGAACCGGATGATCATTTTATACTACAAACTCAAAAATGGTTGAAATGGATGTTAGGTGAGTACCAGCCTACAATAGAATTGTTGCCATTCAATTCTGAAATTCAATCTTTTACATATAATGAATTGAATTTTGGAACAAGTTTGGGGAAAAGGGCCTTTGGTGAGGTGTATCAAAGTTGTTGGAAAGGCATCCAAATTGCAATTAAAGTTTTAAAATGGAATGGTTCATATAATGAAGGTGCAAAAAAATCTTTCATCTCAGAAATGCGCACTTTAAGATCAATTCAACATATCAATTTGATTCGTCTTTTGGGCTATTGTATCCAAGACTTAGAACACATGTTGGTGTATGAATACATGTCAAATTCATCTTTTGACAAATGGATATATGTGGACAACCTCTTCGATTGGGACAAATGAGTGTCCATCATTATAGGGGTTGTTCGAGGATTGGCACACTTGCATCATAAATGTAATCCCACCATTGTCCATCTTGACATCAAACCACAAAATATCCTTTTGGATAAGGATTACACTCCAAAATTAACTGATTTTGGGTTGGCAAAAATTTTAGATGGCAAGGATGAAAATGTGGTATGTGCCCCACTATTTTTTAAATTGATTTTTGTATGAATGTTATATGTTAATGCGATTGTGAACCTTGCAAATTTGTACACTCTTGTGGGGCACAACTTGTTAATTTCACATTTTCATTATTATGCCTTATTGAACAAATATGATAATTAATCACAATCTAAAATGAATATTTGAAAAACATGTAATCATTCATGAAATTACACATTTTATATTACACATTTTTTTTGTATGTGTGCATAAGTAATACACAAGGCTTGGAACTTTTGTGATTGAAAAAAACTCAAAAATAAATTATGGGTTCCTATTGGTATTGGACCATCCTAAGTGTGGGTTTTATGAACTTCAACATGTATATTCAATGCATGCAACACACATTGAACTTATTGATTTGTTTGGAAAATTCAAATTCAAATTCCTTTAGCTTCAACTTCTACACCAGGAACAAGCAAATATATGGCACCAAAAATTCTTTCAAAACAAGCATCAACAAAAAGTGATGTGTATAGTTTTGGAGTATTATTGATTCAACTTGTGAATGGATCGCCATTCACTTTAGATGGAAAAAAAATTCATGTTCACAACTTTATCCAATGGGCATGAAAGGTTCAATGGAAGAAGATGGATTTCAACAAATTTTCAATGTTGTAATCAATAATTCAATTGTTGGGTTTGACAACAATGAAACCAAGTTATTTTTGCAAATTTCCCTTCAATGCATCAAGGTAATCTTTGTGCCAAATATTTTGTTTATCATTCAATTTGTGATCATGCAAATTTCAAAACCCAAAATCATGGATTTGATGTAATATTTGAAACAATTTGAAATAAGTTAAATTGGATTGTTCAATGAATGTAGAATTCCCTAAAAACTTTACACATGTAAATGGTAAAGTTAATTTTCCTTGGAATTCCTTTAGACCACCTGCATGATTCATATGTATAATTAAAAAATATTTTATTTTCAAAATCAATAAAATCATGTTGTTGAATATATATGAGGAATATATCTTCAAATTGTGTCATTGAAGATTGAGACATGAACATATGGTTCCATTTAGTGGAGCATTTTTCCATGGTTTGATTGTAATGTATAACAATTACATAATAAACATCTAATTTTTATAACATTTGTTTCTTATAGGAAGACCCAAATCAAAGACCAGAATTGCAAGAAATTTTGCAAATTTTGGAATGATTGAATAGAAATAAACACATACAATCTATTACCACATTGATTCAAGAATATTTCAATGTATTGTCAAAAAGATTTGGCTCCACTTTCAAAAGGAGGTGATTTATACATTCATTATATGATTAAATTCAACATATTTATTTCATGTAATGTGTGTCCATTTCATTTGTTCATCCTTTTTGTAAACGTGGAAAGGTATTCCAATAGGTCCATAAACTCAAAGTTTCATAACTATTATAATATGTTCTTATACAACTTCGCAACTTGTGTGTTTGTATGGATGAGAAATAAGTTGTTTATTGAATTAAAAAATCATCTTTATAATCACTCATATAAACTAGGCATTATGGATATATGTATATAAGTGTATATACATAATTGGAGTCCTTTCAAAAATTGACCTTTGTTAATCTTTAAAAAATTGGCCTTGGTTATGAAAACTAGTTATTGTTTAATAATGTGTTACACTTCTTATGTGACACATAAGTATGCGATAGAACATTGTAGGAGCCTTGAACCATTTTTTCAAATGGTTTTGGGCATATGGTCATGTTTAGATTTTCTAGTTTAAGATTCAAATTAATTGTTGGATAGAACAATATATAAATGTTGAAACAATGCCCAGTTTCTCAAAAAGAGGTTTTAATCAAATTAACATCCACCATTGTGTTATACTAGATGTTTAATAAGAATTTTTGGACACCCATTATAATACTAATGGAAATTTTTGGAAGGTTCATAAAATTGATGATATACTTGAAAACGAAAGAATATGGTTTTGTAGATAGTCTCATGTAAATTAGTTATAAACCTCCTAATCATAGTAGTATATGATGGGTTCCCTTATTACCCACTACCCTTTTAATTCCCTATAGGCAAATTTGTAATAGTTCATTATACCTTAATTGTGGACTTCAATTTATGACCTCCACCCATAAAATATAAATTAATATAATTCCATAAAACTTGAGCATTTAAAGATTTTTGGCCTATATTTGACCTATAGATGTTTAACCTTTAAATATCAGGTGAAAGTATCCTTGGGTGATACCATTAGGAACCACCTTAAGGAATGAAAAAGGGACCAAAAACAACCAAATCATTTTCCTTGGCCCTTTACTTTAAATGTTTTCACAACTATAATTTATTTATTTTTTCATGTTTATCAATTGCATACACTAATATATGGATTGAAGTTTATTTTTGAATTTATTTTTGAAATGCTAAAAAATTTATTTTTAATTAAAATGGCCCGTTCATAAATTGATAGCCTTAATTTTGGAAATTCATAACTAAATTATACTTATTCAATTAATTTCCTAACAAAAAACCTAAAAATAGAATGAGTTCCAAATTATGCTAAGAAAAAAATTCCCAAGAAAATTTCCAAATTATGTTTTGAATTTTTGTTCTCAACTAAAAAGTTTAAGGAAATGAACCAACATTACATTCTTGAAACTTTTTCTAAATGCAATGATTAAAAACATCAAAATACACAATATTCTTAATATTATTGACATTTCAAAATCTATGTACTCATTAAAAAAATTATGAAAATATTTTGTTTAAGTGTTTTCTATGATTTTTCAAAGTTCGATGGGTCTAAGAAATCAAGGTGTGACAGTTCTTAGTGGTACCACCCAAGGAAACTCTTACCCTCTCCAATAAGTCAAAAATAGTTCAAGAAATGTATTGTTGGGGAATATAAGTTGATTTTAAATGCTTAAAAGGTGTGTGGTCCCAAAAGGTCCCCAAAGGATTAGATATAACCATCGTTCTTTTACATAATTAATTTTCATTTAAACTAAAAGCATATTTGAATCAAGTTTAATGTTTCCATGGCAATGTTGTTTTAGTAATTCAAATTGCACTCATTTTATTTATCCTTAGATTATTGGATACTTATGTACTAGAAATTTATAAAAATATTGAAAAACCAAGTTTACATATAATTGAGATTTGATTAGTTTACAATTTCTCTTCTTTTGGTGTCAATTATGTCTCAAAACAAGAGAAAAATAAAAATTGTCACGATCATTATGTTTAACAATCAATAGTGATTGCATTATCAAATCATTTTCATTTGATAATCACTTGAATGTGAAACTTGTGTGCAACATGTGTAAAATTCAAAAACCTTTAATTACCGCTACTTATTTTCATAATAGAAATCATGTTGTTTGCAACCATTCAATGTGCAACTAAACGTCGCCTATGATTATGAATGGTTGCCTATGCGACTATTTTTCAAATTTGGATGGATTTTGGTCTTCCTTTCAACTAGTTGCAACTATGACCTATTTGATCATTCCAATAGGTTGATTTTTCATGATGTCTTTGTATATTTTACAACATCATATGTACATTTAGTTGCACATGCAACCAAGGTAATCACACTATAGTTGCATAAATACATATGCTATTTAGTAGCTACACATATAGACTACTTAATAGTACATACGTACCTATATGTATATACGTACCTACTTAATTACTAGGTACCTACCTATCTACCTACCTACCTACCTACTATGTACATACCTAATTATTTACTTATTATGTACATACACCCTACATACCTACCTATTTAATTACTAGGTACTTACATGCCCACTAGCTACTTAATAGGTTATTTATAATAAATAATTATGTATAGGTTATTTAAATATGTACTTAAAATAAATACTATCTAAATAAGTACCTAGTAAGAAATTATGCTACTTAGTAGGTAAGCTATGTAATAATATGTGTTAGGGAATAGTTGCAACTAAGCTACAACTATACGACTAGGTTACAAGTAAAATTTTATCCCATATTGTTTATCTTCCCTTTCAAGTTTACAAACTATATAGGTAGGTTGGTTTGGTGGAATAAACACATTCAATTTTTTCAATTGCCATATGAAAGGAGTTAATCACATAGGCTTCACCCAAAAGGTTAAACTTAAAATAAAATAGGATTTTGTTGTAAGAGTTTTAGACCTAGACCTACCTACCTACCTAGGCAAAACCTATGGCTAGGTGGCCTAGGCTTAACCTAGGTGCCACAATGGCCTAACCTAAAACTAGGTTAGGTACCTTAAATAGCTAACTAGGCCAGAGGTGGCCTAACATAGGCCTAGCCTAGGTGCCACGTGGCTTGGTCCAACCCTAAACTAACCCTAAATGATTATAGAACAATCTTAAGTTGCCATGTGGCATAATTTAGTTGCTTTAATCGCATGGTTTTTAAATTTATTTATTTATTTGGCAAAATATTTTGAAAAATCCGAATGATGCCACATGTCACAATCTTAGGCTGCCACATGTGAACATATTGATATGCACTATAGTTGCAAGTGTAATTGCAAAAACTCATCCCTAGATATGTATAAAATCTCCATACTCGTATTTTACCAAAAAAAAAATTCATTCATCGTCTATGACTAGTGGTCGTCTACAACTTGTCATTTGCTACTATGTTGATTTTTAATCGCATTGCTTGCAACTGAAATTTCATTGCAAACAATGTTTTTTCTACTAGTGTTTTGGCATACCTTAATTTATCAAGGAGCTCATCATTCCATGAGTAGAATTGCAAAAAGGATGGAATTCAAAAAAGTGAAATTAATTGACATGTCCAATAGAAAACATTCATTCAACATATGGATTCTAATTTTCCATTTACAAAAGTCAAATCATTTATTTAATACAAATGATAATTTGGACACATTCATCAAAAAATGGTCATTTTTCAAATTATATGAAAATTAAAGCTTGATCACCATATGATTGAGCAATTCATTATATGAATTGATGAACTAAATTCCAACTTTAATGCCTTATATGGAAAGAGGTAAAAGAAGTGCATTGTAGCACTTGACGTTGTGGTGTCAAATACATGTTATTGTTTATGTAAATATCATATTGTTCAATACATTGACTTCAATTGGTGAACTTTCATCATGTAAATTCTTTTCATGAATTGCATTGTGGATTTGAATATTTCCTTAAGCAAAATTCCTAACATTTTTATTTTTGCAAAGGGACCTCCCAAGCGTTCACTCTTACTCAAAAGAGGGAAAAAAAAGAAAAAAGTCTTGAAACATATAGTCAACAATGTGTAAAATATTATACGTGTTTTCACTATCATTAATATTCAAAGTTATTTGTTAATGGGTGATCTATGAATCTATAGTTATTTGATAAATCTATAGTTACACGGCTATTTGATTTTTGAATGACTTTACTAGTTGTATTTTATTGGTCACCTTTACTATTCATAACTTTTCAATTCTAATATTGTATATAAGGATAAAAGATCACATAATTTGTGAGGAGGTAATGAAGTTTTTTCTAATTTTCTTTGATTTGGAGATACAAAATATGTTTTTTGCTTGCATAGATTGAAATAATATGTGATCAATTATTACAAAATATAGAAAAAATATATTAAAAAATGATTTTAATTGAAGAATACGAAAGGAACTATAAATGTAAAATTCACCTTTTCCATTTTTGGTGACCATGCTAGGAAATAATTTTTACAAGAATTCTTGATGTAATTTTGGTTTTAGATCGGTTGTTCAATTATTTTTAAATCTTGTGAGTAATAACTTTGATAATTTATGTCTTAATAGGAAGAATCTATAGAAAATATTGGGATGAGTAGTGATATAATCTATAAGGGAATAAAAGATAATTATCTTTACAAATCCATGTTAAAAAACCAAGTGTGTAGTAGGAAACATAAATGTCTAGAGTGGTTAGAAGGAGTTTACAAAGATAGATTGATTAGAGTAATTAAAATTAGGATTAAAATGATATTGGTACATTAATAACAATGTTTATTGATAGGATCACCAAAAAAACAAGCTCTAATTCATAGGCAAACAAAGTTAATACTAAAGAAAGGACGAATCCAAATGAGGTTGCAAAGCAAGAAAGTTGCAAATTAAACCCATAGTGAACATTTGGAGGTGTTGAATATATGCACTATTACAAAACATGGTTTATTCAACTAGGAATTCTAGTAAAAAAATACCCAAAATGACCACCATTGAAAACACCTTTTTGTTAATCTAGACAAGTAAATTTCAACATGTTGTTGTGATTTAGGAAGTCTTTTCTACTAGGCATAGGAAGGTACCTCTTGACTAGTGGATTTTTTCACCCTGTTAACTTGACTAGGCATCAAGTTAACAAGATTTTGTGTCCTATCTAACTAGCATGTGGCATTTTTTCATTGTTACGCACCTAGTCAAATTGCCCAAATATTAGTTGGATTACCAATCAATATGACGGTCACTATGTATAAAGATATGCCATCATTGTCACCTTACACATGTCACCATCCTATAGAGTCAAATTGGCAATATGCCAATTTGACTATCATCAACATAACAATCAAAATGATATGCCTCATGTCAACATTTAAGCCTGTCAATTTGACAAAATGCTAACATGACTACTAATCAAGATGGCCACAAAAAAGGCCAAGACATGTGCCATCATCTCTGGTGTTCCATGTGGCACAATTTCATGTGGTCAATTTCGTAGGTTGTTAATTTGACCATTGGTCAACAAGATAGTCAAAATATCTGGCATGTGGCATCATATTCGTGTTCCACATGGCACCATCTTGAGTAGTCTACTCGACCAAATGTTTTTTTGACTAGTCAAACTAACTGTCGCACCATTGGACAATATGGCACCACATGGTTCCATGGCATCAATCCATGTGTGACACGTGTTGTTAAATTATTGGTTGATATGATGCAACATGTTTTCATTTTAGTGTGTTTTGGATTGATGTAGGGTCATTGTTGTACCATCCAATCTGATTTATTTGTCCAAATGTGGTCAAAGGAAGCCTTGCTCTAATTGACTAGTTTTAATTATATATTACAATATGTTAACTTCCTTACAATAGTTGATTTATTTGAATTGTTTATTAACATATGCCAATTGTCATTGTTGACATGATGTAATGTGAAGGGCTTGGGTTTCTTTAGTTGATTTTAGATAGAAACATTCATATTTACCATCAATCATTATTTAGAAAAAACAAATTGATTTCCTAATTTGGGACTAGCAATGGTGTATTGTTAAATTCAAAGGTAAATTCTACTAAAACAAATACTAATTATCTACACTTGGTAGTCACTAACAAGCCTACAAGTCTTATCATGATGGACCAAATGGTTAATTGAAATTAGATCTTCATAAAAACCATTCCAAAATGCAAGGTAAGTTGAAAATTTGTGTTTTGTTTCTAGATTTGAGATTTGCCTCACAAAATTACATGTTAAAAGTAACACTAGACACACATACACATGTTCTTTTGAGATTAAACCCATGAAATACTTGGGGCTCTGCTGACCTTAGTATTTTGTGAGGGAGGGAAGCAAACAAACCGACTTTAGAGCTTTTGCTAGTAGCCTATTCCAAAGAAATTTCCAATGGTTATAACAATAATTAAATAACCATGGTCATCTCAAATCCATAAGCAAACATTGTTCTATGGTTTTAGCTTCAATCCATAATGCAACCAATGCTAAAATATGCTCAAATTAAAACAAAAGTACAAATGCCCCTTAAAATGAGATTGTACCTTTTTAGAGTTCTTTTTCCTTGGAATCTTGCACTTTCGTGGTTTAGGGGTGGGGTTTACAAGCTCCATGTCATGCCCATCAGATTTCCCGAAGCCACTAGCCACTATCGTTTTCCCCTTGGGATTATCCAAGGTCTGCATAATCATGAGAATGCAAAGTTTTTAGGTATCATATGTTTTTTCCTAATCAAAATGTTGAAAATAAATGAGAGGAAATAGTAACACCAACTAAATGCATGTTTGTCCATGCCATCAAGCAAAGGTTTTTGATGAGCCACTTTTGAAATCGACTTTGCTATCCCTATAACATGCCCTTCATTCGGCTACATGATAATCCAAAATTTGTGTTATGGTTAAACCTAATCATATGGTATTCCTTGAATCCCTATATATATAGGCCAAGAACCAAATTTTGTAATTGATTTTAGGGCCTTACCGCATTTTAGTTGCCATTAAGCACAAGTTCATGTGGAACATTTGTGATTTCAAATATTAATTTAAATGCCCCCCCATAGCATGTCCTTGATTTGGCTACACATAGTGCAAAACAAATGCGAATGTTTGGGCATATAAACAAATGGCAAATAAAATGCCATTTATGACACTACTAGGAAATGCGATCCCAACCACTGTGCATTCCGCTCATTTTCCAATAGATTAGACCAATTCCATTATGGTGACATTATAATGACATCTCACCCAACTTAGTGGAATTGGCCAGTGAACAAGGTTGCATGGCAACATTAGTCCCTACCCTGTCTTGATCTCTACGATCAAGAAATACTACAGAAGTCCTGACCCTGTCTTGATTTCTACAATTCTAAACCACAAATTGCGGCTGAAAGTATAGTGCACCCACACATTTGGATGAGTAGTTGATTGCATCTCTTTCCTTGGAGATCATTGTTTGTGACTATGCCTTCTATGAAAACCCTCAATCCATATTTCACACCATACCGCTTCTTACGATAGAAAGATGTGCCCTTCAAGCCTTTCTTCTATTTTTAGAATTCTTTTGTCCAACATTAGATTTTGATATGGGGTTTTTGTAAGCCCTCCATATTCCTCTCCATTTTCAAGAATATTGTCTATTCGTCTTTTAGTGACTTAATGTTCTACCTTCAAGTTCAATTATTTCTATAAACTCCAGGTTACCATCCGATTCATCTTGTTTCATAATTTTTCATCTTCAAAGTCTATAGATCGTTCTGCAATTCTTAAAGCATTAATCACTTAGACCTTTGAATTTTTTTAACATACCCCTTTAGACCCTGGATTAAACAAAAACAAAATCACTCATCTGAACCCTCTCATCTACATTATAATAACAAAAATTGTACAAAAACCTGTTGCTACTGTAATAAAAATAGAAAAAAATTCCCCACAAGATGGCCGCCAAATGGTAGATTTGCCAAATTATTCCACTATACTGTAACGACATATTTGCACTTCATAATACATTAAAAACAAGATTACAATTCTCTTCATCATATTCTAATAGTACAAAAAATTCACACAACAATATGAACATAGAAATCACTGTAGAAGTTTGTACTTCTTTGTTTTATTGAAAACTCCATCAGAATCATAGTAAAATTATATGTTTTATTGTAATAAAATCCAAAACAACAAAACAAATTTGTGGTATATCAAAACAAAGTCTATGGTTTTCTACTACAAACTTGTACCTACAACTCTTCCTACTCTTCCCAAAACTATGTATTTAAGAATCTCCTTCCTTCTTCCCATAACTCTCCCCTTTGGGTAATCCCAAGTCACATCACCATGATCCAAAAAACAACGCAAATTTAAAATTCAAACTAATAATGTTCCATGATTAGTCCTTATCCAAATGCTTTGTTCATCTAAACCATGTATTCATCCTACCCCCTTAACAACCTATTTTACCACAATTTGAGTAGTTTAACTGTTGCTTAGCAATGATATAAATGACTATGGGCTGTGTAATTGGTTTGGACTTTAGTTGAAGTATCAAAGCATTGTAATTTACTATGACCGGTCCACTTTCCTCACAAATCACTGTAGCTTCCTTATGTTTAATGAGGGTATCTCTTGTCATACATGTTGTCATTAATATAAGGTATGGTTGCAAACGTGCTCTGAAAATAATAGTAAGGAAAACATTAGTAGTTTTCACTTGTAAGCAATTAGCCAGTTTAAGAAAACTTTTGTAATAAACCTCTATTCATTTACCAACTCATTGTTGGAGCTCCCTTAATTGCATATACATTTTTTCATCATTTTTCACAGTTTGGAAATGCTTGCAAAATGCTTGTTCCAATTCATGGAATGTGCAGTTAGGATGACCTTGTACGAAATTTTCACCCCATTATGAGATGTTATCTTGTAAAGTGAAACCAAACAAGTTGATGATGTTAGCATCCATAATTTCACCATTGGCTCTAATTGCCTTCTTGAAAACTCTAATGTGAGCATTAGGATTAGTATCCTTCACATATGTGGGATATTGAAGCTTTCAATATGGCAATTTACTGGTTGGTTCAAATCGAATTGGAACCAATTGATACCATGGTGACATGAATATCCTTGGATTAGGTGTTAGCCATCCATAAAATCCAACATGTGGATCAAGTGGCGGTCCTCCAGGTGAGTTTCGATAAAGTGATCCTCCTTTTGGTGGTCCTCCATTAAGTAAACCTCTAGATGGTTTTCCATTTGGTTGTGGATGTGGATTAACCCTTCTTGGTTGTTGGATTGGAACATCGTTACCATAGATAGGTAGTCCAATGGTAACAAATATATTAACATGTAGAGTTGGTTCCATTATTTGTTGAACATGTACACCTCTTGTAATGAAAATCGATTGTTCTAGTCCATAAGTTGGAACTCTAATAAGATACTGGTTCTGCACCAACTGCTCAATAGGAGGCACTGGTTTTAGTTGAGTAACACCAACTACATATCCCTCTTTTCTTCTAGAAATCAATGGATCGGGTCCCTTGATTCTCGAATAGTACATAGAATACATGTTAGGATTCATAGGTATAAAAGATGGAATTACATTATACCACATCGGGTATGGTACAATTATAGGTTGCCCTCCTATCAATGGTGTAATAGGTTGTGACCAACCTAAATGTTGACTAACCAATATTAGGTTGGTAACCAAATTTGGTTGTGGTCGAATTTGTTACATAGGTACACCAACATGTGTCATTGGTATGTTCGGTACCACATGTTGTAGAGAAGTTTTGAGTTTTTTTCTCATCAATCTTTTCAATTTATCATCCACAAAGGGACAATTCTTGAACTCATGTCTAGCCTGTTAAAAATAGGCACATGCTAATGCAACTTCAATAATGGGTTATGTGGTTGTAACCAGTATACTTCGTTGAACAAGTGGTCGTTCAATGGTTCCCATGATAGGTACACTTGGCTAAATAGTTTGATGATGTGGTTGTGTTTGTCGAACAACAATAGGGATCATGATTTCTTCCATCGATTCTGTAGGTTATTGAGAACTAGATCTATGTGAAGGTCTTCGCTCCAAATTACGTAGTTGTTCCAACTAGGTTAAAAGTTGGTTGCATTCCAATTTTGAATCTGTTGCGTTTGGATTCAAGACAAGAATTGGTTCATATGTAAAATAACCAACAACCATTTTTGATTGAAAAGGCACAATAGTTTTGGGAATAGGGTAATTGGATGTCACAAATTGCCATTTCTGTTTTGTAGAGGTTACCTTACTAGCATGTTGAACAAGTTTGATGTTTTGTCCATTCAGTTGTGCATTTGACCTCCATTGTTGGGACGACTATTAAGGTGTCAAAAATTGACCAATTGAAGGTACTTATGATTCCCTTCTTTCTTCTTGCTTTGTTGGTGTTTGATGAAAAGGTACATTTTTCATAACAGGTTGTTGAGGTTCATTGCTAGGAGCTTCAACTGGTTGTATTCCTTCGGCTTGAAAACATGGTTGTTCTTATGGCTAAACCACCTCATGAATAGGTTATTATGGTGCTTCTAATTTTGATTGCCTTTTAAGGCCCTTTGTGATTACTATTGACATCTCACATGATTCAGTAATTTAGGTTTTTTTTAATCAACATGCAAATCTTAAAAAATCCTTAATTATTGGTTTATAAAGAAAAAAAATATGAACACAAAAATAATCCTAGAAAACTATTACAACTTAACACAAATCTAAAACTAAAATATTAAAACAAAAAAATTGTTGAAAACCAATGATTATAAACGTGATCGTTCACACTTTCATTCCCCAACATGGTTGCCAAATGTTAAGGGTGTTTTCTATTCCCTTTAATTTTACATGTTTTCTTCTATTTTCTAATTTTGGTTTACTGAAATTATCAACAAGTATGGTTTTTTCCTCCAAATCTGAAATATCAAAACACAAGAAGCATAAAATCCCTTGCTTATTCATCAAGAACACACTATTCAAAATCTTGCATTCCAAAAAATAGAAAGGAAAAACTTCAAAGAAAATCAAAGTAAACTAATTCAGAATTCAAAAACTTTCCAAGAGTTACAAAAAATAAAAGATCTTTAAATCCAACTTTAAATCCTCCTATATGTACAAACTCATAGTGTTGTTTCAACTTAAACAATCACTAGCCAATACAAATTTCAAAATCAAAATAACAAAATTGTCGGTCATAAGTTTAAATCAACATATTTTATTAACAACCAATTATTGTAATAGATCGATTACCAATTCATATAACAAACCGATTAACTTAAGACATTTTATCCAGAAAATTAAAATAATTTAAGAATTATACTGCTTCATTGGTTACCAGTTGGTTTAACAAATTATTATATATATACTAAAAAATTGGGTTAATAGTGGTCCATACATTACCTTTGGTAAAAATGTGACAATTTGTCCTAGTCATCAAACACTATAATGTCACTCATATCATGTTAAAGCCTACATATCACTAAGTCATAAAGCTTATCCCTTAATATTGAAGTCATTGCCCCATACATGCACATGTCCACATCTAGTCCATAAGCAAGATTGGTCACTATGGCACATCTCATTTTTTATTTTTTCCACTCAAGCATGGTCATCCACATAACAAGGTTATCCATACACCAACCTCACTAAATTGGCCCATGTGATTTTATTTTTCTCGTTTAAGTGTGGTCATTCACATAGCTAGGTGATACATTGCTTTCATGAAAGTGACAATCTACCAAGTCATCAAGCACTATCTCATTGCTTTCACATCACTAAGGCATGCATTAGTAAATTAGAAAGCCTATAAGGTGTGTTGAGTTTCAAGTTATTACCTCATATGTGCACATCCATAGTAAAAGGTGACATTACAAAATTGATCTTCCTCTAATCCACTTTTCAACCCAAGGGATCTTCCAACATTCCACCACACATGTCTTTTTTCCAACAATAGCTCCTTTATATCCTTCATGCACAATGCTAAGCTCTCCATCTTTGCTTCCAAGTTGTTTTTCCATTTAGTACTTGTAGTGACATAGCTTTAATTCTACCTTTTTTTCATAGTTTATTTCCTACCTCACACACCAATTTCAACCATGCGCCAACATGAGTAAACATGTGGAAGTCCCACATTTAAAACCACACCCTACTTAAGGGTGCCCAAAGGGTATCATAATCCCCCATGCAAGTAAATTCCATTCACTAGTAAAAAACCCCCCCTTTTGCAACTACATTTTCAACTAATGTTCAACTACAAACCAAGTTGAAAATTACACATATAGTTGCAACTTATTTTTTACAATTGGGATATTTTTTGTAATTGGTAACCAATCATGTTGACAAGTATAAGTTGAAAGTGAAATTATAATTAAAAGTGTATGCCACGTGTCAACACCATAACAATAGCCACTATGTGTCACTACTTGCCAATTTAGTTGAAAATTACACATATAGTTGCAACTTATTTTTTGTAATTGGTAACCAAACATGTTGACAAGTATAAGTTGAAAATGAAATTACAATCAAAAGTGTATGCCACGTGTCAACACCATAGCAATAGCCACTATGTGCCACTACTTGCCAATTTAGTTGAAAATTGTTCTACCAATCTAGTCGAAGGATGTTATCAACTACATTAAATTAGTGGATGAACTTCATTCGTTGACTAGGCATGACGTCAACCAAAAATATAATTACAATTTTAATTAGGTTGCAACTATGTAAGTTGAACATTTCAACTATGTTGTAACTACGTAAATTGAACATTTGGCCAGTGGTTTGGTGACACGTGGCACATTCATAAAATGTGGGGTCAATGAATAGTTAAATAACATGTGGTATGATTACAATTTTTGGGCTCAACAAATAATTAAATGATATGTGGCACATCCACATCAATAGGTTAGGCCACATGGTGCCTAAACATAAGTTAGGTTTAAACCTAGGCACCTAAGCAAAACTTAAACATAGGTCATTTAACTTAGGCTTAAGTTAGGGCTAAACCTAAGCACCTATATTAGGCCTATACCTAAACCACATAGTAATTAATAATGAAATCCTATTTCATTTGGTTTAGCCTTTTGGGATGAACCTTGTTGATTGGTTCATCCCAAATGGTTATTACATTTTCATGTTTATTATATTCTCCAACAATCCTAATGCACTCGTTTAAATAGTTTGGATTCATGGAATGGAAAGCAAACAATATGGGATAAAGATTTTAGTTGTAACCTAAAGTAGACATGTTTATCACTGAACACTTTAATGATGGATCATTATAATTTTCTTGTCCATGATTTGTTGCTTTTGGAATGTAAATTTTTTTTGTAGTCCTCCAGTTAACGCATCCAAATTTATAAAAAACGTTCCAATCCAACAGAAGATGAACAAGATATGCCCTTTCAAATTGAAGGGGGTTGTACTTTGGTTTTTTTCATAAGTGTTTGGTATGATTTTGAAGTTTAAGTTCTTCAAACTTTTTTTTTTTTTTTTTTTCACTATTTTTATTTTTATAGATTTTGAGATAACGCATTTGTAGTTTTTTAAATCGTTCAAAATGAGTGAGAAATCAGCTAGATATAGTTGCTAGAAGTAAAGGGGTCTAGAGACAAAATTTGAAACACAATATCACTCTTTCTCTTCTTGCATTTTCTTTTTTGTTCATTTGCTTTTGAGGTTTAGAAGACATTTGTAGCAATTTGTTTTGTGTTTCCAATGACATAAAAAACGTTCAATTTGGTTTTGAAACAAGGGAAAACTTGAAAGTGTTTAGTGATAGAGTATTGTTTGGTGATAGGCATGTCTACCCTAGTTGTAATTTAGTCGCAACCTAATTGCAATTCAAATAGTTGGAATCTAGTTGTACAAGCTAATCTAATTTTAGTTAGGCCTAAACCTAAAATAATAATCTACCTTACATAGGTCTAGCTACTTACCTTAATTATTTATAATAATTATTCATCAACTATTTTAAATTGCATGATTGTATAATTAAACAATTAAACATATTATCATCATTTATTAAATAATATGTTGATTATTTAGTTTTTAAAAACTCAGCATTTAAATGTAATTATCTAGTAAATAATTAATTTTTATTAAATATTTCTTAAAACTCCAAATTCATTGTAAATTCTTATTAATAGTTCATGAAACAAAGAATTAACTCAAAATATAAATATCAATAATAATTTTAAAGTAATACTTTAATTACAATAATCATTATAATGTAGTGATAATGAATTATTGATTACAATTACAACAACATTAATAATAATATTGTAGTTAATAGTTAAATTAGTTATTCAACCATTTTTATTTTTATTTTTATCTAACTTGTTGGAACTGTTAAATGACCTAGTATAGTAAATGTTAAATAAGAAAAAATATGGAAAAAATATTTTAAAGTATATTAGTGTTTAATAATATATATATGATAATTTATTAAATATCTTTATTAATTAGTCTAATCATTATTAAAATTAAATCATAAAAAATAAATAATTCCAATAAAATGAAAAAAATAGAACTAAGAGCCAAAATTAGAATACAAAAAAAAAATTTAATATATAAAATTATGTATCATTAGATAATATGTAATAAACTTAAATTTAATCTACATGGAAATAATAAATTACACATGTATTGAACATATTCTTAAAAAAATTAGTTAAGTATCATTACTTAATATGTTGTAAACTAAATTGAATTTACATAGAAATAATAAATTATGCATGTATTGAACATACACATTATTAAGTTGATTTATATTTCAGATTTAAAAAATATATATTTTCAAATTAAAGTGTAATATTTATATGCACAAAAACATTCGTCATACATAACCATTCATATATACAAAAAAACATTTACATGGACCTTAATAATTAATGAATTTTTATTGTAATTTAGAATATATATTAAAAAATTATATGTATAAAAATGAATAAACATGAAAGTTCCACAAAATTATTAATTATATTGAAATTACAAACCCACCAACCCAAGTCAATTTTGGGGTTCTTGAATTAGTTTTGGTTGCTTTCAACATCAAAAGGGAAGTTTGTGATATTTTGTTCTTTTAAAAATATTTTTAAAAAATTCATAACGTGTTATCTTTCATGCTAGACATGAGGTTTAAAAACCTTTATATAATATCTTCATTTATTGCTTGTGAAAAAGGTGTGGATGTTGTTAAGGAATATGATAGGTGATTCTTATATCGTATGCTTTTAAAGTGTTATTATCATTTGCATCCTATGGAAAATTTTGAAATTAGATGTTCAAAGTAAACAATTGACAAAGATTCCAACTTTGATAGTTTTTAATAGATTACCAACACAAGCGAGCCAATGAAAGAACTGGTCACCAAAAGGTTGTTGATTTTTAAACATTACCAAGTGAATCTTAAGGAAATAAGTATCTTTTCAATGTGGTGGAGAACATGAAACCATGTTTTTACTATTAATCTTTTGAGTAGCCAAATTGCAAGCATCTTACGATCACAAATTAAGATTGAAAGGATTTTTTCTTTAACACGCACATTTATGAACTTGAGGATATGTCATTCATAATTGGACAATCTAGAAAAGTTAATTTTTGTTCACAAAAATTGGGTTAGGATCCTAGAATTGGTTGTAAACCACCTTCCAATTTGGTGGAGTTAATAGAGAATGATTTAGATTTTGAAGAGTTAAAAGAGTTTGAAGGTTCATCAAATGATATGAAGTTGTGGACATATAAAATGTTGGAATTTTTAAATTTTCACTCTTTGTTATTTTAAACTTTTGTTGCATAAATATTTTAATTAAAAAAATCATGTTGATAAAATAAAACTTTTGATAATTGATATGTGAAAACTACCTTTGAATATCAAATAGTATGAAATGTGTGAGAATTGACACTTTCAAAACCACGTGAAATTAATTTCCTCAAGGTTTAATTTTGAAACCTTGCCCAAGTCTCTTGAAGATAAAAAAATAAAATCAAAGAGCCATGGTGGGTTTTACGTTCTTGTCTAAAACCTACACTTGACAATTTTTAAAAAACCAAAAAAATTGCCCAAAATTAAATGATGCACTTAAGACCATGTATGTTTGTTGGGCTTGATTTACATTAAAAGAGAATGAAAATGCATTCATGAAGTGTCAACTTGTGAACATTTCCATGTCTAAGCAAGACAAGAAGCTTCAACAAATGACAATTTTTTTATAAAGAAAGATCCAAGGATTATATTTTTATAACTTTTAAAAAGACATAGTTAATGAAAGCTTCCAAAAAGATAGTTAATAAAAGTTTATAGAAAATTAAATTGGTCAAAACTTATAGAAAATTAACTAGCAAAAAATTGTAAAATATTAATTGATGGGGACTTAAATTAATTAGTTAATGGAAACCTTTCGAAGGTTTAGTTGACAAAACTCCTAGAAGGTTTAATTGATGAAACTTTTTTAAAATGTTTCTTGAAGGCCTAGTTGACCAAAATTTCTAATAAACCTATTTGACAAAAAAATTTAAATGTTGAATATCTTTTTAAAAATATTCCATGGGATGTTGATTCTTTTAGGGTTCATTGAGTTCATGAACACATTCCTAAAGGAGACATGAAATTTAGTTGTTATCCTATAAAGCTTATGATTGCCAATCCTAAACACAAAAAACTTAATTGTTATATAAACAATTTTCATTTTCATGTTCCATAATTCAAAGTTGAACATTTCATATTTATAAAAAAAAAAGCAAGAATAAAAAATAACAATAGTTGGTGACCAAAAGATGGCCTTTTAGGTTTGTATACATCCACTTCTTACACCAATAGTTGGGAATGCCATAATAAATTGTGTGGATGAATTGAAGTTCAGTTATAGTGGAAAATTGAAAAATACATTAAAAAATATTTTATTCATGCTTGACTTATATTCAAGCTATTAAGATTATTGCAATTAAAATTTCCTTTAGCAATTAAAATATGTAGAATTATTTAAATCTTCATGAGGTAGGAAAAATGAATGTTGGGAAGAGTTTTGTACCAAATGTCAGCAGCCTACTCCTTGAACAATGTTCACAAACATGTAATGCGGACAATTCCATCTTGGGTTGCTGTTGCATCAATGTCAAATTTGGAAGAAGCCAGTATGATCAATCTGACACACATACAAACCCTGAGAACAGTCATAAAACCAGTCCATTACAACTCTCATACAATACAACTGAGTCATTAGGATTTGTGGATCCCCCATGTTTTGTACATTCACCTGTTGATAAGATGAACCATGGAATGATATACTTGTTTTTATAATTAATGTCCAGGTCTGCATTTGTTCTTTGGACCTGTTGAATGGGTCAGAACACAGAGGTCACCTAGACAATGATCATCAGTTCAGGAGCAATATGGAAAGCAATTGTAGAGAGGAAATATTAGATATCAGTTGTTTTTTGCAAAACGGCATCAAATACAAGAATCTCCATTATCATGTTCTGTTGATCTTTCTTTACTTACATATTGAAAACTTCAATATATCTATTATGAGTAGAATTCCTTGCAGAATTTGATCCATGTTGTTAACTGGCTAGTTGGTTTGGTGAAGTCTCTGACCCAAAGCAGGCATGAAGATCTGTGACATGAAGATGGCACAATTCTAGAGGTTGTACAAATTTCAGTTTCTTTTATACAGCGTGTTGCTCGGAGCAAAGCCGTAGACAGTCATGCCACCATCCACGCAAATGATCTGCCCAGTAGTAAATGCAGATGTGGGCATACATAGAAAGGCCACAAGCCCTGCAACCTCAGAAGGTTCTCCCACACGCCCGAGTGGTGTCCGACTTACCACATCCTCCAAAAACTTTGCATCGCTTAACAACTGCAAAAACAAACAAGTCAGTTCCCAGGTCCTTGAATGGAATCAGAATCAATACATACATGAACGAAGACTGATGTTCAAGTCAACAATACTAAGCAAGTGATGTGCAACACAACAGGAGGGCCTATGACTAACTACAGGACATAAGGGTCTTAAGGATGACTGGAAATCTGGGATATATATGTTCCTTCAGTGCTGGAACATGATGTGTGGTTGTCACTGGTACTTGAATCATTGTGAGTAGACAGCAACCTATAATTTGGTCTGCGGAGCAAGGATCAAGAAATTAGGGCGAAAACAATAGGGAAAATAGAGTTCCAAAGTGGCTGCACCTTCTCAGTCAAATCAGTTTTAAAATACCAAGGAGCAACACTGTTGACTCGAATACCATCTTTTGCCCATTCACATGCAAGATTTTTGGTTAACTGGTTCATGGCCCCTGCATAATCACAGTGCAGTAACATGAAGATGTCAATTGACTTAAATGTCATCTTGGAACACACAATGTCTACTGTTAATTGACTTGACAAGAAGCATCCATGACAACACTACAAAAAATGCTTCGGAAACATTGCACCCTAAAATACTTGACTCATGGACAGATCAAACCTCACAATTCCAGCCATCCAACAGTATTTTTTGGCTCAATCTACACATTCAGTGCAACAACCAATCATCTAAGACTGCAGCACATCTGAGATATCTTGTGCTACATGTCTGAAATCAACAGTGGAGTTTCCTACATCTAATGGTGGTGGACCAAGACGAAATGTTTAGGCTCTGGAATAACAAAGAAAATTTGCTCAAAATAGATAGTCCTCAAGTGGGATTGTACTAGGAACCATGATTTTCAAATGTATTCAATGTTCCCTGTACTCCTAAACCGGGTCCCTGTCACAGTACTGGGTTGTTACAGAACACAAATGGACCATCTATGTGTTCAAATAAAAGGAAGATCCAGTTTGGTCACATGAATAGTTTCACACAGAGTTGAGCTATCTACATAGCTAGAAATCTTCAAAAAACCACTTCTCAAACTGACAGCACCATAGATGTCATCTCTGTAAGTCAAAGCAGTGTTGAACAAAAACATGTAAAAATCCTTCTGCCCTCATTCATGGGGACCATCCTGAGATCTTCTCATCAAGACTGCACCACTTTTTTCCTAGAAAATCATGTGGTCTTGGCTTCAGGATACTATGAGCAGAAAATGTCAAAACAAGAGAAGCATGGTCAATTACCTTTACTTGCAGCATATAAAGTGCCAGACCCAATTGCAGTCACTCCTGCTACTGATGATATGAATACAATACTTCCATTGCCAGATGCTTTCAAATGTGGGTGAGCAAGCTGACATGTATGATATACAGACTCAAAATTGGTTGCCATGATAAAGGCAAATTCTTCCGATGTATACTCCACTGTGGGCTTCCGGATATTTGTACCCACATTATTGACCTGAACACCAATTCCCATTCAATAATATCAGAACAGAGGGTCCTGGGAGAAAATTCCAGAATCTATATGTAGATACTCAAATTGTGTTGACTTTGAGATTACAGATTTCTCTCTAGTATCCATGAGGGGATATCAACCAATAAAATTGTTAGACCCATGTTGTAAAATCCATGAATTCATCAAAAGAATTCCATTTCATCAGTAGAATCTTGTCCTTTGTCTGCCTCAATTTCCCAGCATTATGTCAAAGTCCACACATGGACAAGAATTCAGTAAACACCCAATAACCTGTTCGCCCTGTCTACACCCTGCTTTATCCTGCAATCCACAAGACTTTTCCATTCCCCTGCATAAAGAAATAATGCCACGTACAAAGACATGTTGATTGCATCTTTCTAACATCCACAGAAACACAAAGGCATTGGTCATTATCAAGAGATTAAAAACCCCCTCCAAAATATCAGTTTGGAGATAAACATTATGTAGGTCCCAGCCAAACCAAAACAACCTGACAAGAATCACAACCCAGTGAGTGTCACTCACAATGTACGAGACTGTCACCTTTCATCACGAATGCCAGCTGCGATTACTGCCCACTGGCTGCTCCCAACAGAAGGTGTAGATTTTCAAGCAAACAATTATAGAAAACTCTGTGCCCTGAATTTCTGTCCCATTTCTGGAAGCAATGAGAAGACTAAATTGTGATATTGGCTAGAGTCAAGAGACCTAGAAAAAATACAATAAACTAAACAATGGATGTAAAGATAGAATGGCAGAAAGACATATAACCATATATTCCATTTCAGGCCTCCACTACATTTGCATACTGACATTGGCGTGGTGAGATGGTTAAAAGTGCAACCAGCTTACCAAGATATCAAGCTTTCCTCCAAAATGGGCATCCACTTTGCTGAAAAGCTCCACTCGAGCCTCACGCACAGACAAGTCACAAACCGAGCCTTCAACTTTCCAACCTGCATCCCTCCAAGTCTCCAAGGATTTTTGGAGATCATCTGCAGATCTTGCGCATGTGTACACTGAAACTCCAAATGTGGCCAGCTCTTCCACAATTGCCCGTCTGGAAAGACACTCCCAAAATTGAATAAGTTAAATTCTCAAGTGAATTCCAACAGAAGAGAAAAACCAAAAAGAGGTATCAAAACCACAATACTTTCAAACAACACTATGAAAATGCTGAATCCTGTGAGAAAGCAGTAAAGCAAAGGAGACAATGTGACCGGAAAATCTAACCCTTCATAGACCTCAATGTGCACGAAGAGAGAAGACCCACTGATACACATATGGGAACCAAAAGACAGACTTACTGCATCTGTCAAGGTTGCACCTAAAACTGACTGCAAAGAGTCCCGTTTGAACATTGTGAATGATGATACGAACTGTCAGTAACCTTCAACTGCACAGTTGCAGTCTGAACATTACAGAAGTCGACACAAAGTGTCAGTACCTTCAACAGCACCAATGCTGTCTACATTGTGAATGCTGACACAAAGTGTCAGTACCTTCAACAGCACTGATGTGTTCTAAATGTTGTGAATGTTGACACGAAGTGTCAGTACCTTCAACTTGATCATGTATGGCAATGATCAATTGCCATCACTTGCAACTCCGAACAACGGGAGTCAGGGGCAAGTCACAAGAACTGCTAGCAATAGCAAGACACTTTTCTCCCAAGCATCCCCAATCTCCACCAAACCAGAGGGCAAAAAGATCCAATTACAGAAATCTAAATTTAACTCTCATGGGCATTGAGAAATTCTCCATACTCATGATTAAGAAAGCCAAGACAAGGTTAAAACTTCTCCTTTAAGTCAAAAGCAAGATTCCAGATAAGGACTTACAGAACTGGGAAGAAAGAACAACACAAAAGGGACAAAACTAGAATGGAAAAACAAAAAATACACACATGCGCAGTATGAACAAAATTGACAGTCTCTAAATTGTTCAAGGACCATCAACGGTAACAGGTATGATGGCTACTTATCTATCACAACTTCCCCACTGACTTCATCAGCTCCCTACAGTGGGTATAGGCTAGTGTAACCACTAGCCTGTGTACCGAGTTGTGTACTGAGTTTCTGTTGCAAGTTCAGAAGCAATGGGAAAACTCAGCCATAATATTAGCTAGCAACTAACAACAAAACAACACAGAAGGGGAAACACAGAGAGAAAAGAAGAGGGGAAACCAAAACAGACACACAAAAAACAAAAAACAATGGAAAAACAAACAAGATCAAGTGGACTTTAAAGCTCCACTTACAACGACTAGCCAGTATCATGGCTGAGTCTTCCTGTTGCTTCCGGACTTGCAACAGAAACTCGTAACTAAAAAACCAAAACAACACAAAAGGGGAAACACAGAGAGAAAAGAAGAGAGGAAATAAAACAGAGAAAAGAACCCTAAAATTCATATTGTGTTGCAGTCTCCAGAAACTCAAAAAAGGCAGCTCTGTTTCTATACTCCCCAAACAGAGCGTACTGTAGGCTTCACTTACCATACAGCATGTGATTCTTCAATACATGTCCACACACAGACAAAATGGAGCCAAACTTCCATCTGGAACAAACTCCAGATGCCAAGAATGCTTACAGATTTCAACCTGTACTCTGGATACAGCAAAGTCTACACCATGATCTCATCAAAGGAAATTCATGCCAGAAACAGCAACCAAGACAAAAAATTCTACAAACCAATCACCCGAGAACAAAAAACATCAAAAGAAAAAAAGCATAAAGGGAACTTGTCAATCGGAGTGCAACACAAAAGTTTCCACTGGAATTAACCACAAACCAGGCAGATGTAGCAAAGCGTGAAGAGCAAAGAGAGAACAAGAAGAACAGACTGCTGCGTACCCGATGCCTCGAGTACCACCCGTGACAAGCGCCGTCTTGCCTTCCAGACTCCATCGTTGTAACACTACAGAGCTCGCCATGTTTTCCGCACGAAATCTCTTTGGTCTATTTGGTGTGCACACTCTGTGCGCGCTCGTGTGGTGTGTACCTATAGTGTTTTGCCGGCTCTCTGGAAGGAGCTCATTCTGGATGGAATGGTACCAGCGATTTGGAGAAGATGACAATTCCAATTTTCGACAATTCTCAAAAAGTTCCTTACATATGAAATGTTGTGGTGAAGAGGCTAGGTTATTCTTTACAAATGCCTTCTTTGGCATTTTTCTTGCATTTCTCTTGTCTCTCATCACAGCAGCCCAATGGAAATAGACCTTTAGTTTAGTGCTTAGGAAATCCCTGGAAACTGCTAGGGAAAAATCTGCAGAATCAATGGAAAATACAAAATATGTATTATCAGTGGAAAATCTGCAGAATCCATGGAAACTACTACCAGTGCAAAATCTGTAGAATCCATAGGAACTACCCTGAGAAATGTGCAGAATCCTACAACAGTGCAAAATCTATGGAAACTACTCTCACTGCAAAATTTGCAGAACCCGTGGAAACAATTACCAGTACAAAATCTGCTGAACCTGTGAAAACTACTATCAGTGAAAAATTTGTAGAATCCATGAAAAATACTTATCAGTGCAAAATCTACAGAATCCATGAAAACTACTATGAGTGCAAAATCTGCAGAATCCATGGTAACTACTACCAATGAAAATTCTGAAGTCCTTGAGAACTAATACCAGTAGGAAAGCTGCAGAATCCATGGAAACCACTACCTGTGGAAATGCAGCAAAAAAAAAAGTGTCCATTCACTGGTTTACACAACAATGGCCACAAGTAAGATTATGTTTGCAACAACCAAATTTCATGCAAAAATCTGACTGTCAACAAGAACATTGCAAGAGCATTGCAAGATGCATCATGTTTGCAAAAACTACAAAGTATTGCCAAATTGATTTTCAAGAAACATCATGGCAAGAGCATGACAAGATCCATGTTTGCAAACAACAATTCAGTGCAAAGTCATTTCATTCAAACCACAAAGATCAAATGCAAGAAGAACAAGAAGATGATCATGAAAAGATACTATGTATTGAAGCTTCTCTAGTGTTCATTCTCTAGTGTTCAGCAAATTGAATCAAAACTGGTAGGCTCTGTTGTTTATATATAATTTTCATGGTAAGACTAAATCACATGCTTCTGATAATTGGCAACATCCACAGTTGCAAAAAGAAAAGTGAAATTTTTACGCAACTGTACAAAATAAAACATAATCCAAACCTCTTGATCATAGTAATCAGCAACCTAAACTGTGATGACATTCTCCCTTGGGTATTCTCCGGTTTTGGAGTGTAGTAAATACCTTCTTGCTCTGCAGGATTATTGTCCCTGCCAAGAAATGATTCCGCACCATGGGTCCTCACCAATTGCATCTCTTCTTACTTCAACTGTGACTGAATTCCATAATCACAAACAATGCACAAAATACAAGTTGGTGAATTTGCATGCCAGCATCATCATCCCACTCTCAACCATGATGAAAGTATAACTGGGAAGCTGTTTGCAAGACCCATTCCACCACATAGTACAAACTGTACAGGTGTGATTCTTGAAGTGCTAAAGAAGACATCATGATGAGACCCTCTCTCTCACAGATTGCATCAAGGAAGCTCTTTCATGCTGGGATTGATGCTAAAAAGCCATGAAAAGCCACATGAAAAACATTAGGGAGCCAGAGGGGATCCAAAATTCTTCACCAAATTTTGGACCCCATAATCAACCCCCACATATTGAGCTGAAAGAATATGTTGCAAGTTGAACTGGGCTTCCTAATCATGTGTCTTATGGGATCTGCTCATCAGCAGCTTCAATCCCCTTTCTCCACTGTCGGTATCGGACTCCAAGCTTATCATATACAACAGGAAGGTTCCAAACATTGGCACCCCTTTGCATACGATCCTGCTGCCCCTCTACAAGCCTCAGATCTTCACCTAACACCTGTGAGCATTTACATCCCCCCACAATTGCATGTTCAAGAGCTCATTCTCCTTGAATGCCACTGACTGGTGTTAAGGTACTGCTGCAACAGAAATTGGACATGTACCATTCATATTCAATCAGGTGGACAATGCTTTTTGACCCGCTGCTTTACCTGGTTAGCAAGATGTTGCCACAAATATTGGATAAAAGGAACATGCTTGAGAAATGGGGCAAAGTCCAGGGCCATCCGATATAATAGCCTTGTCTTTCCTGGAGATGATGGTATGCACACATGCAGCTGATGAAGGTGTTTTGGGCATAACTCCACATCTGAGCCATCCAATTTCCCAGGCTTCTCCAGTCCAATGGTAGAGAGCACCATGCATGGAGGTTGGAACTCCATGGCTATAGGATATGGGTCCCAAGTGCCTCGCAATTTTGCCATTGGTGTCCTGAATTTCACAAAGCTGCAGAAACAGAATTTAGAAAACAATGAGCACAACTTTACTCTGAAGAACTGCAGTTTACACATTAGTCAATTAGCATGATCTGTGGAAGTCAGGTACAAGGAGCTGCACAGGCAGGCATTTTCATTCCTGGAGCAATACCTCTTGTTGACATAATGCAACTCATAGCACAGACTTTCCTTGACTAAGGACAGAACTTCTCCTAGTCTTTTCAATAGGCATGGTATCACATTTACCATTTCAAGTGCAGTACATATCCTGCTGAAAAAGTAGAATTACCCCCACTGTTGTACAGTAAAGATATGAAAATGGGAAATTTTGGTCACAGCTACTGGGGGTACAGAGAACATGTCTTGCAGGCAACTTTGAAACAATCATGATTGTGAGATACACACCTAGGAACCGTCCAGCCCCTTGCAAATGTGGTAGTGTGTGTGAAGGGTGCATGTGCCAAATCCAGCAGATTCTCAATCAACAAGCCATGCTCAACAGGCAGCTCCAACACAATCTACATTTGGCACACGCCAAGAGAGCTAAGGCATCATGACATTGCATTGTCTACTATTTTCCAGGACTGCTGTTGGTAGCTAGTGTTAATTTGGACTCTAATACATCAAACTGGTTGTCTACTCCTCTTCTCTTTGCATCATATCTAGGCAGAGGAATGTTCACTATCATTTCCTTTTCACAAACCAAAAGGGAAAGATGTTTTTTTTCTGGTGGGGAGCATATGATCAAATATTTTGGAACAAACCTGAGCATGAATTGTGTAGTTGGCAGGGGGCAATAAAGCAGGTAGTGTAATTGCAGGTACCGAACTTCCAGGCCATATCCAAACCATGCCATCCTGCTCTATGCAAGGCAGTGTCTGGAGTGTTGCATTCACTTGCCTTGTTGATGGCATCTTCTCACATTTTCCAGTGTTCCCATACTCCCAACCTATCACCCACGCATTTTTCACACATCATTGAACAGGAAAAAGCTTCTCCTTCCAATGCAACATTGCTGCATCTCACAGAGACCATTTTCTACCTTTGTCAAAACTGCAGATTATCAACATCTACACCCTGACACAAAACTTACGGAAGAATGCAGACGTTTGAAGTGCAGTTTGAGCAGCAGAGATATCAAACTTCAGGGGAGTTCTCACCCACCGTGGTAGGGACACTGGATGCGGCCATCTTCTACTTTGCCAAGAGACAAAGGACAAGACCTGTGCGCACATGCATCTCGTACACAGCCTGGGTGACCATCTTTACCCCGGAAAATCACCCATGATTCTTCAAAGCTCTCAAAGGGAACCTGTTCTCACAACACAAAATCAGCAACTTCACTTCTAAGGTGCATGGAATTGCAACATGCTTTTAGACTTTTTAGACTTTATTGGATCTTGCACCAAATGTATTCATGTGCTAAGTGCATAAGCAAGCTCTGCAACAGAGCACACTGCTACATCCAGTATGAAGGAAGATCATTGCAGCTACCTAGAAGCAATGACTCACCATTGTGCTGGAATCAATGTCGTCTGAAAAAGCAACAGGGTACCAAAAGTCTTTGAACTTTGCAGGGTAGGGTCCCACAGGTCCAGAGACATCAAGTAACTTTCGCCTTGAAAAGCCTGCTGTTGATCCAGAAAGTTGGGAATCCTCATCAGATCTAGTGCTGACTCCCTGATCTGGTGTGACAATGTTTGCAGCTGAAATTGGCCAATCTGTCTTCTTCTGCTCTAGTAACTTGTCATTCACTACCATTTCCATTTCTGCCAACTTCTGCAATGTATGGACCACTCTTGCCTCTGACAGATGGACCTGCCACACACCATATGAGCACCACACTTACTATGTATCCCCTTCACAGCATCATTATGACACACAAATCATTTGTCACCAATACACGGTTTGTGTGACAGAACCTCCCAAGATCATTCCATTTGACAGATGGCCATAGTCTCACAATGTCCAACAAAAAAGTCTTCTGTATCACTGAGAAAACCTAATGGTGGATAGGAGACTACTCTCAGAACAAATCCAAGAAATAGAGCATCTTCTGCATTAGAGAAGTCTTGGATTTTTGCAGAAGATGCTCTTATTTCTTGGAATCCAAGAGTCCACTCAATAGAGCGTCTTGTGCAATGAAGAAAACCTAATGGAGGCATAAAGGAGAAAGTACGCTACTCCTAACTCCTTGACATAAAGAAAAGTACCTGAGTGAAGGCCAGACATGTACCTGAGAATGAGCTTGGGGTAGCTTCTCCTGCAAGCTGCTCAGATCAGCCCGCATAGTGTCCACAGCTTTCTGGTCCCGTGCAAGAGGATTCAAAACCTCCACTACCTGCACCATCATCACACCAGCTCGGATGGTACTACTAGGCAATAATAACCAACACCAAGCTATTTTCAATGAGAAAAGAGAGACTGTAGAAAGGACAGCAAATATATTACTCAAGTGTGTTGCGTCGAAGCCCTAATGCCTGACGCAGTAACAAGAGACGAAATGTCAGGACATTCCATTGCAAAGTCATGCCATTACTGCATGCAAATGCTGGAATTGCAGACGAAAAAAACGCACACACAATGCCTATCTTGAACCTTATCATGTGCGGCCACAATGGCGGAGACATCGTGGCGTGCCTTCCAATCCAGGTACAAAACATCCTGACGGAAAAGTTCCCACGCCAAATTCAAATCGTAAGCACCTCCTCCTCCTCCCTTCTTGGCAGCTAAATACACACACGGATCCTCCCAATGACCAGCTTCCTTCAAAACATCCTTCCATTTACGTCCACCCGTGTTTGTAGTTCTCGAATGTCCTATACACTGTACCACCAAACTTCCACTACTACAAACTCGTTTACTCCCGCTACAATTGCCACCAAATGCTCTGCCAATAACACGACTTTCTCCACAATAATAATGCTTACTACTCGACACTCCCGCTGCCGCCGCCAAAGTCGCCGCTTCCTTGCCTCCCGCTATGTGCGCCGCGGATCTTCTACAGGCTGGCGTCGAATTAAGCATACAGTTCGAAACACAAGTCCCAATTCGGTTGGATTGCGCAAACGGTTCTCCACTAGACCTGGCAAAACCTGGCGCAACTGAAGAGAAGCAGGAGGAGGAAGAAGAAGAAAAAGAGGGAGAATTGGAGGAAGAAGCTCGAGCAGAGAGGCAGAGAGGAAGAGGCGACGCCATCTCGCTCGCTCACTCTCTCTCTCTCTCTCTCTCTCTCGCTCGCGCGCGCGCGGGCGCGCGACAAACTAAGATCGCGAGCGTAAAACGAAGAAACAAGAGGTAGAATGTCGACCAATCACAGAGCTTGAATTTGAGAATCGACCAATCACAGCGTCTCATTTCGATCGCGGGTCGTCCTTACCCAATCGCTCTGTATTCGCAATACCCCCCTCTTATTACCCGACGTTTGTCAGCCGGGTGGGTAACCCGACCCAGCCCGGTGCGGAGCTGACTCATGGCCAGGGTTCCAGCCCAGCGCGGAGCTGACTCATGACCGGTTATTATTATTATTATTATTTTAAGTATTTAAGTTATCTATTTATTTAAATTTATTTTTTGTGTATGTGTGTGTGTGTGGATATATTGAAAATTTGGCCGAAATTTTCAATTTTTTTGAAAAATACGTAAAATTTAAAAAAAGGAAAAAAAGAACACCATGACATGACATTTCTCTACTTTCAAAATTTGCATATAACTAAATAATTAAATGAATGAACAGATAAATAAAGTAACAAATACCACATAAGTAAATAACTAAAAAAATGAGCAAATAAACAAAGGAATAAATAGTATGTAAATAAATACATTAATTAATGAAAAGATTTTTTTTAAAAACCAATGTTGGGCATGTAAATTTATTTTCCTCATATATTCTCAAATGTATGTCACATATTAGTAATATAAGTGTTGTGTGCAAGTGTTATAGTTCTTTTCATTGTGGTCTTGCATAGAAGGGTTTAGGGTTTGAGGTGAGCTCTCCTATTTCATCTATGTTTTTAGCCAAGGTAAATGGTGATTTCATAATCATCTCACAATTCCTAACATTGCTACAAATTTCATTAGCAACTTGTTTCAAGTGAGCTTCATCCCTTGTCATCTTGCACATGCTTTCATCACGATAACAACCTTCTTGTTTAGAAAACCACTATTGTCAATGATAAGTGGGGGTGCAATATGTTTTTTTTTTTGCAAACCATAATCTTGCATGACAATGAGAGGTGCAAGACCCCCACATTATTTTACAAACTTTAATTTTTGTGGGAGGATGATCACAACACCACAATACTCTTTGCAAATGCATATTTCATCTCCTCTTTATGTGTTCTCTTCATAGACTATACAAAAAAATTGATTCTAGTTTACAAATGATCTATTTTACTATCTTGCAAATGAAAGAAAAAAATTATGATTCATGTTTTGGTTTTTATGTGTAGGGTTATGGCAAGTGGGCAAATGTATTTGGACTTAAAGGTTTTAGACTTGTGAAGAATGTGCACTTGAGGTGTGCATGCATGTGAGGCAATGGAATGTCTTCACTATAATTGCAAGAAGTTGACAACTATGGAGGATGATTCAACAAAAAAAGAAAGGAGAGAAAAAGGATGGGTCATAGGAAAGGGCATGCACATTTTCCATTGGTTTGTTTACATTGTTTTATCTAGTTTTACACATTTTGTAAAATTGTATGTGTATGTGTTTTGCACTTACACCTACCTTTTCTTCCATGGGATGAAATAAGCTTACATAATTTTAACCTTACATTTATTTGAATTGTCGCAATCCTAACCTTGGGCTCACGATCAAGGCAAAGGGCTTGCAAGGGTGTAGGCCAAGACTAAGCTCGGGAGTCGCATTTTCATGCCCCTGGGAGTGCAAAAGAGTGTGAAGGAAAGAACCCTCACACTCCCAAGTGAACTCCCATGTTGGGAGTTGGAGTCTCGGTGAATTCCCGAATGTTCAGAGAGTGATTGCAAGAACCAAAACCCAATGGTTCGAAGAGTTTTTCATATCATTGGAAAGCTATTGAAACATAGATGTCTAAAATGGTTCGCATGACCCATTTGGACAACTGAAACACAAGTTATGGCCAAAAGAAGGGTCAAGAGTCAAATTGGCAGTTTGACTCCTGACCACTAAAAATTGGGAATCAACCCAATTTCCTTGCGTTTAGGTAGTGTGCGACATACCATTAGAAAACTCTCAACAAGGGCTACAACTTTGTTTTATACCTCATCTTAATTGAAGGTTTGTACACAAAGTTATGGGGCCCCAAAATTGCGGGAGTCCCAACTTTGGCAATTTTGGAACTCTCGCTTGGGAATCTCCAGACAAAAAGCCATTTGGATGTGAGCTTCGTGAAGAGGCACAAAATATATTATAAGGGGGAAGGTGGTGGCTTCCCCTAAGTTTAGGCCGTGGTGAATCTTGTGAATCCGAGTTTGCCCGTAGCTTGTCCTAACACCAAAAGTGCTGCAATTATGCACTAACCACCTTGTGTTGGTTTTGTGTAAGTCCGTGTGAATAGTTGATGCTTGTCACTCTTCCTAATCCCATCTCAAAGCTCCAGCACGTTCATTTACCCCTCAAAGTGCTATGAGCCAAGGAGCGTGCCTTGACTTCTTGCTTTTCCGTTGTCTTTAGTTTGGACTCACATTTGAGTCCATTAAGGAGTTTGGGGGTGCGTCATGAACAATATTTCAAAAACCATATACACACACAACATTAATAATAATTTCAAATATTTTGTATCAAGATAAATAAATAAACAAACAATTTAGAAAGAAAGTTATTTTTTCCCATCTAATTTATATTTTCAAAAAAAATCACTTAATCAATTCAATTTGAAATTCATGAATAAATAAGTTTTAAAAAAAACCTAATTCTTATTTTTCTTTCCCTTAATTAACTCCTTGTATCAAAAAATTTAATTGAATCAATGAAAATTGACATTGTGGATACCAATTAAAAATATGTGAAAATAAGTTAGGAAGTAAAGAAAAAATAAAAATTCCCCATCTTAATCCATTTTAAAGTATTTGGAATTTACTAATCTAGAAATTGAAATGCTTGTGGTCCCCATAAAAAAATTAGTTATGTGAAAAATAAATTAAAAAATATTTTTTTTCCATGTTATTCAAGTTTCAAGGTTTTTAAATAAGGAAATTTAATATTGAAATTCTTATGCACATGCCAATCAATGTTTTTTTTTTCAAAATTTCACAACTTGGTGAATTTTTTAAAAACAAAAAATAATGATTTTGCAATGTTTTGAGGCCATTTTTTGAAGAAAAAATCAACACAATTTACCTAGGTCATCAGTTGTAGCCATATTTCTAAAAATATGTTAATATCCATCATTAATAGTTGCCATTTAATGTTAAATCTACTTAGGATCCTCATTAATGGACTATTTGAAAATTTTGAATATAAAACCCAAATATCAAATCAACTATCACACTTGATATCAGTTAAATATGACAAACAATGATATTCAAGGTGATATTCTGTCTAATGGATTTCAAAGGTATGAAATCTAGCCATATAATATTAGATATAAGTCCAAATCTCACTAATTTTAAATCTGGGTAGGATATTAACATCTTATTTGGGTCTAGATATTAGGTCAAAGCAATTAGGTGATATATATTTATAATTTTAAAGTTTGAAACAACCATTGCTTCAAACCTTAATCATTAGGGCTCTTAGTTTTTTTCTAGAAGTATAAAATGGCCCGAGCTTAAGTTTGGGCCCCATTATTATTATTATTTTATTTTATTGCTACAATTTCATGCTCTCTGTTTGCATTTTGTGTTAACCCTATAAAACTTTATTAATAACACGCCGCATATTTAGAATATGTACAAGGGGAAAAGAAAAATGAAAAGGATTAATATACATGATGTGAAACAAACACAAACTAGTTGTCAAAATATCTTTGTCTCAACAACCGACCACTTGTAAGAAGTTAGCCGTGGTGATGGGGGGTGCATCTTGAAGGGGTGGAAGTCGGGAAGTAGCTAGACCTACTGTTAATGCCCAACTTAAGATGGAGGATGCTTGCACCTTTTATAATGTAATTGAGATTTTTTTGTGGATAAAAGTAACCAAGACAGAGAGGAAGGCCTTTTGGCCCTTTGAAGTTCCACATGGCATTGGCACAATTGTGTAAGAACACATTAACTTGTTTGTTTAAACATCCAAACACTTCAATTACGAAAGGGAGGAAATGATTAATGGGGTGTCAGTCATAATACCTCCTTTCTTTGGCTTAAGTTGCTTTAGAAGTAGCAAATCCTTGGGTTGTGTAAGATTGGCGATGTAGATTTGTTCATGTTGGATCGATAATGACAACATTGACTAAGGTGTGAATTTTATCTTTGGTGAATACAATGTCAACTTGTCGACAAGAAGAATGGAACGTGGTTGAAAGAAACGTGTGTAGTTGTTTTTGTCCCACATGGAAGCTGACATTTCTTGGTCGAAAAGTTGCCTTGTAAGTTGCATTTCAACTATGTTTTTGTGTGTATGGTTTTATGCAACCACGTTTTGAATCTTTTGACAGGAACTATCTTGTAGAATTTTGTTATCCCTCAGGAACCACTGAGCTGGGAAACTCCTTGAAACTCCATCAATTTCCTTTGATTTAAAGGTAGCTCTTGGATTCCATAGGAAACTATCATCATCTAGAATGCAATGTCTACACATGGGCAATGAGATTTATTACTTATGGGTGACTAATTTTAACGATGCATGAACTCACAAGGATGACTTTTAAAGTGCGACTAACTGGAAATTTGCAACCTTGCTGGGTTCTCTGGACAGTGTGGGTAAATAGGTTTGCAAACATGGGTGATGCTGCAGTTGAAGTTACTAAAAGCACTTTGGAGAGGGTATAGCTCTACTCCCTTGATATTCACCATTTCAAGTTCTATCCCTGCATCTAGGTTAGCAAAAGTGTCATGAATTACATCATGGGTGCTTGTGTGTTCATTGCTATGGACACAATGTAAAAGGTGGACACCCATAGCATTGATGGGATGCGTGCACATGCATCGAGGGTTATTTGTAATTGAAGGATGTGGTAATCCAAGTTGCATTTGGAATGTTGTGGAAAAGGATGGGGAAGATAATTGAAAATCTAAGAAAATTGGTTAAATTGCAAGCCAATTGCAAGCCAAATGCTCGCCACAGGGTCGGAATGCCTGCCTCGGGGTTGGAACATGATAATATTTGAGCATGATGGGTTTTAGATATTTTATCAGAAAGCATGTTGGAAAAGGTATGATGGTGCAAACGGTCCGAAATGGAGTCTTGAAGTTGAACCATTTGTTACCCAATGAATTATTCAAAAGGAAGAAAACATGTTCATGTTGGGGGTGATAGAAGATTACAAGCCATTTTGAAGTGTTGTTGTTGACTTGTCCTAATGCTTTAAGAAGGAAATGATGTTGATCATTCATAAACCTAACAACTATCATGGAAACTACAAGGGTCTAACTCTTTAAATAAGTTGTTAGGTGATGGTGGTTGTTGGTATTAGGCTAATGCTATTAAAAGTTATTGGGAGAGAGGTTTATTTATGGGCTAGAGGTCCTAGGCTATCAGAGGATCTTGGACTTAAAAGATGCCCAAACATTTGAAGGAGGGAGGAGTAAAAGGAAGCAATGGATAAATCAAGGTGGAAGAAGGAGGTGTGCATCATAATAGATATGATGGTCGTTGCACGAAGCAATGGGTTTAAATTCAAAGCCTATTTGAATATCACCCATTCTAAAGAGAAATCAACATGTCGGACATCCTCCAATAAAACATCTTTGATGAAAGATGATGTGAAGGATGAAGTACCTAATGGAACCCCTAAGGTCCTAAATCCTTCTGATGGGGTGTTAAACAAGGATGGGGTGTCAAAGTTAAACGACAAATTAGAAGGGGACCATGCTACACATTTATGAGGTTGGATAGAAAGATTTATCACATGGAGTTCAATTTGGAAATGATCATATGCAAATGATATAATTGA
>Ga0209611_10000882_pt1 | contig 48270 bp, 36 predicted proteins | sample S1TSphgellanicum_3_FD_187693 | JGI IMG/M metagenome (GOLD analysis project Ga0209611, IMG submission 187693) | Host-associated microbial communities from peat moss isolated from Minnesota, USA - S1T2_Fc - Sphagnum magellanicum MG (SPAdes) (version 2) | ecosystem: Host-associated > Plants > Peat...
ATACCAATTTATTGCATATGAGGTGCAATTTTTTGAGATATAGAAACCAGTTTATTCGGAGGAACCATAAACCATAGATCAACAATGAAGAGGAGTCCATGAAGATAATGATATAGATGAAGATGAAGATGATGAAATAACGCCACAACGACCACAAGATTAATAATGGCAACTTGGTGATTAGGACCATAGATAAATATGATGATTCACCAGCAAAATCAGTTGATTCAACTGATAAATTGAATGATGATATGATTAAATCAGAGTAGATTACAACACACATGGTAGCGATGATGAATGATGAAGGATGAAGGATGAAGGGAAAGATGGTGATGATTTCATTTGGATGAATGGAGAATATTAATGTGCATTTGAGCCATTGATGGATAGTAATTGCTTCCATGTGGATGTATGGGAGCAAGGCCATCATGAAAGGAACAATGTGCTTGAAAGAATGAACAATTAATGTAAAAGTGATGGGTTGCTTTAAACAAAAAATGAGAGGAGAAAATGGTTGTCAAGCTTCTTTGCATTCAAAGTTGTTCCATAATGACTTTGTGATTTGTGATGTGTGTTGCAATATGAATGGGGAGAGTGCACTTGAAAAATTGCAAAGACTTACAAGAGTGCAAAAGCATAGAAAATTGCAAAATGAGTGAAAGTGAAAAAACTTGACGAACATTGTATGGTAGAAGTTCTTGTAAGGCGGAAAGAACTCCAAACAAAATTGGAGAGATAGGTGGGTGGACCGATTTACAACATTGTGCCATTGAAAGTGATTTCACTTTTGGCATCACCATCATCATCGGAGTGTGAGGAAGGGAAACAATTCACAAAAGAAATTGGTGAAGCAATTAGATGTGTAGAATACATTGAAGGGATGACAAGACCATCGTTGGAAAGGTTATGGAGAGGAATTTTCAAAAGGTGAACAATAGTGGTGATGGGACTTGGTGCAACATTACAAGAACCTATGGATATTTAGGAATCCAACAATAAAAACAAAGAAGAAGGTGTTGGTGCAATTCAAAGATTCATTGAAGTAATGATAGACGTTAGTGAAATCACATAATTCACACAAAAGGAAGTGTAACCATAGATGGCAAAACAACAACTCCTACTTTTATCATCATCTTAATTAGGTTTGGGAAACTTACCAATACTTGTGCTAGGAAACAAATAAAACCCTTGGTGGAAAATGGATTAAAAAACTCTAGCAAAAAAAAGAATTAAAATCCTAGATGAAAACAAATATTTTTTATTCCAACCAAACAAAATTATTCTAAGTGGGTGGAGAGATTAAAGGTGTGGAAGAAAATGGGAGTGAAAGAAGAGGCCCAGGCTAGTAATGTTGGTTTGGTCACGTTGCTAGCCATTAAGTGGAAGGAACTAGATCATGATGCATTAGTAGAATTCTTGAATACTTTTGTGATCAAAGGATCTGAGATTTATTTTGGTAGGAGAAAGATAATGTATGTCATTAGCGAGTAGTTGATAGCTAATGTTTTTAGTGTCTATTAGAGTGGTTATGTTGAGGATCCTGAAGGATACATGACCAAAACATTAGCAAAAAAATTGTTGTTCAAACATGGTATTAAACCTCCATACATAAATGCAAACTAATGGAATGTTAAGAAGTGTAAACTATTAATTAATGTTAGATATCTTGCAATTATGTCTATGATGTACGAGAGGGAGAAGGTAAATTACACGAGCAAAAAGAATGCACTAACATTCATGAAGTAGAGGAGGGAATTAAGGTAAATTGGGCACTGATTCAATTCAATAATTTGTGCAATGAATTGGATAGATGGACAAAGATGCATGGGAAAATGTAGACATGGGGAAAGCAAGAACATCACAAATCTTGTGGGCCACGATATTTTGACAATAATAGTTGTGTAAAATTTATTTTTCATAGGTTTGTATGGAATGGACACAAATGTCATTCATTTAGTTGTATTATTTGAACATTGATGTCATGTGCATTATTTAGACACAAATGTTATATGCCTATTCGTATTGTTTACACATAGATGTTATATGTCTATTTGTGTTGTTTACACACAAAAGTCATGTAGATGACTTTCATGTTTAAATAATGCATGATTTCACATGTTTAAACAATACGAACTTATGAAATAACAAATTCACACAGATTTGGAACAAACCCATGAAGCTTGTAATTTTGTGATGAAAACAAAAAGGAAATTTGCCATTCAACATTCGTTCTAAAGAGGTTGTTCATGCATATGTTTGAGGAGGATTATGAGGTCATAACAAAGAAGACAACATAAATTTAGAAAAAATCCAAAAGGTTTTAAAAGGATTTGTAGCAGGTTTTGGATAATAGGAGGGGAACAACAAGGGGATCTCCAAAATCTTTGTAGAAAAGGAAGAACACATTTGAGGTTGAAGAAAGATTAGAGCAATGTGGAGGAAGTTAAGAGAAGATGTTAGGCCTTAGAACGTCATGCATAGAAATATTAGACCAACATGAATTACAACTATAGGGGTAACCAAACATATTCCATCCAAACTAGATAGGGATCATAACTTAGAACAAGACCAAGAAAGGAAGGAACAATTGTAGCATATTAAATCAGAAAGGAGCAGATCGCCTCATGTGATAACAACGTTAGAAAACCAACATGAACACATGCATTATGATGATGTGGATGATTTGTATGATTTTCATGCATAGATGGAGGTCCATCAATAGGCTCCAATGGACGTACATGTTGCACAACCACTAATGGAGCAACAACAACCACATCCATCCCAAGAACCACAAATGGTTGTATTATAATCAACATTTAATAGTTTTGGACCATTTGCGGTAGTGCTACCACATAGTAGATTAGGGTCATCAAAAGGGTAGGGGTTGGATATGGATTTGGGTTTATAGATGAGGGAAAGGGGATTGTCATCAAAAGATGCCTTTAAACATGAGACACCACAAAATTTGACTCCCAAATTTGTAGAGGAGCTGGCAAAGGAAGTATTGGGAAGTAACAAAACTATATAAATGTTTTGAGCAATGGCAATTGTGAATCAAAAGATAGGTAATTTAGGTTTGGAAGTCAAGTCTTAAAAAAATAAATTAACCATAGTGGAGGGGGGGAAATAGGGGTTATTGTAATAGATGAAGCAGGAGCAAGAAATAGCAATACAAACAATGCATAGTAACTTGGAAGAAATAGAAGGAGACAAAAAAAAAAGTCAATGTGAAAATGTTGCAGCTAACCATAGAAAATAAGGAGTTGAAGAAGAGGATGATGGAATGGACAAAGTTATTAAAGGAATGAAAGAAGATGAAGAAGAAAGTAGACGCATGGAATGACACAAACCATTCATATCAAAAGGCATTAATAAAGTATAAACATAAGGTTGAAGGCTTGGAAAGAAAAAGGGAATTGTGATTACATGAACATGAAATTATAATTCAAACCATGTCAAAGAAGATGATAGTATAAATTTTGCAGATGAAGAACATGATTACAGGAAATGAACTCTGTAGATAAAAGGTTGAGAAGGACAAAGAGCAAATAATCATTGAAGTGAATGAATTAAAGTAGTCAAGATGGTCAAAACCAAGTCAAAGTTAGATGATTTGGTGGAGAAGAATAAGGATTTGGATCTAGCATATGTCAACAATAAATTGGAATAATATATTGACTTGGTATAATATTATTCAATATTGCATACCAAACAACAAATGGATGATGTTAATGCTGAGTTCGATGAGTGGTGGGAGTTGATAGAAGTTTAATTCTAAGAGAAGATGTAGAAAATTTTGGCTACACACAAAAGATGAGGCTACCTATAGAAGACATCTATTTGCCTTCAAAAAAACCTTTATAGATTTTATTTATAATAGTTTAGATAGTTCAAAATCGTTTAGTCATGTATAAGAAGTGGAGGAAGTTGATTGCATTAAAGTAATCAAGGAGAAACATTTAGAAGAACCAAAAAAATTGAGGGGAGGAGGACATGATACTCCAATTGTGGTAATGGAGGAACAAACATAGACAACTTCACAACAAGAGATAGAAATAATAATTAATGATATTGGGACACAAAGGGAGAAAATTGAAGGTGTGGAATACGTGGTGGAACATACATAGAAGCAAGACCAAGAAGGTATAACAACACCACTTTATTTGAACCTTCAATTCTTCAAGTAAGTACAAAAATTAAGGGCCATACATGACCATAGATTGAAGTACGAGTAGTACTATATTAGTAATTCAGGTGGAACAAACTAAGCCATAGATGACTGACACATTAATGTGATGAGCAAAAATTGTTTTTATTGAAGTAGGGATTTTGAAGATGAAATCTAAAGTGGAGGGAGGGTAATGTTATTTGGTGTGTGGCAATGATCAACCAAGGTAGAATAGATCATGAGATTGATAGGGATTAAACAAGGCAATGAATGAGATGGATAGGATTGAGACTAATGGACATTTAATTTTCAATTACTTTTGGAGGGAAGTGATTTAAGATGTAGTTTTGGAAATTGTGGGAGTTTGGGAGATTTTTTTTTACACATAGAGTAAGATATAGAGAATTGTTAAAATTAAACAAGGAGACACAATATGATTTTAGATTTCTGTTAATACTTGAAACCACAAATTTTTCATGTTTTTCAATTCTGATTTCTACCTTTAGAACTATATATTTGTGATATGATTCAATTTCAAGCAAAAAGAGAAGTGTGGATTTGATGAAAAAACGTGGATTTTATTATGTATATGTTGTGTTTTGGCTTTTTGATAATCTAGCTGAATTTTGACCACTAATTGTGTTTTAAAAAGGAAATAAAATTTGTGTGGAAAAAACAATAGTTGTGAGGAAATTGTGTGAAACAATCTACTAAAATTGTTTTGAACAATTGAATCACAAATTTGAAGTGTTGAAATGAGTAATTGAAGTGAACTTTGTATTGTTTTAAGTAGGTAGAATTTTTTTGAAAGATAGAATCTACACCTACCACCCACCATTGGGTGACATGTCCCCCGTTAAGTTTACAAACCTAGTGAATTAAAATGATAACATTTTTTTGTGGCGAATCCAATGCCCATGATCATGCCAAAATCTAGTGACCTAATGGGCTTGTATATTGAAATTTGGGCAAAGCATATTTCATGTGGAACTTTCAATGACCTCATTTTTATGTTCATAGTTGTTGGGTGATGTAACCCTTTAGGGTTTTTTACATTTTGCAACACTTATATGTATGTGAACGAACTAATTAAATACAATGTTTTTTCAAAAACCTCATTTTGGGAAAATAAGCATTTTTAATATTAAAAATGCCTTTGGGGAGGTTGATAGACATTTTTTTGATTTGTAACTAGAGAAATTTGGCAAAAAAACAATTAATACCCATAGTTTTCTTTTGGACATTTCAAAACATGTATAAAAAACAACATGGTCTACATCCTTCCCTTACATATGGGCTTGTGAGGAAGATTGTGGTGTAAGTATTTGAGATTATTTTAGTATCCATATGTCAAGCAAGCTTGAAAATGGGCATTGAATATCATGAACATGATGAGTGTGAAGACTTTTGCTAATAGACCTTGGGGATGATTCACAATTGAATAGGATGTGATCGAGAGAACTTTTGCAAATGTGTTTAAAGGCTTTAAAACAACATGGATGTGTTTTATGGGAGTCATGCATTGGACAATATGTATTAGCAAAAAATAGAAGAGTTTTTTTGGAAGTTCTGAGATATTTAAGCAAATAAAACAATTGATTTGGATAAACATTTTGGATTATGTTACATTACCTTGGCAACCCATGCTTCAAAATCTTAATTTAGGGTCTCTTTTGTTCATGAGTAGTTTTTACAAGATTTTGACAAGCAATGGAATGTTCATTTTGCCCTTGGCTTGCATGACAAGCTTCCAATTAAATGGTACTATCACTTGCCTAGGAATAATTTCATTAACTGGTAGGTTTTTCTTTCCATGATGGTCATGGAGATTGGGTTGTCGTTGCCATCCTAAGTTCATTGTCATGTTTTCTCTCTATATTGAAGTTTTTTTTTGATGTGTGCCAACATTTAAAAAATTTGAAAACATAAAAATAAATTTCTTAAAATACCAAAATTATTTGGTTTGTGAGAAGCTTTACAAAATACAAATGTTGGGGGGGTATTTTATTTGGTTTGATTAATATTTCAAAACCAAAAAAACACTAGTTCCAAATCTTGGAAACAAAAATAAGATAAAATATTGTTGGTTCCAATTATTTTATAAACCACAAATTTACATGAAAGAACTAATGAAAATTGATAATAATTTGATTTTTTCAAACTTTTGAGAGTTGTGATTATAAATAAAATTGGGTATTTGAACTTTTGAGGATCACAATTATGAACCTTAAATGCCACCTTGGTACTTGGAAATGGTTTGGCTAATGATGTTAAGATATTTAGTTTGTAGTGTTAAATATGAGAGTTCAATGTCAAATTCTTATGACTTAAAATCAAGCTAACACTCTTTTGTTAGAGTTAACACAAGAATTGAACTATAAAATTAGCTTTTTGTTGAATCTGGAATCAAAATTAAAATTGTGAAAAAACATTCTTGAACATAGGGTTGAGATATTTAAGTTGGAAAATTGAGTTAAAAAATTTGACAGTGAAATGATTTTTATATTGAAATATTAGTTTTAATTAGTTGTTGAACTCCATACCGATAGAGTCCTTGGCTTTAATTTGTTGTGAAACTTTGTACATAATGCATTTGAAAAAAATTCGTTTGAATTTGGAGAGGGCCTAATCCCATGAAGCTTTGGGCATGGGTTCATAAAGTGTAGCCTACTTTCCAAGTTGGTAGAGAGTGGGGGGAGCTTTTTTCTCTCAAGATGTTTTATGCAAGGTTAAGGATTCCCTTGGGTGCTTCACAAGTTCTCATCCCTTTCACTCTCATAAGAGATCAAACTCGTGAAGGCCCTAAAGACAAGGCCTTACCCTACACCTATACACTCTCTGTAACATTGGGAAGTGTGTAACATGTACATAAAACCAGACTTGAGTTTTTGAAACAGGCCTCAAAAAGTTCTTGAATTTGAAAAAATGTGCCATAACTAAAACCAAAGAGTTTAGAAATGGGAAACATTGGGCTCAAACTTGCATCCAAAGAACCCTTAAAACAAAAACAACACTATAACTGGGATTGAAGGTTCTCTTAAAAAGAGAAGAACTGCACAACCCTGGTTTGGTGCAGTTTCTAATATCCAGCAACACTGGAAATAACATCAAATTTAATTTCATCAAACAAAGGTCTACTATTCCCCAGTGTGAACAGAGAAAATGCTATGACATAGCATGATTCTGGTAGATCTGCATGGGCATCAATTTTTGGTAAAATTAACCTTGAATTTACAACATTGAAGTTTATTTTATTTAACAAAAAAACATTAGTGACAGGATTCTCAAGCAAAGTGGTGCTTATTTACTGGGGGATTGAAGCCATGTTGATTCAATTATTGAGCTTGTTGTTTTCTTGCAATGAGGTGTAATACACAGAAAATTCTCCTCTAAAACTTGGTAGCACTGGTTTCCTGCATGAACTTTGTGAGTCAGAAGTTTTCATGGCAGGGAGTAACAACAACAGACAAATCTTCGTTGGACAAAGAAAGAAACTGGAGTGAGTGAGTACCTTACTTACAGGGAGAAAAAATTGAACACAAAAAAACAACCCTGCAAAAAACCAGTGCACCCAGAATAGAAAAAGAATTAAAAAAAATTGTCATGACCCTCATTCTTCTTCTTCCCCGTCAATTTCGGGATTTCCTTTCTCCTGCATTTCTCCTGTGTTGGTCCGGAAGAAGGAGGAGGAGGATATGTCCGTCAGTCAGTGTTGTCTTACTTCGTATCCTATAGCAACTTCTGGGTGGCTGTTCTTTCTAGAGGAATAATTTTAAAGTTAACTGAGTTTTGCCCACAAGTCTGTATATGAAAAGATTTTGACCCACTCTGAATCAGGTGGATGAAATGTATTCATTCCTTCCCCACCCCCAGAAGATGATGTAAATTTTGCTGATACTTTGTCAGCAAAATCATCATGCTCTGCTCTGCTGCTTGCTGCCCTCGCTGGCCAGTTCAGATGAACGAGCATATAGATAGTGCTTACCTCAAGTAAAAGGGGGGTGACAAAATTGGCAATAGAAGGACATGTGGTCATTGTAAGTAGATACTTTATGCATGACCATTTCTGCATCAATTGCTCTCCACTTCATCTAAGTATTCCCTAAGCATAGTCAATGATCCGTGTCTCCTCATGTGGGGGGCTATTTGGCTATTTCTATTGCAAATAAGCCCACCACCATTAAAACAAAATTAAAAATGAAGAAAAGTGCAATCCTTAGGCAAAAAAAGAAATGAAAGAATGATAAGGTGGCCCTTTTCAGTCTCCCAAGAAAAAATGAATAGGTAAGGCCCTAGGGAGGGTGTTACTGGAATAAGGGGCCTATGCAAGGTGGAACCAAGCATGGCCGCAGTTTTGGTAATGCACTCCCCAAGGGCCTTATTCAGCATAAAGCTTCATCATATATATGTATGATTTAAAATTGTTTGTCAGGATTTTCTTTTAAAAATGAAAAATTCCCTTGCTTTGTAGAGAAAGTATTATGCTTTGTGAGGTGCCGTGTTCTAACATTTAATATATAGTCACAGGGCTTTACATGATAAGTAACGGCCAAGGCCATAGGCTTTACTGAAATAAGGGTTGCCTGAGGCAAAGTCAAGCACAAGCCTCATCCAGTACAGTCCATGGCCAAGGGCTTTATAATGTGCATAAAGATTGAAATTGTCCAGTGGTCTGGCTGTGATAAGACCCAGAAGCGGGCTTTAAGATTTTCATAAAACCCATGGAGAGGTAGATAAGTTTTTTGAAAATTGTAACACCCATGCAAGATATGGACAAAAAAATTCACCATATAACATCGGATTAGAATACACTTAAAAACAAAAAGCTAGGTCTTTACGCATCGGTAAAGACTTGCTTCCAAGGGCCGCCCCTAATTTGAAGGCTGTAGCCCGAAAAAAAAAGCTAGGTATTTATGGATAGGGAAAGACTTGCTCCCAAGGGCCGCCCCTAATTTGAAGGCTGTAGCCCAAGGGGTGTAGGTCCAAAAATTTGCATATGCCCCTAGGAGGAGAGGCCTTCCCCAATGTAACATATGAAAGGTTCCTGAAGGGTAGAAGGTTTGCATGTGAATGGTGGGAGGTCCCTTGGATTATCCCAACAACTAAGTTATATCCAGCTGATCAATTAAGCCAGCAACTACAGCACAGGATCATTGGTGTTTTTTTCCTTCAATTTTGTGATCTAGCCAACCTGACAATCATCAACAAGAAGATTTAGCCAAATTTGGCTATAGACCAGCTATGAAAGTAAAACATTTAAGAATCCAGAATATTTTTGCTACCTACTAGAACCTTTTGGAGAAATCTGGGAATTTAAATAATTTTTCGAATCTGGCTAATTAATTTTCACCAAAATATTATTTTTATGCATCAAAATCATAATTTTCAGGACCAAAATTGACGTTATTGTCCACCATGTGACAAGGCTGTTTTCAGAATACCGAATTCAAAGAGAATTCAAAGAGAAAAAAGAAAAAGGAAAATTGAAGTTTAGACCTTGGGGGGCAATGGTAAAAACCAGTGTTGGCTGGTTTCGGTTCTCTGTCCAGTTACCATGTATCCACACCACCGGCTTTAAATTGGGAATCAGCCTTTGGCTTGAACCAGACCTGGAACTGAAACCGACTCCAAAGCTCATTTTATATAAGTTTTGGGTCTTCATTTTTTTTAATAAAATCTTTTTTTTCTAAGTGGGGTTCAACATGTTGTTAGTTTGAGAAAACAAATCAGGTATACAATTTTTGAATAATTATTTGGGGGTAGAGTGGGGGGATATCATTGGGCATGCAATTGTTACTTTTGGACCATGTCTCCAGTGAGCACATTTTATTTTTAGTTTGATCAACTCCATGCCTAAACCCTAAAGAAATGGAATAAATATATTTCGCCTACAAATTTGTTCAGGAATGTGGAGTCTTGAAATGTGAAGACCCGGGTCAGGAACCAGATTGCAAGTTCTATCAAATTTCAAAAACAGTCCTTCAACAAGCAGAACTTGGGGATTCTTTCAAATTCCGAAACAAATTCCAACCAGAATTGGATTTGCTCTTGAAGAGTAAGATCCAGCCAACACTGGTTTTAAAAAACCCAAAAATTCATCTGAAAATATTTCTAAAGATTATAAATAAGACTCAATCTTGGTCTCTCTAAGTCCAAATCTAACATTTATCGGGTTTAATTTGGCCACGAGGCCTTACTCAAGAGACTGAGGGGTAACCAGTGCAGGTGCAGGTTCACCCTGGCCAAAAGTTTTGTACATACTTGTGCGGATGGAAGAGCATCTGATAATTATCATTTAAGCCCTACTTTTGCAGGGGAAGGGGTATAAAACTCCAAAACCAAACAAACAAAAATTTGCATGAATGCCGACATTTGAATAAATTGCAAACACCTCTACTTGAACAGACCCTGCAGTCTTAACAGGGAACCTGGTCATGAAGTCTTGATGTGGGTTGTGTAAGTACAAAAAAAGCTTTACTTCTTTATTATCAATTAAAGGACAAATAGACTAATATAATATTAATAGTAATAACAATAACTAATTTCTTCTGGAATGAGAAAAATTAAAGTTGGGGTTCCATTGGACACAAATAATTGATGGAAAGTTAGTTGGGGAGTCCAAAAAAAGAGAGGATCTGCACAACAGAATTGAATTACAATAATACCTACAAAAAATTGGGTTGGCCAATGGGTACTACTAGCCAGTAGTTCATTGGAAGAATCTTAGTTCCCATTTTTTTTTCACCTCCTAATTCAAATCAGCAACTCGTGCTGCATTGGGATGAGCAAATTCTGACATCAATCGGTAAGATGTGTATCTCATTACTCCAGAGAATTTGCTTTCTCTGCAAAAGCTGGGTTTATTTTGTCACTTTCGCGAGTTACCGTAGGAGGAGGAGCATGTGAAACATGTCACAATGTGTTCAAACCATATGCAGTTTTCATGTGTAGTAGGGCAACAGCCGAGGAGTGGGGGTGTTCCTGAAATACGTGCTACAATGTGCTCAACCATGCACAGTTTTCATGTGTAGGGTAACAGCTGAGGAGTGGGGTGTTCCTGAAATAAGTGCCCTGCCAAGGACTAGACGAGAGGGGTCGCTCGTTTTGGGAACTCCCCGCTCTGAGGCCGTTACCCAACTTAGTTCACCAGCTAAATGATTTATTATTATTTTTTCTTGTGATACCAGGATCATATTATGGGGAAAAAGAGGCGAGGCATTTTGAAAAATGAAATGCCTGTCCCATTGGCAGAGGAAAAATTCCATTTGATAGTGTGCCCTCTGGAGTCTGTATACAATAGAAAATTTCTGCTAGCGCTTTCCGTTTGAGGTAAATTCCAAGGATGTGAGCATTCCTGGAATAAGGGGCCTAGGACCACCAAGGTTTGAGTCCAGCACCACGTCTTGGGACTGTTCCCAGCCCCAGGATTTGCTTATTATAAAGCATGAGACAAACATATCATAAATCTTAATGTATGTACATAATGAGGCCTAAGAGGGGGAGGATTCGTATGCCTACTCCTTGAGAGTGCGACAGGTTCCTTGCATCTGCTTAAAATTCCTCTCCCTTTTGAGGAGTCCCCTCAAAACACATTAAGAAGGTTGATTTTCTTTTTTGGAAAAGAAAGCAGTGTTGGTCGGTTTTAAGAGATCAACTCAAAGAGAAAAGGAAAAAAACTCAATGGTGAGGAAGAAAGGCATGTTGGTTTTTGAAATGCCCCATGAGCATTTACACTCTGCACATGTACAAAATACACTAGAAACCATTTCAGAGGTTTAAAAGTGTTGGGCGGGTATCATACTTTTGTGATACCAGCTGGGTTTGGTTTTCACAATGTATGATACCCGCTGGATATAGTTCTCCCCCAAAAGAATTCTAAAGTTTTACACCAGATAAGGGTATCGACATTCGTTTAAAAAAAATTTAACTGGTTCTTGTAATGCTGGTTCTCCTTTGTTGGTTCTCACAAACAAGGTATTACTTTTTTTAAAATTAGAAATTAAATCTTAGAAATTAAAATAAAAAAATAAAAAATTATTGATTTGATTTTTTTTTTAAACCATGAAAACATTATAAACAATGTTAGAAAAAAAATCTAAAATAACTATCACTTTATTTATTGAACTTTTACACTTTAACAACTTCATCCCTTTCAAATTCCCTTTCAAACTCTTTGAACTCCTTTTTAAAATCCATATCCCTTTCAAAGAATTCTAATAAATCAGATGGAGATTTACATCCTCTTATAGGATCATTAGGCCAATTTTTGTTGACAAAAATCAACTTTAAATAATTTGTTTGCAAACGACATTTCTTAAGGTTAATAAGAATTTGAGCCAAAGAAAAGATCCTTTCTGTTTCTATTTGTGATCCAATAATCCCCATAGTAAAAAATTTAGTCAAAGAAAAAATCCTTTTTGTTTCTATTTGTGATCCAATAATCCCCATAGTAAGAATTTGAGCCAAAGAAAAGATCCTTTCTGTTTCTATTTATGATCCAACAATCCCCATAGTGAGAATTTGAGCCAAAGAAAAGATCATTTGTGTTTCTATTTGTGAGCCAACAATCCCCATAGTAAGAATTCGAATCAAAGAAAAGATCCTTTATGATTCTATTTGTGATCCAACAATCCCCATACTAAGAATTTGAACCAAAGAAAAGATCTTTTCTGTTTCTATTTGTGATCCAACAATCCCCATAGTAAGAACTTGAGCCAAAGAAAAGATCCTTTCTATTTCTATTTGTGATCCAACAATCCCCATAGTAAGAACTTGAGCCAAAGAAAAGATCCTTTCTATTTCTATTTGTGATCCAACAATCCCCAAAATTTGTCTAGCTAAAAATCCAACTGTAGGAAACATTGTCTCATGTTTTTGCCACCATTGAAGAAGGCATTTGATGTCCTTAACATCCAATTGATACTTCCTAAAAATTAAAAGTTCCCTCTTAACAAGTTTTTCTACTAGTTCACTTGTGCTTATAATTTGCTCAAATATATCCAAACTACAATCCCGATAAAAAATATTATGGTCAACAAAATTCATTTATGATCTCACCAAAGGATGTAAATGCTCGTGGTAACATTTGACCAGCATAGGATATAAGGTTTTCCTATCAACAAGAACAACACCTTGTTCCTTCCAACAAATGAAGATACTATACGAAGGCCTTTATACCTAGGGTCTAGCATCAAAGAAATCATATCATGGGCTTTCCTCTTATCATAAACCTTTAAGAGTGAGAGGAAAAAATCCAACACATTGATAACCTCCTTTCTAAAGTTAGAAGCCAGTAAAAATAACTCATCATTAACAATTGAATCATCATCCATTAGGTTTTCAAATGAAGGTAGAACTTGATTTTCTTCCATAAGTTTCAAATTCATGGAAATGGTAAAATGTAAAGCATTGCTAAAAAGCCAATGCCCACATGATTGATTAAGAACACAGGTATAATCAACTTTGAAAAAAAAATTAACAATAGTTTGAGAAATTTGCCATGTCAAACATGAAGGCACTTAATTAATGACTCTCACAATAATCTGTTTATTATATTAAAACACAATGGTAGATCTAAATTGTAAAGCTTCATGAAACATAATGATTTTACTAACAAACTTGCAAAAAATCAATAATAACTTGATTAATTATCTTATCAAATTTTTAACCACAAAAACTTTTAAAAGTTGAAATAATAACAAGTTTGAAAAAACTACTTTGTTATAACTGGAATGTTTAATGTTTTGGGTTGAATTCTAGTTTCAAGACAAAAATTATTCCCTTCATATCTACCCTTTGCAGACTTCTTAAACCAAGTGATGCATTTTTGCAAATTTGTTTGGGCAGACTTGATAAAAACATATTTTAAATTTCTGTAGACATTTTCTTCTACAGTGCCATATTGACATGATTTTGAAAAAACATGTCCAAAACAAGTACCCTGAAAGTTCTATTCTAACCTAAGATATTCACAATTTATAATGGACTTCAAAGCATCAATCATTACATTAAATTAGATCCTTCATCTTTGACATAACCAATAATTTTTTTCCTTAAACCATACTTGTCCAACAATTATGTCAAACTTTTGGCCAAGGCTTGCCCTATTGTTTTTGTTGTTTCAAATAAACCAATAATCACATGTTTGGGTTACCAATCATTACTTAGAAAATTAATCACCAATGCAAACACATCATAAGCTCCTTTAAACATTGAAAGGTCGAAGTTCACTCTTGCAGAATGACATTCTGCCAATGCAAAATGAACACATAATTCATTTTTTTTTCCACTAACCCTAACAATATGTCTTATGAAAACTACTTCTAGAAAGGAAGTTTAATTTTGGACAAAGATGAATAATTAACCATTTGAGCAACATACCCTCCACAAATTGGATAGGTAAATTGTTCTAAACAATTAACAAACCAAGGTCTTCTAAAAATTCTTTTTGTGACACATCTTCTATTTTGAAGGTATCTTTGATAGAAAAAAAATAGAAATTGACCTTCTATAGGGGTTTGTTCTTTTATTTGATGCATGTCTTTCCTTCGTATTTCTTAGCAAGTTGTTCATTTATTCTTCAAACATTTATGTAATAAAAGTATGATTTGCATCCACATGTTTTTAAAGAGAAGTTATTCCATTGGTTTTGTAATAAAAAATCAATCCTTTTGTTGTTTGAGTTCTTGGATTTATTCCAATTACTAGATTTTGATAACAAAATATACAATACATTATTTGTGTGTTTACCAAATCAACTTCTGCATTATCTTTTACACAATAAAAACTCCAACAGAAAGAAGTTCTACCATGTGGTTGGGTCCAAGCATGGTGAAGTGGACCAAAAAGTACATATGCCTAAATCCAAATTTTAAATATGGTAAGTTTTCAACATAAACATAAAAAAATAGGTTCATTTTTAAAAAAAAATCTCATTATGGAAGCCTTGATGCAGTTTTTATGAGTTGAATACAAAATTTGAAAAACTTTAGTTTAATAAAAGTAAGTAATAAGTAGAACCAAAACAAAAATGTTGCATTTCATTCCTACTTTTATATTAGATGTTAAATATATTTTGATTCACTATGAAAAATTTCAAAGTCCATTAATATATTTAACATGCCATTGACTTGAAAATAAAATAAATCCAATATTTAATCTATTTGTGCTTAAATTTGAATATACTTTGCAAGTTGTGACATTTGTTTGATTTTGATTAATATATACAAACCTACTTTAAACATGTGGTTTTAAAATATAATTATAACAAAGTCAAAGAATTTCATATAAGTAAACATTAAAATAAATATTATTTTAAACTTCAATATACCAAGCCCTACTTGATGGCCATTTTTCATTTTTGCTACAAGGTAATTCTCTAGTCTACTTTACCATGTTTTCGCTTGGTTTCGAGACTTTTATTTGAGCATGTAATTTTTTCAAATTTTCCTTCATTATTTTTTCATTGCCATTTTCTAGATTCCTATTTGTTTCTATTTGGACATTTGGATTTTCCTTAAACCCATTTTCCAAAACTACATCATTCATACACATTTCAATTCTTTCATTATTCCCATTTATCACATTCTTATTTGCAGAAGATTGTTCTATTAGAAGTTTTCACAAAACTATGTTTAAAGATAATGCAAAAAACAACTATTCTTCAACAAACTATGCAAAATTTCTAACAAAATTTTCAAGCAAATGGGTTTAAAGGTTTAGAAAAGACATTTACAAACAATGGGGTTTAAGGCTTAGAAAAATTATCAAGAAATTACCCATTTTTTTTGTCTCATCTCATCATGGAAAAATAAGTTTAGGATTAAAGGTTTTAAATTTAAATCAAAGGTTCAAATTTTAATCTTGCATAGAAACAAACAAAACAACAACATATTAAAATTCACAAACTACACTAAAAGAAAAAATTACAAACAAAATACAAAGCAAAGACAAAAAAAACTCAAGAAATTTGGGGAAAAAAAAACCTTCGTTATTGGATGAAGTTTTTTGGTGTTGCTCCAAGCTCTCCACCTCCACAAGGGAGTGAGGAGGGAGTACGAATTGACAAGGCAAAATAGCAAGGCGTGACGATGAACAACAAGGCAATGAAGCAACAATGGAGGGGAGCCAAGAGGTACCTAAAAAAAACGAGTAGCAAGGTGCAATGGCGAGGCAACAAGGCAACAAGGCCTAGCAATTAACAAGGTAGAATAGCAAGGTGTGATGGCAAGGTAGTGATGCACCCAAGGTAGGAAGGGCAACGACACACAATGGTAAGGCAATGATAGCAAGGCAATAAGATGTGACAACAAGGTGCAATAAGGCACAAGAATAGAAATCAACAAGGCATGACAGTGAGGTGTAGTAAAGCACGAGAGCAAAAAGTAACAAGGCGTGATAGAGAGGTGCAACAAGGCATGAAAATAAAGAGTAGGAAGGTGTGATAGCAAGCAAGGTGCGAGAATAACAAAGCACGAGATTAGCAAGACAATGAGGTGCAACAACAAGTGCAGCAAGGCAATGAAAAAAAAAATCAAAATAAAAAACAACAACAAAACAACAATGCTAAAAGAAAAAAAGGACAATGAGGAGAGATAAGAGACATAACCCTTTTATCCAGATTTTTAGAGTTTGTAGGAAGGAGCCATTGCAATGTGATGGCTCCAACCTAACCCTAAGTTTTTATGGCAGCTAAACCCTGAGACCCAAGCCTAGGTAAAGGGTTAAACCTTACCCGGTTCTCAGGTTTTGTTTTTAAATATTTAATCCGGTTCTCACACAAGTGAGAACTGGTGGCCCGGTTTTCAGTCAGGGCATCATTCAAGGTGATGCCCTGAAGGGATCAGACTGTAATGCCCGGGGGTGTTTGTGATACCTGCCCAACACTGGCTTTTACAAGAAAAGAGAAAAGATGGATGGTCATTGATGAGGAAGGAAGGTGAAACCTGGCTATTAACTTAGTTGAGGTTTATCCCCATCCGAGTCATACTGGGCATCCAGTCGAAGCTGTACTGGTGGGTGCCTGTTCACTCTGGCTGATAATTCCTACCCACCTAATTCATAACAATCATCCTATGATAGTTCACAACCTACTTGTGGATCCACTGCAGAACATGCCCTAGAAGTGAATGGCATGCCTAGAGGCTGAAAGTAGACCCCTTTACCTTAGTAAATTGCATGATACAACTGAGAACTGGGAAAGTCCACAGAGAAGTATTCCCCATTCCTCTGAGAATGCCCTGATGAAGAGCAGGTAGTGGAGGGCTAAAATCTACCCTACCCTTCAAAATGACCGATTTAACCAAGAGTTGTCCTTCACCAAAAAGAAACTCAATGCTGAATTTATTTTTCAAATTCATATATGATTGAGAAAGTTTTGAAAGAAAGAAATTTGCGTGAAATGCCCTTCTGATTGAAGGATTGGATCATTGGCCTTTTGGATTGAAGGACTAATAATTATTTTTGCCCATGAGATAGAAATGATCACAACCCTCTGAAGGACAACAAGGCTTCAATTATAAGCCATGTTATACTTAATCCCAGCACCCAATATACGGCATACCTTCCAGTGTCATTCAAATAGCACAACAGTCTGAACCAGGCAAGCCTAATAGATTATATGTCCTACATTTGTAGTCCCATCCAGGGCTCATTAATGGAGTCTTGTCAGTGCATGATTATCCAGCATGTTGGGCTCTGGGGAGATTATGTATCCTTTAATACATTAGATTAAGGTACCAGAAGTGAAGTTAGAAGGTATGTGTGTAAATACCCAAGTTAAGAGTAAGTATATGAGAGGTGTTAATTCTAGAAATCAGTACTTGCACCAACTTTGCTGACGGTCTCTCTCCCAAGAAATTTTTTTTGGAGAGCCAAAATCCCCAAACCTTCAATCATCACTCCAAAGGGCCACATTTTGATGATCCCATTCTTTTTATTTAATTTGGTGGTAATACAGGGGCAGCTTCAACATATGTCTCTCAAATAATGAATTATTTTTGAAGCTTTCATACTGAAACTGAGGTTACTGGTAACCCCAACCCCAACCCATTCTCTTTTTTTCTTTTAAAAAAAAAATTCTTTGGAAAAATATATTAGTGTGGAAAGCTGCCAAGGTACCATGGTACTAAATTCTTCACAACACAAAGTTGTGACAGGCAGGGTTCAACATTAGAAAAGGGTTTGGGAAAATAGCTCTTTCGTTTCAAATGTGGTATGAGATGATGTGAATAATCATCAAAATCACACACAGTCAGGGTTGCTACAGTTCTAGTGGGGGGACGGGGGAGGAGGAACTGCTGTATTTACTTTGATTCGACATGGAAATCATGCTATGAGTGGTTCTCTGGTACTTGAGACTGCAGCCAAGGAAATTCTGCTGGTAGTCCTGTTTTTGCTGTGCAATTGTAATTGCCAATCTTCATCATGTTCCCCAAAATGTGGGTCAATCAAAAGTTGATTTGAATCAATTCCCATCTCCAATCTCCTTAAGTTAAGAGCAATATCTCTCCTTAGCATTCATGTCAATAGGAATGATAGGGAAGATGCCAATTCCAGATATAGAAAGCTTGGGAATTTATTAGGGTCAGGTGACCCAGGGACCTCAAACCATTCATTGTTTGTTGGTTTGTTCTTTCGTTTTTCTCAATTTTGTGATGTAACATGGGCGTCAAGTGGTGACCTCAATTAGACAGATGTAGCCAAATTTGGCTATATGCAAAATATAAGTTTGCCAACTCCCAAGGAGAGAGCCCATACCCCCATAAAGCTTTGGTAGAATTTTTCTTTTTCTCTTTTTCTTGTGATACTTGGTGAGTATCATGGGGAAAATTTGAAAAAAAAAAGAGGCAAGATGTTTTGAAAAAACAAAACACTTACCCACCGCCCCTTTTTGCAGAGGAAAATGTTTACTTGGTAATGGGCCCTCCAGAGACACATTTCTGCTGGTGCTTTACCAAGGTAAAAACATCTAAGCATCAGTATATATTTTTGGGCTACCTATTGGAACCTGATGTAGAATATGGCCTTTATAATGTTTTCAGAAAATGTCGAATCTTCCTTTAACGAATATATCATTTGTCGAAATGAAAATTTCAAAATTAATTAGGTTATTAATTTATACAAGTGTGTTACAGAAATTGACGATCTCGTTTTGTTTCGGGACGTTCGACGACCACGCAGTGGACAAAAACCAAAACCGCAGCAACATCTGCCTCCCCTCGCGCGGATGGCCGGCCGGCCGGCCAACCCGGGAGCGCCGGTCATGCATGCATGGGCGACCGGCGGATAGAGAGAGACACAGAGAGAGAAAAAAGAGCGACAGACACAGAAAGAGAATCCGAGAAGGAGGAAGAGGAGGAGGAAGCAGGGTTACTGGCAATGCTAGAACGGATTTGTGGCGGTGCCTGCCATTCACCCGCGCGGACAGCCAGCCAAACACCCACCCCCACTGCAAGCAAGCAAGCAAACCATTCCACACACACAAAGACAGAGCTCGCTTTTGTGTGATGTGCTCCGGGGGTTTTGTTTTTGGTGTTGATCTTCTTTTGGGGTTGTTGAGGAGTTGCTGATGCTGTCGCTGTCGATGAGATTTCTGCTACTGCTGTCGCCGCCTTCTTCTTCTGCTTGCTCCAGCCGGTATCATCGGTTTCTATCTTCGACTCCTCCGAGCAAGATCCGTTCCCAGTAGACTACTGTTTTAGTCTTTTCACATTGCAGCCGTGGATTTGGTTCCACCAGTAGGTGTAGCAGCCAGCAAGCTTGTAAGCGTGCTTGCTTTTTGATGAAAACATCAAACGAGCTTTCTATGACCATTATGAATTTGAACAGCTGTTGCTGCTGCAACTACTCGAGGACGCTGCTGTTGCTGTTGCTGCTGGTATCAAGTCATATATGAAGAGTGCGCGGGATGTTTTGTTTTGGTAGGTTTCTTTTTTTTTCTTTTTTATTCGGTTGCGGTTTCTTGAATGTGAGAGCAATCTGCCTTGCAGCCGTTTCGATCAACCTAAGATGATGAGCTTCTTCTAATGGCTGTCTCTTGTCTTAGTATATTGGTTACATGATCCGTTCTATGATGCGATAATGATCCCTTGTCTGGACTCTGCGTAGGAACTTCTTTCTTTGTCGAAGCTTCTTCTCCTGGTTCTCGTGGAACGGATTTGATGGAGGAAACTTCATGCAGTGAACGTTGTTACGTCTACTTTTTTTTGTTTCTGACATGCAGATTCAATCTGCAAATGTGAAGAGTAGACTTGCAACCTGATCCTGTGTGCAGAGCTGCTCTGTTGTAATTCATTCTTCTTCTTCCTGACCTTTGGTGTTTTTCTTTCAGACAGTACTTTCTCAGTGCCGCAGCTCCGGGCTGGAGCATTGATGCTCCTGATGACGATTTCAGTGAGGAGCCTCAGTACAGCACACTTGCTTTAAACCCTTGACGGAGAAGAAGAACCAGCCTTGTTAGGACTACCTATAAAATTTTGTTCTACTGCTGCAGCAAGCAAGCAAGGAAGTACGTAACTACAGCAAAATTATTAACGAGCTCGTTAAGATGTTCGAAGGTGAGAGCCGCTGGCGAGAGGCAGTTGAGATTGATCGAGTGCAACATCAGGCATGATCACCATGTCCCCCCCTCCTTTACCTATCTTTCTTGTATCATCTTTTCTTTGGTAGTGCATTTGCAGTTTTGTTTTTACGTCCAGCTCCGAAGAACGTGATGAAGATGGGTGTTGTTTTCATAGAGACACACGAGAGAGAGCGAGAGAGAGAGAGAGAGAGCATATATTGTAAAGACCCATGACCTGAGAGATTTGTTTTATAAAGAGAGAGAAAGAATGGAGGAGATGGACATGTAGTGACAAAATATATATTTATTATTGTGGCACCACCTCCCACAGCTTCCTTCTTCTGCCTCACAGCAGCAGCAGCAGCTGGCAACTGCTGCACACCAGGTGCTTCTTGTTCCAGCGCCAGACGCAACTAGTGAGGATCATGATCAGATCAAGGCTCCCAAAAAGAGGGCGGAAACATGGGTGCAGGACGAGATCAAGGCATTGATCGCATACCGCAAGGAGATGGACAGTATGTTCAACACATCCAAGAGTAACAAGCATCTGTGGGAGCAAATTTCCCAAAAGATGAAGGAGCGAGGGTATGACCGCACCCCTACCATGTGCACTGATAAGTGGCGCAATCTGCTGAAAGAGTACAAGAAGGCCAAGGTTCAAGACAAAGGCACATCCAAAGTTGCATGCTTCAAAGACCTGGAGGAGCTTCTGAGTGAGCGTGCCAAGTCCCTCCCATACCGCAACCCTGCCAAACTGGATGCATTGCAACAAGGTACAGATGTTGAAAAGTTTTGAAAGTTGTGTGCCCATGTCTGAGGTTGATCTCTAGACCTTGGAAGTCTGCTGCTGGTGGGAAGTTTTGAGAAGTGATCAGGAACAACTGTTCTGCTGGACTGCTGAACAGGATGTTGACTGCCATTACATAGATCTGTGGAAGTGAGCACAGATCATATTACAAACAAATCTCATGCAATCATCCATCTATGAAGTCCTTTGGAAGCAAAAAACATGCAAGGCACATGGAATGCACCATAAGACAGTGAACTTGTGACAAGCATCATGGAATGCGAATTGGCAAAAGGCTGCCTAGAATGTTATGATCTGCTCCTCTCTGGTTTCAAGTCCAGCTTAATTTTAGACATTGATGCTGGCCAGGTGCAGTATGTCATGCTTTCTGCAAGTCTTTTGTCATTAGTTCCATACAAGATCATCACCTAAAGAATGTGGTTGTGTCACACTGTGAGAACAAAGAAAAGAGACACTGTAGTTGACACCTCGTGTAGGCATGTCTGTAAATTATAATATTTGTTGAGTCTTCATGTGCAATTGGGTTTAAGTTACAAATTGGGTTTGTTGCTGCAAGAGAAAATGCTTTACTTGACTGCTGCCTGATGTAGTAGGAATTTCTTGCATTACCACCTTCTGATGGTTGTTATGTTCTAACAACCACTTTCTCTGCTATGAAGCCGCACTTACCCATTTATTAACTTCCTGGAAGATTCTACAGATTTCATGAGAAAACTCTCTGCAAAACTCATAATCATGAGTAAAAGATGAATATCATATGTGGCAATTGTGTTCCTTGCCAGAGGGCAGTCAAATGTCAATCAATCAGTCAAGCCTTGATCTGGCTTGCTGCCTGATCACCTTTTGGTGTTTGCTTCATTGATATGGTCTGGGTTCTCATGGTACTATTTTCAGTCTAGGAGGCTGGTCTAGAGTTGTTGGCCAATCTTACTGTGAACCATAGCACCATTTGTTCAAGAGAAACTACGATGCTGGGTAGAACGATTTGGTAAAAAAGACCTGAACTGCTTGCTTGTTAAACCATGCAAAGAATATCCTTTGCCTTTCTAACCACCTTTGGAGGAGCATAGCCATGGTGGTGTGAGCTTATAAGTTCTGTTCTTTACAACTGTTCCTATATTCCTGGTTACTTGTGGGTTCCTTTTGTTAAGACAAGAGGTGTCCAGTGCATTGGCAAAGGAGTATTTCAGTTGACTGAAATCCTTGGCACTGCAACAGGGACATTCATGTGATAGTACCAGTTACTCAAATGATTAAAGACTGTTCACAACTACAAGAGCCATCCTACAAATGCTGTGTTATTCTATATTGCTTGTTTGGCATTGATGGTCCTGTGATTGAGCTTGTTGATTGGTCTTGAACTCTCGAGCATTTCCATCTGTTGAAATTATTTTCTCATCAGTACATGGTGTTCTTCATAGGTCATATGATCACTGAAGAACAGACTCCGTGATAGCTTGTAACTTTCACTGTTGTCCAAAGATCAGTATGGTTGGTGTGAAGATGTGGCATGGCTTGAGTTGGTACTCTTTCAGTCATAAAGCAGTAAATGAACAGATGTCTTGAATCTTACATTGTGAATCTCACTGCCACTGTGCACTGCTGTCTCTGTTGCCATGACTTAGTGTTAGAGAAATGAGAGTGTATGGATGATCAGTCTAGGGCTATTATATGGTGGCAGGATCTGCTAGAATGCTGAATGTGGAGCGCCAGTTGGACCGTAATGGTCATCCAACAGCAGCATTACCATCAGCTGATGCTGTTGGTGGTCCCCCCCCAACCTTCATAACAAACGGTGGTGTTCCACAAACTTGGAGTTGGAGAGATACAAATGCTAATGGTGAGATCATGGTCTCTCTTTCTGGGGTTTACTATTGACAACATTACAAAAGCTTCCATCAGAAAATTCTTCTGTGATCCATCTTGTCACTTTCACAATCCACTAGGGTGAGTGTCCCAGTGAGTGTCTCTAAAATACTTAGTCAAGTTTGGTTAGAATTGAAAGATCACAACCTGCTGATATCAACCAGGAGAGGCCAGGTCATGAGTATATATCTGGAACCATGGCTGGTAAGAGATATTATTTGTGATCTTGCAACTTCGTAGGAGCTTTCTCTCAAAAATGTGGACCACTCAAGGTTGGCAAGAGATTCCATTTCAATTGTGCAGGCTTACTGATGCCTAACCATCATTCTAACAATCAAGGTGGGTCAGTTTTGAGAGGAGTACCTCTGAAAGTTTGGTTTAAGAAGCAAGTAAGCATGTGGCCTGGAGGCAAACATGCAGTCTTGTGCTTACACACATGCTTACACACATGCTTATGCTTCCTGATGAGAAGGAGTTGACCACAAGGAGCTGGATTCAACCTTAAGTTCCAAGCATGCTCTGTCCAGAAGATTTATTGTCAGTTTTTTGCATGGAACAAAGTGAAATATTGGTAAAAAGTCTCAGGCCCAGTTCTGGTCTTTCTGCCAGTAGTCTTTCTACATGTGTGCCAATGTGTGTGTGTGTAGCCTGTCTTGGGAATACTGATGTTCTATTTCTTTTGTTCATGGGTTCCAGCTTTCTGTATTATTATTAACTTCCATCTAGATACTCCCTAGTGTCACTAACATCAAAGGCAATGCACTCACTGATCATTATCAGAAACAATGTTTGAGCTGCTATGAAACTTTACAGTAAACAATGCAAAATGTGTTGATGGATCTGTTCGTGGAGCAGTTTGAAGTGAGAGGAAGTATTCCAAAGAAAATAAAGAGAGCAGCTGCTTTCAATTAACCACCATTTATGAAAGGCAGTAGTAAAGGGTGCTGCTTTCTTTCTTAGTTGAAATGGTTGTGGAGTAATGCAGGTGGAGATTGCCAATTATCTGGAGGAAAAGTTGTTGCAGTGAAGTTCGGGGACATGACACGACGGATTAGAGTAGATGGGCCATTTAAATCAATCAATGAGTCTGTCAAGACATCTTTTGGGCTCCGAACACGGCGGCCGTTTTGGTTGGAAGATGATGAGGGGGTAATCCAACCGCTGAGCCGGGACATGCCACCTGGGCAATATTCTCTCAATCTGGACCCAGGCATGTCCCTGAACATTCCTCATTCTGATTTAGACTTATCACATTCATTGTTATTATCATCAATAGTAAACTTAAAACAAATACCTGTAAGTTTTCATATAGTGAAACGTGCTTCTTAGACAAGTTCTGCATCCAGTCTTCCAAAAGGCTGTTGAATAAAACTGAGTGTCATTCATTTAGTATCAGTCCCTGTTCAAGAGGCTCCAGTCTACCTGTAAGATGTATATAGTCTGGCTTCCATTCTTTTCCTGTTAGATGTGCCACCGTTCTTTTCCCATTAGTTTGAGAAACTCAGCTTGTCCAATTGAGCAAGCATAAATTCTGACATAAGCCCGTGGGTCATTGTTGTGTTTCTTTTTTCTGTTCACATCTGTTCTCACCTTTTTCTGTTCACTCCAATTGTTTTGTTTGTCTGCTAATGCCTCTGAATTCTTTCATCAGAAGTGTTTTTTTTCCCCCTTTTGGTGAAGTGTTCTCTGCAACAGATTACTTTCCTGGGTCATAGAGGTCTTTGATTGGGAATCATTATGTAACCCTGTAAACCAGACCAGCCTAGCAATGCTCTGCAGATTCTGGGCACTGCTTGCAGAGTTCCCGAATCAATTCATGTCATCCTCCTTAGATCAGGTAGCACAGTAAGTCAGAGCAACCACAAAAGTGCAAGTTGCAGACTCAATGAGTCATGGGCATGTTTCAAGTGTAAACTTTGTATATCTTGGTACAGTGATTTCTTGGTGACTTTAAGGAGTCCTAAATGTCATTTGGTTGAAGTCTCTCTGTGTACAACCTGAGAGGATGTTGATAATCAATTTTCAACAGGGGTTTTGAAGATATGTAGTTCTATCTGGAGGATATGAGTTTTAATGACTAAAGACTAGCCTAAACCCTCAACCTTGTCACTTTGTCACCATATACTGGAATATCAGTAGTATGGACTGAAAAGAGACATGTAGAAGAGGTTTATTGTATGTGCAGATGAAACTGATGTTTTTTCTTGCAAAATGATTATTGTTGAGCTCAGGGTTTACAGTGAAGGTGTGCTTGTACGATGATGATGGGCGTATGACAGGCAGCACCGAGAATAGAACTCTCTACACAGATGAGGATTTGCATGAGTTTCTCTCACGAAGGGGCTGGTCAGGCCTGCGGGAGGTGGGGAGTTTCAGGGATTTTAATTCATTAGAAGACCTTCGGCCAGGGGCAGTATACCAGCGTCCACCCTGAGGGAGGGAGGGGGGTGGGGGTGTCTACTTGGAGTCCCACAAATTTTGTGTTCCATGAAGGTAAGAGTGCAAGTTGAAAGTTGAAACAAGTTTACTTACTAAACCTTGGTCCGTGACTAGTGAAACAGAGGAGTGAGTACATACACATTTGTACACTAGTGGTGCAGAGTAGTGGTTGGGACTCACCTTCTACATTGCAAGCAAAGTAAAACCATGATCATCAAATTTACAATTTCAGTCACAACCTCAACAGGGGTTTGGGAGGCATTGAAGAAGCTTGGCTCTTAGTTACACAAGTCACTGTCTAAACCTCAGCTCACCACATCTGTGATCAAAGTAAGATTTGACTGAGCACTTTGTTTTCACCAAATTTTAATTAGTGATCTGTTATAGTTTCATATGGGTTCTAGGGGTCTGCTGTTCTAGAGATGCCTTTTCATATGGTTCTTTAATTTTCATATTGTACTACTGTTTATTTGTCCCGTTTTGAAAATCTTGAATCAGACTATTGTTTGAACTTCTTGTGTTTCTGTGTAGATGGATTTAATTTGCCCATTAGATTCAGTTTGCAAGAAGAACTATCCCTGCCTGTATGAATTTGGAATTACTCATTTGTGTGCGGTTATCTGGGTTGATTTGGGTATATGTATCTGGTGTTTAACCCTGTCTATATACAGATAAGTCATATAGTATTATTAGTGTATGAAACATACACAAATGTACTGCTGCGAAATAGGGTTGTGTCTTGGGGTGAAAAAAAGCCTATACAGTCAATGAGATTGTTAGAATGGGAGCCTTGGATTGTTTTGCAAAGTTCTGATCTTTAGTAAACTGACACTGAAAATATTTGGATAGTTTCATACGCTTGTGTGTCTAGATGTGAACAGTTGCCTTGGTGAACAGTACTTAAATGTTGTAATGTCATAGGCTTGTGTCTAGGTGAAGAATTTTTTTGTGGCCAATGAGATTGTTCAAATGGGAGCCTTGAATTCTTTTTATTAAGAGTTGCCTTGGCGAACTCGTACTTGAAATGTTGCATGTCTTTTTGCATGTGGGTTTTGCGCATGCAAATTGCATGGAGCCTTAAAAAGAATTTGTAGCTGTTTTTTTTTACACAACTTCTTTGGTTTTACTGAGGGGGTGCATAAAGAGAATTGATTGTTCCGAAACAATCAATTTGTGCCATCTTCCCTGGATCAGGTAAATACCTCCTGACAGATCTGAAGTGCGCGGTTTTCTTTGGCAATCAAAGATCGCCTTCAACGGGTGTGCCTTTACATTTAATTGCATTAAATTCAATTTTGTCAGTCCCCTTGTGCTTAATAAGCTGAACGGGGTGCACTGCCCCACCAAGGCTCCGTCAGATCTCATGATGGCTCATGATTAGATGCCTCCCACAAATCTGTACTTTTCTGTGAGTTAATCAAAATCTCTGGAGCTACTACAGCTTCTGTTGGTGTGTAGCCATAAATGACGTTTGCAGAGTACAGTGATCCTGGTTTTGTTTCGAGTGGCCGTCCCCATCAATGGGCTCCGATCTCCAGAATGTGCTTACTGACACTCTCGCATGGGTTTTGAAATTGGTACGTGATCGTAGCAGTTGGTTACTAGGCAGTGACCTAGTGTGCCTACATTAAGGCCTGTGCCTACAATAACGCTTTTTTAATTAATTAAATAAATAAGTTACACTAGAAATATAGCAGGGTTCTTCTACTTTCCGCTCTGACATGGAGCCAAATTTAGCTAATGCCTCTTGTGAATGATCTGGGTAGGTCACAAAATATATTTTTTAATTTAAACATTTATTTTATTTTATTTTATTTTAAATTTTTTAGAAAAGTGCCCACAGGATGAGGGCATTACCAAAATAAGGGTCAAACTGCATGGAGTATGTGGGATGAAGGCAGCACCAGAATAAGAGCCTGTGCATGGCAGCAGTCAAGGGCAGGACAACATTCTAGTTTTGTACTTGTCTGAGGGCCTTGCTCAACATAAAGAGACTGAACAGGTAAGTATGACCAATAAACTTTTTGAAAATGGACGGTAGACATATGATGACATAAAGAGGTGGACCATTACACACGGAATGTCCCCCATGAAACAAAACCTTTTGCCTGTTTTTGTAGGGGTGATTTTATGTGTAGGGGTAAGGACCGAGAATGGGGCTGTTCTGAGAATGAGGGTCCCATGCAAGGTGGGAGTTGAGCATTGGACCAAATCTTGGACAGCCCCATTTGAAGTCATTACTAGACGTAAAGAATCAGTAGAATTTTGATTTTACAGACAGATGGCTATGAGGAGAGGAGGCACCTTGTGTGTAAGGTTCCTCATTTTGGGGAACCATTCATGTAAGGTGCCATCCTCTGTTGATGCCAAAATTTTATTGATGATACCATGTGCTTCACATACATTAAAAAAAAATTACTGGTTAAAGTCCTGTAAAGCTTTATTAAAAAAAACACACCATAGATTAGGAAAATGTACAAAGGTGTAAAATTAAGAAAAAGGGAGAAGCAACAGAACATTAAGTTGGTTCAAAGTAGGTGTGAAAATCTCTCCATGTCTATAACTGATCACCTGTGTAGGTCGCCTATATTTATATATCAAAAATCGAGGGCTTGCAATAGATCAACTGTGATGATGGGAGGTGTGTCTTTAAAGGGTGAAAGTTGGGAAGTAGCTAAGCCTACAGCTACTGCTTTAAGATGGAGGACATTTGCATTTTTGTAATGTGATTGAAACTTTTTGACAAAAAAAATGCTGATGCTTTATGTTTTCAAAAAGAACCCAAAGAAAATTTCTAGTGTATTTAGAGGGCACCTTTTATCCATGAATTCCTACCTAGAAAAGAGGATGAGGGATCTCACACCTATAAGCAGGCATAAGATCCCTTCCACTCTTAAAGCATAGGTGTAAGAACCCTCCCCTCTTACGCCTTGTGTGATGTATGGATGGGTAGGTTCATAATATAGTTCAACATAAAATTTATGAGGGGTAAAGGCTGGAGGTCGAAATTCCCAAAATGCCTAGGCCCCTTATTTTGGGAATGCCCCCACCCTGGGCTTTACCTTACACTAGCATGCCTTCCTGATGCCAAATTTTTTTGATGGCCTTAACAATGAAATAAGGAGCCCACAACAATGCAAGGTTAAACTTAAACAAAATATGGATGTAGGTATATGTATGTTTTATGCATTCCAACATATAGTGACATTAGATGTACACAAACACCCCAAGTCTAGGGCATTATGGAAGGAGGGCTAGCATGAGGCAAGCATTGGCCCGATTCCAGTAGTATCTTCGTTCAAACACATTACTGGCTGTAAAGATGCAACAAAAAAAATCTTTTTCTTTCTTCGGCCAAGATGGAAGAAACCACTCAAAATAAGGAAGATCTCACCATGGAACCCAAGAACCCACTTCAACAAAATAACCCAATCCCTTAGCAGATGGAAAATTTCAGATTAGAACATGGCCTGCCAATACACTAAGAAATTTTCTTCAGCTCTTTTGGGGGTTGGGTAAAAGCCTAGGCACAAAATCATCCTGTTTTTCCACGAAGTACTGGGCTACCCCAACAGTCTATGAAGCTGGGGGTCGAGAAATACACAGAATTCTCAAGGGCTTGGAATTCCTCACCCTCGGAATGTCATGAAAACATACCCCATTTTCCAACAGGGGATTTATGGGGCAGAATTTAGGGAAGGTTGGTCATTTGTTGCCAGGCCTTAAATGTAGCCTTCCCTTCAAAGGAGATCTATCTCTATGAAGGAAGGTAGTTTATTTTGTAATTATGAAATCCACCGAACTGGGATGCTTCAGATTGTGTTCTTGGTGTCTTTGGAAAGCTTTCGATGAGGAGGGGGTGCATGGGCTTGGTTCCATGACATTTGGACTTGTGGTGCAAAAGTTCACTGAAAATTAAATTAAATCATAGATCAAAATTTTGGAGGAATTGGAATGTGCATTTGATGTTGTTGGAAAGATCTTGATGAGCAGGATTTTACCAATTTTATTTGGTAAGATTTGGATTCAGAATGTGGTAGATATTGATTTTAAAGTGATTTCTGCCACTGCAAATTCAAATAAATTCCCAAAAACCAGGTTTTATAAGGAAAAATCAGTTGAGGATATGGTAACACTTGGGCCAACGGCACAGGCCACACTAGTCATTAGTAAATTTAGAGGGAAATTTGGTGGTTTTTTAAATATATATATCATTTCTTCTGTGCCGAGAATCTAAATTAGTTTTAAATCCCCTTCTTTCATAATGAGATTCTAGGAACATTTATTTAGTTAATTTAGGATTAAATTGTTAATTTAAAACTTTACCCAACCTGATGGATGGTATAAACTTCATTTGGTGGCCACCAGATTTAACAAATATAATTTTATATTCAAGTAAAAACAACAATCATTCAAAAATATAACACGCACATGTAAAAATAATTTTGTTTCAATTTTGTTTTTGGTCTTATGCCCAACAAGTGAAAATTATATGTTAATCATTATTAAAGGTGGAAGTCAATGCTCCTATCCATGATATTTACTAAATTACAAAGAACTAAACACGACATGAAGCAATTCATCAATCGCAATAATGCTTATGGATCCAAAGTTGTTTCTCATACAATAACAAAATCATTAATAAATCAAGGTGACCCAATGGCATGAAAGACAAAGCAAGCATCTAGTGGCCACCAAGGATTAGGGTTAAGGTCAAAAATATAATAATATTGATAACAAGTATCCAATTTTCTACGATAATCAAATTCCTCAATATTTTTCAAACTTTATGCCATGAAAAAAAAAATGGATAACTAGTGGCCACCAAAAATGAAGGTTAAGGTAAAATGAAAGAAAGTATCAACCATCCACAATACATTTAACTCAATGCCATGAAAATTAACAATATAATAATGGTGGCGACTAAGGAATAAGGTTAAGGTGCAACAACAAAAATCACTCATTATGATTGTCCAAGAATGTACACAAAATTTTCTACAACAAAAAAATTGATTAAACAATACACTTCATCAAACATAAAAACATAACACAATTATTAAAAAATTCTAATTTTTATGTCAAGAATGAGAAAAGAGGATGCCTAGTGACCACCAAGGATTAGGGTTTAAATGCAACAAAAAAGATTATTGATCAATATTGTCCAAAAATATACACAAATAATTTGTACCATGAATAAATTGATTAAACACCATTGAAATCAATTTAATCATATAAAAGGTTATGAGAAATCAAAAACAAAATTTCCTCCATGCTCAAAACATCTTTCACACATTATTAGATGCATTAGCAACGTCAAGATTTACTTTAGCCTTAATAACACAAGCAGTGGGAATAGAAATTTGATTCTTGTTTGATAATTTTTTCAAGCTGGACATGAAAAAATAACAGATGAAATATCAAGCCACTATTTTGGATCTGCAAAATTATATTTCTACTTGCAATTCTAGCAATCTTCATACAAATGTCGTTCATCCAAATTTCTACCCTTTTTCACATGAACCCAACATTGAACCTTCACCATTTTGAAAAATGCACTTTCCTCATCTTTCACAACATCACCTTACATTCTTCCCATCCAAACAAGAAAAAGGCTAGGATCATGTGGCTTGACAAAAACAAAATCCCCATCATTAAGATTTTTAAACAAGGTGTATGCAATTGAAGGCCTAATGTTTTTTGGCCCACAATAAGGGTGTTGAATTGGGTTTTATGGATTGACACCATCAATAGCGGTTGACAACGAAACCTTGGAGTAGTTGGATTTCTAATTGCTAAACAACCATAAACCCTCCAAAAGAATGGCACTTTGACATGGTAAGGGTCTTGACAAATGTAACAAAATACCCTCCCAATAGTCAACATAGGGCTTTATCTTCATTTCATAAGTTACATTTTGTGCAATGCTAACCTTCCAAACATCCACGTATTTGGATAGACCGACATTAATGAACTTTTGTCTTTCAACAAACTTGGAAGGATCAATGCCCCAAATGGGGCAGTAAAGAACAGGGCTAGGCATGTTCGTAGGCAACTTTGGTGACCCATCAAGATTAGCTTTCCACAATCTAATTGGAAGCACATCTACGGGACTTTGAACAAGATTTGTGGGAGAAACATTATATTGCGTAATAGGCCAGCCCGTTGAATCAACAAAAAACTTGAAAATATGCATATTAGTATGCCCTACCAACATCTCAAAACCATCCTTCAAATAGCCTACCACCCAAGACTTAAAATTTGGAATCTCTTAAATCAACTAAAGAATAAATGGTCGCTTCTAGGAGACCATGAATGCCCTCATAACCAGAACATAATTATTTTATTCTCTTAACTTTTTTTGATAGATAGCCAAAACATCCATCAATATTTTCATGTGTATGGCCACCAACAAGAAATCCTAGTTTCATTTCTTCAAACACATCCCTCACAGTTAACAATGAAAGAAATGCCAACAAATGCTAATTTTTGTTATCTTTCAAGCAGTTATCCATTTGGAACAACAAATTTTTCGGCAAAGGCTTGGCGCCAACAATTTTGTCCAACATGTGTAATTCACATATGCAATGTGATTTCCCTTGCAAAAGATGAACAAAAAATGAATTATGTGGGGGTTCTTCAAACAATAGTTTTGACTATACAACCAAGGCTACTTCCAAAGTGCGAAAGAGCTGCAACAAAGCTCGATTATGAAATCGAGATCATTTGGCCACAACTCATTCAAATATTGAGCACATCTCTCATCCACATGTCCATGGGCTATCATACCTATCAGAGTAATAGGCAATTGTCCAAGCCCAAATATCATTTTGTTGTACACTTGTAGCCTTAGAAAAGTAGTTTTTGCATGATCCATTTTGTCATGGATAACGCATAGGAATTCCTCATTTTATCAAACAAACTCTATCCTCCATGTATGATATAAATTTCTACATGGACGACATGTCATATATACAGTCACTTTTTACCCTTGTTTTCACACATCAACATTAAAATGGTGTTTTTTTTTCAACCTATTCATAGCAAATTGGGACATTCTTCCAATGCTTAACTCCTTGTTTATCTATGACAATGCAAAATGTAGCATAAATAAAAATAGGTTTCAAGAAAAAATATGCCAAAACAACTTAACGTCTTTAAATATATGATCATTTTAAATTTCACTACCAATCCAAATGACGATTCATCAATCCAATTACCTAATTGTTCTGCTACTAAATATTCTTCCAAGATTCATGCAATAAACATTACACATCTTGTCAACCATTTCCAATCCCCTTCATTTGATGCAACATTGTATATGTCGTCAAGTTGATCAATGATTGAACATTTGATTTCACTTGTTTTGTTGACATTTGTAATTTATGTGTACCCTTATTACCCATGTGGTATAAATCAATAACTTCTTTTGCTATCATATTTGTACAACATATATGTTGACCTGGACACATCGACGATCTTATACCAAATAGTTTTGCAAATATCCACACCCTACACAATGAGAAACTTCTATCACCTAATGTTTCTTCTTGTATGCAGCCTTTTTGGAATATATAATCTATAGGCTCTCCAGTCTTTAAATGACAAGCTCCAATATTCTTGCCTCAAGAACAACATCTTTTCCTAAAGGAAATGTTGACAACAATTCATCCCATGACACGTCAACACGCTCACATCTTGCACAGACTCTTTCAACAAAACCTTGTCTATATCGGAACTTGCACCTTTAAAATCACATATGCTTCGTTTCTTTTTATGAAAAGTTTTTTTTTTTCCTCACACCAACTACTCCCACTTCATCAATATCTAGAACAACACTTTCACTATATTTCACAAGATGTTATTGTAAAGAATAGCCATCAATAATAGTTCAAGACAATGGCCACTTCTAAATCATCATGACCGTTGACACAATACCGGGACAATATAGAATACATAGCCCAACATGATCCTCACCAAGCTAATCGTTAAGAATTGCCTCCATAAGGTCATAGGCTATCACTAGACCTTTCACAATGAAAACGCCATCATCATCTAACATATTACATTCAACTCCTTTCCACTAAAACCTACATCTTCTTGCAAAATTTGGATTACTCACACCCCTAACTCTGCATATCCTTCATCATGTTCGTCCTCATTTTGTTGTCTAATTACTTGCTCCTATTGCTCCAAATTTCTCTCCAAAATTTCCTTGTCTTATTTCTTGTCATATTTTGTTTCAGTTTCTTCACTTCCTTCTTGATTGTCAAAATTAGATCCAAACCCTTCAATATTTTTGCACAATTGTCCGACATATAACACATTGCCAAATTAATCTCCCTATCATGAAAACCATCTTTCACATCTCTCAAACCTTTAACTTCATCAACATTCTTTGAAAAAACTTTGCATAATTTTTTCTCATGGCATCAAACTCGTTTTTTCCCCAAATTATTACACTTGTATGTGGTAGCACAACATGTTATAACTCCGTAGTAATCACATTATCCACAAATAAATCCTTCAAAGGCCATAATACTTCCATTCCAATAATTGACTTGAAATACCTAGCAATTCGTGTCGGGATAAAAAACTTATGCTCCTCAAAGGTGTCACACACACCTTCAATTAAAACCACTAAGCAGGTCTCTTCCCCTTAAGCAACATATATCAAAATAAGAGATGGATCTTTGCAAGTTCCAAATCCTATCTTCACCTTTTCATTTTTTCCCGAATCTCAAATGCCAACATTGTTCCCAAATATGATTACATCAGCCATATCCTAGGAGAATATCAAGCAACATGGAATCTAAATCAATCTAATCAGTATACGACAAACACCTAATTAGTGCATAAACCATTTCAACAATTCTAAAAGGAAAGCACAAAGATTGTCCTTCAAGTTTATTTCCCCATTGCAAATGGCGTCCAGCAAGTTGATTCACCCAAAATATATGTCATCCTTGTGGCTTTTGATCTATTTTTCACATGATTCATACGCCTAGTAGCCGCCAAAAGTTTTCTCAACATTTTATACAACCATTAAGGGAAAATGCCTTTCATTCTAACATTCTTCAAATTCAAAAATGAAGCCTAGTGATCATAAGGCATTATAATTATATTCAAAATTGAAAAAAAACACGCCTCATAGCCACTTGACATTTGATAACATGAAAAATCGAAAAAATGCTTGTTGGCCACCAAGCATTTTTTTAATCATTCTAAATTTAAAAAACACTTGATGTCGCTAGGATTTTTTATGCTTGTAAATTGAAAGAACACATGGTGATTGCTAGGCATTTTTTCATGTTTATAAATCGAACAAACTCCTAGCAGCCGCCAAGTTGTTTTTCTTCATTCAAAATTGGAAAAATGTCTAATGGTCACTAATCAATTTTCCATCCTTTTTAATTGAAAAACGCCTAGTGGTTGCCATGCATTTTTCCATCCTTCAAAATGGGAAAAATGCCTAATGCCCACCAAGCATTTTTCCACCCTTCAAAATCAAAAAAAATGTCTAGTGCTTACCAAGCATTTTTCCATCCTTCAAAATCAAAAAAATGCCAAGCACCCGCTAGGTGTTTTTCCATAGTTCAAAGGTTTATGCACCATCATTAGGCCTTATGCACATGAATAAACAAAAATTAACTTGTTAATGTTGTTGACAATGGTGTTAGGGAAATCCTAGAGGTTTTGAAAACATGGAATTTTTTTTTGATGAACTATTGTTGTAAACCCTCAAGCTGGTTTGATTCAAATTCCATTGTTAAGGCTTAAAAAGATTGCAAGCTAGGATTCCTCACTATTGCCATACTGTTATTCTTGCTCATGTTTGTGGTCATTATCCATTACAGTGTACTTAAAATCAATATGCAACCTAAACATGAGCCTCTTTAGATGGTCAACTTTCACCATTTCCAATGATTTTTATAATGTAAGTAGTTGTATGACATGTTCAAGCACCCACCCTAGCACAATATTTCTTATGTCAAACACACTAACTCAAGAGCACGTTACCTTTGCAGGACTTCTGGTTGAGACTCACCCATACAACAAGGTCATGTTTCTAGGTGTCAATAGGTTAGTGAATAATGACTAATTTTAGTGTAGGTTCAACATTTCATAAGAAGCACACATGTGTTTTTCATCTACAACTCCATGCATATAATACTTTGGTGTTTAGTACTTGGCCCAAGGAAATAAACACAATACAATTCTTAGCTTTTGCACTAGTTGTTGAGCTGCATTAATGCCCATGACATACACAAATTTCATTTTATCTCCCAATAAGGTTATGGATCCTCAGATCCCAATACCTACCAAGTGAGTAAAGAATTAAATTGTACTCTATAATCTATAATATGTAATCTACAAATAATCCACAAGATGTCCGAAGACACAAAGATTTTGGTAAAGTTCATTGGCAAAAAAAAACTCAAATTGAAAGGGGAAATGGGCTCCAAATGGGCATTGGCTTGTATGTTCAATTCATCTGTGCAACGAGAGGAAGTCCATCCAAATTTTATGCTCAACATGTGGTTCAAAGTTAGGGCCTAACAAAAGCTTGAAAGCATTGGCATCCTAGTGGATAATGCATTTATGGCAAATCTCATGAAAATAATGCAAACCGTGTACCACCCCAATTGCCACTTTGAACATAATTACCCATTCTAGTGCTTTTAGATATTTTCCATAATCTTGGCTACATAATTATACAATGCTCACTTGTTGAGGATTCACCTATTTTATCCATCTTAATCAGCCTACTACTACTACGAGATTAGTAGTTCACATCAATTGGAGGCTAGTGGTAATTCAAATTGCACATGAACTTAGTTATAAGCACCTTTTGGCAAGGAGCTGGACAACAAACTAGGACACTTGAGTTACAATAGTATGACACTTGTGAACTACACACCCATGTATAGGAATATCATAGCAAACAATATCAAACATCAGAGAAAGTGAAAACCATTTAGGTTAGGGGTCAAAACATAGTCAAAGAAGCCACAAAGGGCATTGGATTTGATCCAATTTTAAGTTTTGGTTTAATTAAGGGCTTTTGAAAGTGAAAACATTTGTCATTTAAAAGGGACATTTTTACAAAAGAATTTTAAAGGATTCATATAATAGAAATAAGTTGGTAAAAAATATGAAATGATAATAACCTATAAAACACACTAAAAAAAACATTCACAATTTTTAAAATGTGGAATTTTAAAACTTTGAAAATTCAAAGTATGTACATTTGAAAATTTAGAATTTGAAAACTTCAAGAGTGTTTTACCACATATAAATGGGATATAATGTACATGATGTATTAAAAATAAAATAAAATAATATTACATTACATTCAACTTTAAAAATTAACATTTTTTGGTATGATTTCAAATTGTCATCATTTCTCAAGATGAAACATAGTGTCGCAACCCCACTTTGAGGGAAGTGCGAGGTCACCACTCACACTCTCGAAAATGGGACTTGGGAGTCCTCCGAGACTCCCAAAAACTTAGAGCGCAATTACAAGGATCAAAACACCTTGCATTGAAGTGTTCCTTATACCGTTGGAAAGGTCTTGAAGTGTAGATGTCCAAAATGGCCTCGCATGGGCCATTTGGACATTTTCAGCACAAGTTATGGTCAAAAGAAGGGCCGAGAATCAAATTGGCAATTTGACTCCCGACCATTAAAAGTCGCAAATCGACCCGATCCTGGTGTGTGCAGGTGAAATGTGACACACCATTGGAAAGCTCTCGAACATAAATACAATTTTGTTTTAGACCTCGTCCCAATCTGAGCTCAGCACGAGAAGTTATGAATGCCCAAAATCTCGGGAGTCAAACCGGGACAGTTTCGGGACTCCACTTTGGGAGTCTCGGGAAAAAATGCCATTTGGATGCAAGTGTGGCGGTGAGACGCAGAGAATACTATATGGGGGAAGGTGGTGGCTTCCCCCGAGTTCGGGCCATGGTGAGTCAAGTGAGTCCAAGGTAGCCCGTGGCTTGTCCAAACACCAAAAGTGTGCAGAATGAGTTCTAACCAACTTGTTGGTTGGATTTGGATGCAGGACCGAATAACTAAGTAGCTTGTCCCTCTTCCTAGTCTAATCCCGAAGCTTTCAGCACGCCCCTCTCACCCCCTTTAGTGTTAGAAGCTGGGAACGTGCCTCGAGTCCCCCGCCTTTCCGCAGCTTGAATGACCCAGCCCCAACTTAGAGCTAACTAGGGACTTGGGAGCGCGTCACATAGAATATGCAAGGAATATGTACATTTTTACATATTCATACTTATTTTTAAATGGTTTATTTTTACTTTTTGGGGCAATTTTAATAATTTTTCATAACAAGTTGCAAAAAAAATCATTCAAAAAATCATTCATATGAAAATTTTATTTTTGGGAAAAAAAACATGCAAGACTAATGTAAAGTAACACTTGTGGCTCCTTTGATTTCATTTTGACCCTTAGATATTATAAAGAGATATTCTAGTACAAAAATGTCATGAATTACATACCATATGTAATTACTTTCTAGAATGCTATAACATTTTCACTATTTTGGACATATCAGTTGTTGATCCATGACCATCTTTCCTTGTACAACACCTAGGTAACTTTTCATTTGGAGTAGGTACCATAGAATATTATTTCTTGTAATACATTCAGGCAACTCTACATGTAAGGTAAGAGTTTTTTTTCTCTTCATTGTTTTTGGTAAATTAGAGTCTACTACAAGCATGGCCACATTTGGCCACTTGTTTTGCTCCGCAAGTCCATCTAGCTCATGTGATGTGTTAACAAATCTAGCCTTCCCTCTTTTGAACTCTTCTTCTACACACCACTTGACAAGGTTAAATTGTTTGTCTTCACTGTTAGTTTCATTCTCAAAATCAAAATCTTCTTCATCTTCATTTATGTGCTTATCTTCTTGTTTCTTTATTATTTTTTTTATTTTTTTCATTTTTTTCCCTTTCTTATCGACACATATGGTAGGATCCACAACAGTATCAAATGCAGCTCCTAGAGATAAGACCAAAGGATTGATCTTCACAGGCATTTTAAGCTTTAGTTTCTACCAACATGTTATTGGGATGTCACAAATTGGGCAAGTTGTTTTCCTTTGTAAACAAGGAAAATAGAACACATAATGCTTACAACTTTGCACATAAGAGAAAACAACCTTACAATTTTATGTTGTTAAATTCAAGAATTATTCAACAAAAATCGTCTTGATGGAAATTGAAGCAAAATGGAATGCATCATTCTGCTCACATGAACTGGACAATTGTAAGTAAAAAAATAATCTTGCAATTAAACATTGTTAAACTCAAGAACTATAAAGGAATAGTTCATGCATCATCTCAAGAATACACATAAGAAATTGACAATCTTCCAAATTAAATGCTTGTCGAATAATTTTTCTTACCTTTAAATAGATTGTTGCTGGTTTCTCAAAGTAGATTTCATAGGTGAGCTCGGAAACTTCATCATCACTTATGTTCATGCCATTTGGAGTGATGGTTTCACCTATAGATGAAATTGGCAACAATTCAGTAGATTACCATATCGAGTTGTTTTCCTTTCCACCAACCAGCAACTAGATCTCCTTTGAGTTTAGCAAACAACTATTGGTCGAGTCTTGCAAAACCTTGGACACAAATGGTGAGGCATCGATTTTACCAATAGTATGATGTGCATATTCAATGTTACCTCCTTTGCCTGCCAATACAACATGACAAATATAAGTGTTGGAAAACAAATTTAAACACATGCACACGATTAGTCATTAAGGTCCAAGACTTATGCCCTCCCAACACCCATGTGAGCTTAAGGTCCTAAGGCATTAATCAAAACTTTAGAACAAGACCCATGTGATCTTAAGGTCTTAAGGTAGGAACGAAATTATAGAATAAGACATGTAGGATATAGGAATGAAATCATAGAACATGACATGTAGGATGCAAGAATGAAATTATAAAATAGGACATGCAAGATGTAGGAATGAAATTATAAAAGAAGACATGAAGGATGCAAGAATGAAATTATAGAAATGGACATGCATGACTATTTATGTCTTGGAAACAAAATGAAAATGTAGAAAGGAATCCAATTCCTAATTGCAAACAATGTGTCCTTTTGGAGGATTGCAAGTCTTGAACTTAAGGATCCAATCTCCTACAAAGTATTAAATTGTTAAATTCCTACAAAATCAAGGAATACTATCCCTAATCAAAGACTTCATGAAGGAATAGATTCTTGAGACAATCCATCCAAATCTTGGAAAAAATATAGTCTAGACTATATGTAATTCAAGGATTACAAAAGTGTTAAAAAATGCCATCTATTTCCTATATGTCCTAATTGGTCCTAATCACAAAACATGAATTAAGCCCTATATGTTTAATTAAGTCAAAGTAGGATAGGAAATTGACACATTTCTAAAACTTAGATGCAACATGTGTCTTTTGAACTTCTAAAGATTGAACTTCTTAACTAATTCAAGGACCCCCCAGAAAATTGAACTTGGAAATGTTTAATGACATGTGAAACCTAGAATGCAAGAACTTAGGTCGTGTTTCAAACTTGAAAATGAAGAGGTATTTGTGGGCATCTTGAATTTTTGTTGCCTTTTTTATTTAATTTTCACATTCACCCTTCCTTGAACATCTTTAGATTCTCTTCTAAAACCCCAAGTAGTGCACCAATTTGTAGTAAAAACAACTTCACAAAAAGGAATAACACAATTGGAAGAGACCCTGGCATGTTTCACCATGCATGATGGGTGATAGGTATGCTAACAAGAGGTTGTCAAATAGTTTCTACAACTAAACCACAATTCACACAATGGACATTCATTCAAAATGCAAGGGGTGTCTCTAGAATAATAGAAATCATTCAGTGTGGGGCACGGAACAAAACTCCACCCCCACTTTCATTCATCCTAATAGAAAAAAAATTGCACTAATAAAATGTGTTTTTCTCGGGAATGCAAGAAAGCCTGAGGGAATGAACCTCCACACTCCCAAATGAGTTCCCACTTTGCGAATATGAGTCCTAATGGACTCTAAAATCTTCAGAGGGCGATTGAAAAAGTCAAAACTCATTGGATTGAAAAATTCCTTATATCGTTGGAAAACTCTTGAAACTTGGATGTCTAAAATGGGCTTGCATGACCCATTTGAGTACTTAAAACACAAGTTATGGCTAAAAGAAGGGCCGAAAATCAAATTACCAATTTGACTTCCAATCATTAAAAGTTGGGAATCGCCCTGATTTCCTTGTTTGTAGGTGATGTGACACATATCATTGGAAATCTCTAGTTAAGGGCTACAATTTTGCTTTACACCTCACCTTAATCAGAGGTTAGCACACAAAGTTATGGGCCTCCAAAGTCGCGGGAATCCCAATTTTGGCCATGCATAGAGAATATTATAAGGGTGAAGGTGGTGGCTTCCCTCAAGTCCGGGTCGTGGTGAGTCTTGTGAGTCTATGTTTGCACGTGGCTCATCCGTGCACCAAAAGTGCTTCAACTATGCACTAACCAACTTGTTGTTTGGTTTGTGCAGGTCCATGTGAGTAATTGAATTACTTATCACTCTTCTTAGTCCCCATCCCGAAGCTCTGGCATGCCCCTCTACCCCTAAAGTGTTACGAGCTAGGGAATGTGCCCCAACTCCTTATCCTTCCGTTGTTTTCACATCTAGACTCGTAGTTAAGTCTATCAAGGAGTTTGGGGGTGCGTTAGTTATTACATATAACTAGAAACTGCACTTCAAAATACATTATAAAAAAATTCCAAAAAAATATTACAATTCATTTCATCATAATCTAACACTATAGAAAATTCACACAAAAGATGAACATAAAATTCACTGGAGAAGTTTGTGTTTCTTTGTATTGCTACATGAATCCAAATTATAATGTAATCCCATGTTTTATTGAAGAAAATCCCAAAACAACACTTAAAATTTATGCTATATCAAAACAAAATCTATGGTTTTCTACCACAAGTACCTCCAACTTTTCTTATTCTTTTCCAAAAAAAGACTTTGTTTCATCTTCTTATTCTTTTTTTGTTCTCCAAAACTTTCCCCTTTTTGAACCATATCAAGTCACATCATTATGATCCAAAACAATAAGAATTCAAAATTTAAACTAACAAAATTCCTTGATTAATCCCTATCCTAATTACCTTGTTCATCCTGAATCACATATTCAACTTACCCCTTTAACAGTACCCCCTCTGTACTTTGGATTCCATCCCCAAAATCCTTGTAAAATGATATAAATGAAATGATAATATTTTACATCCTTGTATACATATGCTTCCCCTACCATAGTGCTGTAATCCCAATCTACACATAAATTAATGGTTTTATATCTACATTTTGCTCTGCAATTCCGATTTCCTCCCCCATTAATTCAAATTATGGCTCTATGTCCAGATGTTGTATCTTGGATGTCTCTTCTTTTGGTGCTGGAATAGCCTCCACCTTTTCATGTTCCTAAATTCCTTCTGGGATTTTTTTTCCTTAACCCCCTCCTCTAAGGTCCTATGGTATCTATGGTTATACCTCCTCCTCTTGAGTTGCTCCACTTTTGAGGTCCTATGATTCCTTAGTTTGTACTTCTTCCTCTTGAGATGTCCCATTGGCCTTGTTTCTATCTCTTCATCTTAGCCCAATACCTCTATATTTGTTGGATTGCCAAAATTGAAAATTGGAAAATTCTTTTGATAAGCTTCCAACTTGTATCTTAAAATTCTTTCATTAACTCTATGATGAGCCAAATTTTTCTCAAACTCCCTTGTAAAATATTCCTTTGAAACCTCCCACTATTTCTCAAATTCTGCCTCAGAGTCCATCTTATTCTTCATCCTCAACCATGTATAGTACTGCAACATTTGTTCATAATCCTCTAGTTTTTTCTTGATATTAGCTAGATCCAAATCTTCCTATGTTCCTGTGCCCTTTCCAACTATGCTTGTAAGTGCTATAGAGTTCTCTGATACTCCTTTTTGTCCTCCATTAACTTTTTTTTTTTTTGCCTCTACTATCTTCCTTCTAAGTTTTTTAGACTACAACAGAAATACATTATTTAAATTTATTAATTCCAAATATGTCATAACATTTTCCTTCTCTTTCTTTTTTTTAATCAATTTTTTTCACATGATTATCCAAAGCCTCTTGTTGTTTATTATGTAGAAATAGTGTTTCTATCCACTTCCTCTCTATGGTTTACCATATTTCAGCCTTTTGTTTTAAATTTTGTAGTTTTTCATCCTACGACTTCAGCCATGATGTGCTACCCTTGAGCTCCTCATTCTCATCTTACAATTTCTTAATGAATACTTTATTTTTCTGCTCAACCTCTGCCCTATTTTTCCTCTAGATTTCCACATTATGCTTATACCCTTTTTTAGAAGTGTCTCTCCTTATCTAATTCCTCTTATAACACTACCTTCTCCTCTCCCCCATAACCAATATGTTTTTCATAGTGTTGACTTCTACAGTCAAATTTCCCATATTCAAACTCATAATTGCCGTGGTTTAAAATAATTCAATTGCCTTATTTGTTTTCATTACTTCCGCAACTACCTCCTCCACAAACTTTGGTGTACTTGTTTATGTCATAGGATCTCCAAATCTTTCTGTAGATGATCCCATCTCCTATACCATTTTCTCCCCAATTCAAATTCAAATGGGAATCTTTCTACAGATTTTTGCTTACTAGGTGGTACATGTAGTTCTACTGGTCTAAACTCTTCAAAATTAGGTTGTGTCACCACTCTTTCCATCTATAATTCAATAGCTTGTAGACCTTCCTATGTCTGTTGTTGTTGTTACTACAAATGTTGTTGTAAATGTTGTAAATGTTTTAGATTTACATTGGTCTCCATCTAATCTTCACATACATCCCCTTCAAAGTGCAGATATTCCTCACCATCTGGAAACCTTATGTCATGTTCCTTTTTAACTCCTTGGCTTTACTCCCTAAGTTGTTTCTCTTGTGGTGATGTCATCTATAGTATCTCCTACCTCTACTCCCTTGGTTGTCTTTCTTGTGGAGATGTCATCTATGTTAATGTTGTAGTTTGTCTAACTACCCATACCATTGGTGGCATTACCTTTACCACTGTTGGTACTGCATATGCTTCCACTCTGCCCTTCATCATTTTCTGTGCCCTCAAATCTATGCTCTCATGTTCCCTCTTCACTCCTGAACTTGAAGTTCCTCCTTCGTCAATCTATTCTTCCTCTTGAGAGCACTTCTTGGAGAGTCTATTGCATCTTTCTTTCGGTTCTCTAGTGTTGTCTACATCTCCTCCTTAGTTCTTTTAACCTTGGCTAGTGGTTTGTATGGATTGTCCTTTTGATGCACAAACAGATATTGAAAGATTTTTGCCAATACTAAAGCAGATTAACGTGTATCTTTCTTATCCCCCTTATTTTCCTTAACATATTTATACCACCTATCTAGCTCACTACGCATACTATTGAATATAATATGTGCCCAATTGACCTTCTACCCCTTCTCTGCTTTCACCAATGTAATAACATTTTTGTTGTTAAAATATTGTACCTTCTCCCTTTAGTAAATGACAAATATAATGATAGGATATCTGACAAAGTATGGCAAACCCAAACTCTTTGCATTCCATTGATCAACAAAAGAATTTGAAGGTGCAAATCTATAAGTTTAAAATGCTTGAATTGCTAGTGACTTATTAACTTGTCCTTTTGGTTCTTCTACATACCCTTCCACACACACTCCAAAAACATCTACCATCAATTGTTTACTAATTACATACACCTTATCCTTATGCCCAAAGTAGATATTTGGCCTTTGATAAAAAATGTGTTCAAAAATTCCAACATAACATTAGGCATCAATACTTCCCACCCCATCATAAACAAAGGAACAAGCCTTGTTTTAGAAGCCTAGTCTTCTTTGGCAGCAATATCTTTCCAATTTTCCATCCGTTTTATATGTTTGTCATAGTTTTGTTTCATCTATGTCCACATGAAATGTTCAAGATATGGAATTTTAATACCTTTCTCCAGAAGTGTAGTTCTATCCAAGATTGTGCATCTTCTTTTCGCTACCACTTTTGTTTCATGCTACTCCATATCCATTAGCCTTTGATGTGCTTCTGCCATTGTTTACACCTTTGTGGCTTAATGTAATTTCAATTGCACTTATGTGAATAATTATTCTTCTTGCGCAACAACATTTTCTTCCCTTGTGTCCTTTTGCATTGTATGTGCCTCCACAAAATGATGCTCCTCAGCTTCATCTTCCTCTAATTTTTCAATGCACACTAAATTTATTAATGTAGCTCCTGATTTTGTTTGTTCTCTTGCATGCCAATGTCATCCGCTTTTGCACAAAAATTCAATTACAGACGTTTTACTTATATCTATGTCTTGAATTATTATCTACGCAAACTATATCTTCTCATTATACGCCTTCCTTTCTGCACATTCCAAAGATGATGATGAATGTAGTAGTGACCTTATAGCCAACGACTAAATATTCAACATTTCTTTTCTCTCTACTCTTCTCAACTCTCTTCTACTTATGTTTGTTTCAACAATTATGCTTCCTCCTCCTACCTTTGTTTGTGCTCACTCCTCTAAACTTCCTTTTCCCTTACTATTTGCTAAAGTTTTTCAATTGCACTTTTTGCACTCATATTCTTGCAAATTCCAAAACTTCAAAAATGCGCACAACTTCCAATAACAAATGCAAACTGCTTTCAACAATTACTTTGTTTTTTCTCCTCCTTGAACATCCTACCCCATCACATTCATTTTTTCGTCTGCCTACCATCTTTTAATTAATACATAATCCTCAAAATTAATATGGCCCATCACTATAAGTTTATGTGTCCCTTATATAGCCACGTGGAAGTGATTAGCATCATTGTTATGAATGAACCTCACAAATTTCATCTTCTGATTACTCCACATCCATAATCACCCTACATTATCTATATTAACTCCACTTCATTCACCTTATACACCTTTTGTTGATTATAAAAACACATTTAGTGATTATATTGATTTTTTTGCTAATTGCGCCCACAATTCTGATGATTATGCGAATACTCCTAATGACCTAGCAAATATTGTTGGTGATTCAATCAATACGCCTGACATATCATCTATAAATTTTTGATCCCAAATCCTACACTATTACAATTATTGTCTTCTACAAATTGAAAATAAATACTTTGTTCACCACTGGATCTATGATTTATTATTTATCTTCATCATTTTTCATTTGTGGTTTTTGTATTTGACATCCTTCATCATCCTCCTTTGTTTCAAAATTCACCTCTTGAACTCCACCTACACTTTATTCCCAATATACTGGCATATGTTGTTCTTTTTTTCGAACTTCAGATTCCATATAGTTATAAGGTTTTAACTTATTCATGTTGACCAACATAGGGTTAGTTTCAAACTTCTCAATAGTCACCAATAACATAATGTTATTTGGTAACACATATTGTACTTTATACAATCCAAACCATTTATTGGTAAACTTCTCTAGGTGTTGTCAAGGCCTAGGATATTTTGGGATACTTTGGGCAATGTCATGTCCTAGGATATTTTGGGATACTTTTGGCAATATCATGGCTTAGGATATTTTTGGATACTTTGGGCAATGTCATGTCCTAGGATATTTTGGGATACTTTTGGCAATATCATGGCCTAGGATATTTTGGGATACTTTTGGCAATATCATGGCCTAGGATATTTTGGGACTAGTATGGTTCAGGGTTATAAAAAGAAATAATCTGGGGAACAACCCTTCAATAGATCAACACCAGTTGATGGATCAATAAAGCTTGTCTTGTCTTGTAATTCTCCATTTGTTTGTAGTCAGTCCATAACAGTTTGATCTACTCTTTCTTCTTGTTTGATTGTTTTGTTGTTTCAGTAAATAGCTAGAGGTATCCTGAAATTTGGAAAGGTTATAGAAGACTATAGGACGCTTCTACTCTCAAAGTTTCAAAAGAAAAGGATATGTTTTGTGAGAGTTAAGAGTTTTTGAAAACTTTGTGTCAGATCTGGTTTTTTGGTCATATCTCCTTTGTTTAAGATTTTTTGGGTTTGTAACTTTGTGATCATATAGATCATATAGGAATATATGTGTGAGAGAAATTTCATGTCATTTGGACTTGTATTGTGAGAGTTAAAAGCTTTTGAAAACTTTGTGTCAGATCTGTTTTTTGGTCATATCTCCTTTGTTTAAAATTTTTTGGGTTTGTAATTTTGTGATCTTATAGATCATATAGCAATATATGTGTGAGAGAAATTTCATGTCATTTGGACTTGTATTGTGAGAGATCCAAGCATCTGAAGTTTCAGTCTCAATTTTGAAGTCAGTTTCTTTTGAAAAGACTTATCTCTTTGTGGTCATCATCAATAGGGTTGAAATTTTGAGCAGATATAGAAAACATATATTTTATGTGTCTCCCAAAATCTCAAGGATTTTGGAGTTTTTGAGAGTGAGTTGTAAGTCATTTTGTGTTCAGGTCCCAGTTTGAGGTGGCTTCAAGGAAGTAGCAAGATCTTTCACTTTTCGAAGTTAAATGAGCTGAGATTTTGTGAGAAGGTAGTAAACATAGTTGCTCATGTTTTACCAAAATTTTAAAACGATCCAAGGTCATATGTGAGCAGTGTGGCTTTGCGAAATTGCTATGACAAAAGTTTGTTTTGAAAAGACATCAAAGCCAAAGTTTTGAAGTGGAGCAAATACAACTTGGGAGATCTTGAAGGAAGGAGTTTGAAGATTGGGAAGCGCAAAAGTGTGAGAACTACCACCATGGACAACTCAGAATCAAACATCGATCTCACTCAAATCTTCGTCACCCTTCAGCACCTTCAACAAGAAAATGCCGTGCTTAGAGACTCGGTGACCCGCCTACAGAATCAGCCACCACCTCCTGCCCCAGTACTTCCTGCTCTTGCAATGGTTGCCCCAATGCCCAAGATCAGTCTGCCAGAAAAGTTTGATGGAACACGCCTCAAATTTCGAGGCTTTGTTAGCCAAGTACGCCTGATCATGCAACTACACCCCCGTCGTTATTTTGATGACACCACTCGTGTAGGATTCATTGGAACCCTATTCACTGGGACAGCTGCAGCATGGTTTGCTCCCATCTTGGAAACATCATCCCCTCTCCTATAAGATTTCAATGCCTTTATGGCGGAATTTGAAGCAGTGTTTGGGGACAGTGACAAGGCCAGGACTTCAGCCAATAAGTTGTGTCGCCTCCAGCAAGGGACACGTTCGGCCATTGTCTATGCCTCAAAATTCAGGCAGCTTGCCTGCGACGTCAATTGGGGAGAAGCTGCCTTGATTGATCAGTTTCGCTGTGGGCTTCGTGATGATGTTCAAGATCTTTTGTTGACACTC
>Ga0209611_10000885_pt1 | contig 48238 bp, 37 predicted proteins | sample S1TSphgellanicum_3_FD_187693 | JGI IMG/M metagenome (GOLD analysis project Ga0209611, IMG submission 187693) | Host-associated microbial communities from peat moss isolated from Minnesota, USA - S1T2_Fc - Sphagnum magellanicum MG (SPAdes) (version 2) | ecosystem: Host-associated > Plants > Peat...
AAAATATTTAGGCCTTGGACAGCCCATATTCAATTTTTTTTTTTTGTATTGACCAAGACTACCTTTTTTTTCTTTTAGCTATTGTCCGTCCCAACTAAGGGGATGGATGAAATGTCCGTCCGGCTTGATGACAGGACGGATTTTGGGGAATTTTTTTTTCTTTTAGCTATTGTCCATCCCGATTAAGGGGATGGATGAAATGTCCGTCCGACTGGATGATCACAAAATAATAATAAAAATAGAAAACACATAAAAGTTAAAAAGTTAAAAGTTTCTAAAAAAACTAAAACGCGAACCAAGTTTAAAGAAATCGGGGGACTTCATAGTGGTTGACGGTCACAGGCACCCACTAGTGATATGTAGTTTTGTTTTGTGTGTTTTATGTTTGCAGGTGTCATTCAAGGAGGAAGAAGGCGGGCGCTCTGTTTCTTCTAATTTAGGGGGTGAGCTTGCAAGCTCATCTAGGTTGGTTTTTGTTTTTCATGAAGCCTCTAGTGAAGGTGACTTCGATTGGCGCTTGGGATTTCAGAAGGATGAGTAGCCGTGCATATATGAGAACGATTGTGCAAGAAGGCATCTTTTTGGGTTTGGAGCAAAGGAAGAAGAAGATAAGTTTCTTGTGATTTGCTATTTTTTATTTTCTATAGGAATTGTGTGCATTAATGTTTTAAACAAACTACAATGCTTAGTGACATTAGAAGGAAGAATGCATGAAGATGTATTGGCTGCATTTCTAAGGGATAAGTTGCTTCCACTATGCCTTACATCCTTTAGTTTAATGCAATTGAACGCTAGGTGTGGGAGTCTATGATGGGGGAATGATGAAAATCAATAGGGGTTTTGTGAATGACAAGGTTTGGCAATTGTATGTTCTGCGTGGGGTGTGTATCTACAATTTTGAGGTTTTGTAGTTGAAATTTTGAAAAATGAAGGTGTGGAGTTCTATTGTGATTTCCAACATACACAATGTATTTGTTGTTATGGGTTCTTATTAAAGATTCTAATAAGGGTTGATGGGTTATGTTTGGCAGCCTTTTGGAGGACTACATTTATATCCTCGATACAAAATACTAACCTATGTCTATGTGCATCATCTTAAGAACTTGTTGTACTTCCATATGTTGTCAAGGTTGTTGGGTTTAGTTGCATTCTTGGGATTTGGGAATCTGTTATGTTGTGCCAAACATTGTCTGTTGAAATTCATGAGAGAAAGATTGAAGCAATCTGACCCCTTATATTCATAGATTTATTGTTACAAAATTTGAGACAGTTGCTGGTTTAGACTTGTAGAAATTGATTTAATGAATTGACAAAGTTTTGTGAAGCTTCATTTTAAGATATGTTGATGTGGTTAGACTTGTAGGTAGGAAGGGAGCACTATGATTCCCCCTTCTTTTTGGCCACAAAGGTATTCTTTTATTGGCTTGAGTGACCTAACACCCATTAGTGCACCATCCAAAAAATCCCATTCTAGGATTTTATGGATGGGATGAAACCGTCCCCAAAGGGGTCAATTTACTTGGTCAATATATATATATATATCCTTTGGTCCTTTTTCCCTAGATCAATTTTTTAAAATTTGAGGATAATTTTTTTATCATTTTTTTGGGCCCACCTCTAACCCCAAGTTTTTTTTGGGAAGCTCCTACTTACCCCCAACCTACCTATTGCCCTTCTTCCTGCCAACCCACCTATCTCCCTCATCTTGTCCACCTCTCCCCACCCACCTCTTTTTACACTCACCTCCATCACCATAGCTTGGGAAAGCTTGAATAGCTCAAAGCTTCAAGGCAAGCTTAGGAACATAAAGATGCAAGGCAAGAGGAGCTTAGGAACGTGGAGATGAAAGGCAAGGAAACTTAGGAATGTGGAGACACAAGGCAAGAGGAGCTTCAAACCAATGGGAGTTTAAAGGTAAGCTCCTTTCTCCTCCTTTTTGATTTTTTTGTGTCTTTTCTTTCCTACAAAGAAGATGACGATGATGTCATCATCATCTTCCTCTTCTTCTTCTTTTTTTGTTGCAAAGAAAATGATGACAACATTATTGTCTTCTTCTCTTTGCTTTTTTTTATGTGAAGAAGACGACAACGGCATCTTCATTGTCTTTTTCTTTCCTTTTTTTTACTACAAAGAAAATGATGATGGCACTGTCATCTTCTTTTTCTTCTATTTTTTTTGCTACGAGAAAAACAACAATAACACCATTGTCGTCTTCTCCTCTCTTCTTTTTTTGTTGTGAAGAAGACAACAACAACACTATCATCGTCATCTTCTATTTGTTTATTTTGTTACGAAGAAGACAACAACGACATCATCTTCATCTCTATTTTTTTGGTTGCAAAAAAGACAATGTTGACACATCTTCTACTACAAAAAGGCATTGTCATCATCCTTTTTGTGGTTTTGAAGGAGCAAAAAACCAACGATGAGCAACGCAACTACTTATTGTCATTTTGTTGTGGTATGTAAGCGTGAAAAAATGACAATGAACGTTGTTCATTGTCGTTTTGTTGTGGTTTTACAAGAGCAAAAGAACGACGATGAGCAACGCAACTCCTCATCATTGTTCTATTATGGTCTTATAGGCATGAAAAAATGATGACACATCCTCATTTTAGTGTGGTTTTGCAAGAGTATTAAAATGATGACGAGTAGCCCAACTACTCGTTGTTGTTTTGATGTCCTCTTGTAGGTGTGAAAAAATGTGGTTTTGCAGACACAATCAACTATTTCTAGCTTGCTAATTGGTTTTTTTTATCGTGTTACATTTTATTTTTTGATTTTTGTCTTGTTTGTGTTTTTGTTATATGTAAATTCAAAAGAAAACAAGGAACGGTGGAGCAGATCAACAAGTTCCAATAGAAGTTGTAGATGGCATGGGAGGTATCATGAATGAAAGAGATTTGGAAGCAAGGGTGATGGGACAACAAGCAAATGTTGAAGATGTGGTTGCATTGGCTCCAAATGAGATTGTTGAAAAGCAAATGTAAGCAGGTGAAAATGTTGGGGAACATTTGCGACAAATGTTGATAGAATTGAAATGGATTTGGAGATAACTATTTTGATAATAGAGGAACAAGAAAATGTAGTTCTTACTAGTCTAATGGTAAGGTGGGAGAATGCAAATGAGGATGTTAATCCTCATGCACATATTGATGGAGGTGACATATTGAACTTCACTTATTATTATAATTTATTACCAAATTTGTGATTACAATACCCTTTTTAATTGGGTAAAAGCACATTACAATGCACTTTTTTGGAAGTTATAGTGGTAGTTTTTTTTGGGTGAGTCAAGTATTGTTGCATTGTATTCAAATCTATTTGAGAAACTTGGCAAAAATGAAATGAAATTGAAACTTACATTCTAATCTTTCAAAACCAAGAAAAAAAATTACCAAAAGGATAAATGTTCAATTCAAAGTGGAATTTACAAGGGACGGTACATCTAATGTCACAATCCAAATTATCCCCAAAAAATTCTCATTATGGATTTTTCTCTTTTAATAGAGTTGAAAACTAAGCTTACAACTTTTTACCACCACACATTGAAGTACCATAACACTTAAGATGAAAAAATCAAGCAAAAAAAGGTTTTCAAAACTTTTAAGATTTAAAATGAAAATTTCCATTTCATAAAATCCATTTCGATATCTAAATTTATTTTTTCAAGGCCCATATTTTCAAGGTTTAAAAACAATGTTTAGATAATGATGGTTTGAACTTGGAAATGGAAAAAAATGTGAACTTCAACATCATTTAAATGTTTTTTTGGAAAAATCACTAAATTTGGACTATAAAAATGAACTTTCATCCACCCTTTTTGGTCTAATGTAATGTGCATTAACCCAATTATGGTCCTGAAACCTTTGCCCCACCTTCCATCTCCATGTGAAAAGGTGGGTGGGGCATTTTTCTTTTGGTCTAAATCTTATGCAATACCTTAAGGCTTTGTAAGTGATATTGTTTTTTTTAAGGTTAACTTCATTTTGTGCAAATTTGTACTACCCTCATTTTGTGTTTTTGTTATTTTATATTTTTACGTAATACCTTCATCATGTGTTGTAATCTTTTATTTATCTATGCAATACCTTCATCGTGTAGGGAATAATTGTCATCCAAAATATTAATTCTCACATTACATTTTTATTTTTTATTTTTTATTTGAGATGTGGTTGATCTTCCTTTGGTTGCCCTAGAGGGTGTCCATTGGGCAAGGGATGGGCCCAAATTTGCTTGCAAGGTTAATGGGTGTGATGCATCCTATATACCCAATTATAATTTTGTACGACATTTGCGACATGCCACAATGTGGTTATGGAAGCCAAGCAAGTTTAGACGCCCATTTACTCGAGAGGAGGGCCCGAGGCATCAAGATCACATGGCCATGAATGTGCAAGTCTAAAGCAACCTTCTAGCCTAGTTTTGTTACAATGAGCAAAAGGTAATTACTAGGGCTAAGAGGCATGCAACCTTGGAATCGGATAGGCTCTAGGTTGTTTTGCGGGACACACCTAAGGTTCTTAAGCCTGCACTTGTTAAGTTAGCCTCTAACTACATTCTTTAGCTTCTTAACATGATTGCATGGGGTGTGGGGTCCATCCCTTTCAATGTGTAGGCCAAGGTGGAGCACAATGAAGACCTTGCAATTGTGATTCGAGTGACTTGAACCAAGTTTGCAAAGTCGTTCAAAGGCGTTGGATGGAGTGAGACTAAAAGTTTTACATATAATAAGATGGTGCAGATAAGGAAATTAATCTTTTTACATAATACCACAAATCATAAATGATTCATAGTCAATAAATTTTAATAATGTCGTATTCAATTCTATTTCAATTGCAGGTTTTAGGTTTCATATGCAATATTTATGATATTATGTTGTTTGTTTTAAGGTTTAAGGCACCATTACAAAGGTGTTTGTGGCTAATGTTGTGGAGGTAGCCTTGGCCAATCGTGGGTTATTTACATGTCAACACGCCTAGGATGTAAAAGTTGCATTAGCGTGATACAAGAAGGCCAATGGTATCTCATCCCCCTTTAGTAGTCACATAAATAGCCTATAGTTTATCCCCATTTTGATTAGGGTGTTGTTTTGAACTTCAAGATGTTAAAGTAGCCTATTGTCTTTGAAGCAACCACATATTTACCATTATGACATGTTCTCCATTTTAGGGTGGGGTTGTTTTGGACTTGGGCATTTTTGGTACATTTTTGTAACACATGTCACCCATATTTTTTTATTTAAGGCATTTTTCATTTTACACCATCTTCTATTAATGGTTAGAATTACATTCTCACACATTCTTATACATAAGCTTGATGAAATTATCAAAAAAATGATTATAGTCTTGCTTTCAAACAAAGCAAATTTTTTGTGACGCACCCCCAAGTTCCTAGTTAGACCCAAGATGGGTCAAAGTTATTCAAACAGCGAAATGTGAGGAACTTAACGCATGTTCTCAACTTTCAGCACTAGAAGAGGTAGAAGGGGGTGCTAAAGCTCTGGGATGGGATTAGGAAGAGTGACGAGCTTTAGTTACTTATTCCAACCTACATCAAACCAACCAACAAGTTGATTAGTTCACTTTCTGGAACACCTTTAATGCTCGGACAAGCCACGGGCAACTTTGGACTCACAAGATTCACCACGACCCGGACTCGGGGGAAGCCACCACCTTCCCCATAAAGTATTCTCTGCGTCTCTCTGCGGCACTTACATCTGAATGGCTTTTTGTCCCAGGACTCCCAAGGAGAAGTTTTGAAATTGTCTCGGTTTGGACTCTCGGGACTTTGCGAGGTCATAACTCTTTGCTCAGACCTCCGATTGGGATGAAGTTTGAAGCAAACTTATAGCTTTCTTTGAGAGCTTTCCAACAGCGTATCGCACTCCACCTGCATGCACCGGGGTAGGGTTGATTCCCGACCCTTCTTTTTGCCATAATGTGAACTGAAGATGTCCAAATGGCCCATGAAAGCCCATTTTCGACATCTACATTTCGATAGCTTTCCAATGATATAAAGAACACCTCAATGCGAGGTGTTTTGACCCCTGTAATCCAACTCTAAAATTTCAGGAGTCCCGGAGGACTCCCAAGTCCCCATTTCGGGAGTGTGAGTTTCATCCTCTCGTTTTCTCAAAGTAGGGTTGTGACATTTTTTAACCCTTAAAATTTCAAATTTCAAAACTAGAAAGAAAGCAATACCTTTCTAAGGGTATTCTTTAAACACCATGGGCAAAAGTTTTTTGGTACAAGCTATTGGAGGGGTATTGTTCATGCCCATAATTACTATTCAATGTTTGTGCAATACCCCTAATAACTTGTATATTAAAAATCCATTGGGTTCCATAACATATTTATTGAATCTTGGAAGGGTATTGCATAGCCATACCAAAACTTAAAAAGAAAACAGTATTTTCATGAAGGTATTCTATAAACACCATGGATTGAATTATATTGGTCCATGCTTTTGGAGGGGTATTGTTTGTGCCCATAATTACTCAATGCATGTGTTGTACATCTTTTAGGGTATATTAAAAATCCTTTGGGTTCCATCATATATCTATTGAAACTTGGCAAGGTATTGCATAGCCATACCAAAACCTAAAAGGAAAGCAATGGCCTCATTGGGGTACTCTACAAACACCATGGGCTCAATTAGTTTGAGCTATTGAAAGGGTATTATTCATGCCCATAACTATACAATTCACATGCACTACCCGTCTCAAGGTACTTCTATAAATCCTTTGGACTCCATAACATGTTTTTTGGAATTTGAAGGAGTATTGCATAGCCATGGCAAAACCTATAAGGAAAGTAATACCCACATCCTCATGTAACAATATCGTAAACCATGAAACAAAAAAATGTTTTTAAAATAAATTTCATGCTCGCTATATCATGCCAAACATATTGATTCAATTAAATGAGGGCATTGCAAAGTTGTTCACATTTATGGTATAAGGTCACTTGAACAAAGTTATGGAGTTTAAATGCAATACCTGCATCATATTGGGATATTTGCATTCACCATGAAACATAAGAATGTTTTTTAAATAATTGATCCCCTTGTAATATATCATGAAATTTATGTTTTCAAAATTCTTTATTAATATGTATGAAATAAAGGTTATGAAAATTTTAACACATTGATGGTAGAGGCATTTAGGGTTTAGGGTTTGATGTGTAATTTATAACTTAATGTTAGAATTCAAATTTTCTCTAAATCAATAATTTACAAGTTCATTTTGAATAGTTCTCCAATAATGTACACATTTACACGTTTCCCTCTTGAAGTTGCAAACCCATTTCAAGAAAAAATTTAAATTATATTTATTATTTAATAAAATTTTAATGGTTGCTAAAAGAAATGTTACAACACATGATGTCACCTTTATTTAATGGTCCACATAATAATAAAAATTGATACCTCTCCCATATATTAATCCTATGTATGATTGAATGTTTATTTTATAAATTTTTTACATATACATACAAATTTCTCACCTAAAATAATTATAACATAGATTGTTAATATTTTACATTTTATAAATATGTAACACAAGTATTTATGTAAAATTTTAATGATGTATAATATTGGCTACAATATTGGTCTTTAAATATATTGTTGTTTATATAGATTTAGTTTATAACATATCAATGATTTTATGATAGTTTAATGTGTATACCTTTTTGTATTACAATATACTCAAATTTAATATTGTATTCAAAGTTCAATAGGATATTTTATTAAAATAAAATACATGTAATGTTTGTTTGAATAAATGAATGGATACTTATGAATCAAAGAATATAAATGTTGCATAAAGATCAATTTTAAACTTAAAATAATATTTGTATTGAACTTTGATATAGAAATACCTAATATAATGTATGTTTAATCAATGTAATTTATTAATTTTATATAAAATCTAAATTTCAATTTATCCAATGATGATGTACTTCATTAATTAAGGTATGGAATTATAATTGATTTATCATTTTTATACATTTAATATCTTTAAAATTATTTTAAATTGTTAGAAATTTACTCAAACATTACATATTGTTCCATGCCCATACATATTGATTCAAGTAAATGAAGGTATTGCAATTACCCTACAAAAGTATGTTAAAGTAAAACCTTATATTTTCAATGTGGCCAACATTGTAATACCTTCACTTACATATATCAATGATTTAACATTGGTCCATTAAACAATTATTATCATTAATGAGTTTGAACATGTCTTTCAAGTATATTTAATGTTTACTTAAAATTTTTAACATAAAGTCAATTGACTCACAACCCATTCGGACTACAACCCATTAATTATGGCCACAGATGAAATTACTACCTTAATTTTGTTATTGCAAAATTTGCAAGGGATATGGTGCATTAATGTCCAGATTTTGATTCAATTGATGAAACAAATGATTTAAAGGTTTCAAGACTTGCCTATTATTATGGTCATTGATAAGGTTATTTTTTTAATGTTGTTGTTGCAAAATTTGCACAAGATATGGTGTGATAATGTCTTGACTTTGAATCAAATCATTAGGCAAATCAAGCCCCTACCACAACAACATCCATAATTTTGTTATCAGATATTATCAAGATTTTTCCTCAAATGGTCGACTCTCTCCACGATCGATGATGAGGACAATTTGGAGTGGAGGATTGGAGAAAAGTGTGTGGGTGGGTGGGTCTTCACCATTTTTGACTAATGATGATTTTCTAGCGACTTTAGAATTTGAACTTGGTTCATTTCAAGGCTTTTTGTGCATGTGGAGCAACAACATCTTTACAAGACACAAACAACATAACTTGGCTTATTACAACCTGAGCACAAACACTTTGTGGCTTGCAAACACTCCCCTCATGTCGGTCTACAAACAACTCCAACACATGACATCATTTTGTTAATCCACAACACATGGAAAGGGTGCACTCGACACACAAGTGGAATGCATCCTTGCCAACATACTTGGCCATGTATTTGTTGTAAGCAATATGAGCTGCTTGTAGAGCTTCACTAAAAACGTGTTCTTTCCCCCAAGTTTTTCAAAAAACTGTCAATAAGCGGTTATAATTATTGACTACATTCTAGATAGAATTGTCCAGGGATGACCATGAACGTATAATTTGTTCTAATGGTTTTAGAATTAAAGAGAATTTTTTAATTCCAAAAGATAAATTATTAACATTATATATTTTATTAATGCATGTAATTGAATATTATTTCAATATAAATTGACATCTAGTTTATAACATATCAAATAATGCCATATATCATGAAATTTTTTTTGACAGTTTAATGTGTCACCCTTTTGTATTAGAATATACATGATTTTTTTAATCTTAAAAATAAAACACATGTAAAGTTTCTTTGAATAAATGAATGGTTACTTGTGATTCAAAAAATAAAACTTGTGTAATAATATTAAATTTTTAAAAATTTAGTTGAAATTAAATGCACTTTATTATTTTGTTTCATGGTTAATGGAATTATCACAATAAGATGAAAGTATTACATTTACACTTCAAGATTTTGTTCAAGACCATCAATGTGACCAATTTTGTAATACCCTTATTTACTTGTTATAATATGGACATGGCATGATATACTGAACATGGAATAAGTATGGTAAAAAAAATTGATTATTTCATGGTTATTGACATTATCACAACACAGTGAGGGTATTATAGTTACATTTCTAAATTTTGTTCATGTTTGCTTACACTAAGAATGTGTCTAATTTTGCAATACTTTCGTTCACATGTATAAACCATTTTGCATTGGTCCACTAAAGAATTATTGTCGTTTATGAGTTTGAGAATATTTTTCAACTATATAAGTTTTAATTAAAATTTATACCAAGGTAAAATATTTATGCATATAATATATATCTGAAAATGGAAAAACGTTGTATCATTATCTCAATTAAAATAATTTTAAAATTAAAAATTGATAGTTTATGCACCATTTATATTTCTTGAATCATAATTAACCATTCATTTATTCAAATAAACTTTACATGTGTTTTATTTTTAATAAAAAATGAAGAAAATAAATATTGTAATAAAAAAATACACATTAAAGTATCACAAAATTAATGATCAATATTGGCATCAAAAAAAAAATTGGAAAAAAAAATCATAAATAGATTACATTATACATAACAATATGCATTAGATTTAAATTTAGTTCATTTAAATATTGTATATATGTAATGAATTTTTATAATGAGTAAATAAATATGAAGATATTATATGTATTAAAATGAATCAAAATTATAATTTCATAATATTATTAGTTTTATATGTTGTATTACTCAATATGTTATAAACAAAAATATATTTAGACCAATATTTATGCCAATATTATACATCATAAAAAATAAAATTTACATAAGAACTTGTGTTATGTATTTATAAATATTAACAATTTATAATATAATTATTTTAGGTGAAATTTTGTTTATTTTAGGTGATTTTTTTTTTTTTTTGGGAAGAGATATCATTTTTTATTATTATGTGAACAATTAAGAAAAAGTAGAAAATAATGTGCTTTATTTTTATTTTTGAAAAAGATCATTCAAATCTTATTATATTTTTGGGAGATGTGGTCCAACCACTACACAATCCACTGATTTTTTAGTGGATTAGACCAATTCCATTATCGTGACATTTAACTTAACATAGTGGAATGGGCTAGTGATCGGGGTCGCGTGGCAATGACCAATAGAACCCTAGTGGATTTGTAAAATGAAACTATCTAACATAATTATGGAAAACCATCCAACGATCCAGATTGGGCCTTCATTTGCCATTGGAACAAATGATTAATTTAAAATATGGCAATTTTTTTCCATTAAAATGATGCCACATGGCATGTGTAGGCATTCATTTGATGTGTTGCCACATGGCAAACATGGGCAGCCAATTACATGTTGCCATGTGGCAAACATAAGACATCCAATGAAGTGTCACCACATGGCAAGGTTAGGTCGAGGGACCTATCCACTAGGTACCTAGGTAGTTAGACCTATGCACTTAGGCATCTAGGCCTAATCGGCCTAGGTTTTAAAACCTAACTTGCTAGGAAGCCTAACATGGCTAGTGAAACCTAGTAAGCCTAAACTAGGTTGGTTTCACCAACTAGGTTACAAGATTCAAGACTTGAACCCCTCACCTCCACTTTGAGGGGCCAAGTCCTCAACCATTGCACCACTTCCTTTTTTATGTGAAGAAACATGTCAACAAAAATTCATAACACTTTCTTTCAACCTACTTAAATAGCCTAGTTAAAATATACTAAACTTGTTTGATTTAGGTTAACTTATGATAGGTACCTAAGCAAACATGAACTACCTAGGCTAAGTACCTAAGGTAATCTAGGCTATATTATAGGTTGACCCTAAGTTATAGGCTACATCTAGGCTATGTAGGTTGCCCTAGGCTATGTAGGTTATATTTAGGTTATAATTAGGTTATGTACCTACATTTACATTATGTTGGTTATACCTAGGTTAGCTAAACTTATGTTGGTTATACCTATGTTGGCTATTCTTATGTGGGCTACACCTATGTTGTTTACTCTTATATTGGCTATACCTATGTCAACTATACTTATGTTGGTTATGGCTATATCTATGTTGGTTATGGCCATGTTGGTTATACCTATGTTAGCTATTCATTTGTTGGCTATACTTATGGTTGTTATTCTTATGTTGGTTATACCTATGTTGACTATTCTTATGTTGGATATTCTTATGTTGGGTATACCTAGGTCGGCTAAACCTATGTGGGTGCAAATTTTTTAAAGTACTAAAATCTTGTCACAACATCACCCTTTTCTGTCTTTTTTACCTGGTCCTTATTTACCATGTAAAAACACATTTGTGGATTATTATGATGGAATCTAGAATTGAAATAGTCTAAAACACAATCCTTCTAAATTTTTTGACAACTTTTGATTCATTATTTTTTATGGGGATCAAAATATAAGGTAAAAAAGGACTACAATAAGGACTAGGCCTTTTTTTTCCTATGTGGTACACCTTAAAGGATTTTCACCCATGTTGGTTATTCTTATGTTGGCTATGGCTAGGTTGGTTAAACCTATGTTGGCTAAACCTATGTTGACTATACCTAGGTTGGCTAAACTTATGTTGACTATACCTAGGTTGGCTAAACCTATGTTGGCTATACATAGGTCAAGGCTACACCTATGTTGATTATTATTATGTTGGTTATACCATCATTAGAAAAATTTAATAAACTTGAAGTTTTGTTATTTACCAATGCATTAGGTAGATAGGCACATAACAATTTAGAGCTTGACGAAATTCAAAGGAAATCTCCTTTGTTTATGAAGTCAAAAAAACGTTGGAGATCTCTTCTTGGTACATTCATGGCATTAAAAATTGTGAAAAATGGATTTAAAATGATAAAATTATGGCCCTTCAAAGTGTGCATGGTCAAAAAGTTGAAAAAATGCCACACCCAAATAGTCCTTGTATGTTGTTCTACTGCCTTTAGAGTTCAAAGATGAATTATAGAGCTTAAGGTGGCACCCTCATAACATTTTAGATCACTCAATTCGAATAGGATTTGAGAAAGTTATGAGCTTTGGAAGTACAAGGGGTCTAAAAGAAGAAAAATGTGTTTTTTAGCATTTTGAACTAGATTTGGGTGGACTGGACTACATCCAATGTATGGTGGAACGACATTTGTCTAATTCCACTAAAATTGGATTTGGTGGAACCAATCCACTAGATCAATCCATTACATTTAATGTGCAACGATATGGACTAGTCCCATTCCACTAAAACTGGATTTGAATGGAATTGTGTAGTGACACAAGACTTGGTTTTCTAGTAGTGTTAAATAAGGAGCTTTAATTTTTTGTATTTTCGAAATGAATTTATGTCTTTCAGAAGGAAAAAAAAGTAAATATGTACATCATTGAAGAAATGTTATGAATGAATTTGTATTTTTATTAATTTTCCACAAAACTTGAATTTTAACATTCAATAGTGAATTTTATATTTAATCTTTATATAACTTCATTCAAGCTTTTCCATAACCTTCTACCATCAATGTGTCCAACTTTGCATTACCCTGATTTACTTGAATCAATATGTATGGCATTTTGGGATACCCCATATGGGGTACTATAAGGTAATTGAAGCTTTCTGGACATGAGCAATACCCCTTTGATGGTCTAGGCAAAAATTATTCAACCCATGTTATTTTACCTCTAGGTACTTTTGGTAGGTTTATGCAATACCCCACTTAATGTAAAAAAAAATGTGATTGACCCCAAAGCATTTATGCGATATCGAATAAAGGTAATGCAAATTAATTCCATCCATTTGGCCATGAACAATACCCCTATTTGATAGCTTAGGCGAAAAATGATTTATCCTATGGTCTTTTGTAGAATACCCTAATATTGATTTCCCTTTAGGTTTTGGTAGGGTTATGCAATACCCCACGTAGTGTAGAAATATATGTGATTGACCCTAAAGCATTTTTGGGATATCGGATAAAAGTATTGCAATTTAATTCCATCCTTTTGGCCATGAGCAATAGCCCCCGGATAACTTAAACAGAAAATGATTTAACCCATGGTGTTTTATAAAATACCCTAATCAGGGTATTGATTTCCTTCTAGGTTTTGGTAGGGTTATGCATTACCCCACTAATTATCAATATATATATGATTAGCCACAAGGCATTTCCACAATACCTTGAGAAAGGTAATGCAACTTCACTCCATCCTTCTAGTCATGAGCAATATCCTTCTGATAGTGTAGGCCAAAATGAATCAACACATGGTGTTTTACATAATACCTCAATGTGGATATTGTTATCCCTTTAGGTTTTGGTTTGGTTATGCAATACCCCTTGTAGTGTCAAAAGATATTTGATTAACCCCAAAGAAATTCTTGGATACTTTAAAATGGGTATTGCACATTTATGGATTACATAGAGTGGGGTATTACAATTGAACCAAATATTTACAAGCAAGAAACTTTCATTATTTTGTGCATTACTTAGAGTTTTAGATTTCTATATTAACTTCATTTAGTTGTGATTAACAATTATTCATTGACACATATTGGTTACCTAAACATTTGGATATTATTTTAACATTGTAGTTTTTTTTCCAGTGCAAATTGTGCATAATTCAATTTGATTTGGTGAAATGTGTAAAGGGTTTAGTATAGATGAAAATTGAGTCACATGTATATTAAGTTAGAATATGGGTACAAGTGTTAAACCTTTTTTTATTCCATAGTCCCTTTTTTACAAGTATCTAAGTGCTCCATCATCATTTCGTGCTAATATTTCATCCAATGATGGAGTTCCTAAAGCCATCATCCACCCTGCAAAATGCCATTTGGAGGTGCATGGATTTTTTGACTCGGGCCAAATGAAGGTGGTGAATGTTTGATGCAACTCTTCAAAGAAGTGATGTTGCAAGATCACACAATTCGATGCTTACACTAGTGGTACACTCTGTTGTGATCTTGATAATTGTTTCATGCAAGTGGGCTAAAGTTCAATCCATGGGGGTGGATGAACCTTTCAACACATCAACATTGTCAAAACAATTATCTTCGTCGATGGCCATGAACACCCCAATGTCAACAATGCCGACCTCATCAATTGGATCTTGGTTGCAATCCTCATGTCGAACACACCATAATCCAATTGTAAATATGTTGGATCAACAAACATGAATTTCAAACCATGGTGAATTCCATAATATGTGCCATAATACTCAATGATATTATTTGTTGTAGGGTTGGTACAAGCAATATAATAATAACTTGATGTTTGCGAAAGTTGCCTCGCAATGCCCATTCGCAAGTGCAACTTGGGTATTTGGTGAAAGGGGCACAGATCTTATAACACCAAGATGGTGTTGGCTTTGCACCTGCCAAACATCATCACCGTCATCCCCTTCAAAGGTAAGTGGGATCACATCAATATGTGGAATTCAATTAGCTTTGTCAACAATTGCCACCACAACTTGTGCCATGACCTTGTTTTTATGAACCCTTGCCTCTTCATATTGGCTTGGTGCATACTATTGTGGTTAGCTTCCGTATTAACCAGTCAATGTGGCGCCCCTTCAAACCCTTGGTTTCAAGAAAAAGCCAGAGCCCCATGATAAGATTTTATGCTAGCTTATGTGTCTTGATTTGAATGCAACATGCAACAAACCCAACCATCCAAAGCTTTGCATGGACATGCACAACATACTTTCAACCCATGATGTAATTCGAATGTGTGAAGATTGAACATGCAACTTGTAATGCATCCATAGCAAAAAGGTTTTAAAACATGCCATACTTGGAAGGGGGACCCTAGTTTACTTATTGAATTGGCAATATTAAATCCAAAAGTATCTTGTCCAAGCAACACTAGGTTGTAGTTTATTAAAATTTTCCACCACCATCTCCCTCCCATGTGCCTTGAAATCATCAATGGACTCATCTAGGTTGATGGACATGAACATCATTGTGTGGAGGTGATCAAGTACACGCCTCGCCTCTAAAGCCTTGATTTTCTCCATGGAGCATAAGCACCATGCTTTCAACACATGCAGTGCATAAAGAAAAATTGGAAGATTTTGACTCCACACAATCCTACCATGGTACACCCAACATTAATGTGCTTACCATGAAAAATAAATTATGTTATAAAATCCCCATGCTAACATAGTACCAAAACATAAAATAATGTAACAAAAAACTAAAAATCAATGTATAACTTACTGCAATGCTCAAAGTTCCTATGGGGCATCATCCACAATGAAACACGATGGTTTTCAATGTGGCATATGCAATAGAAGTTTTGCCCACATTGCATTCAATCACTCCACCAAGTTTTCACACATTTGTCGATTCGTGATAACCCAAGCAAATAGCACCCCTATGTGATGAAAATAAATGCAATCAATGTGAATAGGTGGTAAATCATATCATTAGTTCCAAACGTGGCATCTTAAAAAATAAACCTATTGTGATCAAATTGGAACATGGCATGTTGTCGAAGAAATAACCATGTAGTAGGAGTTCCCAACTTGTGAAAACCCATGGAATACCCTCACAAGTTTACAAATCATAATAACCCTAATCAACATTACCCTTAAACCTTGCAAATGAACCTTACCACAAACCATAAACAAGCAATAATTTACAAATGGTAGAAAAAACCACACAAAGTCTATCTTATGGCTATCTAAATTTATGCAAAAAATAATAATTCCCCATTCTCCTAAACATAATCAATTAAATATATGTAGGGCTTTCAATCAAAATATGCAATACCAACATGCAATTGATACTTCCATGGCCATCCATATGCATGGGGGAACAAAATTCCCTAAGTAAAAATAATAATAAACAAGACGAAAGGAGTTGATTAAAAAAGAATATCATATTGTTGATGTTCAAGAGCGATGCCATTGATGCTCAATGAGGTTTTGGCCTATATGAAAACACATCCATGGATAGATCAACATGGATGTCATTGAAGAAATATACACTAAACCTTAAATAGTTCCAATGGTAGATGCCATGAACCATGATAGTTCTAAACAACAAACTACACATGACCCCAAAAAAAAATACACACAGTCACTATTGAAGCCAAATATTCAAACACAAATTAAATGAGACTTCATTATAACCATTAATTAAACCCTAATTTGGTTCAAAATTAAATGAAACAAACAATTGAATGGATTCTTAGTTTGGTCTATTAATGTGAACCTTTTTCCCATTTTTTTTAGAGAAAAAGAAAAGTGTATTGTGGCATGTATGTGCAAATGCCAATTTCCTCCCAAAATCCTTATGAGGTCTGATTTTAATAAGGCTTAAAATGTGCAAAAATTTGTAAATGTTTGTTGTCTTGATAACCCAAAATTCATAAAACCCTAGTGCTAAATAACATAACTAACTATAAAAACATAATATTGTTAAATCTAATCCACATTGCTTAAGTACACCATTAAAACAAGCAAATCAAATTGTTTAATATAGGCCTAATTGTTTGATAAACTTATGTACAACATGTAGTAAATGTGATGGGTTTGCAATACCCCCCATTGTGGAAAACATTCTTGAAGCACAACTTGCAATATCTTCATTGGGGGGTTTCACATACTTTGGATTTTCAAAAGATTATGCAATACCCAAATAATACACTAAAACATCATGTTTACAGCCAATGTTTATCTATAATACCTTTACACATGGGGGTGACAAATACTTTAATTGTGCCCTTATTAATTGTTTCAATGAATAAGACCAAGTTTTATGCAATACCTTCATTTTATTCTTTCTTCATCGTTTTTGACCATTGGGGGTCTATTGGAGTGCTAACAAGGTAGGTAGGTACACATATCCATGTAGTTGGGGTTTGGTAGGTACCTACTTAAAGTGTTGGTAGGTAGATAAATAGATGGGGGGTGGTGGGTAGGTGGGTGGGGATGAGAGCAACACATTTTTAATTTATAGATGAATAAGTAGATGGATAAGAGTTTACTTTTAATTTAAATATATAGGTGGATAGGTTGATGGGGGGCAATGGGGGGTAGTAGGTGGTTGTGGTTCGGTGGGAAAAGTTTCAAAATGCTAAAAAATAAAGAAAAAAAGGATGCGGGGCAAGGAGAAAATAAAGTTGTAAAAAAAAACTAAGATTAGGGCTGAGAAAGGGCAAACAAAAAAAATCAACATGGGATGGCATAGGGATAGAAAAGAAAATCCTAGCAATGCACCATCCATCCACGTTGGTGCATTGGTGGGTGTTAGTTCACCCTAGCCTCTTTTGTCTTTGTGTCTGTAATTAGGTCGGTGTCTACATTTAAATTATTATAGTGCCAAAATATTTGCTCTTGTATGCATTACAAAGGCTAACTGCTTTTCTTTTTGTGTAATAGACAAATTCTTTTTCTATGCACTGTAAACATTTGCTTTTTTTTCATGTAGAAGACGATTTTTTTGGTGCAAAAGACAATTTTTTCCTTGTGACACCATTTTTTTTGTTGCATTGAAGATGTTGTATTGTGGTTCTCTTGGTTTTTGGTTTTTTCTAGTAACTAACTCATTTGAATTCTTTTAGGTTTTTTGGTTTTTTTGAATAAATTAAATTGGGGGGGTCTATAGAAGATGACAACAAGCTAAAATCATAATCATTTTATTTTTTGTTGTTGCATTGTAGAAGACAACGATGAGTTAGGTTCCTGATCATTTTTTCCATGTTTTTACATAACAATGACATGTGGCAATGTTTATATTTCAAATGTTTATTATTTTTAAAAATATTTTAAGTAATCATAATAAAAATTAACTATAATAACATGATAATATATAATTATACTAATAAAATAGTTAATTAGAATCAAATTAATTCTTTGTAATGTTTTTTAATGACAAGGTCTTTAAATGTATTCAACAATATTAGTTGTTGTTAGTTAAAGTAGCAACATTGATTGACCCTAATATTGTAATTGGTATTGTTACAAGTTGATGTTTGTGTGTACAAGAAGGTTACATAGGTTGCATCAAGTTGAAATAAGCAAGTTGTTATCCTTTTTTTATATTGTTTTTATAATTATTTATTCTTGGGGGAACTTGAAGCTCTTCCATTGATTGTCATAAATTACAATGAGCTTAAAACTCTCTCTATTTTTGGATTGATTGTAGGTGAACCCATTGTTGGGTGGTACCACTAGGAACCACCTCAAGAAATGATTAAGGAACCAAAAGCAATCAAATCATTTTTTCGAGCCCTATTCTTTAAATGTTTTCGTAATTATATATTTTTTTTTCTTATTTTTATCCATTGCATGTCTTAATATATGTCTTAAATTTTATTTTGGAATTTAAAAAATGAAAAATGTTAAAATTTTGTATCCTAATTAAAATGGCCCCTTAAAAAATAATAGCCTTAACTTTGAAAATTCATAACTAAATTATTTACTCAGTTGATTGCTTAATAGAATCTAAAAATAAAATGACTTCAAATTACATTAGGAAAAAAATTCCCAAGAAAATTCTCAAATCATGTTTCAAAATTGTGTTTTTGACCAAAAGTTTTAAGGAAAGGAACTAGCGTTACATTCCTAAAACTTCTTCTAAATGCAATGATTATGAATATCAAAATACACATATTATTGGTATTGTTGAGAATTTGAAATCTATGGAAGTTAATAAGTGTATTCATTATAAAAATTTATGAAAATATCTATTTAAGTGTTTCCAATGATTTTTTCAAGCTTGATGGGTATATGAAAATCAAGGTGTGATGTTCTAATGGTACCATCCAAGGATGAGATTACATTTATTGTTGAAGGATTTGTGTGTTTTTTTAATGATATGTTTGTAAATGAGGGCATAATTGATGAACTAGAAGTAGGAGGATAAAAAAATAAAATAAACCATTGTTTTATTTTTAGATGGCAGGTCCTCGAAAGAAACATAGATTTAAAGGCATCAATTTGTAGCAATGAACAACAAATGAGTGTTGCAATAAACAAGGAATAAACTAAAAGAGAACAAAATTTTGTCATATACACACCTCTTATTGAAGGTAAATATCTTGTGATGGACTATGTGTTTCACATGCTAGGGTTTAAAAGAATTTAATGTAAAATAAACATTGTGAACAAAAATCCCATCCCATCTTCGTCTCTATTTGAAAGTGGGGATGAGTAATTTTTTCCAAGCAATGCCCATATGCTTAAATAAATATTTCTTCCACATAATACCAGACAATACCCTAATGTAATGGGTTTAGGGCATAGGTTTGTTTGCAATACCCTCACCATGTTTACCATCCACTTATTGGTCTAATTGCAATACTCTGATAGTGTATAACTAGATATTTCATTTTTTTGGCCAATTTTCACATCCATTTGATAATGATGTTATTTTTGTAGGGGTCAAGGTGGCTTCTCATTAAAGTGATCATGGAAAAAATCTCACCAAACATGTAATGGAAGATTCAAATTGGGTGCATGAGGGATCAAGGTGGGTGTGTAAGATCAATGGATGCATTAATAATTATGTTGCTAGTGGTCATTTCATCAACATTCGGACAACAAGCATAGGCTTCATTTGGAAGTAAGTAAATCCAATTGTCCTACTCATCTTGAGGGGTCAAGGTGACAAATCCACCAAGCCATGAATGCTTATATTTTGAGCAACCCACAAACATGACAACCTTGTAATGAAAAGAAGGTGATTGATCAAGCGAAAAAGAAAGTTGAAGCCCAATGGGATTGATTTCAAATTGCAGTGCAATGCTTCGAAGAGGTTCGGCATCCTTTATTGGAAAATATTGATTCCAAAAAATTGTTACAAATCATTGGCATATTTATGTGGGAGGTGGAGTTTATCCCAGGTAACACTTTCTCATGAATTGAGAAGGATGATGATCTTGTTGAAACAATTCGAATGACAAAGGTTAGTTATGCAAAGCCTTTTAAGCTTGCATGAGATGCCTATAATTGGAATTTTGAATCCACTAAGGCCAAGAGAGAAAAGGAGATGCAAGATGTATGTAAGTACCATGAATCGAAAACGATTCGTGGTTAGTAAATTTACAAGCACTTACTTTTTTTTAACATTGTTTTTCCATTGTGCTTTCAAATCATGACACTATTTTTTTTTGGTCCTTAAACTTTGAGATACCACAAAAGAGGCTTTTATGGTGGATGCATCCAACTTGCACTTCACCAACAACAACTTTTCAATTGTTACCATGCAACAAAGGCCATAAAAATGCAACAATTTATCAAAAAAATGAATTTTTTTTTTTATACTCTTCTTCAAACAAAAGTGCATCTTAACGAATAGTATTAGGTCATTGTAGCATAGCTTGTGGTGGGAATTTTTTGTATTTCACCAAAATTTGTACCATGTTCACTTTATATAAAATTTTGTAACTTTATGCCCATTTTTATTTTCCAATATCAATTTGCAATACCTTGCCCGATCACCTTATGTCATTCCAAACGCATGCTTTAATCCACCATAAATGTATTAATCTTTTTTTAAAAACTAGTAATACCTTCATGCTAAGATACAAACATTGATTATGGGCATGCCACATTTCAAAAATTTCAAATCCCAATTTATAATATTTACATCGTTGAAGGTTTGGGGTCATTGTTAGGGCGGTTGCAAATGCAATACCCTCATTATTAATGTAATGTAATACCACCACAATAACCTTCTCATGATACCTCCATAAAATTGTATCACGTAGCTTCACCAAAAGGCCCCCTTAAGTTGATAAGATTTGATTGTGCAAGTATTACAAGCGTTTATTCCCCCCATCATCTAAGGATATTTTGGCACATCTTTTTTACCAAATGAAATACTTGTAGTTAATGGACCAAATGCAATAAAAAAATTGAAAGTATAATTATTAATATATAGTTAAAATCTTGATAATATGTTAAATTTATATTATATGTTATATTATTCTAGCATATTGTCATGAATTATAGGACAAAACCTATTATTAAATATTACTTATCAATATTGTAAGTTTGTAGTTTAAAAAATAAATAATGCCATTAAACTTTAGATTCACCATTTATTCAAATTAACCTTAAATTGTACATCCTAATTGTTTGAATATTGCCTTGTAGTAATTTGTTTGTGGCCAAAATCCACCATTTTGCTAGAAAATTATATCCCAAGCAACATGGTCGTGGATTTTTAACTTTCTTCATTGAAATCACCATATTTAGTTAACAGGTTTTAGTGGTTGGCTAACATGTAGTGGGATTCCTAGATTGTTTATTTCTCTATTTGTTTTGTAACTAGATTTTGCTAAATTGTTTTGTGGTTGATCATCACTTTTGGTGCAACATGAAACCTCCCTAACAATGACCCCAAACCTTCAATAATGCAGGTATTGTGAATTGGCATTGATTTTTTTTTCACTATGTATTAATAAATATTAAAAATTGAAGAACTACATATGAATATTACAAGTTTGTAATTCAAGTTTGTAATAATATTGATAAACTTTAGATTCAATTTTTTTTCAATGTTAGCCTAAACCCTTAGGTTTTTTCCCCAATTTTATCATGTTGCACCAAAAATAACGATCAACCATGGTAATAATATTTAGCTAAATTTATCTATAAAAATCCAGGGATCCTATTACATGTTGGCTAACCACTAAAACCTCTTATATAATAATGGAATAATGATTTGAATTTGATTTATGTTTTCATCTTCAGTAACAACATGGAGAATATATATATATAAAAGATGGTTGACTATTCATTTGACACAATAACAATATTTAGTTAAATACTCAATGTTATGGTAAGAATATAGATGGCAATAAATACCTTCACTAAAATATCAGGTATGTCATATTGTAATACATGTGCATCCATTTGCAATTGCTTGTTGTGTATGTAAAAAATAATTCATAACCTAAAATCATATCTTACATTTCATACCCTTAGCTATAAATGCACCAATGATGTTAAAGGGTGAGCAATGATTAGTGAACAACTAATGGTGAGTAATGAACGACTAAATGAACTCAAGGAATTAAGAATATTTGGAACATATTCCATTCCACATCACTAGATATTTTTGGAATATTTTCATGCCATGTGCATTCATTTTTTGTCCTAACAAAATATTCTTTAATGAGGCTTGGAATATTTTGCCATATGGACTAGTGTGAAAACATGAACTACTTTCGCAGCATTTATATTTATTTGTTCAAATGGTGTTTATGATTTGCAAAATTAATATGGAGGGTTTTGAAGAATGGAAACGTTAAATTGGGTTGAAGATTCCAGAGTTGAAACTTGTCACAACAAAAAAAAGTACCTTTAATACCTATTATCGTAGCAAAATTCATAGAACCAATTGTTGGAATCATTGTTCAACATGTTAAACTTGCTACGATACCTTTAAGATATCGTTGTATTATTTGTTATGGTGCAAATCATTGATTTGGGGATTGTCTTAGAAAGGCAAAAGTACAAAATATGTTTAAAATGAAACCACCTAATTCTAATACTTAACAATGCCTAAACTTCCAAAACTAATAATGTACTAATCATTGTAGTAGTTGTTTAGGGTTTAGGAAAATATTATTTGACATGTAGGACAAAATCATTGCTGACGTGGAGGAATATTTGCCACGTGTCCATGGATGAATGATTTTTATGGATGAAAAAAAGAACTTTATTATGAATCTTGCCAACAAACATTATTTTTATAGAAAATTTAATAAAAGAAATAGGATTGAAACAATCAATGTTGGTTTCTTTCAAAACAATTCAACAAATGAAATGTTCAAGTCACACTTTAAAGCCATGCTTCATATTTCCTTAATATGAAATATATTCAAGCTCACCAACATTTAAACTAATAGAATGTTAAATTAATTCCCATAGACCCACATAAAGGTATGTGCGAATTCGAACATTCACTATTCACCAAGATGAAAAATTGAAATGTATGAAAAACTAAAATGGAAGAGCAAAATAAAATGGATGAACACAACTTGTTCGCAACCAAGGGTTATGTGCCAATGTAAACTATAACCTCTTTAGAACCAAAAGGTATGTTTCAACAAAAACACTACTTATTCATTTCCAAAAGGTTTGTTCCCATTGGGAATTGAAACAATATGAAAGCGCACATTCTCAATACCATTTCACACTATTTTTTATTTGAATTCAGTCTATCAAACCTCTTAAATCTAAGATCGTTCTTGCCACTTGAAGAAGAAAACTGCAGTCTTTCCCCCATCTCCACCCAAACTTATTAACTCCAACTTTTCTACGACTACCATTCATTTACAATTGCTACACATATTTTTACAATGGCAAAACAAAAATTTACAAAAATGGTCACACTAAACACTTTGGAAACTATGATTGAATACATATTAATTTCGAGCATACTAGATAGAATATGCAAAATGACAACAAAACCTTTGGAATATCGAAGAGATCCAACTTTTCTAGAACCCTTAAAGAATTTATTAGAAATCAAAACATGGGGAATAGAATGGAAAAGGCAATTTGACAAAACAACAAAGTGGGCAACATGGCGATGGGCGAATGCAAAAATTGACAAAGATAGTCTTGCATTGCTTAAAGAAATTGTAAACATATCGAAGGGGGATATGGAAGACTACCACTAGGTGATGCTTACACATGCCATGGGCAAGTTTATAAAAACCAATTCCAAAGCATTTCTTCATAACTTTATTACATGATTTATCGACAAAGGACTTGGTTTCCCTTGGCAACCTCCTATCAACATAATTTATGAAACCCAATAGACAACTCTATGCAACTTCGGGCAAGTGAACTTGGGTGCCACAAGATTTAAAGAACAAAGTTTTAAAACAACCTGTGAATCGTTAGATGATAGGCCTTACACTAAAACCACAAGATGTCTACAATAATCAGAAAAAATAAAATCCCAACAATTGATGAAGAAACCAAAATACCATCATTTGTAGTAATTTATGGTTCATTGGACATTTTGATATGGATTAAGGCTAAAGTTGAAAAAAAGATTTTGCTTCCTATAAAATCCAATAATACTTCAAGAATTCTTAATTTTTGAAAATTTAAAGAATACCAATATCTATATTAAAGGATCCTATCTTCCACCCTAGTATTATTAATTCACACACTTAATTGCCTTACTCAATTTTACCATATCAATTGGTTTTTTGGTAATCAACGACAAATAAATCACTAATTACTTGTAAGCTACCACTTACAATTACATGCATGAGATAAACATGTTTTTGCATTCAATTTTGGACATAATATCTGAGTCAAAAGAATGCATGTGACACACCCCCGAGCTCCTTAATGGACTTAGCTGCGAGTCTAAAGAAGAAGACAACGGAAGGAAAAAAAGTTGGGGCACACTCCTTAGCTCGCAACACTTCGAAGGGTAGAAGGGCGTGCTGGAGCTCTAGGATGGGACCAGGAAGATTGATAAGCAAGTCACTTACTCACATGAACCTACACAAACCAAACAATAAGTTGGTTAGTGCGGAGTTGGAACACCTTTAGTGCATGAACAAGCTACGGGCAAACACGGACTCACAAGATTCACCACAGCCCAGATTTGGGGGAAGCCACCACCTTCCCCCTTATAGTATACTCTGTGCCTAGCCATGGGACCAACACCCAAATGTCATTTTGTCCCAGGACTCCCAAATGGGAGTCCCGAAATTCCCAAAGTTGGGACTTTCATGACTTTGGGGGCCCATAACTTTTTGTTCAGACCTTTGATTGAGGTGAGGTCTTAAGCAAAGTTATAGCCCTTGTCAAGAACTTTCTAATGGTATGTCGCACACGCCACATGCACATAAGAAAATCGGGGCGATTCTTGACTTTTGATCGTCGAGAGTCAAATTGCCAATTTGACTCCCAACCTTTCTTTTGGCCATAACTTGTGTTTTAAGTACTCAAATTGGTCATGAGAGCCTATTTGAAACATCTAAGTTTTAAGAGTTTTCCAATGATATAATGAGCATCTCAATCCAATGAGTTTTGACCCCTACAATTGCCCTCTGAAAATTTGGGAGTCCATTGGGACTCCAACTCCCAAAGTGGGAGTTCATTTGGGAGTGTGGGGGTTCATTCCCTCCCACCCTCTTGCACTCCTAGGAGCATGAAATGTGATTCATGGGCTCATTCTTGGCCCGCACTTTCATAAGCCTTTGCCTTGGTCGTGAGCCCAAGGCTAGGGTTGCGACAAACCATGGAAAATTCCTCAAGATGATAATCAATTCAATTCCTTATGCAGATTGTTAGAAATCAAGAAAAGGGGCATTCTATAAAAAAACAAAGTGGGAAAATGATAAAAACCAAAGAATTTTTTTTATATATTGCTAAGAAAAGCCCCAAGGCAAAACCCCCATTTAATAGAAAATGAAATATAAGACTATGCAAAAAGAACGACCAATGGCGTCCAATTTGAAAGCTATGAACTCCCAATTCTTTGCACATTTTGAAACATCTTGCATTAATTAAACTCAACAAGGAAATATTTATTATGACTATTGACATAAACAATCACTAATCAAACAATATAATTTCAATAATCAATTGACGTAAATGTTCATAACCCATATAGTAAGATGGACGTTAGAAAATGAAATTTCAAAATGAACAAGAACCTCTTCAAAGACTATATGTAATGAGAAATAGGCATAATGGATGCATACTTTATTTCATTGGAAGGGTAGGTTGCAACTATTAGAATGCTTGTTAGAACTTTTCGAGACTTGGATATGTATCTAGTAGTGGATCACAAACAGATGAAAGTGATAGTTATAGATAATAATGTGAGAATGGGATATTGGGCATCAAGAAATAACGTGCAAGAATACAAAGTGTATGTCACAATGATACGGATGTTCAATTTGAATTTTATGAACGACTTGCAACAAGTTCTTGGAAACAACTCGTGGCTAGCTGAACTGACAAACCATAATTACAATACCCATTTATTACGTTAAGAAAAATATATATTGGGGATGAATAAACCATACCAATATTCATTGGAAGAAACATAAAAAAAGAAGTGGCCAAAAAATGCAAGTGAAACATAAGACAATGAGCATGAGTTGCCAATTTTGAAAATATGATGCAAACTAAGATACACTAATAGAACACAAAGAAGGAACACTAGGCTAGGAAGAGCAGGAGCCAAAAACACCATCACAATTGGTAGTTGAAAAAAAAAAGACTTAAAAAGCAAGGATGAAAAATCTTTTGGGTCATGCAGCAAAATCGCTGTCAATTCGTGGCATGGAGCATGAGGAAGGTCACCATCATATGTTCGACATCGTAGGAACACACACAGATGAGGATCATTGGCAAGAATGTAAATAACTCATTTTTATAAAAACTTGACAATGTAGAGCAAAAGCACATGACATTGTTGATAAAAAGAAACTAGAGTCGATTGAACTTGTTTTGTGATATTAACTATCATTCAAAGGCAACAATCAACTTAGGAAATTGAGGAAGATGCTTGTATAGATACTTGTAGCAAGGAGTATTACAGTCGTCTAGAGACATCAAAAATAGAAAGCAAAGGTGCTATGGATGTTGAAGGTGTGAATGTGAAACATGAGAGGTAGTTCTAAACTAACTAAAATAATGGTAGAAAGGATCAATGTGAAAACAAAAAAACTAAGTATAAGAATGTTGGAGAAGAGAAACAACATCAAAGAGTCTAAATTTCCATCCAAGCTTGAATTGTTTGAAATTGAAAGCTTTTTAGTAGATTACAATTAACACCTCAAGGATTATGATGAATATAATGGAACAAAAAGATTGATTTAAGATATTAGATACACTTAAGGATGGAAATTTGTGGTGAAATTAGAAGAACCTACATATTATTTTAGTGTATTTTTTTAAAAAAATAAAATGTGTGGAATTATTTTATAAATAAAAACCTCGAAAGCAAATATGATTGGAACTTCTTCCTCGTGACATATAAGTGTGGTCCAATTGAGAGTGCAATCCAAATTCTTATCTAAAGTTTAGTCCATATTTTGGCAAATTAGTCTTGATTTTGAACAAGGAAGATGATTGATCTGATGCAATAAATACAAATCCGCAAAGAATAGCCCTACGTTGGATTGAGAAAGATAATGGTTGATTTTAGGCTAGTGGAAAACGTGTAATGTTGTGTGAGTATCTAATGCACATATTTCGTGTAAATACATAGACCAACATACATGATGGGGAGAAAAAACCTAAGAACTATTTTATAATACCAACTAGAATGCTTAATAGTATTAGTTGATGTTGACTAAAAGGCTTTGATTTAGTAAGATTTTGCATTACAGACAATTTAATTAAATGTAATGCACGGAAGCTCATAAAACACACAAAATAACAATATGTGTATTTCCAATTTGTATTGGAAATAGTGAACATTGGAGCCTTGTAATGAAGTTTATGGATATAGTTGGGTAAGGCATAACTTTAAAATGAAAGCTCAATAATGCAATGATGACAAATAAAACAATATTTCATTTACTAGATAGTGGGATTCAATCATATATCAATTCCATGATCCCTTTGTGCATAAGCGAACCCTAGGTGCAAATAAACACCCATAATGAAATTATGACATTCACAAAAGGCTCGCAAGAAGGAAGCTATTAAGGGGGTAAGCTAAGTATGTGATTCGGGATGAGCAAGGCAATTAGGACAGGGACTAACCAGGGAATTTTGTTGGTTTGAATTTTGAATTTTTGTTGCTTTAGATTAATATGATGTGACTTAGGATGGTTCTAAAGGGAGGATAAGAAAATGAGACATGGGAGTTTTTGTTTTGAGAGAAGAATAGGAAGAGTTGGAGGTACTTGCCGTAGAAAACCAAAGACTTTGTTTTGATATAACACAAATTTTAAATGTTGTTTTGGGATTTTTTTTCAACAAAACATGGGATTATGTTGTAATTTGGATTCATGTTTTTAGTAATACAAAGAAGCATAGACTTCTATAGTGAATTCCATGTTCATCTTTTGTGTGAATTTCATGTAGTGTTAGATTATGATGAAATGAAGTGTAATCATGTTTCTATTTTTTTTATTGATGTATTCTAAAGTGTAGACTTTGGTTATATGCAATAACCATGAATTTGATTTTGGAATGAATGGTGGTGTTAAGTTTGTTAAAATAAAAATAGTGAACATAGGCATGTGAAGTGCAAATCTGTTGTTACAGTAGTTTGAAATATTTTACATGAATTTAAATTTCACTTCTATCATTTGGCGACCATGTTGGGGAATTTGTTTTCTATTATTTCTTTCAGTAATGGGAAGGCTTTATACAAATTTTGTTATATCATGTAAATGAAAGTGTCCACATGAGTAGTGTTGTTTTTTTTTAATTCAAAATTTTAAAGGGTATGTTAGAAAGTATTTATCTACGCAATTGATGCCATAAGGACTATAGAGCGATCTACAGACTTTAAAGATGAAGAATTGTGAAACAAGATGAATCAAATGGTGACCTGAAATTTACAACAATAATTGGACTTGGAGGCAAATTAGCAAGTTATTAAAAGACAGACAAAAGACAATTTTGAAAATGTAGGGCTTACAAAAACCCCACTTCAAAATTTGATGTTGGACATACAAGTTTTGAGAATAAAGGAAAACTTAGCGGGGCAAGTTGTTTCTACCACAAAAGTGGTACGATGGGATGTGTGGACTGTCTTTAGAGAAGGCATAGTTTTAGATAACGATCTCCACATGAAAGAAGCAGTTGACTACTCATCTAAATGAGCAAATGTAATATACTTCTTAGCTGCAATTTATGGTTTAAAATCGTAAAGATCAAGATGGAGCAGGGACTTCTATAATACCTAATCATCCACAAGAAATCTCAATTCTAAAATTAGTGACTAGTCAAAGAAGGGGTGTTACAGGAGGTATACAACCCATGTTGTGTATTAGTCTACATTTCTAGATTACTATGAACCAATGGAATACTAGGAGGTGGAAGAAAACACCAATATTGATGTGTTTGAGGAGATTGAGGAAAATTACGCAATATCATTTGAATATGTAAAAACATAGGTGAATGCGTTGGATGAAGTACCACAGTCATACTCTTATTAAGGGAATCTAAAGTTGGATCAAACAAGGCATGTAGCCAAAACATAGGATCATGAATATGTGGATGCGAAAATGATTAAATTGCTTTCAAGGGTTTGTGCATTCTATGAGGAAGAAGGACATGTAATCATGGATTGTAATTTTGTGCCCTTTCATATCATAGTAGGTATTGCTAAGCATGTGGAGTATAGAATGTGGTAGGAGCATTAATAGATCAACCACATGAACAAGAATTGGAAATTCATGTAGTCTGAAACAAATTTAGAAGCATGGAATTGGGAAGCCAATTAGGACCACATAATCTACAAATTCAATCATTTATTCAGACCAAGAGTAGAGAACTAGTTAGGTATTCACATCCACACACTACCCCATAGAGGATACCAATGGGTAACCATAGACTAGAACAACATTAATTTTGAGTCAACACAACTTCACTAATAGTGTTAAAAACAACAATTGTTGAAACCCGAAAATAACATGCTGGAGCAAAAGTTATTCAATCACTTGATGCAAGTATAACAACCATAGGAGTGGAAACAAATGTTGAGCCCAACATACATGTTTTTAGAAGGGGAGTAATAATTGGATCTACAACAAAATTGGGTAGTGGAATAGGTGGAGTTTTGATAGGAAGGAATCCGAGTCAAAGTTCGACACTACCAACAGCTACTACTAAAGTTGCTAGCATACCTCAAATGGTGTTTACTAATCCGATAATGACTATTCATGTGAATAGGATTGTAGATCAACCATTGATGATTTCAATGGTTGCTGGAGGGGGTGTAGAAGTGAAGATGTTGTGCATTCAAGAGGAGGATACCAAAAACCAATTACTATAATTGCACCAATTCTTGATCACAAATATGGCCATTATGTTAAGCCAAATAGGGTAGTTCTTAAGTATCTTGATTGCAAAAAAAGATGTTGATCCAGATGCTCATGTTAGAATGTTTAATTCTATAATAAAAGCAAATGCAGAGAATTCTAAAGAATATGTCATCAATATGTTTAGCTATACATTAAGAGATACAGCATCGGACTAGTGCCATAATTATATGTCAAAATTTCTTACCTATATTTTTTTGAAGTTTATTCAAGCATTTGGCAATCGTCATCACAATACTCAAAATGATGAACAAATATACATGGAGCTAAAAAACATGAAGCATGAGGAAACTAAAAGGGTGGAGGTTTACTATGAGCGGATTTAAAAGTTGGCTCATGGTTTACAAGTACCAACCACAGACGATTTTTTAACTAATGTGTTTAAAGCGGGTTTATAATCATACATCAAAATTGTGATTACAGGGATGAAGTGATCAACATTACAATAACATAAGAAGGCGGTAATGTTGTGTGAAGAAGGTATGATTACTACAAAAGCAAGGAATGTAATGTTAGTACCACAAAGTATCACACAAGCAATATTAACAAAAACACCAAGTAATATAGGGAAGATTGACAAACATTGCACAAATTGTGGGATGAAAAATCACAATGTGAAGACATGTAGAAAGAAGAAAAAATAGACCAAGGTGGCAACCACAAAGGTGGCACAACCAAGTCATAAAGCATAGAAGAAATCTTCATATGCATGTCACATCTGTGGTTTGAATGGCCATAAAATGACAGATTGTCCAAAGTTTGTTGAGATGTAAAAAATGTTTCATGGGAAATCCATGATAGTAGCAGAGATTCACACTGTTGCTAAGACACAAACTATCATTACAGATGTGAATGTGGTGGATGCTAATATTACCACAAGAAATAAAGTAACTGAAGAACATGTGTTCAAGGATAGAGAGCCAAGAAAAGCAAAAAATGTTGTTGACTTGGAAAAAAAAACCGGTTGAAGCATTTATGGTGGAGATAATCCAACATATTTATAAAACACAAACCCAAATTGACGGGCCATCCATGACGCGCTCCTAAGTCACGGGGCGAAACCCACTTGAGGGTTTCACAAAGTCAAGTTGCGAAAATTGTGACTTAGCGGCGCGCTCCCGGCTTCGAACTCTAAAAAGGGGTAGAGGGTCGAGTTGGGAGCCCAGGGACTAGACTAGGAAGAGGGACTAGTTTAGCTCGTGTGAATCTGCATCCAAAAACCGACCACAAGAGGTCAGTTTAACATTCGGGACACCCTTGGGTGTTGGGACTAGCCACGGGCACTTGGACACACAAGACTCACCACGGCCCAGACTTGGGAGTAAGCCACCACCTTACTCCCTATAGTATTCTCTACAGCTCACCGCCGAGGCTACATCCAAATGGCACATTTTGTTGGGACTTCCGAAATGGAGTCCCGAAACTGTCCCAGCTAGACTCCCGGAACTTTGAACGGCCATAACTCCCAACTACAAAATCCAATCACAACGAGGTCTAAACCAAAGTCGTAGCCCTCATCGAGATCTTTCCAACGACATGTCGCACTCCCTGAGGTGACGTCGGGAAAGGGTCGATTCTAGACTTTTAGTAGTCGGGAGTCAAATTGCCAATTTGACTCCCGGCCTTTCTTTTGCCCATAACTTGGGCTGCAGATGTCCGAATGGTCAATGCGAGGCCATTTTCGACATCTACGTTTCAAGACCTTTTTAATGGCATGAAGAACACCTCAATGCAAGGTGTTTTAGGCCTTGCTGTCGAGCTCTGAACATTCGGGAGTCCTGGAGGACTCTAAACCTCCAACTTTTCCAAGTGTTAGGCTTCACCCCCACACTTGGCCAAAGTGGGGTTGCGACAGGAAGATTGCTAAGCGGGATGTGTTATGCCTTTTGGACACATGGGCCTCTCACAACTTCATAATTCGAGAATGCGTTAAAAGGATGGAGTTGCACTTAGAGGAGCTCAAAGCACCCATTGAGGTGCACTTTGCGGATGGGGTTCCCCATCCCACTACGTTTCAGGCAAAGGAGGTGCCTCTTTAACTCAAAAATTGGAAAGGAAAGGTGGACTTGTTGGTTTCCACCTTGGGTGGAATGGATTGCATTTTGGGAATGCAGTTCATCACCCAAAATAATGTGCTCATAGAAGGGCACAATAGGTTGGTTAGAATCCCAGCTAAAAGTGGGATTGTGCGGGTGAAGGCACACGCGTTGCCTTGTGTGCGTGGTCCGACCATCCACTTTATGTTAAGAAAAGCTTGGGAAAGAGAATGTGTGGGAGACTTTGGCATGATATGTGTCATGCGGATGTTGGACGAATAGGAAGCCACCAAGTTGGTGACTTCCCCTAAGTGCATAAAACAAGTTTTTGAAGAGTTCTTGGATGTGATGCCCGATGAGTTGCCCAAAGACTTGCCCCCGAGAAGACAAGTTAATCATGCGATTGAAGTGATGCCGGGAGTGGCACCTCCCACCAAGGCCCCATATAGAATGAGCCATGAGGAGTTGAAAGAGCTTAAGGTCTAACTCGAAGAACTCCTCACAAAAGGGTATATCAAACGAAGTAAATTGCCATATGGAGCACCTGTCGCAACCCTAGCTTTGGGCTCGCGACCAAAGCAAAAGGGTTATAAGGTTGCGGGCCAAGAGGAAGCCTGGGAGTTAAGGCAAAAGGAAGCCCGGGAATCACATCACATATTCACGGGAGTGTTAGAAAGTGTGAGGGAGTGTGAGGGAGTGAACACTCACACTCCCAAGGCAACTCCCACTTTGGGAAATGGAGTCTCGGTGGACTCCCAAAACTTCAAAGAGCGATTGCAAGGGTTAAACCTCAATGTCTTGTGGCGTTCTTTATATCATTAGAAAGCTCTTGAATCGTAGATGTCTAAAATGAGCTCGCATTGCTCATTTGGACATCTGAAACACAAGTTATGGCCAAAAGAAGGGCCGAGAGTCGAACTGCCAATTTGACTCCCGACCACAAAAAGTCGGGAATCGACCTGAGTTACTTAGTGCAAGGGGCGTGCCACATATCGTTAGAAAGCTCTCAACGAGAGCTATAGCTTTGCTTTAGACCACATTGCGATCCGAGGTTTGCTCGCTAAGTTATGGGGCTCCAAAGTTGCGGGAGTCCCATTTGGCGCGATTTCGAGACTCCCACTTGGGAGTCCCGGGAAAAATAGCCATTTGGATGTAGCCTTCGTGGAGAGCTGCAGAGTATACTATAAGGGGGAAGGTGGTGGCTTCCCCCAAGTCCGAGCCGTGGTGAGTCTTGTGTGTTCGTGTTGCCCGTGGCTCGTCTTAGCACCAAGGGTGCTCCAAATATGCACTAACCACTTTGTGTGGGTTGTGTGTAGGCCCGTGTGAATGAGTGAAGCTTGTCAACTCTTCCTAGTCCCATCCCGGAGCTCCAACACGCCCCTTTACCCTTCAAAGTGTTGTGAGCTAGGGAGCGTGCTCCAACTCCTCCTTCTTCCGTTGTTTTCCTATTTGGGCTCACATTTGAGCCCTTTGAGGAGTTGGGAGTGCATCAAAAGGCATCACCAAGAATTTGTATGAGCCCATACTTTGGTTCAGACCTTGTCGCGATCGGACTCTGCAGTCGGGAGTTATGGCCGTTCAAAGTTCCGGGAGTCTAGCCGGGACAGTTTTGGGACTCCATTTTGGGAGTCCCAACAAAATGTGCCATTTGGATGTAGCCTCGGCGGCGAGCTGCAAAGAATACTATATGGGGGAAGGTGGTGGCTTCCCCTGAGTCCGGGCCGTGGTGAGTCTTGTATGTCCAAGTGCCCGTGGCAAGTCCCAACACCCAAGGGTGTCCCGAATGCTAAACTAACCTTTTGTGGTTGGTTTTTGGATGCAGATTCACACGAGCTAAACTAGTCCCTCTTCCTAGTTTAATCCCTGGGCTCCCAACTCGACCTTCTACCCCCTTTTAGAGTTGGAAGCCGGGAGCATGCCGCTAAGTCACAAATTTCGCAACTTGATTTTGTGAAACCCTCAAGTGGGTTTCACCCCGTGACTTGGGAGCACGTCAAATACAATAGAAGATGTGTTGTTGGATGGAGATTCAGGAGTTAATATTATCACATAATAGTTAAGATTGAGGCTGGGGATTCCAACGCCTAAACCCACACCATATAATCTAAGGATGGCATATCAAACAACCATAAAACCAATAAAGTTGATCAGAGATTTGAAGATATATGTTCATGGCATTCCTTACATAACTACATTTAATGTACTTCAAAATAGTGTGGTAGATTCTAGTTATTCCATGTTGTTGGGGAGACCATGGTTGAGGGATGTTAAAATGGCACATGATTAGGGAAATAACACTATTACCATACAAGGGAATGGGACAATCCGAACAATTATAGTTACCAAACATTTGGGAAATGAAATAAGAAAACCAAAAGTGTTATTGTGCTATGATTATCATAATGGCATCATAGATGAAGAAGAAGATATCATCTTTGCTACAGTGCTAGAATTGTTTTGCATAGGAACAATTAGTTTACCTGAGACAATTCAATCAACGAAAACCACAAATGTGGGGATCAAGGATATATATGTGAAGACAAATATTTCAGAACAAGGATTTGAGTCCAAAGCACAGAGAAGAAGAAACCTCACAATAGATATGAGCCAAAAGTAGCTATGGAGGATAAGGTGTATCTAGAGACATACTACAAACATTAACCATGGAGTGTTATAGTGGATGAAACTTTAGCAAATATCAAAGCACATGGATTACAAATAGTTAGATGTACGTTAACTGAAGATCAACAATTGATGAAAATAGGAACTGATGTAAAACCATAGATGGTGAAAATTAATGCATAATTGGAAACATGCAAGGTGCTAGAAGTGGAACAGCTATTGAAGGAATTCAAAGATGTTTTTGCATGGACATACAAAGATCTTAAAGGGATTCCACTAGAGCTAGCATAACATAAAATTGAGTTGGACACTATTACATTGTCGGCACATCAGGCCAGGTATAGATTAAATCCAAACCATGTTACAACAGTCAAACGAGATATAGATAAGTTGTTAACAGCTGAATTCATTGAATTTGAAGAAGAAGCTACATGGTTGTCACCCATAGTTGTAATACCCAAAAAAAATGGCAAGCTGAGAATTTTTATAGATTTCAAAAACTAAATGCAGCCACAAAGAAATATCCATACCCATAACCTTTCACATATGAAGTGTTGAACACAATAATAAGGTATGAAGCATATTCCTTCTTAGATGGATATCCAAGATATCATCAAATATTTATAGCTCCAAATGATAGATACAAGATTGCATTTGTCACAAATTGGGGGGCTTTTATATGGAAGGTGATGTCGCTTGGAATTAAAAATGAACCTCCAACATATTAAACAGTCGTGATGAAAACATTTAGAGAGTATTTGGATAGTTTCATGAAGATATTCTTGGATGACTTTACGATGTATAGTGACATGAAGAGTCAGTTGCAGAAGCTCAAACTATGTTTTCAAAAGTGCAAAGAATATGGCATTAGTTTGAATCCAGACAAATTTGCATTTATGGTAATTTCAAGGATGATCTTTTGGTTTTTATTATTTCCAAGGAAGGGAAACTACCATATCCAAAGAAAATATAGGCAATCATAAACATGCCACCACATAAGAATCCCCAAAAGATTCAAGTATTCAATGGGATGGCACGATGCTATAATTGTTTTATAAATTTTTTTGTTGTGATTATGGCACTTATCACTAAACTGACCAAAAAGACAAAATTTTCTTTGGACAAAAGAATGTCAGAATGCTTGGGAATTGATTAAAAAGAAGTATATTGAAGCATTGATACTGATATCACCAAATTGGCATGTGGAACTTCATATTCATACAAATGCATCCTTATTAGCTGTGGGGGCTATGTTATTTCAAAATGTAACATGGAAGAGTGATCAACCAATAGTGTATGCTTCTAGGCTTCTGAACATAACAAAACAAAATTATAGCACAACACAAAGAAAGGTTTTAACAATGTTTTTTTTTGTGCACAACTTCAAACATTATTTATTCGGTAATAAGTTTGTCTTTTATGTAGAACATATGGCATTGGTTTATTTGGTCAACAAACCATAGGTTTCAAGGAAAATAGTTAGATGGTTGTTATTATTCCTCAAATATGATTTCACAATAGTGTATAAGCCAGGTAGAACTCATGTATTTGCATATGTATTATCAAGATTACCGAATAGTATAGAACCAACAGGTGTGTCTGATCAAACCACAAATGTAAGTTTGTTTTATATAAAGCCTGAATGGTTGAATGATGTAAAATATTTTTTTGAAAACAGAACATATTGAGGGCACGTTATTGGTGTAACAAAAGTAGAGAGAGCAAAACCTTTTACACTAAAGAATAATGAATTATACAAAATGGGCCAAAATAACAAACTACGACGATGTTTGACAACAACATAAGCACATATGGGGATGAAATAACTGCATGAAGGACCTTAAGGAGGGCATTTTGCAACAAAAATAACGTAGAGGAAGATATTGGATGCTAGATATTGGTGGCCTATGTATAGGGATGTGCATGATGCATGTTAAAGAACAAGAGGATTGACAACTCAAAGTCTTGTAAAGTTAGTCACAAGTCTTCCAAAGGAACCACTTATGAAATGGAGACTTGATTTTGTGGGGCCAATTAAGCAAGCAGGGATATATACACATGGAACAAATATATTTTTATTACCACAAACTATGCTATTAAGTGGGTGGAAGTAAGAGCATTGAAAACTAATATAACAACAATCATAGCAATTTTTTTGTATGAATGCATATTAACCAAGTTTGGATGTCCTTTGACTATAGTCACACATTAAGGAGTTTGTTTTATTAATGATGCCATCCAGTATTTGATAGATCATTTTCCAATGAAACATGTGAGTTCTATAACTTATTATTTTCAAGGGAATGGGCAAGTTGAGTTTATTAACAAGGTACTTGGGACACTGTTGACTAAATTAGTTAGTGAAAATAAAACAAATTATGATGAGCATATGTCTATAGTGTTAATTTCATACAAAACTGCATATAAAATAGCAATAGGGTATACACCATGTCAATTAATGTATGAATTACATCCATTAAAACCCACAAGTACATCATTCCAGTTGCTGGTGGAAATGGAATAGATAATAATCTAGTGAAAGTTTTAACTAGTAGAATGATAGAATGACGCACTCCCAACTCTTAGAAGGATTAAAATGTGAGTCCAAGTAGAAGATAGCGGAAAAGAGAGGAGTTGGGGCATGCTCCCTAGCTCACAACACTTTGAAGGGTAGAGGGGCGTGTTGGAGCTCCGGGATGGGATAGGAAGAGTTGACAAGCTTCACTAACTCACACGGGCCTGCACACAACCCACACAAAATGGTTAATGCATAGTTGGAGCACCTTTGGTGCTAAGACGAGCCACGAGCAACACGGACACACAAGACTCATCACGGCCCGGACTTGGGGGAAGTCACCACCTTCCCCCTTATATAGTATACTCTGTGGCTGGCCACAAAGCCTCCATCCAAATGACTTTTCTCTCCTAGGACTCCCGAGTGGAAGTCCCGAAATCATGCCGGTTGGGATTATCGTGACTTTGGAGCCCCATCACTTTGTGAACAAACTTCAAATGGCAATGCAGCCTAAAGCAAAGTTGTACCTATCGTTAAGATCTTTTCAACGGTATGTCGCATGCCCCCTGTAGTCAAGTAAATCAGGTCGACTCTCGACTTTTTCTGGTCATGAGTCAAACTGACAATTTGATTCCCGGCCCTTCTTTTGGCCATAACTTGTGTTTCAAATTCCAAATAAGATATGCAAGCCCATTATAGACATCTAGGTTTCAAGAGCTTTTCAATGATATAAAGAACGTCATAATCTATTAAGTTTTTGCCCTTGAAATTGCTTTTTGAAATTTCGAGAGTCCATCGGGAATCCATCTCCCAAAGTGGGAGTTGCCTTGGGAGTGTGAGGGTTCATTCCCTCACACTTTCTTACACTCCCTTACACTCCTAGGAGTATGTGATGTGACTCCCATGCTTCTTCTTGGCCCACACCCTTACGACCTCTTTGCCTTGACTCCCGGGTTTCTTCTTGGCCCGCACCTTTACAAGCCTTTTACCTTGATCGCAAGCCCAAGGCTAGGGTTGTGACACTCTCCCCCACTAAAAGAAGAGGTCAATGTCCTCATTGACACTTATAATTCCTTTCAAAAATTGCAATTGCTTTCTTTTGGATCCTTGGCCATCAAATGTCGACTTTTGTGGCAGGACCTTGCTTCAAGTTAACTCAAGCGTCCCCAAGTTTCCAACACTTTCTTGGTAAGTCCAAAGGTGTTTCATAAAAAACCCTTAACCATTGCTTCGTCAAAAGACCTAAACTAGCCTAATTAACGAAGCCCTCATTTGGGAGGCCATTTTTATCCTTCCCTTCATGAGGAACCCAAGTCAAGTCTAATCTTGACCTAAACTACTTGACATGACTCCTTTCTCACCCTTGCGCCTTGATCACAACAATCAAGCCTAACTAAAGGTGTGCCTATCACGGTACGAGAAGTGATGTTTAAGCTTTGCCAAAGCTTAAGTTCCAAGCTACGCAATTATAGTATGCGAACGGGGTCATGACTTCTCGCGTTGGCTGCCACTACCAACCAACCCTTTTGGGATGCACTTTGGGCATGTGCACATCCCCACAAGCTCACCTTGCTTGCCTCCTCTTTTGGGGCCAAGATTTCTCTTAACCCCCACCTAGGAATCCGATTTTGATTTGGGCTTACGCAAAAGTGTTCCATTTGTCCATGCCACTTGACAACCCCCCTTTTATCATACTCATTATGTTTGTGATGCAATTTCTTGGAAGTTTTAAAACTTAGCCTTCATTTCACTTGCAATTTGATGTGGTACATTTATGTAATTTTCCGCCCCATTAAAAAAAAGGTGATGTCCTCATCACGCTCTACGTTTCCTTTGCCTCTTTACCGGTCTATTATGGAATTCTTCTATGGCTTCTTGGGCATGTTCCATGTCAGATTCATTCACCCAATATGCCTTTATTGGATGGTATCCTTTCCACTTGACTAAGTAATCCCGCTCTCGTCCCCTTAGTTGCTTTGACTTGAGCACGGCCTCCATTTCAAATTCTAGTTCATTATGAACCAAGTCCGGAGGGGGCCTTGAGTTGTGCTCTTGATCGGGCCTTGAGGCATCACGAGCGACCGGCTTAAAAAATGAAACATGAAATATGGGATGAACTTTAAGATTTTCCGGTAGTTCTAACTTGTAAGTGTCAGAAAATTTCTTTTCCAACACTTTGAATGGGCCCGCATATGGGCCCAAGAACTTGTGGCTCAAACCTTCTGGTAACCAAAAATTCTTGATGTTTAACCACATTTCATCCCCTTCTTCAAAATTCACCTTTCGTCGGGACTTGTCTACAAAGTCCCTGTACCTTTTATGCGCCTTCTCAAGATTGGCCTTGGCCATTTCCCACAAGCATTGCCTCTCTTCATCAAGTTGTGTGACCATGGGTACCTCCTCACTCACATCACTTAGAGATTGCCCAACCCAAGTTGTGGGCACAATTGGTGACTTGCCTGTCACCATTTGAAAGGGGGTGGCCCCCGTTGCCGAATGCTCCGAATTGTTGTAACAAAACTCGCCCAACTCCAAATGGTCCACCCAATCTTATTGATCCGTTGCCACATAATTCTTTAGGAATTGTTGGATCATCGAGTTCACCCTCTCGGTTTGTCCATCCGTTTGGGGTCGAAATGAGGTGTTCATCTTGAGCTCCGACCCCATGTGCTTCCACAAAGCTCTCCAAAACTTGCTCGTGAACTTCGGGTCTCGGTTCGACACAATGTCCTTTGGGAGGCCATGATGCTTGAACACGTGGGTGAAGAACAACCTTCCCGTCTTTTGGGCCATGACACTTTCCTTAGTGGGAATAAAGTATGCCATCTTGCTAAATCGATCCACCACCACCATGATCGCATCAAACCCTCTTGATGGTGGTAAACTCACCATGAAATCCATGGAGACATTTTCCCACCGCCCTTCCAGAATTGTTAATGGTCGCAACATTTCGGCTTGCTTCTTATTGAGTACTCAATTTTGTTGGCAAGTCAAGCAAATCTTCACGTATTCTTCCACATCCTTTTTCAAGTTGAGCCAATAGTAGGACTTCTTGAGGAATGTGGTGGTGCATTTTGCACCACCATGGTTCGCAACGGGCCCATCATGACATTCCTTCAAAAGCACATCCCTTAACTTCCCTTTTGGAACATAAAGCCGATTTTGTTTATACCACAATAGTCCATTTTGCAAGTGGAAGTGGGACTTGATCCCCTTTTGGATGTCTTGCTTCCTTTCCTTGGCAAACTCATCATGGCGGCTCCCAAGTCGAACTTCCTTTTGGAACTTTGTTTCCCCCACATACACCACTTTAAGTTGGTGTTTTCGACTCAAGGCATTGGGCACCACGTTTTCCTTCCCGAGCTTGTGTCGAATGTTCACATTGAACAAGGCCAATGTGTCTTGCCATCTCATTTGTTTCAATGACAACTTTGGTTGGGTGGCAAAGTATTTCAAGGTCACATTGTTGGTCCACACCACCACATCCTTGGAGCCTATGTAATGGCCCCAAGTCTTGAGACAATGTGTCACGGCCCACATTTCCTTTTCATGGGTTGGCCACCTTCGCTTCGTCTCACTCAACTTTTTACTTTCAAAAGCCACCGGCCTTCCATCTTGCACTAGGACTCCTCCTATGGCAAACTCGAACGCATCGAAATGGATCTCAAAATCCTTGTCAAAATCGGGCAGCTTCAACACGGGCGTTTTCACCAAAATGCCTTTCAAGGTTTCAAAGGCTTCATTGCATGCCTCCTCCCATTCATTAATCCCGAATGATTTCTTCAAAAGGTTTGTCAAAGGTGTGGCTATCTTTGCAAAGTGCTTGATGAATTTGTGATAATAGGAAGCCAATCCTAAAAAGGATCTTAAGGCGGGAACCGACCTAGGCGGTTCCCAATCCAAAATTGCCTTCACCTTGCGGTCATCCATTTTCAAACCTTCTTGGGTGATCCTATGCCCAAGGAAGTCCACCTCTGAGACTCCAAACTCGCATTTTTCAAACTTGGCATACAACTTGTTTTCTTTCAACCTTTGGAACACCTTTTGAAGGTACTCTACATGCTCCTCCATGGAATTGCTATAAACCAAAATGTCGTTTATTGACGCGCTCCCAAGTCCTTAGTTAGCCCCCAAGTTGGGCCTAGTACTTAAGTTGCAAAATTGTGGGGGACTCGGGGCATGCTCCTAGCTCTTAGCACTAAAAGGGGGGGGGGGGGTAGAGGGGCGTGCTGAAGCTCTGAGATGGGACTAGGAAAAAGTGACAAGCTATTCACTTACTCGAACCTGCATCAAACCAACCAACAAGTTTATTAGTTCACATTCTGGAGCACCCTTGGTGCTAGGACAAGCCACGGGTAATTTTGGACTCACTTCACTCACCACTGCCCGGACTCGGGGGAAGCCACCACCTTCCTCCATATAATATATTATGTGCCTCTCCACGGCACCCACATCTGAATGGCTTTTTGTCCTGGGACTCCCAAGAAGGAGTCCCGAAATTATCCCGGTTTGGATTCCCGGGAATTTGAGCGATCATGACTCTTTGCTTGGAGCTATGATTGGGATGACATCTAAAGCAAACTTGTAGTTCTCCTCAAGAGCTTTCCAATGGTGTGTCGCACTCTACTTGCATGCACCGGGGTCGGCTCAATTTTTGACTTTTAGTGGTCGGGAGTCAAATTGTCATTTGACTCCCAGCCCTTCTTTTTGCCATGACTTGTGCTGTAGATGTCCAAATGGCCAATGCGAGGCCATTTTCGACATTTAAACTTTAATAATTTTTTCCAATTATATAAAAAACATTCCAATGCGAGGTGTTTTGACCCTTGCAATTGAACTCTGAAGGTTCGTGAGTCCCAGAGGATTCTCAAGTCTCAATTTCATGAGTTTGAGTTTCATCCTCACACTTCCCTCAAAGTAGGGTTGCGACATCTATGTAGACGACCACAAAGTCATCAAACCACTTTAAAAAAATGTCATTCATGAGGGTGCAAAATGTGGCGGGTGCATTGGTGAGCCCAAAAGGCATCACTAAGAACTCGTAGGAACCATACCTTGTTCGACAAGCAATTTTCTTTTCATCCCATTGTGCAATTCGAATTTGGTAATACCCGGAACGTAGGTCAATCCTACTAAACGCTTTGGCTCCCGAAAGTTGATCAAACAAGTCATCAATTCGACGTAATGGGTATCAATTCTTCACCATCACCTTGTTGAGGGCTCTATAATCCACACACATCTCAAAGTCCCATCCTTCTTGTGAACAAAAAGGATGGGAGCCCCATATGGTGATTTGGTAGGCCTAATGTATCCCTTTGCGAGGAGTTCTTCGAGTTGAACTTTAAGTTCTTTTACCTCCTCATGATTCATTCGATATGGAGCCTTGGTGGGAGGTGCCACTCTTGGCATCACCTCGATCGCATGGTCAACTTGTCTTGTCGGGGGCAACTTTTCAGGCATCAGATCCATGAATTCCTTTAACACTTGCTTGATGCATTTGTTGAAGCTCACCACCTTGGTGGCCTCCTTTGGTTCAAACTCATCTAACACCCGCATCACACACAACATGCCATAGCCTCCCACACATTCTTTTTCCAAGGTCTATCCCAACATCAAGTGGATGGTGATCCCACCCACACTAGGCATTTCATGCGCATTCACTCACACGATCCCATTTTTGGATGGGATCCTAACTAGCCTATTGTGCCCTTCCATGAGCACATTGTTACGTGTGATGAATTCTATTCCCAAAATGCAATCCATTCCCCCTAAGGTGGAAACTAACAAGTCCACCTTGCCTCTCTAATTCTCCAATTGGAGGGGCACATCTTTTGCTTGTAAGTTGGTGGGATGGGGAATCCCATCCGCAAAGTGCACATCGATGGGTGCTTTGAATTCCTCCAACGAGAGCTCCATTCTTTCGGCACTTTCTTGGGTTATGAAGTTGTGGAAAGCCCATGTGTCCAAAAGACATAACACTTATTGCTTATAAACCTTTCCTTTTAAGAAAATAACGCGATTACATTCACCTTGGGTTAGGTTGACAGTAAGGACAATTACCTTAGAAGCCCCATTCCCCGGTTTGGGTTTGGGGCAATGCTTGGAGTAATGCCCCACTTCATTGCAGTTAAAGCATGCTCCCTTGGGCTTCCCACCATCTCCCTTGGGTTGGCTCCCTTTGAAGGGAGCCCCTTTCTTCACAAAATTTCCCTTGGGTTTGAACCCCGAGCTTTGGAAGTGTTTGGGCTTTTCTTTCCTTGGGCTTCCTTTTCCTTAATTTCATTCCCCTTCATGGCATGCCTTCTTGTGAGGGAACTTACTATCGCTTTTGAATCCGGACTTCTCACCCCGTCCCACATTCGAAAAGCCTTCCACTTTCATGACGGCTTCGGATAGTGAGGCAGGCCAATTCTCTTCAAGCTTGCGCTTGGCCCAAGTTGGAAGCCCCATCACAAAGTGGCACACCCGATCTAACTCATGCATATGCCTAATTTCGAGCATGAGTTCAAAATAAGCCTTCATGTATTAACACAAGTTGTCCTTGTTTGCATTCACAAGGTCATGTAGTTTGCACCTCGAAAAGTAGTCGTAATTCTTGGGAATGAATTTTGACTCAATACACTCCTTGAAGAATTCCCATGTGTAGCCATGGGTCTTCCCTTCTTCTTGCCTCACCGTCCTTCACCATGTGGAAGCATAGCCTTTCAAATAAGATTGGGTAAGTTTCACGGCCGAATGTCGACCAACCTTGGCGACATGAAAGTAATCTTCCATTTCCACAAGCCAAGCATCCACAACCTTTCGATCCCGGGTCTCATCAAAATTCTTGGTTTAGCGGGCTTGAACTCCACACCTTTGGATGATCCTCCTTTGAGGGCCAGAACCAATTCATTGAAATCGAGCCTATTCATTTTAAATAGGACCTCCAATTATTCCGGGGTGAAGAGGACTGTATTTGGTTACTCCTCTTCATTTTCATGGTCCTCATGGCTATCACGGTCTTCCTCACTTTCGGAATCCTTTTGGTCTTCCCCCCTTATGGCTTGGGGTGGAACATCCGAGTCTTGGGTGGGTTCTTTTACCACAGTCTCTTGGACTACCTTGTGGGTCTTCTTTGGTGCCATTAGAACTCCCCAATAAGTTGATCAAACTCTCCCAAAGCTCTGATAACACGTGACGCACTCCCAACTCCTAGAAGGACTCAAATGTGAGTCCAAGTAGAAAACAGCGGAAGAGAAAAGAGTTGGGGCACACTCCTTAACTCACAACACTTTGAGGGATAGAGGGGCGTGTTGGAGCTCCGGGATGGGACTAGGAAGAGTTGACAAGCTTCACTCACTCACACAAGCCTACACACAATTCACACAAAGTGGTTAATACATAGTTGGAGCACCTTTGGTGCTAGGACGAGCCACGGGCAACATGGACACCCAAGACTCACCACGGCCCGGACTTGGGGGAAGGCACCACCTTCCCCTTTATTGGCAACACATATTGTACTCTATACGATCCAAACCATTTTCTAATAAATTTCCCTAGGTGTGATTTATTGCCTTTTGGAAACCATAAAACAAAATCACCAAAATAAATAAAAATTCCGGATTATTTTGTTGACTCCATAATGCTTTATTCCATTACTAAATTCTTGCAATTTTTGTAGCTTGTGTTCCTCCTACAACTTTTCGAGCTTTGTGTCGTAACCCTAGCCTTGGGTTCGCGACCAACGTAAAGGGCTTGCAAGGGTGCGGGCCAAGACGAAGCCCGGGAGTCAAGGCAAAGAGGTAACAAGGGTGCAAGCCAAAAATAAGCCCGGGAGTCACATCACATATTCTCGAAAGTGTAAGGGAGTGTATGAAGGTGTGAGGGAGTGAACCCTCACACTCCCAAGCAAACTCCCACTTTGGGAGATGGAGTCCCATTGGACTCCAAAGAGGAGGCAAGCAAGGTGAGTTTGTGGGAACACGCACATGCCTTAAGTGCATCTCGAAGGGTTGGTTGGTAGTGTGGCCAACGCGGGAAGTCATGACCTCCCTCACATACTTTAAGTGTAGTTTGGGACTTGGGCTTGGCAAACCCAAGTGTTGCTTCTTGTACCTTGATAAGCAAACCTTTTTGTTAAGGCTTGGTTGTTGTGACCAAGGCGCGAGATAGGAAAAGGAGTCATGTCAAGTTAGCTTAGGTCAAGAGTAGACTTGACTTAAGTTCCTCATGAGGGGAAGAATGAAAAAGTTCCTCCCAAATGAGGAGCTTCGTCAAACTAGGATAGTTTAGTCCTCTTTTGACAAAGCGTTGGATGAGGGTTTTCTATAAGACCCTCTTGGACTTGTCAAGAAAGTGTTGGAATCTTGGGGACGCTTAAGTTAGTTTGAGACAAGGTCCAAGCCGCAAAGTCGGCAAATGGCCAAGGATCCAAAAGAAAGCAATTGCAATTGTACGAAGGAAAATTCTAAGTGTCAATGAGGACATTGACCTCTTTCTTCTAGTGGGGGAAAGTGTCGCAACCCCACTTTGGCCAAGTGTGGGGGTGAAGCCTAACACTTGGAAAAGTTGGAAGTTTGGAGCCCTCTGGGACTCCCGAATGTTCAGAGCTTGACAACAAGGCCCAAAACACCTTGCATTGGGGGTTTTCTTGGTGTCATTGAAAAGGTCTTGAAACATAGATATCGAAAATGGCCTCGCATTGGCAATTCAAACATTTGCAGCCCAAGTTATGGGCAAAAGAAGGGCCAGGAGTCAAACTAGCAGTTTGACTCCCGACCACTAAAAGTCGGGAATCGACCTCTTCTCGACGTTGCCATGGAGAGTGCAACACAGAGTTGGAAAGCTCTTGACGAGAGCTACAACTATGCTTTGGGACTCGTCTCAATCCGAGTTCGGGGCGAGGAGTTATGACCGTTCAAAGTTTTGGGAGTCCAGCCAGGACAATTTCGGGACTCCATTTCAGGAGTCCCAACAAAATGTGCCATTTGGATATAGCCTCGGTGACCAGCCGCAGAGAATACTATAAGGAGTAAGGTGGTGGCTTACTCCTGAGCCCAGGCCGTGCTGAGTCTTGTGTGTCCAAGTGCCCGTGGCAAGTCCCAACACCCAAAGGTGTCCCGAATGCTAATCTAACCTTTTTGGGTTGGTTTTTGGATGCAGATTCACACGAGCTAAACTAGTCCCTCTTCCTAGTCTAATCCCTGGGCTCCCAACTCGACCCTCTACCCCTTTTTAAAGTTGGAAGTCGGGAGCGTGCTACTAAGTCATAATTTCCGCAACTTGACTTTGTGAAACCCTCAAGTGGGTTTCACCCCGTGACTTGGGAGCGCGTCAGCATCGTGATCCAATGGCTATTCGCAAAGTTATGGGGCTCCAAAGTCCCGGGAGTCCCATTTGGCGCGATTTCGGAACTCCCACTCGGGAGTCCTGGGAAAAATAGCCATTTGGATGTAGCCTCCGTGAAGAGCTGCAGAGTATACTATAAGGGGGAAGGTGGCGGCTTCCCCCAAGTCCGGGCCGTGCTGAGTCTTGTGTGTCTGTGTTGCCCGTGGCTCGTCCTAGCACCAAGGGTGTTCCAACTTTGCACTAACCACTTTGTATGGGTTGTGTGCAGGCCCGTGTGAGTGAGTGAAGCTTGTCAACTCTTCCTAGTCCCATCCTGGAGCTCCAACCCGCCCTTCTACCCCTCAAAGGGTTGTGAGCTAGGGAGCGTGCTTCGACTCCTCCTTTTTCCGTTGCTTTCCACTTGGGCTCACATTTGAGCCTTTTTAGGAGTTGGGAGTGCGTCACTTTGGGATGCACCTAAGGCATGTGCATGTCCCCGCAAGCTCACCTTGCTTGCCTCCTCTCTCGGGGCCAAGTTTCCTCAACCCCAAAGTAGGAGTTCGATTTTGATTTCAGCCTACGTGAAATAGTTCCATTTGTCCCATGCCATTTTACAACTTTATTTGCCTTATACAAATTTCTCATGATACAATTTCTTGGAGGTTTTAAAAGCCTTTATTTCACTTGCAACTTGATGTGGTACATTTTATGTGACACTCTGCCCCACTAAAAGAAAGGTGATGTCCTCATCACATTCTACGTCTTTTCTTCTTTGCCGGTCTAGTGTAGAACTCTTCTATGGCTTCTTGGGCATGTTCCATGTCGGATTCATTCACCCAAGAAACTTCTATCGGATGGCATCCTTTCCACTTCACTAGGTACTCCTGCTCTCGTCCTCTAAGTTGCCTTGACTTGAGCATGGCCTCCACCTCAAACTCTGGATCATTATGAACCAAGTATGGTGGGGGCCTTGAGGTGTGCTCTCGATTAGGCCTTGAGGCATCACGGGTGACCGGCTTCAAGAAGGAAACATGAAATGTGGGATGAACTCTAAGGTTTTTTGGTAATTCTAACTTATAAGTGTCGGAAAGTTTCTTTTCCAACACTTTGAATGGACCCGCATATGGGCCCAAAAACTTATGACTTAAACCTTCTGGCAAAAGAAAGTTTTTGATGTTCA
>Ga0209611_10000886_pt1 | contig 48233 bp, 47 predicted proteins | sample S1TSphgellanicum_3_FD_187693 | JGI IMG/M metagenome (GOLD analysis project Ga0209611, IMG submission 187693) | Host-associated microbial communities from peat moss isolated from Minnesota, USA - S1T2_Fc - Sphagnum magellanicum MG (SPAdes) (version 2) | ecosystem: Host-associated > Plants > Peat...
ACATTAGTTATTATTTGGAAACAAACGATGTTTCCAATTATTTGGATTGGAAACATTAATTTCAATGTTATATTATTTTCACATATATATGTTAAAAACAATGTTCATAATAATGTTTTTCAATTTAGGATGAATGAATGTAAAGTATTTTTATTTTTTTAAATGATTAATGAATTTAAAATTAGTACTTATTATATTAAAACAATCAACACAAGTAATGTACCTATGTTACTAGGAGGAGGAAGTTGCAAACTTGAAATTTGATACAAAATTGTTAGGGTTTGTCCACCTTAAGGAAGATTTAGGAAATAAAATTAAAAAAAAGATGAATTAAAAGCTCCAAATTCTTGTCAAATGTTACTTGCAATTTGAATGTCTTTTTACACAAAACATGTGAATATTGTAGTATTTTAGCCATTTCAACACACGTTTGTCAAATAATTAATTAATTTTGAAATATTCATTTCAATAAATGAAATATTCTTAAACATCCACTATTTTCTTTCACAATATCTTTTGATTTGGAAGAAATAATTTTTGAAAATTTCAACATTTCTGAAATAATATAATTAATGTTGAATTGGCCAAGGTACTAAAGTATTATATTTCACCAAGGCAACTTTTTTAAACAATTTAACAATCTCATTGACCATATAAGTTTTTTTTTACACCTAATAGGCATAAGCCTATTCCACATACCCTTTATATTAGTGTACATTCTATACACTAATATTATAACCCAAACATTGTTTAAAAGTTCAATATCATATTAATAACTCAAGTTTTTTTTTCAATTAATTTTTTTCAATTTTGTGAAACAAAAGAATTAGTGATTTTTTTTGAACAATTTTGAAAAACTAATCAATTTTTCATTTTTAATTATTTTTAGAAAAATAACAAATTTTGTCCACCCCCTTGATAAAATACTTTTCTAACTAGTTATGAACTTCAATTTCACATTTGGCCATGATAATCTTACCACACATAATAATTAATTTATATCAAATATGTTGTATTGTATGATATATTTGAAAATTGAAGCCATACAAGAAGTTTGGTTTAATTTTGTTGCTTATTTAATGTTAATTAGAATATGATTGTGTCTCAATTTAAAGAAGTTGTTAAGAGTTTAAGAAAAAATTAACAACCATTTATAAGCAAAATGTTGGTTTTTTTTTTTTGGGTATATTCCATGCAAGATTGTCAGTTGATTTGGGTTTATTTATCTATGAAAAAATATTTGTTTGAAAAATGTGGTTTAATAGTGTTTATATTTTGGTTTTGAGGAATAAATCTTAATTTGATTTTAAATATACATTTTTCCTTTTTCTATGAAAATTTAACCAAAAACTCCACTCATAAGCTATCCACAAAATCATATTTGATTTCATTCCCCATATGTTCTTTTTGTGCTTAGTTACAAAAACCAAAAAGTGTAAATTATTAAAGAAAAGATGCAAAATTTTAGGGATTTGATGTTTATTTTATTATGTTGACCACAAAAAAGTTAAAGAAGTCATGGCCATTATGATCAATACCCACCCAAAGGCACCAATTCATGTAAGCCTTCAACATTTTTATGTTTATACTTGTTTTGCATCCATTGAAAAAATTGTTTCCCACATCAACAAATGAATCTTACATCACAAAACTCATTTCCTATGCTCCTTCTATAAATGAACAAAGTTTGCATTGCAACATAAATCTCATCAATTTCATTTGATAATTTCTATCATTTCTCCAACAAGTCTAATAGTGAACTACATTAGTCTACTTCAACTATTTTACCTATAACCAAACTATATTACCCTAGGACCATGGGTTTTTAGTAACCATAAACCCTTATCTACCATGTCCCTTTCTTTTCTATGTGTTAATTTTCTTAGCTTCTCTAACAACATAAGCTAATAAGTAAATTATTGTTAACATTAAATACATGTATGCCAAGGACCATAACTTGTTTTTATTGTCAACCTACAATGGACATGGTCATCTTGCATATAACATAATGAGGCCTTTTGCTAAATTGACCATTCAACCATACTTAATTCTAAAGTTTGCACAAGTCCATATGATTTTGGAACCCTATAAACCTTATCATGTGTCAAATTTTTGGAATTATTAAAATTATGGTTTTATGTTCTTGTCTAAAAATCACTACAAGGTCTTTCACATAATCTTTCATAATTTCATGTTACACCACATACTAAATCACTACAATTAATTTGAAATCAAATGCAATATGAACCTTTCAATTTTCTACCACTCTAGTTGACCAATCCATATTTTTCAATTCTAAAAGTCCACTTTGTAATTAACAAATTTTAATTTTTTTTCCTAGCTTTTGGATGTGGTGGAGATTTTTTATTTTTTCCCAATCTCCTTTCCTTTTGAAAGGTTGAACATTTACTTATTTATTTTCCAACCTCCTTCTCCTCTAAAATCCAAGAATCCAAGGAAATGTTTTTTCCAATTTCCAACAACCTTCTTTTTTATATTGATCAACATTTTAAAACTTGTTTAACCTAAAAATGGCTGGACATTTCCCTCCTTTCTTCACTCCAACAATTCTTTTTGTGAAAAAAAAGTTAAATTTTACATGTTGATTCATGTGTACAATATAATGATTTCATTTGGTTTTTATGATTTTGAAGGGCTTTTCAACTATCATAATCATCATAAACTTGAAAACATGATTTTTTTGGTAAATTATTTGGAGCATCCCATTATTACATACCATAAGTTTTTTTCTTCTCAATTTGTTTCTTTTCAATGAATATTTCCTTTAAAAGGTGATGTATAAGGCTTCAAAAATTTCTTTAAAATCAATTTATTAATTTGATTCAAAACACATATTTTGGTTATATACCTCTAAATAATGTTTTATTTAAAAAATTCTATTCATAGTAAAATTATTTTTCTTATCATGCATGGCTTTTGTTGATTGTAATTTACATAATCAATAAAACCCTTCACTAAGGAAAAATGTTTTCAAATGTAAAATCCTAGACATTATCTAGGATATTTGAATCACATTTGTGACAAAACAATTTGAAATTCATATTACCTAATTCCTAAATTAAACATTTGCTTAGATGTATGAACAACAATTGAGCATTCATGTAATACAATATCCAACATCAACACATAATTTTATTATTACATTTCCTTGAATTATCCAAATGCTTTGAATTCACCCATTATGCACCTTGTTGGATTTTCCAACTTCCTTATTTTCATCCATTGTCCAAATTATTCAAATTATTACACATCTTTAAAATCCCTTGTGGTTTATCCATTGCACAAAGTTCAAAGGTTGTCCCATTTCCTTGAATTCATCCATTATAAAAAAAATTGATTTGTTTCATGTTTCTTTTAAACCCACACTTCAAGTTGTGATAGTTTGTTAGAACCATCATCCATTGCCCAAATTCATCCATCATCTCATTACCCTAGATTTGTTTAGTTTCCTAAAATCCATCCCATATCCAATTTCTCAAGTTTATCCATTATCTTGTTTCATTCATCATCCTTTGCATTCATCTATTCCCAAAAGATGTTTTAAACAATTTACATTATTTGATGTTTAAGGAAGGGTGATTATCAATAAAGTGTTTGCTATCATAATTTGAACCCTCATTCTTTCCACTGAAAGATATTATTTGTAATTTGATGCAACACAATCATGAAAGGTAAGTTGCATTTGATTACTTGCACGTATTCTATTAGTAGTCCTTCAAATATTGCTTATGCCATGAATGTGGTCCACCATTATCATTTGTTTTGGATTTTAAGATTCCAAGTTATGATAAAACTTAATTACAAACTATAAAGGTTTTCTTTTGACCAAGGTGGTAGTTTCATATGTTTTAAATGATTTTTAAAATTATTGTCAGGGTGGGTGTTTGATTTGTGTAATACCCACTAAATTTCTATATTTGAAAAAAAATCAAAATCAAATAATCAATAGTTCCAAGTATTGGAAAAAAAATTAAAATCAAATGATCATTGAATCTAGGTATTTGAAAAAAATTAGATTCAAGGAACCATTGGGTTTCATCAAAAACTTGCAAAAACTTGAGGTTTTTAGGCAATTATTTAATTTTTAAAAATTGAAAATTCTAATTATATATAATAACTAGGTATTTAATTTTTTGATAATTGGATTATATATCATAACTAAATATTTGGTTTTTTGATAACTATGGTTATTAATTTTGATACATGGCTTGATATTTAATGCAAGTTTGGTGCAATTTATAATACCCAACCCATTTTGTTTTTGTGTGTTCATAATTGCTTTCACATGTTATTTTCCAAAGTTCCTTAGCCTACATGGGTTTCCAAAATGTTCCAACAACAACATTACCATAATACTATGACAAATTCAATATTTTAGTGTTGAATAATTACTTATATTTTAAACATTTCATGTTTTTAAAAACATTTAGAAAAATATTGAAAAATATTTTTTTGCATTAAAAAAAAAATAGTGTTTGTAACTCTTAAAGTATTATCATATATTGTATCAATTTCATTTGGTTATATATTTTTCCCGTTATGTTGCATACATGATTAAATAATGACAAATTTTTTTATAAAAAATATTTATGGAATGTTCATGGTTCCAAATGGAAATTGTTTGTATGATGGGCCCATCCAATTGACCCATCACAATATAAAATTGACTCATTATTTTTCATATTACACCCATAAAATTTATTAACCTTTGATGAAAGACAAGTCCAAAAAAAATATTACTTGTTTCCAAAGTTTATGAATGCAAGTTGGCTAAAACTCTCCCTTATTCATACATTAAAAAATAACCATTCATTAAATTCATTTAACATAAAAGATTCACAAGATCTTGTACTTGTGGGATGGGGCAAAGGGGAGAGGCTAAGCACTTTACACTTCAGAAAACATGTTTGAAGAATAACATTCCATGGTGTGATGGTTGTTAAAAGGTCATAAGTTGTAACAAGTGGGTAGAGTGGAGATTATTATGACAAAAGTCCATGAAATTATTACCTAGTTAACAATGGAATCAACCTTTCATAATTTCCATTTTCATGGCTACATTATACATAAAATTAGAAAAAACCATAATTGAATTTTTTTTTCCCAAACCATTTGCTAGTCCAAATCAATCAATTTGTTATGGTTATATCAAGCAAACAAACACAATTGAAAACCTAATCAAAGGCATTTTGTAGTGCCCAATAAAATTCCCAATTGAAATCACTCACTCATTTTTTGTGGGTTTCATTAAACAAACAAACACAACCCTTTTTTTTTGCTTAGGGACTTGATAGCCCCCCAAAAAGAAAGTTCCAAGCAACTAGTTTTCTTTTAGTCATCCCATTTATTGATTAAACAATTCTAACACATCATTGTAAAAATTGGTGTTGGCCAAGTACTTAAATTACACCCAAAATTGGTATAGGAATTGATGATTCTTGATTTGTGTACCCCAAAACTACCCAAAATAGATCCTACTTTTGGAATTAAGTGGAATTAAAACCAAAGGTGGAGTATGGGTTTTGAAATTAACCTTTGGTTTTAGATGTTCTTTTAACTAGAACCAGAACCAAGGTCCAATTATAAATTCTAAACATAAGTAAAATCAAACCAATTTTTATAAAAGTTTGGTTTTAGTTTGAAATTAAGGTCTAAAAATCTTGTTTTTTGAACAATTCCTTTGTCTTATTTCATGTTTCATCTTCAATATTCACCACCACCATTTTGCCTTCTTTTAAAAAAAACTTCATGTTGTAGTGTTTACGATTGTAGTTGCATTCATGGTCTTCTTGGAAGAAATTTTCAAGGCACGAAAATCTTCTTCCTTGTGGGTAAGTTGTTTTTTGACTATTCTTCATGGTGTTATTGTTGTTGTTGTTCTTGCAATGGTCATTGTTTTCATGATCTTTGAACTAACTTGTGTTATTATGAAGGTTTTTTTTTTTCATGATGTTGGTATCTTTGGTAATAGTAATGGTGGTTGTGATGGTTTACTAAGTTTTTTTTTCCTTTCCTTTTGCAATGGTCATTGTTGTTGTGAGTCATGATGTTCTTCTTACAATTGTGATGTTCTTGTTGTTCCTTTTACAATGGTTATCATTGTCATGTGTTCTTCTTGCTAATATTTCTCTTGCAATGGTCATTGTGATGTTCTTCCTACTATTTTTCTTGTGATGTTCATCATTTTCTTGACCTTCATCCTTTTGTTCATGTTTTATTAAAGTTCACATATATGGACGGTTCAAGGAACCTTTGAATATAAGTGATATTTCATATTGACTTTCCATTGAAAATGAAATGTTGAGTGAAAACACACTACAAAGGGGCCAAGGTTGTTGTGACATTATACTATTTTTCAAGGGTACCATGTTTAAATTTCAATCATGTCATTATTATGAAAGATCTTAACAATTTTTTTGCGTAGTATGATGGGTCAAAACCCAAAAAAATCAAATGTAAGAAAATAAAAATCATTTATTTAATTTGATATGATATTAAAATTATATTTGTGAAAACAAAATGTATTTCACAATATACTAAAAACTGAAAATATGCTCAAAAAATGATTGAAATGATTTTTAATCTTTAAATTTGTAATATTTATTTGAACATTGTGATTCCATATGATTAGAATATGTTTGTGAACCATGTGAAAAATTTGATAATTCTCATATCACAAGTGGATTGTTTTTAGGGTGAGATGACCATAACTATGTGGTAAATTAAAATTTTAACAATTTTTTCTTTCAAATTGAAGATGACAAGAAATGTGAGGTGGGTTATTTTTAAAAATTCAATTTCAAATGTTTTTTGGTTGATTAATTCAAACCAAAACCTAATGTTATATATAATACTACATATACCATAAATATACTCATTATTATTAGAATTTAATATTTTAAATTTATTTATTTATTAAAATAGTATTAGATAGCATTAATTTATGAAAATCAAAATATAAAACCAAAAACATCAAAAGTGAAACCCAAAATTAAATGTAACACATTTTGGAAGCGTAAAATTCATGCACATGTCGTGAAAATGCCTAAGTTTCCTCCTTTGTATTGTGTTTTCGCCTTATTATTGCTTTTTTTTAATTTTTGAAATTCATCCATTAACATCAACACATGTTAAAAATTCTACACTTAGATACCCAAATGAATTAGCTTTATTGGCAAAAAAATAAATTTTCAAATAACTAAAAGTTGTGTTACCATGACTTGGGCATTTTATGTGCCTATAGTTTCCTCTTGACCCAAAGTGAGTTCAAGTTCAAATTCAACCTTATTGAAATGATTAACATGTGTTCTATTTTATTTGGTCGTTCCACTTGCAGGTTAATAGAGGGGCCTAATAACATACAAATCTACTAGTGGGATTTTTTTCTTATGGAAACATGTGGAGACTAATCATTGACAATTTTGGGCTAGGTGGAATGAACAAGAAAAAACTATGCAAAAAAAAGTTAGGCTTGAAGAAAAAATGTGAGTTATTAAAAAGAGAGCCCCTAATTTATTTTTTATTTTAAAAAAATTTATTATTATTATTATTATTTTGGTAGTTGTGTTTCTCATAACAAGGATAGTCTTCATAAAAAAACAAATTGAAGAAGATATTGTTTTGTTTATTGTTAAGAAGATTGTGCATCTTTCATTTGTTGAAACACCTTTTTTAAAAAGATTGATTCTAAGGCAAAATTCTCAACTAATTTTCTATCCAAGCAAAAGTTTAAACATGATCTTTTGTTTAAGATTGTTATGAGGACCAAGGAAAGGTTATATTTCCAACCTTTGTATCATGTAATAATTACATTTTACCCTTTGATCTTTGGAATGTCAAAAGGAAATGTTAATACTTTTGTTTTTATCACGTGTTTCTTGAATAACAAACAAGAACCTTATCACTTAACTATTGGGTTTTTTGAGATTACAAACACATTTGAAAATGCCATGATTTTACAAGTGAACATTTATGCTTGCAAAACACAAGTTCAATGTTTGTGTTTTTGCATATGTCAAGGATGAAAGGAATAATCTTTTGACCATGATTTTTTCACTAACTTTTATTTCCTTTAAGATGCGATGAACCTTTAAAAATTATTAAAATTCATGTTTAGGATGTAGAAAAATAAAATGTCACATTGATTTTGGTTTTTCTTGTACAATGAATTAGGGTTATTGGGATTTGACGTTTAGTGCTAAATTAGGGTGTTTTTTTTGGGGTTTGAAACAATCTTGAATTGGCCATGAGAAAAAAATGTGATTTGAAGCCCATTGAGACCAAAGTGCAAGTCACAACCTAACATCATTTAGGGCTTTTATACATATATCCACATTTCTTAAAGTAATAGAAGTATTATGGTTAAATTAATCAAGCCATTAATGAAGCTTTGCATGCCACTACTTAATCTTTTAAAAAAAAAGCATGTACTAATAAGAGAGGGATTTGAATCATGGTGGGGCCAAAGTCCAAAGCCACCATGTAACAACATTTAGGGTTTTAAAATTAAAAAAACTCACACTTAATAGGAGTACATATTAATTAGTGATATTACTTATGATTGAATCTCAATTGTGCCACTAATGAAGCTTTTGCATGTGACTGATCAAGCTTAGAAAAAACCATATAGTTAAAGGGATTTGAACCCTGGTGGGGCCAAAGTCCAAAGCCCACCATACAATACTATTTAGGGTTTCAATTTTAATTTAAAAAAAACTCCACATTTAAAAAAACTTAATAGGACTACCTCTCTTATGGTTAAATTCAATCCTTCCACTAATCAAGTTTAGTATACCACTAATCAAGTTTAGCATGGCACTAATCAAGTTTTAACATAGCACTAAATTAAGCTTAGGATGCTGCTCATGAGACTTAGTTGTGTAATTAAATTAATTAGAGGCCTTAATCACGACAAGAAGGAATGTGGTGATTGTTTTCTTCATTATTGGATCAATGGGTGTCGCGGATCTTCAGTGAAATTTGTGGCAAACTTTGATCTTTTCATTCTTGCAATCCTAAATGAAGAAATCGGAAGCACCCAATTCCTCCTTTCCTCAGATTCTTCCCTCATACTTGCAAGATTGATAGTTTTTTTTGTTGATAGAAGGAGGGAAGATTAATAGGAAGAAAGATTCATAGTTTCTTGAGAGAAAAGAGAGATTTGGTAGAAGAAAAGATCATAGAGAGACAGAAGGAGTAAAGCTCTGTTGTTGTTTTGGTTAGTGTTGTTTTTCATGGAGTCAGTGATCCTGTATTTCAACCCTTTTTAGGGTTTTGGGTTTCATCTTGTGTGCTCCATCATCCCCTCCCCCTAAACCCCATCTCTTCTTCTCCAGAAATTCCTGTTTCCCTGGCAGGAAGTTGAGAAATTTCTCTTACCAGCAGCTGTGAAGACTTCCCATGGTGGTGTTGTTGTTGTTGGTGGCAACACAAATTTCAAAGCTCTGAGGTATGTTGTATTTCTTAAGCCATTATTAACTCTCTGTTTTTTGTTTTCTTATCTCAGGTTTGTTGTTTGTTTGTATGTTTGTTTCTTCTTCTTGGTTTTTTACTTAGAGTTTTGTTTTTCCTCACTTTTATTTCCTTAGCTTGGGTCTGTGAGTTTGGATCTCCTCAAAATATGCCATTCTGTTTTGTTTTGTTTTGTTTTTTTGGGGTTTTGTATGATAACCCAATTTTTTCATCCTTGGATAGTCTTTGATGTTGTGCAATTTTTCAGTTTTTCTGTTGGTTTCAAACAATGCCTGAAGATAAATGCTCTCCATGTTTGCCTACCTCCGGAAAAAAAGAACAATCTTTAGGATTCTCCCTAATTCACAAAATCAAAGAACAATCTTTATGGTTTTGTTTATTGAATGTAAACCCACAATTTCACACTATCTCACTTCTACGACTGAGTTTTGCACTAGGTATCTCCCTTTGAGAGATATATGAAAATCCGGCGTTCTTAAGAGAGTCTGGAATGTCACCCACATCTCGATTCTTGCCTGTGAACATCACAGGCTTTAGTTTTAGTCTGACATCACATGAGGAGCATATAACATCCGTTGTGCTCATATGATTTTTAGTGACAAAATTTGTTGCTAGTTCTCTGCTGCACAATTTGTTTTGGTTCTTGTGTGCTGAACTTGTAGTTTTTGGAATTTACTACTCATGTGCTGTATCTCAAGTTTTCTTGAAGGTTTTGCAATGCTGCTTTCTGGTTGCAGGGTAGAAGTTTTTGGGAGGAATTCAAATAGGTACCCATCTAAAAGGTTTTTCTTTGAAGGTTGCCAATGTTTCCGGTAGTAAAATCTAGAACTGTACAGGAGGAATTCAATTTGAGATGGGATTTGTATGTGTCCAGATAGTCTTTCACCTAATTTTCAGCAAGAGCACTTGCCAACAAAACCCTAGTAGCTCTTAAACCCTATCCCCTTTTGGGAAAATTTTAAATCTTGGGGTTGCTAATGCTGTTTGTGGAGTGGAATTGGAGATGGATTTTTCTCTGATGTAGATAGTTTTTTCTATTTGTTGGATTATGGGTGTTCCTTGCTGCTGCTGCTGATTGACAAGGTACTTTGTCTTGTGTATCAGTGGGAGGTGAAGAGTTAGTTTGTACAGCTATGGCAACAGAAGATGATGATGTTGTTCAAGAATCTGAGAATGAAGGTGAAGAGGCATACGAAGTTGAGGAGATGCAAGGCAATGATGAGATCAACAATGCTGGGGCGAATGTGAGCTTGGTCATTTTGGCCTACTTCTGCAAGTGATTTCTGGAGAAATGTTCAATCTGCATGAATTTGTTCAGGATTCTTTCTTTGAAACCTGAGAGAGAAAGAGTCCTTGTGCGTTACATCTGTAGAAGCTATTGGAGATTCAAATTATGAACATGTTAATCGTACTAAGCTCATGTTCTGTGTTTAGGGTCTAGGGTTTAGGGTATGAGAGTGATGGTGAAAAATGCATAAGAGTGCCACATGTGTTTGGTCCTTTTTGTGCAGGAGTTTAACAGCTTAGCAGAGCGATTGAGAGCGAGAACAAAAAGGAAACCTTCTTATTTGGAAGAGGATGGAGCACAAGAAGAAGAACAAGAAGAACAAGAACAAGATGACTGGTTTGATGAGGAAGGTGACGGTGATGAAGAGTTCCTTGAGGTTCACAAAATGGAACAGGTAGGATCTTAGGATTCTTAGCCTCCTGCCTCACTCTGGTTGAACATCATCACCCCCATGTGACTGATTTGTTGGTAGCTGTATTTTGTGCAACATGAGGTTTGAGATTTTGGAGGTTGGACGTCAAAGTAAGGAGTTGGTAGCCATGCTTTGGATACGATGAATGATTAGATCAATCTCTTTCTTGTCTGCTGATGCAAGGGGAAATATTGGATTTGTGGGTGTAGAGTGAGGACTTTTGCGGTATCTGCCATCTTGGTGGAAACTTATTATGCTGTGACACGTGCACAGGGGTGTATCATCTCAGCTGCCTCAATCCACCCCTCAAGATTGTCCCCCGAGGCAGCTGGAGCTGCCCAAAATGTGTAAGCCTTAAAAAAAGCTTGATCTTTACTACTGTCATGTGCTTTTCAGTTGTGTATGGGAGTAAGAACTTGTTTTGGTAGACCATGATCAGAGCTGTTTTAATTTGGAGATCTAAGAAGAAAATTCCTTCTGCCTTTCTTGCAAATTGGTTGAATGATTCAAAGGTGGTACTGTGCAGTGGAATAGCTATCTTTCAGATGCAAGAAATGTGGGGTTTAGGGTTTATGTTTTTTTCCCTTGAATTTTTGCTTGGGGAGTTTGCAGGTGGACCCACTTGGTGATGTGGATAAATTTCTTGACTGCCAATTGAGGCCAAAGGCAGTCCTGAGTGCCATTGGGGGAGGAGGAGGGAAAGATGCATCAGCTCCTGATCCCATCTCAAAAGCTTTAGTGAAGCAGTATCTGATCAAGTGGAAATCACGGTCTTATTTACACTGCTCTTGGTATGTCTCTTATCTCCGACACCTTTTTTTTTGATTGGAGCTGCTGAATTCCTGGTTGGAGATCTACACATGAATTCACACAGAGATGCGATTGCTGGTTGGAGATCGACACACCCAAATCATGAATTTCACATGGAAATGCATTTCCTCATTGGAGATCCAGAGACCTGAGTTATGAATTCACATAGAGATGCAATTCCTGGTTGAAGATCTACAGACTTGAAGTGTGAATTCATACAGAGATGCTCCTACAGTTAGAAGGCAGAGAAAAGCAGTTTGTACTGGATATACTCAAAGATTGTGTGTGCATTTTTGGCAGGGTTATGGCCAGTGATGTGGAGAAGGGTATGAAATCATTTCCAGGTTTGCGAATGAAGCTCAACTATTTCCATAAGCAGCTTGAGGCAGCTAAGAGATGGAACACAGATGAAGAGCGGGTTCCTGTTCGTCCAGAATGGACGACTGTCGATCGCATTCTTGACACAAGGTGCTCACTTTTGGGAGTTGTGAAAAAAAACTGTGCTACTCTATCTTATTATTACATGTTTCATTTGCTATGGGATGAGTTCTTGGGAGATGAGCTTGTAATCCTTTTCATTTATGGTTTTGGTTTCCTCTTTTCATGCTTGCTGATCTATTGGAGTATGTGTGGCAGGAACCATGGGGATGTGACAGAATATTTGGTGAAATGGAAGGAGCTTGGATACGATGAAGCCACATGGGAAGTGAAAGAAGACGTGGCCCCATTTCAGACTGAAGTTGCCAAATACAAATCTATCATGGCCCGTGGTAAGAAGCGCAAAGGTACAACACTTGACAACAAGGAGCCAAAACGACAACGCAAGGATTTCAAACCATTTGAGAACACACCAAAGTTCTTAGTGGGAGGTAAAAATGCCATAAATTTGTGCCTGGAACAATTGGGTGGTCAGACACTCCTCTTTTTCAGATGTAATCAAAGTCCATTCTGATCATTGGGCTTTCTTTCTTCACATACCCACGTTAAATCTGAAAATGCACATTTCTAGGCACACACATTCATCTGTAAATGTGTGCACTAGCTGGCTGGTCACAATTGGATTTCTAAACCCTAAACCTGAATTTCTTCTTTCAGATGAATGAGAAAAACTGTGTGCTGCTGGTGGATTTTCTTGTGGCAGGGTCCCTACACCCATATCAACTTGAAGGCTTGAATTTCTTACGCTTTGCATGGCAGCAAAACAAGCATGTGATTTTGGCAGATGAAATGGGTCTCGGTAAATTTCTCTTCTCCACTGACAGAAAGATTGATTGTGCAGAGTAGTTTTCTGTGTGTTTCTGTGCATTTGTTGGGTTTGTCTTCTAATCAGGGAAACTATAGAGTAATCATCTTTGTTGTTGCTGCTATGAAGTTTGATGACCCACAAGTACATGCTCTGTAGACCATACAGTACCTGTACACCTTTTTCTGGTTTGAACATCTTTGCTGATGGGTGGAGATTCAGACAGTATGTTCACATTTTTCATAGTGTTTTGAGTTCAAGTCTGTGCAGTTTTTGTGATGCCAAAATCATGTTCCATAATACAGGGGTCAGGTCTTCATAGAGTGCATGATATTCAGATCCAGTGTTTATGATTCAACTGGCTGCTGTTTCTGGCTGGGATCTTATGCCTATAAGCATGATCTGAATGTAAATGTGCACGTGTAAATCTGGGAAAAGGATTGTTGATTTGATGAGAGAATGGGGGACACAAATGCAGGAAAAACAATACAAAGCATCGCCTTCGTAGCAGCATTGGTTGAGGAAGGTGTTTCAATGCCACAGTTAGTGGTGGCTCCTCTTTCTACTCTACGTAATTGGGAGCGTGAATTCTCTACTTGGGCTCCTCACTTGAATGTGGTATGCTCTCTCTGCTTCCTGCTCTTCTCATCTCTTCTCTTCTGCCCATTTAGTTCACTGCCACCACCGCTGTCACCCTCTTCTGCCAATATTTTTCACACAAAAAAAGCTTCACAAAAATTCTTGGTGCTAGTTCTTGTTTTGTTAATGAAATGTTAGAACATTTTTTTCTGCATCTATCCCAAAACCAGCAATGGGGTTTAGTGTTTAGGGTTTACTCCATCTGCAATGTTAATGCTTGAGTTTACTCTGTTTTGTAATGAGATGCTATCATGCGCCCAGATGTGGTGATTTATTTTTGAGGAATGACCTGATGGGTGAGTTGGGTTTCTGGCAGGTGATGTATGTGGGATCGTCACAGTCTCGTGCCATACTCCGAGAATATGAGTTTTTTCTCCCAAAGACAGCAAAGATGAAGCGTGTGAAAGGGAAGAAGAAGAAGTTTTCTTCCGGGGGGGAGAGCAAACAGGATCGTATCAAATTTGATGTGTTGCTGACTTCTTATGAAATGATCAATTTGGACACGACTATTCTGAAAGCTCTCAAATGGGAGTGCTTGGTACATTTACTACTATTTCGTGAAACAAACATTCACTTCTCTGTTTCTGTATTACTGCAATAAAAAAAAGCTATTTCTTGCTGGGGGGGAAGGCAGCAGGTCCAATAATTCTTTTTTCCTGTGTGGTTCCTTCCCCTTGCAGATAGTTGATGAGGGACATCGGCTGAAAAACAAGGACTCCAAGCTATTCCAGACACTTCAAACTTTCTCCACACGCCACCGAGTGCTTCTCACAGGTACCCCATTGCAGGTGGGTGGTTTTTCCTTCCCTCAACTATTGCAATGAACCAATCAGGAGACACAAAATTTTCCTGTGTAAGAACAACAGCATAAAGCTTTGAGCATTTTTGGATTTTATCTTGAGAAGTTGCTTGTTTTTTTTCTTTCTGTGTGTGCAGAACAATTTGGACGAGCTCTTCATGTTAATGCATTTCCTTGATGCTGGCAAGGTCAGTTCTTCAAATAGTTCTCCACTTTGTACAGCAACAGCTTAGCTTAATCCTTGCCTTTGTAAATACTAAGTACGCCCACAAGGCTGAGCTCCTGAACTCCCAAGAAATGCTGTGAAAAAGCTTCAACCTTTGTACTACCCAAATTCCCTTTGAATACTGAGAATTGAGAACCCATTTGTCATGTGTGCAAATTGTTGCAAGATGTGTTCTTTGTTTATTTTATATAGTTGGTGATGAATGATGCAACAGTTTGGGAGCTTGGAAGAATTTCAAGAGGAGTTCCGAGACATAAATCAGGAGGAACAAGTCGGGCGGTTACACAAAATGTTGGCGCCTCATTTGCTGCGCAGTAAGCTTTTGGGAGAGGAAAAAAAGATCATTATCTGAAGAAGATGATGATCTTCTTTCTTTCTTTCCCTGCTACTTTGGAAACTTCTCTTTTCTCTATAATTTTTCCCACTCTTGTTGCTTTATGCAATTTCAGAGAATGTACAAAATATTGTCTTTTGGGGAAAAAACTTCTTTTCTTCTTCTGCTTCTTTCAAGCATCAGTGTCATGGGAAATTTCCCAGACCGGGTTTCTGTCTTAAAGTTTCCTTCTTAACACAATTTGATGATAGTTGTGGGTTTGGGTGCTCATAACTTTCAGGGGTCAAGAAAGATGTGATGAAGGAATTGCCACCAAAGAAAGAACTGATACTACGGGTGGAGTTAAGCTCACTGCAAAAGGAGTATTACAAGGCCATCCTGACACGTAATTACCAGATTCTGTCCCGTAGTGGCGGCCCACAGGTAACTTAGAATTTTTGCTCGATACATAGTATATATATATTAAGGTTTAGGGTTTACAGAAATACACTAACACAGAAATCTCTGCAACTTCCAATTCTTTTCAGTAGCTTTGTGATGTTACATGAATCCCTCTTCCTCATGGGGTGTCAAAAGGAAATATTGGGTGGGTGAGAAATCCTTCAATTGTGCACTTTCTTATACATATTGTTGCTTGGATCTAATGAATCACAAATGAACTGAAGGACCAAAGACATAAAGTTGTGGGTTGGATTCAGGTTTTGTGAACTGGTCCAAGTCATGGGTATGTGATTAGATTTCACTAAACAATGTGGTAATTGACCAGTCAACTAATAAGAGTTGTTGTGGCTGTGATATCACTAAAGAATGTGGTAATTGAGTAGTGAACTGATCAGAGGAGTTGTGGTGGGTGTGATTAGATTTCGCTAAACAATGTGGTAATGGAGTTACGGAAGCTGTGTGGACATCCGTACTTACTAGAGGGAGTGGAACCACAAACGCGCAACCAAAATGAGGCAAACAGGTCAGGGATCTGTTTCCATCCATCCATTTTGAGCTGATTTTAAGTGGGCTCTGAAAGGAATGGAAGTAAAAAGGATTGTCTCTATTGTCTCTTGTCCCAAGTGTTCTCTTATCTCTTATCTTCACCAGGCTCAGCAGCACTATTGGTTTCTTCATTTGCAACAAGGCAAGTTGTTCAGAAATGGAGAGCTACAAATATGGGTTTTAAAAACAAATAAAATTTTGACAAGTGGGGTGTCGGGAGGTTTAAGGCAGGCAATTGTTGGAAGTCTCTGGGAAGCTCTTGTTGTTGGATAAAATGATGGTGAAACTCAAAGCAGATGGCCACCGTGTGCTCATTTACTCTCAGTTCACGCGGATGCTTGATATTCTGGAGGATTGGATTCATGACAAGGTGGGCATCTTTTTCCTGATGACTATGTGTGTGTATGTGTGTGTGTTTGTGTCTGTCTGTCTGTCTTCATTAAGCTTCTGAAATTCAGGAATTACTGCTGGTCTGTGGTTTCTGAGGAAACAAGTTTGTGGCAAAGAAGGATTTTGGTAAACTTTTCTTTTTCTCTCTTTTTCCAGAAATGGGGTTATGAGCGGATTGACGGCAAGATTAATGGTGTGGAGCGGCAAGTACGAATTGATCGCTTCAACGCACCCAATTCAACTAAATTCTGTTTCTTGTTGTCAACACGTGCGGGAGGCTTGGGCATCAATCTTGCTACTGCAGACACTGTGATCATCTACGACAGGTACCTATATGTCCCATGTTTTAACATCATGCCATGATGATGATGATGATGATAAGTAACTGTAGTGCACAATGGGCTCTTTGTAAACTGATTACAATGTGTAGTAATTTTGGGGAAGTTATGTGGGAATGTTTTCACTCATGTAAACAGTAACATAAAGACTAACATATATATGCATCTTGTGTTATTCAGTGATTGGAATCCTCATGCAGATTTGCAAGCTATGGCTCGAGCCCATCGTCTCGGGCAGACAAATAAGGTGAACCATCAAGATTTTTCCTCATGAATTTTTTCTGTGTCTTTATGAGTAGATAGTTTTTCCTGTTTTTTGTTGAATCATTTCTTTCATTAGTAACCTTCTCAATAGCTGTCTGCTTTTTTTGGGTAGTTTGGAAAAGGAAACCATAATCTTTAGTGGAGTCTTAGGGGTGCCAATTGCTGTAGCAAGCACTACTTTTGCTGAAAGGGAGGCAAAGGATCTCTCATGTAAATTTGTGCCAGGTTATGATATTCCGTTTGGTTACACGGGGGACAATTGAGGAGCGGATGATGCAAATGACCAAGAAGAAAATGGTTCTTGAGCATTTAGTAGTTGGTCGAATGAAGGCACAAATTATGAACCAGGTGATGACAGACTGCAAGAGATTTCGCCTATGTGTAATCTTTTTTTAGGAAAAAAAATGCAAAGAGAATGTTTGGAGTTTGTTGGATTATTTTTTGGGAGTGGATGATGAGATATATGGGAAATCTCATTCTGGGTTTTCTTTATAATCCTCTCCTGTGCAATGTCAAGTTGGATGCTTTGGGGGCTGATTGATTTCCAATGCTGAACTTGCGCTGTGCAGGAAGAGCTGGATGATATATTGCGGTATGGTGCTAAGGAGCTATTTGCAGAAGAAGGTGATGAGGCTGGAAAATCATCCCGGCATATACATTATGATGATGTATCCATAGACAGGTGTGTAAGGTTTAGGGCTTAGCTCTTAGGGCTTAGGTGTGTGTAACACCAGATGCAAAATTCCCCCAAAAACCCAAATCAGTTGGGATCTGTTGCCATCATTCCATCACCTTCCAAACATGGAGAAAAAAATAGATTTCTTGCAGTTGGGTCACAGTTTTTCAGTTTACCCACTTACCAAAACTATGCAAGTCTTTAGTTGTGACACATTATTTTTTTTTTGTCTCAACCTGACTCCAAATGGAAGCCACCCATTAGAGAAAACTAGTGGAAGAACTCTAATAATATCTGATGTATGGTGTTTAGGCTACTGGACCGGTCTCAAGTTGAAGCGGAGGATGAGAGGGCAGCCGATGATGAAGAGGACAATGATCTGTTAAAAGCTTTCAAGGTGGAATTTTGCCCTTTTGGTTTTTCTACAGTTTGCACAATTGAGAAAAGCCTTTTGAAAACAGAGCAAATTCCTGAAGTCTGAGAAGTTGTTGGGTCATGGGTATTGTACAATTTACCTTGATCTATCACAATTTTTTTGGGGTCTCCCATTTCTTCTGCAGGTTGCAAATTTTGAGTATGTAAATGAAGAAGATGCATTAGCAGCAGCAGCATTGGAAGAGGCAGAGAAGGAGGTGAAAGCAAAACAGGAGGCAGAATTGGCGGAAGGGCCAGGAAGGGTCCAGTTTTGGGATAGTTTGCTGAAGGATAGAGCAGTCGAGGTCCAAGTTGAGGAGGTTCAGGAGCTTGGCAAAGGGAAGCGCAGCCGGAAACAGGTCCATTTAGTTTTAGTTTCTCATCTGTTCATGCTTAGTTTTGTTTTGATTGTTTTGTGCATTTTTCTTTCAGTACCTCATAACCAAGCAACTGAGAATTCTCTCACAATTTTCTAAACCTAATAAATACTGTAAAGACCCAGCTGTTTTCCATCTGCACTGATTGACAGTATTGCAGCATCAGATCTCATGAGATTCAGACAAATGAACAGTCAAAACTTAACCCTAAAACCCTAAAACTGTCTAAACCTTGAATTCTAGACCCTAAAGCCTTTGAGTCATCAGTTTGAAATCTTTTTTGTGCGCAGGTTTTGCAACTAGGACTTGGCAGCAACGAGGACCATGCAAATGTGGAGAATAACGGCAGTTCTGATGACGGAGCAGATCATAGGTGGCTTCCAGTAGAAGACTCAGATTCCCCCAATGATACCTTTAGAGATGCAGCAGCAGCAGATGTTGTACCTGGAAGAAGGCACCACCAACCTGCAAAAAAGAAACCAAGAGGTACAGAGATCTCTGTGAAGTTTAGAGAGTTTAAAGATCTGCAGAAGCTTATTCAAAAATCTTTGGTCTTTTATGATTACGGGAATAAACTTTACTTATGTATGTCATGGCTTTTTTTCTACTAGTCTCGACAGAGGACTTTTCCAGTGCCAAACCACCTCCATTACTGGAAAGTGATGGAACTTCCATAAAAGTCCTTGGGTTCAGCCTGAAACAGCGAGCTGTGTTCATACATGTTCTGATGAGGTATATAGTTCAACTCCAAACTGGGCACAAAAATTCACTCCTTTTTTTTAATGGTTAATTATCAAGCTTGGCACTCACAGTGTTCTATTATACAGTAGTTAGTTTTATATCGTAGGTAGGTAGGTAGGAGATCAAGGTGTACAGAGTTCTTCAAGATTTTTATTTTTATTTTTGAATTTTTTTAGTTGTAAAAACAGAAGTGGCTGATGGTTTGTTGTCATTGTTTAAGTAGTTTTTGTTATAAAGTTTGTTGTGAGAGATTTGGTGATTTGTGGTTTTGAGATTAGTGGCTTTTCAGCTGCTGTTGATTGCGGCTGGTTGATGCTGTTTGGACAGGTTTGGTCTCGGTGACTTCACTTGGGTGGAATTCATTCCTCGACTCAAACCCAAAACCGTGGATGAGATACAAGCGTATGTTCCCTTTCTCTTTCTTGATTCTTTGGAAGTGTGTATGTCACATGGGCAGTTCATTCCTGTACTTTGCATCCTCATTTTTTTCCTGATTTTTCTTCTGATTTTATCATGTGAATAGTAAGCTTGTGGGTCAGTCAGCACATGTTTAGTGCAAAACTCCACCTTTTTTTGTGTTGTGGATTGTTGTGGTATATTGGATCAACAAAAGAAAAATGTATTTCTTTGCAGTCTCTTCTGATGGATTGTGAAACAGGAACATTGTATGATGGTGGTTTCTGAATCTGTAAGAAAAAATGACCACACTTTCTAGTGGGTTTAACAGTTGTTGTGGTGGACTGCAGGTATGGAACTCTGTTTATGAGCCATGTTTCTGAGGATATCACCAACTCACCCAATTTTTCAGGTCTTGAGTGAATATGAAGTATTGGAATGTGTATTTTTGGTTTGTTGTGGCAAATTTTGTTTCTGGCTTTTTTGGAAATGTCTTTTGCACACTTGAGAGCTCCTCATTAATCAGGAACAGAATTTTATACCTGCAAAATTTTACCAGAAGATCCAAATTGAGAAACTACCTTCCATTTTGAGTCAAGGTTATTTGTGTTGCAATAGACCCATAAGCCCTAAATTCTAAACCCTAAACTGATTTTGGAAGTGTGGAGTAATTAGTGTTGTTGGTTGAAGAGACACAAAGTTTTCCCATTGTTTCTGTGATTGGGCTTACAGATGGAGTACCAAAAGAAGGCCTTCGTATTCAGGATGTGTTAGTGCGCCTTGCAATTTTGCACCTTATTCAGAACAAGGTGAAGAATCCATACCTTTTCCTTTTTATTTTTTTGATTACCTATTTTATTTTTCTGGACAATTTTGAAGCTTGATTTTTCCATACATGTAATGAGTGACATGAAGTGTTATTGGTTGTATACATGTAGAATGTATGAAGCGTTGGTTGTGTCATAACAGAGGGAGCTTTCCCTGTTTGGTGTGGGGCCACAGGTGAAGGCGATGGCTGAAAATCCTTCAATGCCTTTGTTTCCGGATGGAGTTTACACCAGTCGTTACTATTCGTTACGTAATACTAAAGTTTGGAAAGAGGAGCATGATCGCAAGCTTCTTTTTGCCATTGCCAGGTATGGTGCTTTTCACTTTTCATTTACATAATGTGGATTCACAGACCCATATGTGTGCAAGTACAGATTAGTCTTGCAGACGGTAGTTGAACAGCTGAAGTGTTCACTGTCATAGTAATAGTGCAATTTTTGCAAAGATGATTTGGTTTGGGTGAAAATTGTCTTGGGTTGTTGTATGTTCCACAGAAGGCATGGTTATGGAAGGTGGCTTGATGTATTGGAAGATGCTCAGTTGTGCTTGCAACCCGTTATCCGAGCTGAGCTCCTCTTAAGAAAAGTGGATGATGGGTCCAGTTTTGCACAAAATGGAGATGCCCATCATAGTTCTAATGATGTGGAAAATGGGTCTGGGAAAGGTATGCTCTTTCAGATTGCCACTTTTAGTAATAGAAGTAAAACTGCAGTTGATTATGAAGTTAGGATGTTATACAGTTGATCTTTTTGAGGATTGATTTTTGATGTTTGACAACCTGCCTCATCACAGCATTGTTTTTTAATTTCAATTTTTTGTGTTTTTTCAGGTGTCCCTCAAGGTCAGGTTATGAATCTAGAAGAGGAGAAGGAAGTCTCTCTGCAGAAGCGGATGGTGGATTTTCTTAAACGCAGAGTTTTGGTACTTGAAAAAGTCTTGAGTGCTGAATATCACAAGGAATCTCTGGTACGTTAATACAGAGTACTGCTGTCATGATCAAGGTCTGCCCAGTGTTTCTAGTTTCTACAAAGACTTCAGGGTTGTTGAGCTGCATCTGACGGGGTGTTTCTTGTGGATGTTGTTAAAAGATGGAACAAGGAGCAGCAGAGGAAACTATGCCATCAGTCACTGCTGAACACACTGTCACAGCAACTGCCACCATGCATCCGAGCAATACAGGACCCACCCGTTGTTCAAAAGCTCTCCCGATTTGTAAGTGTGACTACAAGTCCTCTCCATTTGTGTCTTTCTTGCTTTTTGTAGAACAGAAATTGGATATGGGTGTAGAAGCAGTGATTGGACTATAGGTGGATGCACAGTTTCAATGCCATGAGGTTGATGATTTGGTGACTAAAAACAACTGGAAAAGGATGCTTTTACAGCTTCAGAGGAAATTGCAATGAGCGCTTTTGATGATGATCCAAGCCGTCTTCTGGTGGTGCAGATCTATAATCAGGTTAGCATTACTTTTCCAGTCCCATGTAAAAAATTGCCCTGTTGTTTGTTGCTCATTTGTATCACTCCCAACCAAAGAGATATGTGAATTTTTAGAAAGGGATAATGCATAATGCTGAGATTTGGGTAGTACCCAACTGCAGCTTTCCTCTTTGTTTGGATGTGGTTATATGACAATTGGTTTCTTAAAAAGGACTTTGGGTGCTGCAGATGTGCGGAGTTGTGAATGAGAATGAAGGTGATGCTGCACAGTCGTATTGTGGTAATAAGTCTGCAGGTCTGCGCTTCCGAAAGGCACTTCGTGCAGTTGAGCTTCTTTGTATCAGAATGCGGAACGCTCTCTTTGAACAACCGTTCAGCCAGAAGTTGGATCTTCTACAAAGTCACACACAACAACAACAACAACAAGGGGGATGTGTAGAAGCTCCTCATGATGGAAGAACTGCCATTACTGCTGTAGGTGGTGCCAAGGAAGATGTGATGGAGGAGGCTCAATCTGATGATGCCCTCAGCGGTGGTGGTTCAGACAACTATGCCGATATAGATGCAGAGATTGATCCTGATTCCGACCTTGAAGGCAACCCAGAGAAATCAATGCCACAAAGAAATTCCACGAATATGAATGAAAGTGTTTCTCAACCTAAAGGCAGCAGTTTGGATGGTCTGTTGTTGGGCAGCGGTAGTAGCCGCAAGAGAGTTGAGTTCATTGACCGATCAACTCCTCCCGAGCATTCAAAGAGAGATGCAAGTACCAATGGCGGTGCCATCGTGGCTGCAAAACCTCCAGTTTTGACCCTGCAGTACAAAGACAGTAGTAGTAAGTTGTCTCCAGGTATTGTATATTTGGAAGATTCATGATTTTATTTTTTCAGCAAAAGACTTCAAATATTGCTACAATTTTTTTTTAAACTACTACTTTCTGGATCATGATAATGAAGGACTAGGAAATCAGCCAATGAAGTTGTGGGTATTTGTGTGGATATCCAGAATTTTACCCCCAAAGCTGGTGGCATATTCAACATTCTATATCCGTGAGTTGGTGTCAGAAAATCATTAAATCCTGACTCACTGCTAATTTGTTTTCTTCAATCCAACATATATATATTCTAATCACCCATTTGTGTGTGTGTGTTTTTGTGTGTGTGTGTGTTTTTCCACACCTTGAATGTAATGTAATTGATTGCATGCACATTTGTATGTGTTTCCCGCAAATTTGATGAAGTCTCCATATTCCTGACAAATCGATGCAACCATGGAAAGTTGGGTATTTTGATGCAGATTTGCTGATGCTTGTGTGTGTGTGTGTGTGTGTGTGTGTGTGAGGTAAGAATTTGTGGGTGTCTGTCATCTGTTCAGAAAGTGAGTGTGTTTTTCCTTTTCAACAAATTTCTGAAAGTGAGGGGAGAAATTATGCTCTCTTGTCTTGCAAGAGTGTTGTGTTTCAGATCGAGTTTTATGAATGAAAAAAATTGGTTCATGGATGGAAACTGATGAAAAAATACAATGATTGTCCATAAATGGATGAATGCCATCACATCAAAATTAATAATAAGTTTTTGCATGGAATTTTGGAAATTGAATAAATGAATATTGTATCTTTGCATGAATGATAATATTATGTTTCATTGATTAATATTTGGCACAATATGAATAAAAAGGTATTTGTAGACCCAAGGGAATGCACCCTTGAACAAAAATATGGATGATTGAAATTTTGATGATGAATGAAAATGACCCAAATGCGATTAGCCATTTGAAAGTGAAATGAATTACATGGATGAAACTTTGAACATAGATGAAGTAGAACTTTGCAGTAAATTTGACCCCTAGATGAAAAATGATCATCATCCATATTTGTTTTTCTTTGAGGCCAATATATGTGTTTTTTCCCACTTCCCTTTGTAGACCACCTTTAAGCACAACATGCTAAAGATATTGAAAAACCACACCAAATCTTCACATAAATTTTTTAATTTTCATAAATGATTTGCAAAACATCAAAATGACCAAACTTGAAATCTTCACAACGCTCTAAAATTTTTAATACATCCTTTACAAAATCACACAAGTTCAATCTAATAAGGTTGTATCACAAATTTCATGGACTACTATTTAACAATAATAATTGTGCAAAATTTGTTTTACATAGATAGATTCATATGAAATAAATATAAATGTGAATCATCTATTTATATTATTTGAACATCAATGTTGTGCACATTCTTTATACACAAATGTAATATGAATAGTTTTATTTTTTGAATACAAATGTTGTATGTTTATTATGTATAAAAAATACAAAAATCATGCATAGAACTTCCATGTTCAAATAATGCATAACATTCATAATTCAACATAAACTTATAAATTAACAAATTTAATACGGATTTAAAACTAACTCATGAAATGTGTAAATTTGTAATCTATGAGACATTAAGAAAACCAAACTAATTTGTGGAGAGGAAAAAAAGAATTTACTTAGAATCAAATGTGAGTTGTTGTATCATGTAACATACACACTATTGGAGGAAAAATTATGTGCATTTTGATTTACTCAACCTTTCCTCAACCTTTTCATATTGAAGCTTTCAAAAGATTAGGAATTCAACCCTAACAAAACTTTGTTCATGTGTTCTTAATTCCATCCCCAATTTTTCATAAATCTCAGCCTCAATTTTGACAAATCTGAGGACCTTCCCCTTCCCCCCTCCTCCCTTTCAGGCGCACTTTAAGCCTAACTTTGTTAAATTGCCAACAACTTTGGATAACTTTCTTACTTGAAGAACAACTTTATTCATTTTCCTTCATACCCTAAACTTAAACCCATAATCCATATCTCACTCTCCAAATGGACAATGATCTTATGACCCAAGTGCCTTTTTAATAGAGTAAACATTATAAACCTTAAACTTAAACCCTTAACACATAACCCATTCTTCAAACAAATAATAATCTTATGAGCCCAAAACACCTTCTTATTCTTAATAGAGTAAACATCATAAACCCTAAACCTAATCCATAACTCACTCTCCAACTTGACAATGATCTTATGACCCAAAACACCTTCTTAAATGCAAAAATCCCAAATTTGGAGGATTAGATTAACATGTGAATTTTCACACTGTAACAACAAAAAAGAAAGCAAAAATCCCAAGTTTGGAGGATTAGATTAAGAATGTGGTTTCACCTAATCACAACAAAAATAAGAAATCCTAACTTTGGACTCTTGTTCTTGTTGTTGGGGAGTAATAAATCTGTGTTTTTCTTTGTAGGGGTTGTTATTACCTAGTAGTTCTTTAGTATTTTTCCTCAATTTTTTCTAATTTTTAATTTTTTTTGTTTTCTCTTTTTTTCTTCTTTTGATTGAGGAAAGTTTGATGTACCAAGGAAGATGATGATGGGTAGTTTTGGATCTGAGATGATTGGGGGGAGGCAGGGTGGGGTGCGGGTGGGGTGGTTGTTTTGTTGGATTTGAGATGATGGATTATGTTGTTGGATTTGAGATTTGCGGTAATGCGTTGTGTTGGATTTGAGATTTGCTGTAATGGGTTGTGTTGGATTTGAGATTTGCGGTAATGGGTTGTGTTGTGTTGGATTTGAGATTTGCTGTAATGGGTTGTGTCGGATTTGAGATGCTGCTGGATTTAAGATGATGGGTGTGTGTTAGATTTGAGATTGTGCTGTTTTTGGATTGTGGTGGAGAAGAAGATATTCAAGCTTTTCAGTGAATGCTGCAGCTGTAGAAGCAGCTGTTATCATTGTTGTTGATGAGAAGAAGAAGCAGAAAAAAGGAAGAAATGAAAAGTTCCCCTTTCCCCCCCTCCCCAACCCGAAGTCAAAGACTGAAGCCCTAAAACCCTAAAGTTTTAGTTTAGACTAGCTTGGATTTGTGTGTGTGTGTGTTATTAGATCTATTTAAATGGTGAGGGATGTAAAGCTGCTGGTATCTCTTCTCGTGCGTGCCTGATGGTACAAAAGATGCTGTACTCAACGCTCTGCTGCTGTGAAGCATCAACAAGGATGACCACCCATCAGCAGCAGCAGCAGCAGAAGAAGAAGAAGAAGATTGCTTCCTATGGAATTATGGATGGAGCAGGAGGAAGAGGAGGACCAGCTTGTGAGATTTCCTTTTCTGGTTTCAGAAAATACTAGTGTGGCGGTGGGTTTGTTTTCTCTCCAGTTCCAGTTTGAGGAAACCCAGATTCTCTGGAGCAGAAGAAAAATGAGGGTTTAGGGTTGCAAAAGAGAGAGAAAGACGAAGAAGAAGATAGAACAAGAACAAGAATGAGGATCATTGTGCCGTTGCAGGGGCTTTTGCAAGGGCGATCAGGATTAGCATTGGGTGTGATCATTCCATTGCTCAGCTTCTACTTCATACAGCTTAGACCCAAACGAAGCCAGCAGCAGCAACGTTTGAATACAAAGGCAGCAGCAGAAGAGCTTCCTCCTCCTGCTGCTCCTGCTGTTGTGGTGGTTACCACTAGTGCGAATTCCAACTCTGAAGACTACTCCAACAACATCACAACTCCCAAGGAACATATGTCCCTTGTCACTACTACTACTACTACTACTACTACCGAAGCTGCTGCTTCTTCCGACACTCTCAAGAAGAAGCCTCTTCTTCATGATCATCATCTTCTTCCCCCCCAACACTCTGAAGAAGCTTCTTCTTCTTCTACAACAACAATTGTTCGAGAACCAACCATTTCAGAAAGAGCTCTTCAGATTCTTAGAAGTTGTAGCTCTGAGTGGACTGCTGTACCTGAGAATGCTTATGATGAGATGCACAATCCCACTGGTTGCATTCAGCTTGCAGTCCCAATCAATAAGGTATGTTAAAAGACTTTCTCACAACCTCATCCTTCTTCTTTGGAGTTCCTCATCATCATCATCATCTTCATTTTCTTCTTCTCCTTCAGAATTCATCATCACTGTTGTCATCATCTTCTTCTTCGTCTTCTTCAGAATTCATTCACCATCACCATCATCATCATCATCATCTTCTTCTTTGAGGAATCAAAGTGTCACACTATGTATCTCTCTCTCTCTCATATCTCTCTATTGTAATCAACAGTTTCCAGCAACTGACAATTGTAATCCTAATGTCATTGCCTCAGAATCCTCTTTTAGGGTTCTGGGTTTTGTAACTTTGAGGTCTTGGGGTTCTTTTGTCTCGCATGTGTTTTGTGGGTTTTTATCCATTTCATATGTGTAACAGGTTGTGTGTGGGGTGGTGGTTACATGTTTTCTGAAATTCTAGCGACAGATCAATTTCTGTGCCAGAGCTTTGCAATTTTCTTTCTGAAATTCCTAGATTGATGATCTCTGTGCAAGGCAATGCAAGTTTCTCTTGGGATTCTGCCAGCTATAGATTGGTTTCTATGCAAGGTGGCGGTGCAAGTTTTTTCTGAAATTCATAAATGGATCGCTGTGCAAGGCAGCAAGAAGTTTTTTCTGAATTCAACAATTTGAACAAATTCATTGTGCATTTGTTGAAAGGATTTCATGTATCTTGGTTTGCAGATTTTCTTACTTGATTTGTGTCTGTGTGTGTTTTGGTTTTCTGTTGTGTAGCTCTCTCTTGACCTAATTCAAGACTGGTTATGCAACCATCTTTCAAATACTCCTGGACATGAGACATTTCTGAATCTGGAAGAAGTAGCAGACTACGAATTCCTTGGTGGCCTTCAACGTGTGAAAACTGTAAGTTTGATATGTACATGTGGTGTGCAAAAGTGCTTCAGTGATTTATGTTTTGATTTTCCAAAGAGGATTCTCCTTTTATGTTTTCATCTCTCAGAACATGGATTGGTGGGTGGGGAATATTGGTTTTTCAGGTTTTGGCAAACTTTATGGGCATCGTGATGGGTGGTGGCAAGCGAGTAATGTTTGATCCTGCCAATGTCATGATCACTGCCGGTCTGTCAGCTGCAATTGAAATTTTGGTGTTCTGTTTAGCACAACCGGGTGATGCTATATTGATTCCAACCCCTTATGATAGCAGGTAATTCACCTCCCCTCTTCCTATTAAGCATCAATGCTGATAGATTAGCTTTGATGGTCTGCTTGTTACAAGGGTTTAGGGTTTAGGGTTTATCTGTGCATGTTGATCGCCCAGCTTACACTTGGTGTTTCTGAAGGGGTACTGGGTCACCCTGCACATTTTTAGAATCAGAGGTGATTGCCAATCGAACAGGTGACCTGAATGCCTGAATGACAGGTTTGATAAAGACATCAAGTGGCGCACCCATGTGGAGATTATACCTGTGCCATGTTATGCGCATGACAATTTCAGTGTCACAAGAGGCAATTTGGAGACTGCTTATCATAGCGCACTTCAAAGGGGAATGACAGTGCGAGCAGTTCTACTGAGTACACCTTCATATCCTGTGGGTAATGTGCTTGATTGTGCCACGCTACAATCCATTCTCAGCTTCACACATGAAAATAGCATCCACCTCATTTCAGATGAGGTCTATGCTGGATGTGTTTTTGAGGACTCAGATTTTGTGAGTGTTGCCGAGATATTGGAGTCCAGCGAATGTGACCGAAGCCGAGTTCATATCATCTATGGACTTTCCAAAGACTTGGGTGTTGTTGGCTTTCAGGTGGGGGTTTTGTATTCTTGGAATGTGCAAGTTATTGCTGCAGCACGCAAGTTGACTCGGTTTTGTGGGACATCTTCACACACACAGGGACTGCTCGCTCCATTACTTGCAGATGAGAGTTTTATAAAGATGTTCCTCACCAAAAATCACTGTCGAATCACCCAAAGGTACCAAAAAGTAGTCACAGCCTTGGATGCTCTTGGGATCAAGTTTGCAAAGAGTTCAGGTGGTCTTTTCTGCTGGATTTTTCTTGGACATTGTCTGAGATCAAGTAGTCAAGAAGAGGAGACGAGACTTTGCAGGTATGTTTCAGAAGAAATTGGTGTACATTTAACACCTGGATCCTCCTCTTGCTCATGTCCTGAGCCCGGATGGTTCAGTCTCTGTTTTGCTGGCGTTGATGACCAGACGCTAAATATTGCATTACAGCGCCTTCAAAAGTTAGCTCCTGGAGTCCAATATTGAAAACCTCAGTGACCAAGAAGAGGAGATGACTTATTTATTGATCACATCACGAAAATGTCACAAAAGTAGCTGTAAAATGTTTTCCTTAAGTTGTATGATGTACAGGTGTTGTTTGTGCTCAAAAATACACAGTTTTGTGAGCATAGACTAAGATTTTATTACAAATTCAAATGCCAATGCGCAGCAGGTATGGTGAAGTGATTCATTGAGCAATAGAATTCTTTGAGAACTTTTACCTATATATATGGAACGCATGTTCTGTATTAGTTGGGGGGTGGTGGGGGGTGGAGGGGGGGGGGGGTTGACAACACCATGTGTATGGTCATTTGTTGCCTTATACCACTTTGTTTAAAGCTTAATCATATGATGATACACAACTTCGACTAAATCTTTGACTGAGTGATGTAAGTGAGAGAAAGTGAAGGTTTAGTTGATTTGAGTATTGTTCAATATAATGTATGATAGATAACATATGCCTTCTTTTAGTGTATGGAAAGCAAGTGGAGAAATTTTGTACTTGCGCCTTCTTTTAGTGTTTGGAAAGCAAGTGGAGAGATTTTGTACAGAAACCTTCTTTTGGTGTGTGGAAAAAGCAAGTGGAGAAATTTTGTACACACGCCTTCTTTTGGTGTATGGAAAAAGCAAGTGGAGAAATTTTGTACACACGCTGTCTTTTAGTGTTTGGAAAGCGCAGGGAGAAGTCTTGTACATTTGGAGAGCACCTTTACATCTTTGAATGTGATCAATCCCTCCTAGAAAAAAGAGTGTGTATCTTAACCACTTCTTTTGTGGAATTCGGAGGTGAACCTTGTTTTTGAGTGTTTTGGAATCTCACTTTGAGTGTATGAAAACGTGCAAGTCACTTACAAAATGGCACACATGAATCCAAGCCCACCAAAACAACACACAAATTCTAGAAACCTCCCTCATGTTCTATTGTACTACAAACCATTGTTTGGTTGATGCTCGGGAATGACACCTGAATTCTAGAAACTTCCACATGTTGTGTGTGTGTGTTGCACCATATGTTCTTCATTTGGATGATGTTTGTGAACAAATGATAGATGTTAGTAGTAAACATGGGGCGACACACATGACACACACCACCCTTTTGGTTCAATACTAGTAATAAGAAGAAAGTTCTTTGGACCTATTTTGAAGCTTCAAACTATTGCATAAGCCCTTTTGGAATGTTAAAAGACTTGGCTAATAACAAAATGAAAGAAAATTCAACCTTGCAAAATTCAATTCAATTCAATTCAACTCAATTATGTATGTAATTGTTTAAACTATGAAAAACTTGTGCACGAAAAATGATATGTGAAATTCACAACTACTTTTGGAAAGTTGAATTGTTGTGAAAGGGAAAAGGAAGGTGATGAGAGAGTAGTACTCTTTCGAGGTATGAATGCAAAAAGTCACCTTTGAAGAGAAATTGGTGTAATGTAAGTTTTTGATAGAGCAGGCCGCTTGCATCAAAGGCCAAAAAAAGATGGAACTTATATAATAATCTAACAAAGAATACCACAAGTTTTTTTTGTGGCAAAAAGTTTTGCAATGGAAAAACATGCTTTTTTTTTCCTTTTCTTTTCAATAAAAATGAGTTTTTTAAAAAGCAAAAAAAAAAAGTTCATAAATAATAAAGTTTAATAATAAAGACTAGCATTCAAAAGGGATGCAAAGTGTTCCATTTTGGCGGGTTTGGTTTGAGCGCAAAAGCTTTGGCTTCTTGTGTGTGTATGTGAGAGGATGGATGCGATGACGGGACGCTGCACTCTGCCTAGTGCAGCAAGCTTGGCAACTGCGTGGTGCAATGGATTGCAGAGCTCCTGTGCTCACCTTCAGTCCAGTGTTGAGAAGCTTCAAGCCTCTGTGACTCAGCGTTGTGTCAATTCGATTCCAAGTAAGAATGTGTGTGTTTGTGTGTTTTTTTTGGGGTTTCCCCGTTGTCCACCGTCACATTCATTCACTCTTTCTTTCTTATCTATGTTATGCAATTTCTTCTTCCTGTCATGTTTTTATCTGTGTGATTTCTTCAGAAGTCAATGCAACCTTGGGAACAATCGTTTGCTAGCAGCGCAAATAAGTTTTTGAGAGTTTAGGGTTTTTGAGAGTTGTGCTGTTTACGATTTTGTTTTGAGGTTCTTTTGGGTTTTTTTTATAAATTTTTTTTTTAATTTTTTTTTATTCCTGAGGTTTGTTTCCACTCAAGATTTGACTGTAATTCGTGAGAAAAAAAACTGCCAGAATTTAAGGAGTGTAGGATCATTTCCTGGCAAAATGCAAATTATTTGTAGCAGAAAGAAATTGTAAGATCTCCAGGAATATGCAAGAATTCAAAATGCCCGGGCATTTTATGCACAATGTATTAGTAGTTTGTTGCTGAATGTTTATTATTGGACATGGAAAAAGCCCTGGAAGAAAATCCCCACACTGTTTTGCTCCAACCCTAAAACTTTAAACCCTAGTTTGTTCCTTCATCATAGATTTATTTTCTGTTTATTTAAAGAGAGATAGGTGTTAAGGACTTTCGAGTTCAATGAGATACTATCTATCAAGCACTCTCAATTTATTGAAAGCGATATCTGTTAAGAACTTTTGATTTCAATGAGATATTACTATTGATCAAGCATGCTTGGTTACAACATCTGCTGCTGAATGTGAAAATCTACTGACTGTATGGAATGGTCTTTCTTTTTTTGGTATCAGGTTCCAATTTTGCTTCATTCTTGGAGGATGTGAATGATCAAGTCTCATCTGTAACAGCCGATGTTGAATTTCTGGAGTCAATGACAACTGACACTCTATCCTTTGAAGAGCTGCTTGCTAATTGCACAGAGTTGTACAAGCAGACAGAAGCTGGCATTTCTGTACTTGAAACACAGCTGGTGCAATATGGATATATGCCTGGTAGCCAACAAGCCATAGACCCAAAACATGCTGAACCTTTTTTCTCATAAATTGAAGGAAGCATAGTGTTGCATTGTTTGAAATGAAAATTTCTTTCTGTGTATGGTTTTGTTTGAAATGGTGATTTTTATTTGACCCTAAACCCTAAACCCTTACGTGGGTGCTTTTGTGCAGTAAAAGCTGAAGCTCCAAGGTTCAAGTTGGAGATGTTGGAAGAAGGATTAATGCACCAAGGAAAGGTGTCACAAAACTTGGATGAATCTTCACCAACAAAAGTTACAACTTTCTGTCCTCTACCTACTGAAGACAGTGCAGCAACCCCTTTGCCTTTGCCTTTTGCTCTGTCCAGTAAATCAAATGCGAAAGAAGACTTTTGTGATCTAAGCCCCTTGTATCCTTTTCAGTGCTCATTTTTAAACAGCTATGTCTTCTTGCTGTGATTAACAAGTAGAAACTGCAGAAGAATTGCTGCACATTTCTTCAAATGAAACATTGGATTAATGTCTAGAACTGATGCAAGCATGCACGAGACCAAAGGCAAGGCTAAGAGTAATTGATTTTGATAAAGAGAACAACAATCTTGCCTTTTTTAATTAGGAGATTCCTTAACTAGCAGCAGGTCCAAATTAAGCCTTGAAGAACTTGGCATATCAGCTACATCTCTCTCAGCATTAGCCAGTTCAGGTTGGCACTAACTCCATTGAGAAATGTGCTTTTGTTGTGAGCTGATCAGGATTAATTGCTTGATCTGGGGAATGTGCTACTGGCTAGTATAATTGCATCCTTTTCATCCACCCAAGTGTAGCATATGGAGCTGCTTAAAGCCATGCAAGGCCTCCCTCACTGCAGTCATTAAGTGACCCATATTTTATATAGTAACCCAAGGTGGAAAATGATGTTTGGCAATGCTGGGAAGAATGGTGTTGGAGCTTCAAACATGGGCATTGTACAAATGAAATTTGCGTGCATCTTCTGATCAGTGAGGACTGGGGTCCTGTAGTTTTATTAGATATATAAAATTTGCTAAGGGTTCTTCTGATTCATATGCAGTTGTGCGATGTGTGTGAATTTTAGATTCACCTGAGGATGGGAGCCCTCTTACCACAGCACCTGAACACAAACCCTGTATAGAGATGCAAGCGGACGAATACAAGAGCAATTTGAGGTAATATTTTGTCAACAGCACTCCTTGCTTGTCTCTAGGGTGTCAACTTGGGTGTTGAACTGCAATAACAGTTCTGTATGCTTTTGACAATTGCTGCAGCAGTACAAGCTTAACGCTCAGTAACCCTTCTTGGACTCAGAGTGAGAATGAACCGAAAAATCTAGCTGCAGCCAGTAATCTGCCAAGACTTGCATTTGCTGAAGATGAGACTGAGAAGCTCCCTGCAGCCTGTGTGAGCTCATCCCCAGTGGCTTTTCAAAATGCCAAAGGTACACTCCAGACATATGTTGTGACAGAAACTCAGTATGTTGGGCGTTGAACTCCACCCACTGCCAGGAGCTGATGAAGTCAGGGGGGCTGTAATGGCAGCTGGTCACTACCATATAGGTTGCTGTTGAAGGTCTGTGAACATGCATGTTGTCACTGTTGTTTAAACTGCTTCCAATTTTTTTCCCCTGTTGTTTAGGATTGGATTTTCCTCTGTTTCCTGTTTGCTGATATGCTATCAGATATCTCTCGTTATGGGGTCATCCCTCAATTCTTTTCACATGGGCTTAAGTTCTAAGAATAGAGAAGTTCTCAATACTCCTGAAAATATGATTTGCAGTCACTTGGTGGATGTTCAGTATTCAAGTAGTGACCAACTGGATTCTTCAAGATCTCTATCTTCTGGGTGCAGAAGGCTCATTCAGCCACCTCTTTGTTATTGTTCATTACTTCAAACAAATGAGTCAATAGTCACTACCATACATGTTGCTGCTGAAGTTTTCCAAACATGTGTGTGGCTGTCACTGTTCCAACTGCTCCTTAGTTTCTTTAGAAAAATCTCTTTCTTTATGGTGGGGTTTCCTTTTTTTCTGTTTGCCGATAAGTTGTCAGACTTTGAAGCTTTGTATCCTCATTATCAGGTATCTCTCAGTTCTGTTCATGTTGACTTAAATCCTAAATGTGGAGAACTTCTCAGTATCTGTGAATGCAATTAGAAGAATCAACCAGCGATCTTTCAGCTCTCTTGATCTACACAAGACGGTCACTCCTTTAGAATCTAGCTTGCTGACAGTGTCATTGAACCAAGTCTTCAAGCTTGTTCATAATGGTCTTCTGGTCACATCAAAAACATAGTGTTATTTTGTCTGACAGTTGTCAATTGTTGGAGGGCAGAGAGACCTAATGTACTGGCATCTTCTGGGCACCAGAATTTGTCATTCAAGATGTATGGCTGTGTTGGGTTTACTTTGCCTGCAATTTGGGCCTTTGCACATCTTGTCTCATTTTTTATGTTGAACTTGCAGAGGGAATTGTGGAGAGCAGAACAGTTTCCAACTTGAGATTGTTAGAGCCAGTCGAATGTGGACAATTTGATAAGGCTCCTGATTTTCTGATAAGCCAGGTCTCATTGAAGGTCTGGACAACTTGATGCTCTGTTTTCTGATCATATTAGTGAAAGGTGATACTGTTTTCTTTTAGTTAGCCACTCCATTATTCCAGATGCATATTTAGATTTGTGTAACGGTTAATTCTGTAGTCTTGATTTGCTTGCACAGGATCTTAATGATGCTGTAACAATGATCAACAAGATCATGGTTGCTAAGCAAGAGAATGCAGAGCTTGACTATGCTATCCTCAACCAAGAAGATGTCAAGCTCCTTGGCCCAGGTATAGAACTGGAAGCTTTCTGGAGTTGCAATTTCTTTATGGCCTCACAAGAAGTAGTTAAAGTGAAGAATAAGGGCACTCAGTTTGTTTCTCTTTTGGTTGCATAGTCTTTTGCACCAAGGTTTCTTCATATCTGTACTCCAGTTTTTGCACTAACATACTTTGAATGATGGAATGTTGTCAGAGTTGAAGGTCAGACCAATCCTGCTTCTACTTGTGAGACTGAACAAGATTATCAGAGACTACTCCCCTGGTCCCACAAGGTACCGTGCCTGTGTTCAGCTTCCCACACAGGACTGATCAGGCGAGAAATGGTCCAAGATGAAGTCAGGTAAACAGTTGTGATGTTTTGAAGTGATCAATTCACTGCAATCCACAGGGATGTGAAATTCCATACATGTGCGCTCATTCTCAAACTTTGCTGGCTGTCTATGATTGTCTCAAACCGTGGCAAACGAATGTCCTCAATGAGTCAAGGTAGAGCTCTAGGCTTGTGCTAGGCAAAGACTTCTTGCCCTGAATGTACCCGCTTTCCTGCAACTGCACACTCTGGCTGCAACTGCTGACAACAAGAATAGCAGCAGACATGTTGGACAAAATGATGGGCAGTATTCTTTCCTCACAGACCAAGAAAATGGCATGTTGCAACTTTCCCTTCACTACTCTTTTCTAACAAAGCTTTCTCCAGTGCTAACAAAACTAATCTGGCTATAGCAAAATAAACTAGATAAATATTTTTGTTTCAAAAAATATTCACTTGTAAACCGCATGAATCCAAGTTCAAAAGGACAAACAAATAATGACACAAATCTTGCATCTTAGAGCCCTATGTTCTTCATGTGTTATTTGAAATCTTAAAACACAAAAGATGAAACCTTCATAGCCACACTTTTGGGGCTAAATGTCCAAACATGAAGCTGAAACTTCTTCATACTAAATTGGGTTCTAACAACATATCAATTGTAGGATTCTATCAAAAACCAATGACTACAGAAAAAACCTAACAAACATGACCACCAAGTGATTGGATTTCCATGCCTTGGGATGTTGAATCCATATTAAATTGGAAGATGGGGTTTGTAGTCTTGGTTGCCCAAGTGATCCAATTCATGTGTTGCAACAAATATTTGTGAACCTACATTGTCATCAAAATTTAGTAGTACAACATGCTCAATAATACAACTTGATTCATTGTGTATTTTTTTCATCTTGCCACTTATGGAATTGCCATTAGTGATCAACAACAATAACATGGTGAATCATAAATTTTGCATTTTGAAATCGTAATTCTTGATTAAACAAAAGGTTTAGTATTTATAATTATTGAATTAGGCTTTGAAGTACATGCCATGAGGTTTTAATGAGTATCATGCAAATGTTGAACCCTTTAAAGGTTCCTAAGGAAGATAATACCATAAAAGCACCAATATCAAACTCACAAGGGGACAATAATTCTATAGACAAAAGAGATTGGAGATTTTGCAAAAGTAAGTACGAGCAACATTGTTTCTTAAATGTGAGAGACTACCATTCATGTCCCCAATTTTGGGATGTTTTGTGAATGTATGGAGTTCAACGTCGGTGATGTGTAAATGGGCACAATTTGATTACAATCTTCATACAAGAGGAGAAATGTCGAAGGATGTCAATATGTGCTTTGGGATGGGACAAGGAACCAAGCCCTTTCTCTTAATGTGTCCACCTTCACCTGTGTTTTGTTAATCATCCGCATTTTGTTCATAACATGATAAGTGAACTTCCAAAAGCTTTTGTGCAAGCCATTTTCTAGTACTTTTGTAATTGGTGTCTTTCAATTTCCCAAAGGTTGAAAAGCAACACAAGATTGATTGCAATGGCATCTTTTTACAAAAGTCTTGCAAATATGATGAAATGGACTATATCTATTGAAGCCAAGGATAGTCCATTGAAAGTGAAATCATCAAACTTTCACATTACTTGCAAATCAAAAATGATATTTGCTTGTTATGACCAACCAAGGATAAAGGCATTCGATTTTTTGTTTCCAAGTAGAAACATATTTTTTCATGTGGGTTAGTACATATTCAACCCCATAAATGACATGTGGACTCACAACACTCACATTTATAACTCTTACTTGGCACTGGTAGAAAGATGAATCCAATTGTATTATTGGTCGTGTTCATATATTATGTTATTAGTTGTGTTGATATGAACCCGATATTAGCATGCACCTTTTCAATTGGGCAATTGATTTAGAAGTTCAAACGAATCTAATAAATAACAAAGATGTTATTTCAAGCATAAGTGTTATGGACCAAGCTACCTAGAAAAGCTTGATGGTTGTTTAGCATGATGACTACTAGTTGTAAATTAATCAAACATGACAATTATCGCCAATTGGTCAATGAACTCAAGAAGGCAAATAGCCATCTTACTAACATCTTTACATCATGAGTATGTTAACACTTTGTCAAGGTCTTACATCCAATACCCAAAGGTGTTGAATAAGCATGTAATATTGAAGAATCCAAGTTATGAGGAGAAGCAAATGACAAGTTGTCTACACCACCTAAAAAGACTCATTATAGATTTTGTGGTTATTAAGTTTCATGCATGATATACTCTCTTCCCTAAAATCCACCTTCCCCAAAGTCCTTCACATGCTAGTTCAAACATGGACTTGTGAACATCACTATGATTGTATTCCTAGAATGGCGACCCATGGATCACCATCTCCCATAAAAAAAAACTTTTGCAATATAACTAACATGCCAAGGCCTTGCTTCATTGATAACATGGAAAACAAAAACCACCCATTGGATTGTCTTAGTTTTAGGATTGGAAACCTCAACTATGCAATCCTTGAACTTCGCCATTCTCTTCATCAATGGGAAATTGACATTAATGAGTTTAACAAGCAATAACACCAAGTAAAAACTTCCATTTCTCTTCTCCCCCCTCTCTCTCCCACATGTTCAAGAACAAATTAGTTTAAAAATAACCCTTACATTGGATGAACCACAAACTTACATAAATAAAAGCATGTTAGAAAATAAGTTATTAAATGATGTTAATTAAACTTATGAAACTCAAGTTTCTAGAGCATTGGTTGAAGCACTAATTAGTTAATCAAATGTTTCTAAAACATTAATTGGTTGAGACCAATTTAGCCAAGTTTGATTTAGTAGGGTTGATTAAGGTCTATATCTCTACATATATATGTTTACACATTTTGCATGTAGTAGAGCAAATTATAGGTTACAGTCTTGACTACTATTGGTACCTTTAACCTTAGGTAATCAAACTATTTTGAGTCAAATTAACAAGGTTTGATTAGGAAGATTTGAGACTAATCACAAGGTTTGATTAATGAGGTTGATAAGTAGAGTAGCTACTCACTTGCTTGGTCTTTTTTTCATTTTTAGTTCTTTTAGGTTTGCAAATTTCTTAATCTACATGTAGTGGAAAATGCAAGTTTCAAGTGAATGCAAGAAAGTGAGAGCCACTTAAGGAATGCAAGTCAAATTGTAGTCTTGTAACTTTGAAAAATCACCATGCAAACCTTGTAATTTGGAAAATAATTTGTTTTTTGGAATAATTGTCTATACTTGCAAAGTTGCAACCACAAAAACTTTAATGCAAATTTCTGATGGTTCAATTTAATCCTTTTGTATATTTGAAACACACAAAATAAGGATGTAGACGTCATTTTTCAAAATTTGAAAGTCTTATTTCATTTCAAAACATGCAACAAATGTTTCTAATTTTTTTTGTGAGCTCTAATATACTAGGGCTTTGCATTGCTACACACAACCATTTCCACAATGAACATGCAAAACATTTAATTGCATAAATTTCACAGCATTAGGATGAAATATAAACACTAGAAGGACTTCATCAATAGTAGAATCAGTAATTATTTCCATCCGTTTTCTCTTTTGGTGCCTATCAAAAAAGCAATGGCATTTCCTATAACCAAAACTTTGTTAGGCACATCTCTTTTGAAGTGATCGTCACCTGCAATTAATCACACGAATTAGTTGTTGGTTGGAAGACAACAAATGTAAACAAAATATGTCGAAAATCCAAGGTGGAAATAGCATGAAATCTGACTTACTTTAGAGCTCACAGTTGCAGCTGAGAACTCTGCTGATTGAAGCTGGAGTTTGTCAGAAATAGCAAACATATAGATCAGTCATCAGACATGGGAATCAGCACATTTGTGCAATCTCAGCTGGTGATGAGATTTCACATAATTTTGCTTCTTGTTGTCGGACTCTTAGTATAATGGAAATGGGCAAGATTTACCCCCATCTTCTTCAATTTCTATTCGGTATTTTGCACAAGTGTGTGTGAAAATCACTGCCATATCTCATCACCTGCAGATTGATTTTCAAGCAAGTAAAACCAGAGAAAAACTCATCATATCTGCAAAATCAAACCAGAATGTGAATGAAAGCCTATATGCACAATCTAGTGAGCACCGACCTTGTTCTGTAGTTCAGAAGGGAAGTAAAGTTTCCTACTTGACAAGAGTAACAGGATTGCTTCACCTGATGATGATGATGATTCCTTGAATTTCTCAAGCTGAAGCAGTCATCCAGCTTGCAATCTCATCTATCAAACTTTCTATGTTTTCAATTACTTCTTCCCTAAGCCGCTGTGCTGTTGGATTTGAGCCCAACCCCTTTGCTATCTCTGCAAAGGGAGTGCCTGCTGCCATTGTGGAGAAGAGCTCTGAGCCTCTATTTATCGTTCTGGCCACATTTGGTGGGACAACTGGAAACACCTGCACCACAAAAATAAAGTGTAAATGCAGGATTGTGGACATGAAAGCTATGATGTTTTCTTGAATACTCAGGACTCCAAAGACATGTTAGCCTTCATTACATGAAATTTACAGAGATTCCTGCACATAAGGGATTGAAGGCTGAAGATTAACAAACCACACTGCAGTATTTGCAATCATCATTATGTTAGGTGCTATTTATGACTACTGGAGGGTGAGACCATGTAACAAAAAGCCCAAGAAAGCCATAAAGTATTGTGCACATTATTGGCACCTGTCAGAATCATACCTGTAGTAGTGGCCGAGCATGATCTCCAGGAAGAACTCTCACAGACATGTCAAGGAACCCACTCACTGCAGAGTTGGAACTCAAGGCCTGTGCCAGCCTAGGAGTTTCATCAATTTGATCATCCTTGAATTTGATTAGCAGATTCCGTCCAATTCCATAGTAAGTTTTTATCTGTAAACACAAAAGGTGTTTGAGTTAGGTGACTTCAGAGAACAAAGGCACTCATTGAAATATTAGGAACCAACAGAGTGTGAATCCAATCAATTTGCGTAACAGATGAGGAGCTCCCAAAACTGATATAGGTATATATTTGCATCAGACAAGATCTAAAGACTTTGACATGCTTACCAGGCGATCAGTCTCATCAGGAGTAGGAACAAATTGATCTTTCCCATTGGCAAGGTCAACATAGAGAGGAGGAAGTTGTTCAATGAGTGGTAGCACCTGCTTCACTATAGGGGGACTCACACTCTCGAACTGCTTTAACTGCTGCATTGCTATCTCAGCCTGCAATTGACCATCATGACCAAAATTCCAGTGACCTCTTGAAATGCATCACATGTACAAACCTATAGCTGACTGAATTCTTCATATGAATCATACCTGAAATCGAACAAACTATGCTCACAAATCAATCCCATCCAGATGCTTACAAGTTCTACAGTAATGCCTAATACTCCTAGAGTAATGCACAGACTGCATAAAAACCCACCACAGAACTGCAAGGCAATGAGTAGTTGCATTTACCCCTAAGCGGAGTGTTGGAGATGCTGTAAGCTGAGCCAGAATTGGAGAAAAGTTTTGTGCAACTGGTCCCAAAACTGGTGAGATAAGTGGAATTGCACTAGTTGCTGACTGCAGTCCTACCATACATGTGCCAGAGGTTAAGAAACAGACAAACTACTTTGCTAATTTAACACTGTCACCCTATTTCTAGAGCAAACCTTTCCTTCACCTCAAACCCTAATCAGAATATTGCAGATGACTTCAAAATGGGAGTGTTAGCACCTTGTTATAGGACAAAAGGACATTCCCTTTTCGCTGCACTGCATACCTAGCTCCTGCCATATCAATTTACAAGGACCACATTATATATGCCCTATTGTATGCTACCTGTTTCGTCCATTGAATGTTTCTCAATCATATTATGAGGAAATCAGAACCAAAATCAGATGGATCTGGAAGTGAGGTGTAGTGCCCACCTATCAGAAGCTGGGCAAGTGCACCAAATGAATGGCCAACTCCAAATATTGGGAGTGTATCAACCTGGAAAAGTAGATCACCAGAGCCATAGCCACAAAATTGAATCTTTAGAGGTCATCATACCTGGATGGTAAGCAGGGGCATTGAAACATTCTGAATAGTAACAAGATTTACTTTCATTTATACATCTAAAAATATTGAGCCTCACCAACCAGGAAGTCCAGTTCCATGATCATACAAAGTCTACGTGCAAGGGGAAGCAGTATCTACATATCTGTGCAACTGCAGAGAAAACTCCACAATAACACTTAGAAGATAACTATTGTGCCAGTTTCAGTCAAGCCAAAATAAACATAACAAGAGGAGTCAGGGTGGGTCATAACCTTCTGAGTGTCACTCAAAAAGTATCAGACCATCACATTCATCATGAATGGCAGTGACCAGCTGCCATTACTCCCCTGCTGACTTCATCAGCTTCTGACAGAGGGGACCAATAATTGAATAATAGTCTACTCAAGGTCTGCCAAAAAAGAACCAAAGAAAGACATGACAGAGTCAAACAAGATAGACTCACGGAGGGTCCAAACGTGCTGTGTTGGTTGACAAGATCATCACGAAGTGATCGTATGCAGCGATCAAACTTGAACTGTGTCTCATCAGCAATTCTAAGGTGATCAAATCCACTGGCAAATGGAGTTGCAATGACAATAAAACCTCTGCCAGCAGACAAAAGCAGATTATATGTCAGGAACCAAAAAAATACTGCAGAATAGAAGAGATAAAGAGTCCCATGTACTAGTCAATCTCCTCACTTGAGGGTTTTAGATTGAGAGCAGCCAAGGAACCAAAGGAATCATACCTCTCACAAAGACGCTCAAGAAAAAGACGGTAGGTTAGCTGTGGAGTGGCACCCACAAAAACTCCCCCTATGAAGTGGACAACAGCCACTGGAGTTCGTTTACTGGGTTGAAGAACCCAAGCACCCTACTCCAAGTCCAACACAGGCAGCCATCAGGACAGTGCAAGCATTCTTATTGTTTCCAGTGAACAACCCCAAAAAAAACCCCTATTGTAAACATGTTCTGAGATTAGTATCAAGCCTAGTCTACTCTACTCCTGAACTCCTAATCCACACCCACAACCTAAACCTAGCCCTAGACTAACAAGAGCTGTAAGATGCACAAACTGTGCACAAGTTGGGAAATCCAGATATTAGGTCATAGATTACGTACTGAGTATGTAACTCATGAAATCCTCCTCTTCTCGGAGATCTGAATCCAAGAAATCTCTGAAAAGTAGAAGTCGATTAGAATTCATACCTGAATTTCTTGCCATCTCCCTGAATCCATAAAATCTCCTCGAGTCTGCTTGGCTGTATCAGCAATGACCCTACAGAATTTTCCCCCACACCCCATACACAAGATCTCTTACTTCAGCATCTTGAGGAGCAACACAAAGACAACAGGGTTCATGAGTTCCACACACAGTCGTGCAAAATGCTGAATAAAAAATGAAGAAGATGGGAGAAAATCTTGCCCATTCCCATTATACTCAGAGTCTGACAACAAGAAGCACAATTGTGTGAAATCTCATCACCACCTGAGATTGCACAACTGTGCTGATTCCCATTTCTGATGACTGATCTATATGTTTGCTATTTCTGACAACCTCCAGCTTCAATCAGCAGAGCTCTCAGCTGCAACTGTGAGCTCTAAAGTAAGTCAGATTTCTTGCTGTTTCTCTCTGAATCCTGTCAGGAAAACATGAAGCTCAGAGAAACCGATCAGGCTCTTCTGGAATCTTCAAGCTCATTCTTCCTAGAAATCATGAATGAAGATGGGATTTGCAAGAACGTGTGGTACCTTTCTATCTGGCCATATAGCTGAGCACTCTGCGTCTTTTTAGCATCATCAAAATCAGGAGCTGCCTCACAGCAGACAATCATTCTCCTGCTCCTCAATCTTCGCTGCTGCCGCTGGCGTCCTCCACGAAACTGGAGTTGATGAGAGAATTTCAGATTTCTGAGCACCACCCTTCCTCCTCCTCTTGCTCCTCTTCCTGGCTGCTGCTGCGGCGACCTGAAACACTCAACCTCATGCGGTGGCCACCACGACGATGCTACTGCACGCGCAGATCTGGAGCTGCAAGCATCCAGCGGCGACACAATTGAAGCATGCAAGGCTAACAATTCCATCAAAACCGTCGTCCTCAAAGCCTGCTCCAAGCTTTGACACAGGAGAGGGATGCAACTGTTTCTCTGCCTGGCGCGCTATCAGTTGTTTTTTTGTTGTTGCGCTGCTGCTACTACAGCAAAAGCAAAATTTCTGAGCTTTCTGGCGTCAAATCTGTTGCTTCTTAGAGGCCAAAGTCGGTGCAAGAAGACCTAGTTTAGTTCATGAAGCGCGTCCGTTTTGCTTGCGCCCAGCGGAAGAAGAAGCTTCACACCGCGACGGAGAAAAAGCAAACAAACAAACAAACAACCACGGTTTGCAAGCCACCTGCGGATGAACGCTCCTGACAGAACCTGGATTTTGCAAGAAGAAGACAGAATCAAGAGCTTGATGAAGAAGTATCAGCGCAACAACCGCAAAGCAAAGCTCAAGAACAACAACGACAACCCCAGAACTCAAAGTTCTCTCCGACGGAGTCGTGTGGAGTTTCTCCTCAGATGAAGAGAAAACAGTTTGACGAGATGACATTCTTGATGACGTACCTCGTCTCTCTGGAATCTTTTTGCCGTCATTCTTTGTTCTTCCTCTCTCCTCCTCCAATCCTCCAATTGCTGCTGCACCTCCGCGTAATAATTCGCTTAAAGCATCCGCAGATTCTGCTATCAGGTGGCGGGAGCAGCAGCAGGAGAAAACACGCCTGATCCGGCAAGAAATCCACCGCTTTTGGAGGTATTCTGTCGAAGCAGATTCGTAGCAGATGGCGCAAATGTTTCCTAGCAGGAGCGGGATTTCTTCCATGTGAGAAAAACTTCGGTTACAGATTTCTTCAGATCATGCACTGGTGCAAATGCTTCTGCTCAGATCTCGGATCGAGCGCACTTGTGCAAATGTTTCAAAGCAGATTCTATAGCAGCTGAGACTTCTTCTATGGATTAAGCAGCAGAGGATTGCTCTTGGTGAACGGACAGACAAGATGCTTTTGTTTTCCAACAGCTTTGAAGATCAACAATCCTAAGAATCTGCACTAGGTATGGAAACAAACAAATCCTATTTGTGGAAACATCTTGTCTCTCTGTGATCATCAGTCCACACTAAGTTTCTCCTCTTTGCTAAGCATGGTTTAGATCAGGACCATGATCGTGATCAGGAACATGTACACAACAATCTCATGAAGAAAGCGAAAATAAAATCGAGAGAGAGAGATGGAAATATATGGAGATCTATGAAAAAAGCTCTGTCATATTGTAAGCATGCTGTTGCAGAGCTTTGCCTCAAACCATCAGTAGAGAGAGCTACCCATCATACATATCTATGAGATTGACAGAGAAATCTCCACAAAAACTTTGAAGATCCATCACACAACATGCTGCTGCTGCTGCTGCCATTGCCTCTTCTACTACATTAGCAATCTGAAATCACATACAAAAATGCAAGAGCCAAAATTTGTCCTATGAAGATTTCCCTGGAAACAATGTCTTCATCATACTGGGTGCCTTCACAAAGCACTGTATGAGAGCATTGATCTCACGAATATCTCTCATGAGAGTCAAGAAATCTCTAATTTGAGCATTGGGTCATATGAAACAGTCTTTGTTATCACTGTTTGCAAGCTGACACAACTGGTTGGTCATATGTCGCCATATCTGCAAAAACCAAAGACCACATGGGATCAATCAGATGCACAACTGAGAGTTTGGGAAATCATTCAAGTGTAATTGAGAACTTTGTCTCTTCTTCTTCTTCTATTGAGTTCAAGCAAAGGCATGCAAAACTGTATCCTCCATTTTTTTTGCATCCAGTTTTTTTTTCTTTTTCTTTTTCCTTCTGATCTGAAATCAATGCTGTTTCCTTAGCTTCCTGACGTCATTCTGATCAAGAAGAATTCTGAACCTTGCTGCTTCACACACATTTTTGAAAAGATGGTTGGCAGATCGTTTAAAAGCTTGATCACCAACAAGAACTTTTCCTCATTCAAGAATGATGTAGTTCAGCTTCCACCATCTACCAAATGTAACAGAGCTACACAAGAATCAACACAAGAGAATCACCACAATCTCTCAATGAGTTCTTGAAGCTTGGAAAATAAAATAAAAAATCAGTCCATTACAAAACCCTCCAAAAAACCCACCACCCAAAAAATGTATAACAATGCAAAAAAAGAATTGGCTCCCTAAAGTCGAGAGCTAGCTGCACACCAAAGCAAAGAAAATCTCAATGGTTTTGCTAAAATTGTCATTCCTATAACTCCTATCTCTTGACATTTCAATTATCAACATGACATGGATGGACCTGAACATGTTTTAAAAAATCATATTAAGTGAGAACAAATTCCATTAACTCCAGCTTTTTGTTTAACAGATTATAAAGCACAAGGCCAAACTTTTGACAAACGTATTGTTGATTTGTATAAACTGCTAGATCACATGGTGCTTACAATGCACAACAAATATGTGATTCTTTTACATTTACGATCGATTGAAGGGCTTGTAATCCTATGAGATATTCAAATTGAAGATATTCAAAACATCAATTTTCGAGAAGGTGCAATGAAATATATGAATCCACAAAAAAAAAATTTGAAAGCCCAAAAGAAAAATCTTCCATGATTCCACAATAGTCGAAGAGAAAATACAATGCAATCAAACATGTTCAAAATACATCATTCACGAATAGAAAACAATAATCTTCACATGAAGAAAAAAACAAAGAACATTGATCGCTCAACATTTGCTCAACCAAATAACGAAGATCAATATTGGCATGACGACTTATTCTTATTTGATGAAAAAACATTGATGGATAATACAGCATGGTTATCAATGTTGCAATGAAGGTGTTATTTGAGACAAAATTACAACATCAAGGATATGAATCTCATCAATATTCAATATATTACATAAGTAAAGGGTTTGAAAACAAATGCTTCCAATGTCTACACAAAAATATGAACCATTGGATTTTGTATGATTCAAGAACCCCACATGATAAGATACTTTGTGCAAATACAAAATTAAAAATGAGTGAATTGATGAATATCAAAAACTTGAACTATACTTATGCAAATGTGAAATCAAGGTGTAATCAAAGTGAGAAATTTTCCCACCTTGGATTTTCCACATATTTTGTTTACATTTGTTGTTTTCCAACCAACAACTAATTCATGTGATTGATTGCAAGTGACAATCACTACAAAGGAAACATGCCCAACAAAGCTTTGGTTATAGGAAATGCCATCGCTTTTTCGATATGCACCAAAAGAAAAAATGGACGGAAATAATTACTAGTTATACTACAAATGAAGTCCTTCTAGTGTTTATATTTCATCCTAACGCTATGAAATTTATGCAATTAAATGTTTTTCATGCTCATTGCGTAAATGGTTGTGTGTAGCAATGCGGAGTTCGTGGTCCGGTGGTTTATAAAGATTTTAATTTTTTTTTTAATTTTAATTTTCTTGATATTATTGAAAGTTTTTTTTGGCCACACACAAAACAATAATTTGCATGTATTGATCAAAATTTTGGAAGCATGTTTTTTTAATATTTTCATTTATGCATGGGGGAAATAAGTTATATAATTGATGATAATCATCCTTGTTATCATCATAATTATCATGATTATCATTGTGGTTATTTTCATGAACATTGTTACCATCATGTACATTATGATTATGATTATTATCATTGCCATTATAGTTATTATCATTGTCATTTTCATGGGCCTTATTGTCATCATCACAACCATGTAAGAATTTATTTTTAATATAAGCTTGAAGTATTTATTTATTTATTTTTCTTTTTTGAAGTAATTTTTTCACCTTTTTTTTTCATATTATCATTAATGAACATTTTTGGTTGATTTTTTCTATATGGTTTCATTTTAAAAATAAATACTTGTTGTTTCATTTCTTCATTGACTTCATATTGATATTCATTTGTTAATTTTTTCTCTTTTTTTTACAATTTTTTTTATTGATTATTTTCTAATTCCTAAAATATTTTTGGCTATTTATTATTGACCTTGATAACTTATATTGACATCAATGATTATATTAAATGAATGTTACATTCAATAATGATGGTATGTGTTATGATTTTTTTGTCACAATAAAATATAACCATATAAAATTGAATTTTTAGCTTGTGATTCATTAATCATTAGAATATTTGAGGTAAATATTTGCACCATCACAAGCACATATCAGTTGAATTATTAAACATTAGTAAAGTTTTCTAATACGAAAATTAGGTATTTTTTTCTTATAACCACAAAAAGGTAATAATTTCACTAGTAGATCCAAGCAAAGGAACTAAAAGCATCATTGTCTCAACCCTAACCTTGAGCTCGTGACCAAGGCAAGGGCTTGCAAGGTTGTGAGCCAAAAGGGAAGCTGAAATTGAAAGAAAGTGTGAGGAATGAACCTTCACACTCCCAAAGGAGCTTGCACTTTGGGAGTTGGAATCCCGATGAACTTCCGAATGTTCAAAGAGTGATTGCAAGGGTCAAAACCCAATGGATTGAGGAGTTCATTATACCATTGGAAAGTTATTAAAACATAAATGTCTAAAATGGGCTCGCATGACCCATTTGGACATCTGAAACACAAGTTATGGCCAAAAGAAAGGTTGGGAGTCAAATTGACAATTTGACTCTCGACCATTAAAAGTTAAGAATCGAGTCGATTTCCTTGCGTTCAGGTGGCTTGTAACATACTGTTGAAAAGCTCTTGACGAAGGTTATAACTTTGTTTCAAACCTCATCTCAATAGGAGCTCTGCACACAAAATTATGGGGCCCCAAAGTTGCGGGAATCCCAACTTTCACAATTTCGGGACTCCCATTTTGGAATCCCAAGCCAAAAAGTCATTTGGATGTGGGTCTCGTGGA
>Ga0209611_10000888_pt1 | contig 48197 bp, 20 predicted proteins | sample S1TSphgellanicum_3_FD_187693 | JGI IMG/M metagenome (GOLD analysis project Ga0209611, IMG submission 187693) | Host-associated microbial communities from peat moss isolated from Minnesota, USA - S1T2_Fc - Sphagnum magellanicum MG (SPAdes) (version 2) | ecosystem: Host-associated > Plants > Peat...
GGGGGGTATGCCTAAAACCATATACACACATAACATTGATTTGAACATTGAAGCAATGTTGGGTACATGTGTGGGTACATGGTGAATATTTGTAAGGGGATGGATACAAGTATGTGATGCCTTGACTAATGGGCCATGATTGGGGTGAAAAAAAACCAAAAAAAAACCTATTTGACTAAGCCTTTGTTTGCCCATATTGAAGCAACATTGATGTTTAGATAGGCTTCATGACTTTTTTTGAAGCCCATGAAATGGGTCATGATGGCATTTCTTGTAATTTGCATAAGGAGGATTGAAGGTTAGGGCTAGAGGGAACACTTGAATGTGTGTTACATAAAGAAAGTGAACATTACATTCTTTCATGCCATCAAACATAAAAGGCAATGGGAGAAGAAAGTATTGATGCAATTTGGTGATTTTTTCTATTGTGCCTTTGCATTTTAGGCGAAATTTGTACTTAGAAACTTGGTCATTTGCATTTTCTTTTGGGTTATTTATGTAGGGATTCTCAAGTTGTGGTCATTTAACTATTCAATTTGTTTGTTAGTTTCACATGGTGTCTTGTGTCTTTGTGTTTCTATTGCCATTATTCAAGCAACTATCTGAACATTTTTTATTTTAGGTATTTGTGTTAGGTATTTGTGTGTTGAAAATATTCAAATAATCAACTTTTATTAGTTCAAGTTAGTCAATCATAGTTTTATTAAATTACTCATAGTTTGAATTAATCGATTAGTCAATAAATCAACTTGTTCAATATGGCTTTATGTCATCCTATTGTTTTGTTTAATGTCATGCAATCTTATTGTTTTGAGTAGGTATGTTTTAAAACAACTTGTCCACTATGGTGTCATATGATTTTATTTTGAGTGATTATGCTTAAAAACAACTTGTTCATTTTGGTGTCATGTCATCTAGTTGTATTGAATGAATATGTTTTAAGCAAATTGTCCAAACTAGCACCATATGGTCTTCTTGTTTTGAGTGCACATATGTTTTGAGATCTTTAGTTCAGATTTGAAAGTGCACTTTGTGCCCAATGTGCAGTTGTTACAATTTAAGGACATTGGAATTCAATTCAAAATGAAAAAGGATAAATTGCCATTGAATATGAGGATATTGTAATTCAAGAAAGTCATTGCAACTTTCTATATTGCTTTGACACATGTTCAAATGAAAAATTATGAAAATCAATTATTAATGTAACATTTTAGGTTATTATTTGCAATTGCACATATCTTCATAATGTTTTTTCAAGTTTAATGGGGATTTTTCACACAACATTTGTGTAACTGATGGTTTTCAAATCTAATTTTCTCAATAGATACATGTTCATTTTTTTCCCTTCCTTGGCCTATGAAGGTTTTGAATCCGGTTTTGTTAATACACATGTATGGGTTGATGTTTGAAAAGAATCTTGTTTATTTAAACATATTACATGTCACAAACCTAGCGTTGGGTTTGCGACCAAAGTTAAAACATAACAAAAGGAGTAGGCAAGAAGAATGTCACAAGATTCAAACACACTTTCACTTGTGTGCAAAACTATGTAAAAGTGAATCCCAACACTCTTAAGTGGGTTCACATTTTGGGAGTTGGAGTCCCACAATGTCACAAATATTTGGAACAAGGTTTAGGGTATCAAACCTTGTCCAAATTAGGGGAGGAAAGTGGTGATTCCTCCCAAGTTTGGATTGTGGTGCATCTTATGAAATTTGAATGTGGGTTGCATGTGGTTTTTCAAACACCATTTTGGCTCCAATTTGTACTAACCATTTATAAAAATTTGAAGATTGATTTTATCTTGAGCTTAACACATTGAATTCATTTAATTTCATTATGAAGCTCCCACATCTTTTTAATTCAAGATAACTAAGGAGCACGCTTTAAGTTTGCATTGCATTATGAAATTGGGAATTGGTAGGTTCTTTACCCCCAATACCACTTGACAAACCTAGGGGTGTGTCATATGTTATCATAAATCATTACAATTGGAAATGCAAAAAAGTTGTGTTCATATGAACCCTGTGTTTATCCAAAAGATGCTTTTTATAATTGTACGTTGAACATAATTTAACTTGAGTTAATAACATGATTAACAACAATAACAATATTAACTTTATGTAATTGTTGAAAGGCATTGCAAATATTGAGTTTCGTTTCTTGTTCAATTTACATTTTTTTTGGCTTTGCAAATGGAAATAGGAGTTTACATCTCCATTTATTTTTTAAGGTGCAAAGTTTGAAAAATTATGAATAAATCTATGGAGAACAAAGAAAGATCCAACATATTTAATATTGGGAGTTTTTCCACAAGAAGAGGTCACCCATAATAGAACTAAATTGCAAGAGTTTTTTGCATGGTTTAGATTGCACACAAAACATGTAGGCATACCAACCAACTTTCTACTAGCTAGTTGTTCATAGTGGATCAATATAAGAATGGTGATGTATAATAACCCTATTTTATTCCCTTATAAAATAAAGCTAGTTCATTAGATACCATGCTCAAAAGAATCATTCTTGCTTGATGTCATTACAAAAAATGTCCATGACCAAATATGCCTAAATGTTACTTCTGAAACCATTTGGCATTTTTATGTTAGATCCAAATGTCATGTGTTTCTATTTCATAAATTGTTTAGTTTGCAAATTCTACGCATGAAGAGGATTTGTGCACTAATTTAAAACTATTCATCAAAAACTGTCACTTAATAAAACTTTATTGTTCATCAATGATACATGCAAAGTTCATTGTTGGCAATGTTTATGGGGTGCTTTATTTCACCTTCAAGTACTAAATTACATAGCATGTTGCAAATAATTGCAAAAAATGTAATGTCATTCATTTGGTCATAAAATTTGAGCATAACAACACACATCTCAGCAATTAGGTGGGACATTGTGATTAAGAAGCAATGGTTGGCTATTTATTTGGAACATTTAATCTTGTGTGCAATTTAGTCTTGGTACATGATATGAAGGGACTCCAATTCATCATTTTTGTCAAAATGGATGTTGTTAGGCTATGAAATCTGTTGTGGGTATATAGTTGGCCATTGAAAACTCATTGCTAGTTCTTGAAATTTGGGATGGTCCTATGTTATTACCTTTCAAGATGTAAGTAATTACTTCTTCTTTCCTTTTCCTTTTCCTTTTCCTTTTGCATCACCCTTTTTTGTAGGTAATTCCTTTGTTGTAGGAAGTTCCTATGCAAATATAGGTCAAAATCAATATTACATTTTTAAAAAAAAGAATCTTGTGACATTGTTTTTTAATGTTTCATTAATAAAAGGGGCATTATCAGTTCTCCATTTCTTAATCAACAAATTTGTGTGGTCCATAATCAAGAATTCAAAATATTAAAATTCAAAGCAATTTTTATTTTAAGCTTTTGATCCTATGTTTGTAGGATTGGTTGTTCATTTTAAAATGATCATAATAATTAGTTGAATGAACATCCTTGATGTACCTTGGTACAAACATAAACATAATGCCAATCAAAATCATCAAGGTTGAATTGGGGCCCAAGTGTGTTATCTTCACAAACATAAACTGGATCGGTGAAATTTCTAGAACTAGGTTCAGTGGCTTTTGTTGAACTAGGCCTAGCTACAACCACCATCCACATGAAAACAACACCCTCGTTATGAATTTTCCAAAAGACAATGAAAAAAATCTTAAAGTTAAAGTTGGTGGATGTTATAATCGATTTTAAAGATCAAATTGGGTTACATGTTACATATTTGGAAGGAAACCAAAGGGTACCACCATTGTGCAAGCTAACCTTTAAGACAAATTTCACAACAAAGGAAAAAGAAAAAACATGCAACATGATAAAACCCTCCCAACCCACCCAAATAAGTTCCAAATGGTTGTGTGGCAAAATAAGGTAATCATGCAATCAAGTTGAAAACATTGCATGCCTTAAAATGTTGGGGATAATCAAATTTATTGATAAATTTTTAATGAATTATCAAACTTGATGGCACCTTATATATATATTTCCCTTGACTATAATATGATGTGATGTAATTGGATTGTTTTATGTTGTTAATGGTTGTTAGATGAAATGACATGGTAAATATGTGCATGATGGACTTACGTATCACATATAAAGTAATCTCCCATTGAAATTCTAATGTCTTCAAGTAAGGTAGGCGCACTCGAGGATCACCATATGTTATCTATTTTTGCACACATCACATCTGATTGTTATTGAAATACCACAAATGTTTGATGAAATAATATAATCGAATTTGATCACTTGTTATGGATGCATCAATAATTTCAAGAACTCACATCAATGGTTCGTAGTTTGACAAGTTTTAATACAAATATGAATTGGATGATTTCATTGTGGATAAATAAATAGATAAATTAAGGAGAAAAAATGATAAAACCATTACCAATATGTATACACCCTTTGGTTTCATCACTCTATTGGTAGACACCCCCACACAAGGATGTTATAATAAATTATCTCAATATATATAACATTTAGTTTGTGATTTTTTTTGTTGAACAATTGATTTTCTACCAATTCCAAATCTAAACATCATGAAACCAAGGTTCAAATAAATTGAAGTTGTAATTATTCCATGATGACATCTATGCAATACCTCATTAGCACAATGAAAATTAATGAACTAAAAAGGGCAAGGACCTGCGAACCTCCGTCAACATTAGTTGTACATTCGTGGGTGCATCAATTCCACACTAATAAAAGCCAATAATTTAATGAGTTTTTTGGGCACAAAACTAATACAAGGATATGATTTGCCAATGTTGAAGGTGTAATGAACTTTATAAACATTGTTCCACGTCAATGAACAACATGTAGGCTTAACGAAAACAAGATTTTACATGCAAGATGGAAAATAATAAAAAATTTGGTGATTGTCCAATCAATTCTCAATACACATTTGATTATTACAAAACACATTAAAATTTTGACAAACATTTTTTCCAAATCAAAACAAAAATATAATGGTGTAGCTTACCATGAATGAGTCAAATAATCCTGTGACACCCCCAAAAACCACTTAATCAATAACAATTTGTATAATATTCATAATGAATCCTTTTCAATGAAATATAATTTGGATAACATAAAATCTAATTGTTTTAAACTTATTTTTCAAGATTTAGAGACTAATACCTTTATCAATTACATGGTCAATTGTTAGCTCCTTTAAATTTTTCATTTCTCGAACATCCATGCAAGAGACTGTCACATCCAACCTCATGTTTATCAACAAAGTCCTTTAGATGACATAAATTATTGACACAAAGCAACTTTACATTTTACAAATTTTAAAAGCAAATGATTCCAACATGAACACAATTATTACATGTCTTTTGGTTCAAGTTATTGTGTTTGCACCCTTGGGTCAAATAAACTTGAATGTGTTCAAATTATATCAATATATTTATAATTGAGATTAATTATCAATAAGGACAAGACCCTTATTTTCTTGAAGTATGTAGGAAGTCAAAACATCAAAGGCCATACAAGCCATTTCTTTGACACCCTTGTATTTTGCGACCATGAATTCCAAGACAATAGAAGATATGTCTATGTTGACCACTTCGATATAACCATCATGTACCATCTCCTCTGACATAGCTGCAAAGTCCCCAAGAATAAACCTACAATGTGAACAAATGACTTAGTTTCATGTTATTTTATTCCACATATCTTAGTTGGCATTGTGTGAACTTACAATCTATGAAAGTAAAACAAGTAGTTTATACAAAAGAAGGAAAAAAAAGGGGAATTTTTTTTTGTTAAAATGAGGTTTGAAGGTTTGAAAAATTGCACTATTTCCAAAGGGATTTCATTTGAATGTGAAAATAGTGAAAAATGTGTTAAGGTTATGCTTAGCCATATGGTGGTGATATATGACATGTCGATTTTGTTCCAATGCCTTGATGAGGTCAAGGATTAAATGTCATATCATCCTTGTCTTCAATGATTTCAATAGAGGCATTTGTGAAAGAACACTTTTGTTCTTCAACAATTGATAAGATAGGAATTTAATTTCAACATCGATAAAAGTTAGCACAAAAGAAATGAAGGTATAAGGCACACACTTGAATTGCCACATCCAATCACAAGGACCCGAGTCGCCTTGGGAATGTACATGTTGATGAAAGCTTTCACTCCTTCATATTTTTGATACCAATCAAACACTATGGGGTTTGCAGTGTACCTGTTGTTCCAATAAGTATCATCTCCATAAGCTAACACATGACTTTGCTTCCCAGATTTCGTTCCTTTTCCTTGTCGTTTCCCTTTCTCTTTTGCTCCTTTTTTCTTTGGTGCCATATTATATTGCAATCTACTTCATTCTTGCAAGCTTCAAGTTTTAAAAATCCTTTCTCCCTAGTTCTCCTATTTCTTATTTGTCTTGTTTTGGAGAAGAAAACTTTCATAAACAAGTATGCATTTCAAATTTCATCTCGATTCTTATCATCATAATCTTTTGGACATCGAAATCATGTTGCCTTGTATGCATGTGATTCTCTTGGTGTGGAAACAAGTTTTCCCTCTAACACGCTTGCATAAACAATCAACATTCAGGAAGAAAAGTAGCAAGAAGGGAAAATGACATCATGGGATATCATTTGAGATGCCCTTCATCATGGGAAGTCATTTGGGACATCCTATTTTCAGGTCTCTATTTCTTGATGGACAACAACCATGGCCCATTGAAGGTTTGGAATTTTTTTCTTAAACGTTTATAGTGTCCTTCAACGGAGTGAAGTTTGAGCTTTTGAAATAGATCCAAATTGCACTTTCTAGCTAGCTGAATTATGAAATATATATATTGTTTCCTAAATTGATAACCTTTTATTTTCTCACAAATTTTATTGTTATTTGTCAATGCCAAATTTCTTACCTCCTTGGAGGATAGCTCTTTGAGCCATCTCATGTTTGGTTTTGAGGGGTTTAGTAAATCTTAAATATTAAGCAATATAAGTAAATCAATAATGAGCCATCTTTCTATTGATTCTTTCAGGGTAACTATTTATTTTAATCTTCATCTTTATTTTTCTCTAAGAATTCTTACATTCCATGTGTGTATGAATAAATATATGTATATTCCTCCTTTACTTTTTCTTTTTTTCCCCCAATTGTGATGTGTTCTCTAACACTTATGCTCACATGTATTTCAATAATATAATTCCAAAATTTCTTGTAGTGACATTTTCAAAGGTCACATGTATTGCAAAGGTGAGATTGAAATGTATAAAATTTACAACACATTTATTCAAATATGCACACAACCCTGAATCACAATAATGGAGTATAAAATCTCTTTCTTTCTTATGACTGTTGGTTTCCAATTAACACAACCACTTGGCAGTTGGAATGTATATAGCCTAGTATTTAGGCTGGTTATGCACTAATTAATTATGTTTGAATTTGCTGAAAATTCTGAAAAATACCTACCTGCCATGCCAAAAATCTGAAAGAAACTCTCAAGCACACTTGTTTCCTTATTTAATATAGGTGGCCTATTTTTAAAATCTTATTATTGTTACTATTGAAAGTAAATGAAAATAAATAAATGATTAGGCACCTTGCCCAAACCAGCCCAGGTACTATGGTAGTATATACTATATCCCACCCACCCAATTCAACATACAGCCTATAGAAACTAACATTATGTCAATTATATGTGGGATCGACCCTCTATGTAAACCCTAAACCCTCTACGTAACAAGGTGGTGTGTGTCACACTGTGGCCTTGCCATTTTACATTAAAAAGTATCTTTAAGGCAAAAGAAGAATTATGAAAATTCAAACATTTCACCATGCAAATATAATAATCTTCAGAAAATTCCTCTAAAAGAAACCAAAATGCTTCAAGATAACTCTATATAAACTACTCTCAAGTTTCAACACAAGCCAAAATATCATCTTTCAAAAATCCTCATATAAAAAACAGACCTATTACTAGTAACCTAGGGGCCAAAATCCCTTTAAGCTACTATACTCTATAATGAATCTAAACACAACATCCTTGCCAACCAAGGCAAGGCCAACTACAAAGTAACAATTTTAGAATTATCTTTGAAATTTATCATGGGGAGTCTCCTCTATGAATTTAGAGCTATTTTTTAATAGGTATATGAAGGTCACATTTTCAAACAGTTCCAAGTTTCAAACTGTACCTTGGCCATGGGGCTACCTACTACTTACTACCTAGGGATGTGGCCTTCACAAATCCTATAGAATTTTAAGTATTGATTAGTCACTTGATGATGCATTTGTTAAGTGTTGATTAGGTATTAATTAAACATTTTAAATAGCCTCAACATTCATCATGACTCTTCTACACAACCCTTAAATTCTCTGTGCCCTCCACTGGACCTTCCTTCTAAAGTTCTTACAATATACCATCATCCCAAGCAGATCTTATTCTCTCCTGTTGTACTACTCACTCATGTTAGGCTTGATTCTGAGTAGGTAGTTAGTCCTAATGTGTTTTTTTTTTGGCCTCAAGTGAAGATTCAAGAGTACTAAGACAAGGATTATGTGACCCAGCACCTATCAATGCACCATTGGTTGGAAACCTGTTAGACTTATGGGTCAGTTGTGGATGGACTTCAACTAAGTTACCAGGGTTAATTCATCTTGGTAACCCATTCTATGAGCCATCCTACTTCTCCCTCACACTACCTAGGTAACTATCTATGGAAGTGGGTAAGAATCATAGGTAAGTGGGTAAGGAATGTAAACGTAGGAAGGTATGTAGGTAAAGCAATTGGCAACTACTAGACAAATAGATGCATGTCGATGTTTGGTACATTGTTACCTACCATGGTTAAGCATGGAACCTGAATGCAACAGAAAAAAAATGTTTTCATCATAAATTTAACATTTTACAATTTAATAATAAAAAATCGTGCAAAATTTGTTCATTCATGATAATAAAAATGAAAGACTATTTAAATGTTACCACTGGTCCAATGAGAAATAATCATTTTCTTTCACTGGGCTTTGCAGAGACCAATATGACCCATGTAAATTTAAAGGTCCAAATCCATTTCCACATTTGTTGAAGTCTCTACTGCATCTACTCTACAGTTTAATTCCTGAAAAAAGCAATTTCCTGACAGATGACCACAAAGCAATAGCCCATGCCCTCTTTTACCCCATTCTAACAAGAATATTGGCCGATGAATAAGTTTTTATTGGGTATTCTGCAAGTTGTGAGTTTCTTAATGGACAATCTGAGAGTCTCTGAAGGCTGAAAAGGCCTGAAAAGGTGTATGTGCAGGGTTATTTGCAGATTGTCAAAAAGCCTGTATTCTTGTGCCTACTAAAAAGATAACCCACTTAAGAACATCTGCAACAGTCCTCAGTCTGTGACCTTACAAAAAATATTTCTCACATCACAATTTACTTTTTTCAAACCCCACCCACAAAACTGAGACTGCAAATAGGTGGGAGACTACTAATAGCAAACCACCTAGACCAATCAAACCATGTAGCCAACCACCAGCATGTGTTAAGGTTTGCTATGCCTTTTCCGAGCCTCCACAACTGTTTAAAAAATGCATTTTGCTGAGCCAGATTGATATGTTTTGACTTTTCTTCATCCAATGTTCAGGGCCACATACTGAGCCCCAGTGGATCGATCTCCTTCATAAATTATGGACAACCACTTCTAGCATTCTGAAGTTGAAAACTTGTACAACTATAGTATTATCCCAGTTAACTGTTGGAGCAGAAGTTATTATAATAGATTTTAGTACCCAGATTTTTGAGAGGATCAGTTATGAGTCCTCGGATTCAATAAGTGAGTGACTGTTATGCACTATAATTATAAGCTGCTTTGCTCTAAATCAAGAGCTCAATCAGACTACCCAAAGGTACAAAATTTTGAACTAAGGATACAAATTAGGTATACACTAATTGTAGATTACTCAAAATATGATCACAATACATTTTATTTGGAAATTCACCTTCTCTTTAGGCCCTAGTTTGACCCTCTAATCCCTGTTTCATCCCCAATGCTTTGAGTGTATCTGGAAAGCGAGAGAAATTGAGTATCATTCCATGAAACTGGGGATTGGTTCAGAAAGATTTACAGGACCTTATTTTGACATGGCTCCAATTGAACGAAACATAGGAAAAGCAGTCAAGGTGCAGGTAAAGCGAATCCAAAACTGGGGGTGAAACTCCCCTGAGGACTTAGAGAATACTATTTTGGTCCTCCTCCCTGTCTACAATTTTCACCCTGACTTCTCGATTCGTCCCCAGCTTCAGCAAAACTGGGGGCCCAGTTCTGGAGTACACCAGGGATAACTCTAGTGTATAAATGGAGATATTAAATAGGGGTGACTAGAGAACATGTCTGCCAAAGAATTAATTTATTTTGAAAATTTCCATTTTGGGAAAAATGAGGAATATTCTCAACAAAGGTTCTTTATAAAAAAAAAAGGAATTTTTTAGGAGAAAAATAAAAACTGCAAATTTCAGCATTTCTAAGAGCTTAATTTGTGCTGAAGCTGCCAATGTAGGCTACTATGGTTGTTAGTTGAATGCGCCTGGCTAAGTGGTATGATAGGGAATGCAACCTACCACAATTGAAGCTCAAAACATTGGTGACATTTAAATTGGTTAACTGAAATTGTCCTTTGTTTGAAAGAGAGAAAATTGGATCAAACATCACTCCACCTAGAAGCTGGAGAAATGTATTACATTGAACATAAAGGTATTATATGTGCAGAAATTTTCAGACCTGAAAGTTGCAATGCGGCATCTTTGGTTTCAGATTGTAGTGGCAGCAGCAGTCACTTACAAGCCCAGATCTGCTCTCTGTATGTAGTTGGCCAGAATGGCTGTCAACCTGCAAAATGATGAAGACCCAAAAGAAGAAGTAAAATAGAAGGCAAAAATTAATTACAAGCTTTCATTTCTGCAAGCTTCTTGTTTTTCGGTTTAGGCTCACTACAACAACAAAAGGTGTCCCTGCATATCAAGTGATTTCATTGGATTGTAAGTGAATTTACTGATCACAATGAACAGGCCTGCCTAGTGAGAAAGCAATGAATTCACTTATTTAGTGTATAAAGACTAGTGAACTGCACCCACAATTATCTCGAGATGGAACAATCCCAAAATAAGAGGACTAGGGTCAGATAAAGTCTGGCCAGCATTCTGGGAAATGTCTCTCACCTGTGGGCTTTACCCATTGTAAAGCATGAGAGGAAACAATATCATGAACCTACAACACATGTAGTCATGAGGCATAGGAAGGGGAATTGTTCTAATGCCTATTCCATAATAAGATCGGAGGGATGTCACACCTACAAGTAGGCATAATTTTGTGTGTCACTCTTGGGGAGAGTATGCATAAAATCCCTCCTCTTCTAAGAGTTTGATATTGACAAATAAAAGGCACCCTCCAAGTACATTTGGAAATTAATTGTAGTGCTTTCTTTCCATTGTTCACTTCAAGATCAACTTGCAAATCTCAGAGACAAATTACATCAAAATATTTATTGGGAGTTTGAAGACATTGCACAATACACATGTAGAGTTGGTGGCTAAAGCCTAGAACCCAACAACACTAATTTGAAAGTCATCAACGAATTTCATAAAGTTTGGTAACTTGGCCAAAAGCTTATATGTTTTGTAAGTTCTGGTAGTGACGGGTTGTTCACTCTCCTAGTTGTCAATGCAATCAAAAGGGGAGGTGTCCATTTTCACCCCCTCTAACTCATTACAGTAATAGTCTACATGTTAAATTCTCACTTCTCACATCACACACTTATAAATTCAATTCCACCCAACCACAAATCTGAGCCCTTACCTCTATTACTCTCTAATCAACCCAAATTAGAGAATTCTGACACCCATTAAACCCACTACCTATTAACCATTCCATGTCCATCAAGATGCAAGACCCCATATCCCCTCCTCCCCTTGACACCCACTTGTTACCAGCCAAACCAATTTGGTACCATAATATGCTGTGATAAATATAATGCAGAAGGCCCAGCAGAGCAGCCCCACAAGGGGAAGCTCTCATTTATTATTGCTTTTTTTCTTTCAATGGGGCTGCAATATCTGGTTTTAGATCAAAAGTTCTTAAGATCTTCTGTCTTACATGCATGCTACTTAATACATAATCCATTAGTTATTTTGTGCTCCTTTTTGTAGAATAATAAGTTTAATACAAAGATTATGTCCCTCAGGCTTCTTATAACAATTTTTAAAAAACTAGCAGCTCCTCATATAATAACAAAATTAGGGCAACAAAAGTACATGTATGACAATGAATAAACCAGGACTATTTATCTATGCATAAATAACCAGAGAGCAACATAAAGGGAGGTACCCTTTGACACTTGTAATTGAATGAAAGATATGGACATGAATATAGTGGCAGTCAATGGCACCTGAAACAGACTCAGAAAAATTGCACCACCCTCTAGTGTCTAGGGTGAACCAGTGGTCCAGTATTTACACTGGTAGTTAACCATGGTACCTACCTCTGGTTCACCCTGGCCCCAGCCCCCCTCTCTCTTTCTCTCTCTCTCTCTTTGCAAATTTTTTTGGCCTGGGAGGTTCAAACTAAACCCTAACCCAACTAAATAGAAAGAAAGAAGTTAATAATATGTCATGGCAAACATTCATTGTGGAACCTCTCTTTTTCCCTCAAGTACACCATGTGATTTCATGACAAATTGGAGATGATGGGTCTGTGCACATTTGAGCTTTTTCATTAAATTTGGAGTCAATAAGTCTGGCCCCGTACATGATTCCCAAACTTTTCCATTACATACATGTGGGGACATCTGAGTTGGGGGTGTTGTTTGTCAAGAAGAGATGAAGAGCCATTCACTCGGTCATGATGCAATATGTACAGATTGTGTCTTTTGGAATCACCACAATTTCCCAACTGGTTCAACCATTGATGTCATTCCACGCAGGAATGGGATTTGAGAGAAATGTTGCTTAAACCTTTTGTTGAAATGAAACACTTAAAAAAAATTGTTTCCCACCCTGTAAAACTAAGGGGGGAAAAAAAGGAGAGCGATTAATGTTTTTGAAGACCTTAGTACTATCACATTGGTGTAGAGTGTAGGTAGTATTTTTTGGTGTTGAAAACTTGGGTATATATATATATATGTTAGCCAACATTCAACCTCAAACATATAGGTATTGAATTCAATCTTACCCACAATTTGCAAATTCAAACTTTGCGAAATTCTCCAATTTTTGAAGGAAGTATTTAATGTGAAAATGAAGATAAGTAAAGGTGGTGGTAAATCCTTGAAATGTCACTCATCCCCTTCTTGATCAACCAAAATTTTGTCTTTATTGAACATGACTCACCAACCAACTTCCACCCAACAGATACAGTTTGTATTTTAGTTTTTTGGTTCTTATTTATCATCACAAGCACAAACACATACAAACATGAAGTGTTGTATTGTTGTTGTTGTTGTTATTCTTATCATCACATACAGACACACAAAACACATGTGAACATAAGGTCTTGAGTTGTTTGGATTTCTCACACACCTTCAGTTGTAGTGACCCATCATCATCATCATCAGTGAACAACTTGTTGAGATACTTTGATGGTGAAATTTTTACCATTGTGGAAATGCTGCAACCTAGTTAGTAGTCTTCAAGGTGAGCAACAAAAGACATGTCACACAGGTTTTTGCAAGGTGGGTGAGGGAAGAAGAAAAAGAGAAGTGTATAGAAACAAAGGGAAAAGGCTAAACTTAATATATTTGGTTCAACAAGATGATGTTCTTGTGAATAATTGGTACACCATTGATCTGGTGAACATACTTTACTTATTACTATAGATGCACCCACCATTCAACCCTAAACCCTTTCTTCCTTGATTCATTCATTTTTTGGGGCTCCTGAACTGGAGGTTTACTTGGATACTGGAAATTGTTGGTAGCTAGCCTTGTAGGTAGGTACCCATTTTCAAACTCTTCATTTTGGGATTTTGGATATGATTTCCTCCCCCCCTCCCCCCTACTCACTCCCCCTTAACTTTCCCAGGATTTTATTATTATTATTATTATTATTATTATTTTTGGGAGGGGGGTTGTGAAAATTGGGGGTGCTTGGATACCTACTGAAAGAATGGTAAATGGGTTTAGACTACTTTAGTTAATTACACCGTATGAAAGAGAGAATGCCCAGTAGAATTATCCGTAAAGTCACCCTCTGTTTGACCTCCTATCTCCTCTGCTTTTGCCCCCTATCCCCTCTTTCAGTGGTATCCACAAAGTAAGGAAATTTTATTAAATCTGGGTATGAAATGCTGAGTTTCAGCATTTCATGCACAAGGTTCGAGAGTAATTATAGTAGTTGTACAGGTAGGAGCAGTGAAAATATATGTAGCAGCAGTGCAGGCGCTCAGGAAAAAGGAAACACAGGATGAAACTCAGTTTACCACCAAGATTGGTGGAAAAACTAGTTTAGGTCCCAGTTATTTCCTTTAGTAAAATTTTCATTCCCAGTTACGCGTTTGATGGCCTATTATGCTGAAACTGGCCGTTCTCGCCCCCCTAATGGCCTGACTTTACAGATAACTCTAATATCCGGATTTGATCCCTGACGTCCTTTATTTATTTATACCATGGCCATTACGGCGGTTATGGGGCCGTTGCTGTTGCAGGTAGGTAGATAGTTTCCGTAGGTAATAACTAATAACAACAGTAGCCCTCAATAATCTCGTGGTTCCATTTACTCAAGTCATCTATTTCCCATTATTATCGTCACATGCACACATTAGTAGGTACTTAGTAGGTACTCCATTTGGCACAACCCCTTGGCTCCCTCTCCGTCCATTGTTTTTTTTAAAATAAATTTTTATTATTTAAAAAAAATAAAATTTTGTGATGTAGCCAAAGTGGCAATCATCTCTTCTTCGCTAAGAAGATTTAGCCATATTTGCCTACAAGCTAAATATGAAAGAAATTTTTTTTGAAAAAAAAGCGTCCTTTGATATGTTTGGCTAGGTACTTGAACAATGTATAGATAGATAAATAGACATATCTTGGCGATTTTTCTTAAATTTTGGTCGAATTCTGGAAATCTATTGGAAATCTAAAAAAGCACTAGACTTTTTAATTTTTAATTCCACATAACTTAGCTTGTCTCCACTTGCAAGAATGGGGGGTTAAGTTATGTTATGTTATGTTAGTAGCATGCAGAGAACTGAATTGTAATTGGGGCTCACATTGGTGGCATGCCGTGTATAGAATTTAATAATTTTTCTAGGCCCTCTTTTAATTTTATTTAATTTTGGAGGGTGGGTCCTGGATTGAAGCTTGAACCTTAAACATGGTTTGGTTTTGTGTGTATGTGAGTGTGTGTGAGTGTGTGTGTGTGTGTGTGTGTGTTTTTTTTTTGGATGGGTGGGTTTTAGGTGGAGGGTGGGGAGGGGGAGAGGGTAGTTGGTGATTTTTTTGGGGGTTTACTGAATTTTGAAGTCATGGTGATTGTCTGAGAGTCTTTTGGCAGAAGAGGTAGAATGAGTGATGATGATCATTGCAAGAAAAGAATACGGCAAGAGGAGGAGGAGGAGGAGGAGGAGGAGAATTCATTGTGGGGTGGATTGGAAGAAAGATAGAAGAAACCTATGATGATGTTGTTGTGTTTTTTCTTTTGTTTTGGGGAGTGGGGTTTGCTTTGATTTGATTTGAGCACTAGAGCGTGAGTGAGTGAGTGCAGTACCTACTTATTATTATTGTCTTGTTGTTTTTCTTTCTTGTTTTTTTGTTTTTGTTTTTGGGTGGGGGTGGGGGTGGGGTGGGGTGGCGAGGGATGGAGCGAGGGAGAGAGAGAGAGAGAGAGGGAGTGAGTGAGTGAGGGAAGGAAGAAGGGAAGCTCTAGAGTCCATATGGGAATGGAGGTTTTAGACTATGATTTTGTGAGCTTTGCAACTGTCATGCATGTACTTATGTAGACTTGTTTTTGTTGTGTATGTGTCGGGGATTTATGCTTGTTGCTTCTTTTTTGTTTGGGGTTCTTTCTCTCTTCTTCTTCAAGTTTCTTCTTTCGTGTCAAGAGAAAGAAAAATTGTTGCTTTGCTGCTGCTGCTACGAGGCTACTACTGGCAAGAAAAAAAGAAAGAAAGAAAGTTTGCAATGAAGTTTGATTGTTGGAGCAGTCTGAAACGGAAGTTGTATGATGAAGCTGCTGTAATGAGCGACAATGATCTCGCCTTGTCATGTCGAGTTCTTCTTCTAATTCATGCCGATTGCATTGATAGACAAGTGAAAACTCGTCCTTAGTAAGAGGAGGAGGAGGTCGTCGTGGTCTTTGATGGAGGGATTTTATTCAGTTGACATCTGGGTTTTTCCTCAACTAGTTGACGTAGGTTTTTTTCAGTTGACATAGTTTTTTCTCAATTGGTGGTGTAAGTTCTTTTTCCAGTTGACATCGTTTTTTCCTGAGTCGATGTAGGCTTTTTTTCGAGTTGGTGTAGGTTTTTTGTGAGTTGATGGAAGTTTTTTTCGAGTTGATGTAGATTTTTATTCCTAGTTCACGCAGCACATACAAAAGAGAGGCTGTAAGCAGAGGAGGAGGAGGAGCTCAGAGGGAGTGGAAGAAGATCGATCAATCACATAGCCTGGGAGGGAAGGGGAGCTTCATTTGGAGCTTCTATTGTGGGGCCCGTGTGGTTTTCCATGATCAGGATGAAGACTTTTCACAACTTCATGTGTGGGGTACACCCAGTGAGAGTGATCTATGGAGAAGGAGAAGTCCTGTACTTGGCACCACAAACCACAGTGCAGGAGGTTTTGCAGTCGTATCCGCACCATTTCGTTTGTCAACCAGGAGGCATGATCGGCAGCACGTTTTCTTCCTCAGAGCAGGAGGAGCAGCAACAGCAGCAGCAGCAGCAAGGAGGTGGCACTGGGAATCAAATGCTGTCCTTGGACACGGAGCTGGAAAGTGGGTGTATCTACTTCCTTCTTCCTCTCCCCAAACTCTTTCCTGCAGCTCCTTCTTCAGCTCCTTCTTGCACTTGCTTCTCGCACTTGTTCGTAGACTGCGATCATCCTTCTTCGGAAAAAAAAAACAAGAATTCTTCCAACAAGTCTAAATATTCTCCTCGCACCACCACCTCCTCTTCTCCTTTGAAAGTCTTCAGATCGCCTCACAGGATAGGAGGCTTGAGTTCACCCTTCAGATCATTGAAGCCCATCAGAAGCTTGAGTCCTTTCCACAAGCGCTCCGGCTCCAAATCCAGGGTTCTGCCAGAGTCCAATTTGTACAGCGGAGGAGGCAACAATGGTGACAACATTGCAGATCTTCTTCAACAAAGAGGCAAGAATTGTCAGTGGAGACCACGGCTTGGCTGCATTTCAGAGGAAGAAGATGATGTGGAACTTCTTGCTTTAGAAGAACTCAAGAATAATAATGGTGTTGTTGTTAGGCAGCAACTGACTACCACAGTATGCAACAAAGCAACAAGCACTACTCCTCATAGCTCAGGCTCTCATGGGTCTCCTCTCTCTCACAGACCCAACTCTCTCACAGTGACTGGTACCTCTGCATTTGGGTAAGTATCATGATGCAGTTGCAACATCTCCAGAGGTTATTCTTTCTTATGTTTTAAAGATTTTTTTTGGGTCTCACATTTGCATCAAAAGCAATATGGTGATTTGGAACCCCATCTATCTATCTCTCTTGCCACAAAAAGATTTTGCATCTTGATGGCGGATATTAAAAAACTGTAGTAGCTGGTTGCTGCTAGCTGCTGCTGAAGTTTGTATAGATCTCTTCAAAAAACCCGCTGCTGGAGGAGGAGATCATGATCTGGTGATGCCACACTCTAATGCCACCACTGGTGCTTAGCAGCAAACATGCAGAACTACCTGTTCCATTTTGTTCCAAGTAAAACTAGGGTTTGCTTGCATGCACATTTTGCTGCATGCATACACCCAAATTGTTTTTTTTTCCATGATTGACATGACTCTGGGGTTTTTGTTTTTTGGCAATGTTGCAGGGGCATAGGTTGGCCATTGGTTGGCATGCCGAGCTTGATGGTTTAGTATGTAGTAGTAGAAGTGAGCTGCTCAGAAAAGAAGAAAATTTCTCAACATTGCTGGTGATCAGATCAGCCAGCTGAAAGGTGACAATTGATCAATATATCATCATCATCATCATCAGCAACATGAATGGGAATCCTGCCGCTACTACTAGGTTCAAAAAGAAGAAGGGTTCACTATCTGCCAAGCATGCCATGGTTTTCAAAGAGGTCTTGACGTTTCCTTAAACTACCACTCAGTTACTTTTTAGTTTGTACTTGTGCTTTTGTATCATATGACTCATGTCTAGAGACCCACCTACAAATTTTTCTTCTTGTGCATGTTTCGTTTTTTCAGATGGTGCTCACAACAATTTTAGGACCATTTTTGAGCTTTTCTTGAGCTAATGGAAAATTTAGCAGCAGCACCAGATTCTGGACGCATATGGGTTTTTTTTTTTCCCACAAGTGGGCTGTGTAACTATGAATGTTGCAATTTGCCCATTTTAGAACATCATTCTTGCATTGTTGATCTTCTGGCAGATATTGTTATTGCCTTTCTGTTCTTCCACAGTTTCTCATTTGTCAAGCAAAGAACAGAACACTGTACAAAGCTTCTCGTCCTCAATCCCAGACAGATTTGATCAAAATCCCAGTCTCTTCTCCAGAACCTTTTGGCTTCTGCTTCACACTTTTTTCTGCTGATTATGCACATACATACATTAAAGGGTGAAATCTGTGCTGCAATAAACTTTCAATTTTGTTTCAAACCTAGATTTGGGAGCACCACTTTTGAAATGCACTGTCATCATAGAAGACAAGGAACTCTCCTATCCGCTTTGTCAGCGGTCCCTGTGATCTCAAAGGTTTTGGGCCCAAGAGCAATGGTCATGGCATTTTCTCCAACAAAAGAAATCTTAGACTGTGGTAGCAATTATTTGATTCACATGGGAGAAATGTGTGAACTACATATTTGTCCAGTAAAATATCTTTGTGCTTGGTGGGGTGGCAAATTTCTTTGTAATGCAAAGAGTAATCCTTCAACCAGACCACATAAATCAGAGTGACGATCTGGTTGGTACCTTGTGAATAAGGTTTCCATGGTGTCGTCTGCTTTCATTGTACACCAAAGGTGAAATCAAAAGATTGATAGAACTCTCCAAAAATTCCTATTGCAACCCAACTAGACTTTTTTTATATTTGCTCTTGATGCAGAGAGGAAACATTGAAAACTATATATTAGTATTGTCATTATATTGATACAGCCTGCGTTAAGTAGCTTTCGTATAAGATCTTGTAGTGCTTTAGACTTGTGGTTCAATCTTTTTTTCTTTTTTCTTTTTTTTCGGTATGTTTCAATAGGACACGAAAGTGTTTCCATGGTAAACAAAAAGTAATCCCAATTTGACATTTTTCATTGCAACACATTTTTTATATGTATCTCTAGAAATATTTGGAGAAAGCTTTTTTTTGATGAAAATGTGCAAATAAAAATAGATAACATCTCAAATTGTCATAATATTGTGAAATTGGTACACATATCAACAATTCAAGTATCAATTGTTAAATTTGTAACAGTATGTTGCAAACATTGCAATGTAAAAAAAAGACTAAAAAAGACTAGTTTCCTTGGCTTGGTGGGCCTCACATCAAGTCATGGGGGTAACTAATCCAGCCAGGCTTCTACTCAGTTGACAAACAAAGAGTCTCTCTTTTGTTTATCAAAGTTCAAAACAGCTTGTTTATTTCCAATGGTTGGATTACAAAAGCAATTTTGCATGTGAAGATTTGAGGCTGAAAAATTATATTACACGTCTAGAATATACACATCTAGTCTAATATTTTTGACATTTTTGGGTTCGGAAAAAAAGTTAAAACACACAAAAGAAACTTTATGTTCAACAAAAAGACAACAACAATTCAGAATGGATTTTTTGCCCTGGGGCCTGCTCCCTGTTTATTGGCACTTTTGGTTGCAATAATTCATGATTTAAAGAAAAATGTTGACATTTTTTTGTTAATTTTTCAAAGAACTTTCGATGAATTGGAATTGAGATAAAAATATATATTTTGTAAATTGCAGTCATGCCTTGGCAGTTCAGAGATAGAAGATATACCCTTTAATGTTCATATCAGTGTTTTCTTTTTGGTGCAATTTTGCCAAAATGCAAAAAAAAGAAAAAAAAAACATTACAAGGGAATATTCTGTCACAATATTCCCTTTTTCTGAGAAGAAACCAATTTTGGGGATTCTTTTCTCTTCACATTTGGACTCTGATTTTAGTTTGGTAGCATTTTAATAATTTAAAAATAAATAATATTTTTTAAAATTAAAAAAAATTAGACAGGCTCTTAAAACTTGTTGCCATTTGATGCTAATTCCTTTTTGGGAAGCTAGCCAATGACACAACATCCAAGAAATTGGAGGAAAAAAAAAAAGAAAAGACTGGTTGGGATTTTTAGAGTTCAATTCACAGGAGTAGATTTCACCTTTTCCTTTTTACCCTATTTTGGGGATTACTAAACATTAGTGGCAGGCAGGTGTGGTAATAATTTTTGATAGAATAGTTGTATTATTTTTGGGTTTGTGAAAAGAATTACCATTATGATGACCATAATTCAGTGTTGACAACCTTAGAAATTCAATTTTCTTTTCTTGCTGAATACTTGCAAAAATGATCAATGGATTTAGACCTTCATGATGGAATGACATCTACCCACATTAGGAATAAAGTTTACAACCATGAAGACTAAACTAAAGTGTACTCCAAGGTGAAGGCTTTTCTTTCCCACCACAGCTAAACCCTGCCAAATATCACCACAAGTACTTGGAATCAAGGTTTTTTTTTTTTTTTTTTTCCCCTATTTTCTCCAAGTAAGGTAGGTGGCTACCATGTGCTTGTGGTGGGTTGGCAAGGTGACATTTTCCTTTTCATGACAGTGGATCCAATTGGCTAAACATATATTATTTAGCTCTAGAAGTGGCTACTTTAAGTAGTATGTGTTATTCATGCCCTTGTGACGAGATCGTAGCCTATGTTGTATGTTATTATGGCTATGATCATGGTCATGTTGAAGTTTAGTCTGCTATTGAATGTAACACATTGTAAATAATTGGCGACAAACAAAATTATGCAATTAGTACTATATGTAAAACAACATGCAAACCCTAATGAAGCCTTTTGAAATACATACATTCAAAGTATGTATGAATACTTATCAACAAATAACTTTTGCAATAATGACACCATTTATAATCCAAATAACACATTTGCATCAACAAGTTGGTAAGCAACACTAGTAGAAATCATGTTGTTTGCAACTAATCACAATGTAATTAGTATGTAATTGATTGTTGTTTGCAACTATATTTGTCATGTTTACAATTACAAATTTGGTACTATATAATTTTTGGGCCATATGGTGGTGTGTGCAATGAACATGCAATTCAATATGCATAACATGGACATGTGTCATACAAATAATAATCCAAACTAATACATATTTAAATTAGTACATTTAATAAATCTACATAGGCTATGTACAGTAATATTATGTACTTCTAGTACTAAAGTTAAACCCATGTTAATTAAAGCTAGCCTAACTAACCATGGATAAATTAATTAAAAAATTATACTATCCATGACTAAACTAACCATGGTCTCATTAAATTAGGCTAAATTAATTATGCTTAAACTAAAATAAGATAAACTAAATTAGGCTAAACTAACCATGGCAAAATTAAGTTAGGCAAAACTTATCATGGTTAAACTAAATTAAGATAAATTAAATAAGGTTAAATTAATCGTGACTAAATCAAATAAAACTAAATTAATTATGGCTAATTTAATTTAAGTTAAATTAAACTAGGCTAAATTAATTAAGCTGAAACTAACCAATGGCTAAATTAAGTTAGGATAATTTAAATATGGCTAAAATAAATTGGAGTAAATTAAATATGGCTAAACTAAGCTAGGCCAAATTAAATATGGTTAAATTAAATTAGGCTAAACTAATTATGGATAAAATAAATTAGGTTAAATTAATTATGGCTAAAATCAATTAAGTTAAATTAAATGAGGTTAATTAATTATGAATAAATTGAATTATGCTAAACTAATTATTTTTAAATTAAATTGTCTTAAAATAAATTAGGCTAAAGTAATTATGGTTTTAAAAAATTATGTTAAATTAAATTACACTAAATTAACCATGATTAAAATATGTTTTGCAAATTTTCAAATTTTATTTGTCAAATATATTTAAATATGTTTTGGGGAAAGTATAACCTTTTTTATTCTATTTTATTTGGAATTTTTGAAAAAAATATAAATTGGATGAAACAAAAAAAAAATTCCGAATTAATTAAATTGATAATATTATTATTTAAATATTATAAGTAATCAAAGCTACTAAAAATTTATAAAAATCAAATTTATATTATCACTGTTAATATTAATTACTTATTAATATCATTAATAGGAATACATATTATAAATTATAATTATAATTTCTACCATAATAGTAATATTATTTTAATATTATTAATTATGTTAATATATCTATGGCTAATAGGATACATTAGTTAATTTATAAATATTCTAACCTAGGTTAACTACCTAGGTATTAACATAAATTAGGTATTGATATTACAATATTGAAAATTATTATAAGTGATCATAATTATTAAAGATTTCCTATAATCATTTTTCAATTACAAAGGAAAAGGAATAATGAAAATTTGACAACAAAAAAAAAGGCTTTCCAAGTTATAAATATTTTTTTTCCCCTTGTTTTTTCTTTTTGAATCCCTCCTACTTTCAAACCTCATAACTTTCTTATTTCTTATTCATTTTAAACGATTTAAAGTGTTATAGGAACATCACCTGAAGTTCTACAAATCATTTTGGAACTTTAATAGAAATAGAGCAACATACAAGGAAAGATTTGGGTGTTTAGGAATTGACCTTTGTAATGTTCAAAAGTTTGTTTTTTTGAGTTCTTGACCCCATTTATTTGGGGGGCAATAACTTTTTCATTTATAATCCGTTTTCAATGATTGTTAGTGTGTCAAATGCGCCAAGAGGAGGGCTTTAGGTTTTTTTGGACACCAGAAGCAATAAAGCCCTCCCTAGGCCCGTCTACCTTAATACAATAAATACATCTATTGTGCAACTAAATTGGTTCATGATATTTGTAATGGAATTTTTTATCTCGTATCTTTAGGCTTCCAATCTAAACTTTCAGTGACGCACTCCCAAGTTCCTAATTAGACCCAAGATGAGTCTTAGTGACTCACATAGTGAAATTGTGAGGAACTCAGGGCACACTCCTAGCTCTCAGCACTAGAGGGACATGCTAAAGCTCCGGGATGGGACTAGGAAGAGTGACAAGCTTTAGTTACTAACTCGAACTTGTATCAAACCAATTAACAAGTTGGTTAATTCACTTTCTGGAGCACCTTTGGTGCTAGGACAAACCATGGGCAACTATGGACTCACATGACTCATCACGGCCCGAACTCGAGGGAAGCCACCACCTTCCCCCATATAGTATTCTTTACGTCTTTTTGCGGCACCTACATCTGAATGGTTTTTCGTCCCCCAACTCCCAAGGAGTAATCCCAAAACTATCCCGGTTTGGACTCCCGGGACTTTGCAAGTTCATAACTCTTTGTTTAGACCTCCGATCAGGATGAGGTCTAAAGCAAACTTGTAGCTCTCCTTGAGAGCTTTCCAACAGTGTATTGCACTCCACCTATACACACCGGGGTCGGGTCGATTCTCAACTTTTTTTGGTCGGGAGTCAAACTGCCAGTTTGACTCCCGTCCCTTCTTTTTGCCATAACTTGTGCTAAAGATATCCAAATGGCCCATGCGAACCCATTTTCGACGTCAACACTTCGATAGCTTTTCAATGATATTAAAAACATCTTAATGCAAGGTGTTTTGACCCCTGCAATCGAACTCTGAAGTTTCGAGAATCTCGGAAGACTCCCAAGTCCCAATTTCGGGAGTGTGAATTTCATCCTCACACTCTCTCAAAGTAGGGTTGCGACATTCATTTTATATAACTAGGTGCAATAACCATATACCAGCCATATACCAAATGCCATTGGAAATGAGCTAATACAAAAAGTTTAATTTTCATTGAATGGTTAAACCTAAAAATAAAATTGGATTATTTTAAACCTACCTATATAACCTAAGCCTACATTTCAACCTACTTAATAGGGTGTAATAATTACCTACCTACCTAAGCACCACACCTCAACATCTTATTAACCGTAAAATGGACAATTTAAAATTTTATTGATTAATAGTTTAAAATAAAAATAGGTGAGTTTTAATTGCCACATGTCACCATATAATTGGTGTTTTAAAATGGACACGTGTTAAATGGTCAATGAATGTCCATGGTGTGCAACATGTCATCATCTAATGGCAGAAACTTTAACGGTTGAAATTAATCTAATGAATTTTTAATTTTGAAAACAAAAAAATCATTTAAAAATAACACATGTCTGCAAGTTATTCATCCAATTTTTAAACATGTGTCATATTTTGATTAGTTACATTGTAATTGCAAGAAAAGTTGCATATAATGTGCAACTACATTTGAATTGGTATCTATGGATGAACACATATACTAGCACCATATATGCATGTTGCATACATAATGTTGCATGTAATTGAATTTCATGTGCAACAAGTTATTTTAGGTAACTACATGAATTTGTAGTTGCATGTGTCGTATGCAATTGAATTTTAATTGCAAACAACAGTTACAAAACCCAAATTTTCTATTAATACAATAATGGCACAAGTTATTTCAAAGAGCAAAAAAGATCAAATGAAAGTATATTCTAACATAAGGGGTTTTTTTTAAATCATCATCAGAAAGGATATTTAGACAATAATCTACTAATCTGCTTCCATTACCAAAAACCATAACAACGCATATGTTCACAAGCTTTAACCACTTGGAGGGATGGTGGTTGCAAATAACACTTGATCTAAGCTTCTCCCACATTTTTGTGGTTGGGTTTGAATCATGGGGAGACATTGTAGTAGCTCGACAATGGTTTTGTGTTGTCAAATTTAAGAAGGGTGGTTGTTGATAAAAAAGAATATGGTTTAGTAACTTGGTCCCACAAATGCTCTAGAAGTACCCAAGGCCTTTGAATGGTTGAAATGTGTTTGAATAATGTCCTTGGAATATGGTTTCAACCTCTAGAGCTAGCCAATACTAGGGGTAGATTACCCCAATGGCACTAAGTAATTTCTTAGTTAGAAAGCACTTTTCAAATTCAACAATTAAACATGCTGCATCAAAACATTGTTTCTTCACCAAATCAATGGCCTAAACCCAAGCCTCCTTGTCTACTAGACGCACAACCCCAGTGGTTGTGTTTATAACATGTAGCATGTATGACTTACCTCCCATAAAGAAAGTAACGTACTTGATTTAAGAAGTAGCCTTTTTCCACCAAATCAAGCACAAAGAATTATTAATGTGCTCAATGAGATCAATGAACAAAGGAAAGTGTTCTACAAAGTACCTCTTTTCAATGTCATCATGGATAGTAAACAAGCTAGTTTTCGTAAGCTTCATGGCAAAAACAAAGTCACAAATGAAAATATTGTGCTTTTGGGCAAACTTGGATGGTCCTTACATTGCTTCCAACAAAGGTAACACACAAGCCAAACCTAGGAGTGTTTTCCACATCACATAAAAGGTTCTAGTTTACCTTCACAATTTCAAGAATGACATTGCCTTCATCCATTTTAATAACCAATAGTTTGTATTTGCCGAAAACCTTCTTTGATAGTGAGAACATAGATATCCATTCTCTTCTTATTTTGTTCAAAATCTTATGGCGATTACATTCTAGGAGTTCTACCAACTTGGGGAACTCAAGATGTTGTTTAAGGCTATGTGGAAAGTAGTTGTACTTAAAATCTAGGAGCCTCTTGATATCTAGGTTTAATGAACTCAATGTCTACACTACTAGGTTTGTGTGGTGTGCCATGTAGTGCACACTACTAAGATATGGTGCATGTTTCTTTAGGGTAATGATGCCTATTTTTGAACCTTGGAAAACAACATCTCCATTTGCTTTGAAACACATGAGCTTCAAGGCAAGTTTAGTACCATTCAAGCTTCCAAACTTGGCAAAACTTTCAACAGTCAATGTTGTGAACCTATCAAAAATATATGGCTCCATTAAACTTCAACAATTTGTATAAATAAAAAACCTCAAGCCCATGCACTCTCCATTATAAGCCAATAGGCTAATGCTTTAAAAGTAAAATAGTCAACAATGTTTTTAGGAACTATCTTGACTTCCTTAAGATAAAAATCTAATAAAGCCAATTCAAACTAACTAAGGTTTTGGTCTGAAATTTTAGATATTGGTGGGCCCCTAGCTTCACCATTATTTGTCAAATGAAATGTAAATACTCTCCTTAGGAAATACATATCCCCAGAACAAGAATTGAAAGTCAATTCAAACAAGGTTGAAGGCCTCGTTTGGTAGACTACTTTTATTTTCTTTGAGTGTTCACCCCCTTGTTCAACGAAAGCATCACCCACTCAATGAAAACCCTATGAAACTTGTATTTGTTATGGTAGGAGGTTAGAAAGCTTAAGTGGGGCTTATAGAATGAAAGAAAATTCATTATCTAGCTTTGAAATTGCCCTTAACCACCAATTTGAATGTAATTAGCTCGTCCAAGTATATATTAAGGAACAATAAAGGTTGTTTATATATAGATTATGAGGCTTATACCAATAAAAACAAACTACAATAATACTTCTTTGTTTTTGCCTTTCCTTCTTTTGCAAACAAATGAACATAATATTTTGCTTATGGATTCATAAATCTTTTCATTTTTTACATGAACATTAAAAGGATTAACAAAGTACTCTCTAATACATTTTGAAAGCTCAAAATGCTTGATCAAATAATTAAGCTTTAGCACTAACAACTTTTCCTTCCCCTTATTGTCAATGTAAATCTTGCACCTAACCATTTTCATCTTCTCGTTTATTTTGCAATATTGGTTCCAACCAACTAAATTTAATTGCCCAACAATGTTGGTAAATTATGTTAAACTCCCCATCACATCTTTATGCATTTTTCTTTTTTAATTGAACATGTTTTATAGCTTTTGTACATAAGATCTTCTTTAGGTGGGGCTTCAAATGTAGAAGGGCATGCTCTAGCAAACAATGAAAGGAGATCAAGGATGGACACACTTACAAAGGAGATGTCAACAATAGGAAGTTCTATATCACCCCCTACAACAAAAATAAAAGTTGAAATCAAAGTTCATAGGTACTTGAAAAGGTGTCATAACCACAAACATGTAAATAACAAAACCTTTGCAAGAAATGAGGGAACATAAACATGTCAAATGTTGGTTTGAACTTTTGATAAACACAATCATCAATAAAATGAAAGCACAAAACCTTTCAATTTCACAATAAATAACCAAAACACAATTGAAATGGAAAAAAGGAACTTTGGAAGTGTAAAAAAGACCATGTAAAAACTTTAAATAGAAGCCATTGATCTAGTCCTTTAATTGTCATTCTTAAAATCAATGTGCCATTATTCAACTTGATGTTGAATGTAATGCAATATGAAATAGGAACTTGCAACAACATCCAATTTGCATCCATACAAAATCACAATAGATTTTGCAATTGCACCTTGAGTTGATGCATTGTTCCTCCCTTATCCTATTGGGTTGCATTCTAAATTGAACAGCCCACAAACAAAAAAAATTCAATCCAACAAATGCACCACACAAATAATGCATAAATTTTCACATTCAAAATTCAACCAAACTTTAATATGATGCAAATTGATCAATGTAACAAATGCAAACATTTCCAAGACCAAGATATACTCTTGCAATGTTTACTTTACCTTCTCACATATGTTCAAGTTTGTGAGATTTATCCCTCCTAGTTGTTTCATGCTAGCCATTTTAAGAGTCTACTTTAAAGTTCAAATTTCATCCTACAAATGGATCTATTAGCATTTGTGTTCGTTCTATGCGAATGGCAACCATTTTTTAAGTTTACAAAATGAAAGACAACGGGAAACCTTGTTCACTTCATTCATAGGCTACAATTGATCTTTTCTACTTCATGAATGATTAGTGACAATAGGAAGCTTGTAAGTGCAACAAACATGAATGAAGGCAAGGTGTGAGTGTGATCTTAGCAATAGACAGCAAGGCTTCATCTACATAAGCAACAATAAATCTCCACCAACCATCACACAAAATGGTTACACAATTTATATTAGTTTTTGGATCATAGTAAACAAATGAAAATTTGATGTTTTCAATCCTTATACCAATTTGCACAACCTTAGAAACTTCCACCAAGTTGTGAAATTTCACCACAAATTTTTTTTAATTGGTATCCCAATAAAAAAATCAATACATATTTGGTAACCAACATGTCTCATGTTACAAATTTATGATAGTCCCATTTGTTAACAAATAGTGACAAGTATATCCAACAATATTTTTGAAACCAAATTTTTAATTTAAAAAAAGGCATGCAAATGGTTAAACAAAAGCATAAGATGCATGTAGAGATTTTTTCTGTTTTCACCCACTACCTTGCCTTTGGTCATGCAAGGCTTGGTGGAAACATAAGGAAAAAGAACCTTTTGCACCAAGCTTGGTTAGGTCACAATTTGCAAATAATGATATATAATTGTCATTGTCATTGGATAATAATTTCCCATGCTTTGATTAAAATTGAAGTAAGTTGAAATATAATTAAATAATTTGCTTAATCTTGAACAAATCATGATACATTAGGCCAAAGTCAAGTTTAGTTAACACATGAGTTGAAGGCCTTTGGGCAAGGCAATTATCTCTTTTTCATGAAAATTGTTGGTTCTAGTTTTTAGCCTAGTTTGAAAGAAATGGGCAAGTTTTTTTTTGAAATTTCAAAAAGAAATTTCAAAAAATTAGTTAGAGTTTCAAAGAAGTTGGAAACCAAACCCCTTGTTTAGTTCTCAAACTATTAGTTCCCACAATTTTGTTGATTGGCAATTTTCAAAGGTAGTTGCCCACAAGTTAGTTGTCAAAAAAAATTTTTGAGATATTTTTCTTGTAATTCACAAAAATCAAAATAATCAAAATTATTAACCAAACAACAATGGAAAGGACAAATCAAGTTTTTTTTTTTTGAAACTTTCACATGTTCATAATTTTTTCCCTCTCAAACTCACCTTCAAATTCCCCCAAATTCTCTTTTAAGTTCACATTTATTTAATAATAAACTCTACAAAATTAAAAGGTGCTTTGCAACTAGCTTTTGAATCATTAGGCCAATTCTTGCTAACAAATATTAATATTCTTTGATTATAAACAACATATCCTAAGATTGACAAGTGTATCAACTAAAGAAAAGGTTTTCTTAGTTTCTATCTTTGACCCCATAATGCCTAATATTTCGTAAGCAAAAAAAGCCATAGTAGTTAACATGGATTCATGTTTCTCCCACCATTGGAAAAGGCATTTTATTTCCTTCACATCCATTTAATATCTTTTTAATATTAATAGTTCTATATTGACCAATTATGTGATTGATTCATTTGTGCTAACAATCATTTAAAAAATATGCAAAATATCATTTTCAATGACCCTTTCTTCTACAAAAGCACTTTTATCATCTACTAGTGGATGTACGTGATGATAACATTTCACAAACATAGGATATAATGTTTTTTTGTCATATTCATCAACAATAGAAATACCTTACGCATGGCTAATGAATGAAGATACCAAATAAAGACTTTTAAATCTTGCATTTACCATTAAGGAAAACATATTGTGGGCTTTTTTTTCATATTTTTTATAAAATGAAATGAAAGAATCCATCACACACATTTCCTTTCTCATGTTAGATGTAAGTAAAAACAATTCAAAGGCAACTTTAGAATCATCATCCATAACATTGTCTAGGTTGTGAAATTTCAATTTCTTCCTTCATCTTCAACTTATTGATATGGAAGAATTTTAAACATCATTATAACTATGAGAAATCATGTCCTTACAAAGGACATTTTTTAGTTGCACATGACAAGTTGCAAAGGACACGATTTCTCATAGTGAATTAAATAACCAATGGCCATTGGATTGGTTCAAAAATAGGTGGTCACAACTAAAAACAAATGGTCAATAGTTGTTTGTGAAATATGCCATGTTGTAAAAGGAAATGGAATTCAGCCAAAAATTCAAATGTGGTTTATTTGTTGTAGTAAAAGACAATTACCTTCTAAAATAACAAGACTTCTTGGAACAAAACAACCTTGCTTGTGAACTTGCACACAACAACATTAAAAGTTGTTTAAATTTTTAGAAATAAATTGTAAAAAATTTGAAATGAAAATTGGAAAAGAAATTAAGAAAAGTTATATTTTACCTTGTTGTAATTAAAGTGTTCAACTTTCTTGGGAGAATTCCAAAATCCATATGTTCCATTATTGTTTGCCTTTTCTAGATTTTTAGGGTCATGTTATGGATTTTTGTAAATCTGATTGAACAACTATAATGAACACATACTTGAGGTTTTCGCAAACTTTTTCTTCTACTATCCCTTATTGACATGCTTTGAAAAATGCATGGCCAAAACAAGTATCTTGAAAACTTTCATCCAAACCCAAAATCTCACAATTGACCACAAACTCTAATGTCACTATCATTACATTCAAGTTTGCTCTTTCTTTTTAAAAATATGCAACAATTTTTTTTTAATCCCTATTCATCTAGTAATGCAATTAAGTTTCCTACCAAAACTTGTCATGTAGTTTCACTTGCCTTAAACAAACCTATTGTGATATGTTTTGGTTGCCAATCAACCCCCAAGAAATTTATCACCAAAACAAAAATGTGATGTGTTCCTTTTGACATCCATAAATAAAAACTTGTTGTGGTAGAATAACATTCTACAAGTTTTGGCAAAACATATTCATGTTTTATCCTCTCCACCAAATTGTGCAACATTTCTTATGAAATAAACTTTTTAAAAAAAAACACAACATTTGGACATATATACATTGCAAGACACTTCCACCATGTATTTTTCACAAATTGAATAGGTAGGTGATTTTTGACAACCAAAAGGTCAAGGTCTTCTAATAATTTTTTTTTGTTGTACATCATTATTTTTGAAAGCATCTTTTGCACCAAAAAATATTATTATTACATTGCTAACACATTAGGTTTTTTTTTTTGTTAATTTTTTTTCTAATACCAGCCTCACATGACTATTTATTTCCTCCTTTTTTTTTTTGGCAATCATATCATTGTCATTATTCCATTAGTTTTATAATATGATATCATTCCTTTCCTTGCTTAAGTTATTGTTAGACTAGATGCATCAACTAAAATATCATAATAAAGGATGCAACATATAACTTAAGTAGTTTTTCCATCCACTTCCTTATTGTCAATTACACAATAAAAAGTTCAACATAATGCTTGTATGTTAAGAAGTCTCCAAAAGAATTTTTGAACATGCAATTTTTTCTCAATATTGACTTGCATCCTTTCATAAGTGGAGCTAGTTTCTATTTGCAAATTGAGATTTTCCTTAGAAACTTCATTGGGAAATATTTCACCAAAATCATTTTCATTTTGACTTGGTTATTCCATTTTTAAACAAAACACTTTTCATAAGAAAATACTAATGGGATGATAAGACCAAAACTAAATATGTTTCACAAAGGGGTTTATTTTATAGTTTTCTAATTTAACAAACTACCTAAAGAAATTCAAATGGAGCTCAAAATATTTACAATCATTTATAAAAATGTTTATTTTTACACATCATGGAATAAATACAAATGCATAACGAATGTGGAGCATGCAACTTTCTTCCAATAGCCAAAAACTTTTTTTAACCCACAACATATAACAATAAGTTAACAAAGAACAAATAAAGGGAAATAAAAAATTAATGCAATGAAAACAAACAAAACATAACACAAAATGATAAAACTTCACAAGCAAATTTTTTGTATAAAAAAAATGAAAGGTGAAAAACTTATTGAGCTTGAAGAGGAAACCTAGCTCTCCTTTCAATAATTAAAAATAAAGGTTGTTGAAATCACCCACATTAAACCAACCCCATTATGGAATGGTGTTCCAAGAGATACCTAATAGTTTTGGTTTCAAAAAAGGCACCTAAAAATCAACATACATTTTGTTGAAAGTTTAAAGGTTTCTAGGGCAAGACAATTAACTAGTCAAGCTTGCCATACATTTTATTACAACTTGGAAAACATGTACAAATAACACAAATACTAATTAAATCACATTTGGAATTCATATGAAACATGTGATTATGTAGGGTAACAATCTGGTGTTAGAGTTTTGGCCAACCAAGCCCCACGAGACATTTATAGCACCATACCCAAGTCACGGGAATGGTTGGTTGTAAATTGTGTTGTTAATGCAACAAGTGCAACTCTTCCTACCTAAATTATAATTTCAAGGGTGCAAGTTTTTTTATGCATTGCCATGCATGTTCTTCTCTTCATATATACTTTAAGGGCAATTTTTCAAAAGAATAGACATTTTTTAATCCTCAATGGGCATGGGTCACTTGTCACTATACATGCACTTGAATAAGCAGCAAAATTGGATTGGACATGGTGACCTTACCTTCACATATGTCACATGTATTGTAGCCATTGGACATCACTTATTTCAAGCCCTTCAAAAATGTTTTCAAAAAACAAAAAACTCAACAATGTTAAGAAACAACTATCTTGAACTTAACAAGGTCACACTAGTTGAATGGGTGGACAAGGCCTTGTTGTAGTCATTGAAAAAAAAAACAATAAAATCAAGGTTCAAGGTTTACGAGATTTGGCTATTGAATCTTGCAATTATGGTTGGAAAGTTTAGTCCCAATAAGGTGTTCATTACAACAAAAGAGCAAGGATCAAAAAATGCATACCAATTAAATGCAACAAAGGAATCCAATAATAGTGGAGATGAGGTTGAAGCTACCATTGATTTGTTGAACATTGTAGGTATTTTTCAAGTAATTCTTGCACCTATTCGTACCACATCAACAAGCCCTTTTGAACCATTCACTCATTTTTATGTGGAAATGCCACACATTCTTGCCACCCCAACAAATAATTAACAAGATGAATTGGTGGTGAACTTGGAAGATTCTAACCCTGAATTAGATGTCTTAACTAATCCAAGTCAAACCCAAGGAGTCATAAAATTGGGTGACCTATTACCCTTGCTAAAGGCATGAAGATCCATGAAAACAAAAGCTAAAGGAAAGGTCTAAGTCTAACTTTTAAACAAGGAACAAAACAAGATTATGTGATTAAAAAATAAAAACACAAGAATTAAAAACAAAAACACGAGATGTGGAAGACAAATGTGAAAAACAAATATTTATTATGCTAACATATGCAAATTAGAACGATAAAAAAACATGACAAGCCTATAGTGCAAGATTGTGTTTAAAACTAATGTTGAATAACTAAAAGAAATGAGGGGTCCTACTTTTATTTATACCCTTTTGGGGACCTCATTCAAGGAAGTTTCCAAGGAAACTTCTATGTGTATATCGAATACAAAAGTTTTTTGAGAACCTTCCTAACTGAGAGTTAACTATGAGTTAACCAAAACTTAATTAAAAATTAATTGGGATTTAATTAAGAATCAATTAGGAGTTAACTAGACTTAATTAAGACTTAACTTGAAGTTGACTCAGACTAAATTGGGAGTAAATTGGGAGTTGATTAAAAGTTGACTTTGAATTAATTAGGAGTGAATTTTATTGGGAGTTAACTAAGAGTTAATTTGGACTTAACTATAGTTTAACTAAACTTAACTAAGACTTAATTAAAATGAACTAAAAATGAACTAAAAATGAACTATGAATTAAATGGAAATGAACTAAAATTTAATTAAAAGTTAACTAAGAATGAACTAAAATTAAACTAAAAATTAGGTACATGAATGACACATTCAAATGAATGAACTCCATGACATTGGCATCCGTGATAATCTCTAACATGATTACCAACAAGGAGAAGACATGGCAAATAACCATTAATGGACGATTCTAATTCACATGTGGTCACATTAGAGGCTATTAAAATTCATGGTTTATTGAACCATACAACTTGATTAAATGATCATTTTTGACCCCTAAACATATCCATTTTGACTGTTCAAATGTTAAAAGACATGTGTAATTTTTGATTAAGCAATTTGACCAAGATGACCTATTCAACTAGGTGTCAAATTGAACATTTAGTCAAAATGTATTTTTAAATGAATATCCTAATCAAAATGACATTTGATTTAGTCAAAAATGACAAGGGATATGTATATTATGTAAGTACCCTAAGGGTCTCGTTGTTCAAAATGGCACTTGGTCTAGTTTTAATATATATATATATAATGCCCTAAGTCTTCTATTGGGTAAATTAAATGTATACAATGTTAATAATGTATGTTTCATAATTTTGGTTGAATACCAAATATCGTTTGAACAAACATTTTTAATGTTTATTTTGGTTTATATTAAAATATATTATCTTTAATATATTTTTTGATATTATTAAAATTAAAATTTCAATCTTGAGCTTTTTTTAATTAATCATTAGTTAATATTTTAAATATTTCATCTCTAAAGTTATTTATTATAACATTTAGTATGTCAATTAATAACAATATGGCATATTACATTAATATGTAAACCAAATTTTTATTTAATCAATTTGTTGTTTAAATTTTTTATTTGGAAAAATGTTATAAATATCATTTTTCAAAATCTTCAATTGATGTGGTGTTAAGGTTTTTAGAATTAGAATTGATAATGTGAATAAACTATAATTATCATGGTTATTTATTAATGGATACTTTTTGAAATTATTAGTTACAATAGTTTTTTTATGTACTTAATTACATAAGTTTACAAAGTTTATTTCATTATAGTAAATTTTTGAACTTATTTCATAATAATTTATAATAATGTTTTGTAGTTATTAAATCACAAATTTTAAAATAATTTATTTTTTATTTGATAATTATTTTTGATTTTCAAAAATTATTTAATCACAAAAAATTATTGTACTTATTCGATTATTTTTTGAAATAAGCAAATCACCACAATATTTTGTAATTCAATTATAATAAAATTTACGTAATTACTTAGTTATATTAGTATTTTGAAATTATGTACTTATAATTATTTTTATAATTATTTAATAAAAATATTTTTAAAAATTAGTTAACTACACCAATTTAAAAAATCTAATTACATTAATTTTAAAGAATTATTTAGCTACTTAAGTGAGGTAAAATTATGAAATTACTTAATTACAATATTTTCTTGAGATTAATTAAATAAAGAGTTTTATGAATTTTTTAATTACAATTTTGTACATGCAAAAGTCCAATAGTTTTTTAAAAAATTTCGTCAAATTTACTTGCAATAATTTTGTTCAATTTTTGCCTTTTGCATCAAAATTACTTGCAAACGTCTAGAGTTTAGTTTTTTTTTCCCATTGAGTTTGCTTGCAAAACTCAAGAAGTTCAATTTTTGCTTATTGCATTTATGTTTTTTTTTGTTTTTGCCTTGGTGTCGAAATTACCTACAAAGTTCTAGAGGCTCCAGTCAACCCTCATTCATCAAGTTTTCAATTATGGCACCCCTAAAGCCATCGGTTAACTTCAAGTTTCATTTTTTTTTTTCATTTACACCAAGTGATCCAAATGATTTTAGTTTTAGTACTACTAATCATGTTTTTATAGAACTTTTGGAACCTACCTCGTTTCCTAGTCTATCACCCATGGTTGATGGGTCTTCTATACTTGTATATTTTGTTGCTAGATCTTAAAAGGGGAAGGAAAAAATTAGTGAGGAAATTATTGCGCTCCTTTCTACAGATGATACAAAAACCACAATGAGTGATCCGGAAAAAAAAAGTGAAAGAAGTCAGAATGGGAGGTAAACAAAATGTACCAAGATCGTTGGGTTATAAGGTTTTTTTGGTTTGAACCAATTTGTGGAAGGGATGGTAGGATAAGGATTTAGGGTTTGCTCCAAAATCGAAGGTAGAGAAAAACTATTGGTGCTTAAGTTAGACTAATGCATGCCCAAATTCCTTGATTGACTCAAATGCGAATCCCAAAATGAAAACAATGGAAGAAAAAAGAGTTGGGGTATGCTCTCTTACTTGTAGCACTTCGAAGGTAGAAGGGTGTGCTGGAGCTTCAAGATGGGGACTAATACGAGTGACAAGTGGGTCAATTATTCATATCAATTTGCACAAGCCAAATAACAAGTTTGTTAGTGCATAATTGGAGCACTTTAAGTGCATGGATGAACCACAGACATACATGGACTCACAAGATTCAACATGACCTGCACTTGGGGGGAAGCCACCACCTTCCCCCTTATAATATTCTTTGTGATTCACCATGGGGACTAGACCTAAATTGTGTTTTTCCCGGGATTCCCAAATCGGGAGTCCCAAAATTTTTGAAATTGAAATTCCCACCACTTTGGACCCATACTTTCTTGTGGAAACCTTCGATTGAAATGTAATTTAAAGTGAAGTTGTAGCCCTTGTTGAAAGCTTTCCAATGATATGTGGCACGCCCCTTGCACGCACGTAAATCAAAGCGATTCCTGACTTTTAGTGGTTAGGAGTCAAATTGACACTTTGACTCTCGACCTTTCTTTCGGCCATAACTTGTGTTTTTAATACTCAAATAAATAATGTGACCCCATTTTAAACATTTATGTTTTAAGAAATTTCTAATGGTATAAGGAAGTCTTCAATCTAACAAGTTTTGACCTTTCAAATCACTTTCTAAAAATTCAAAAGTCCACTTGAAAGTGTGTGAGCTCATTCTTTCACACTCTCCCACACTCTCCCACACTCCTAGGTTGCATTGTCAATTCACACCTTTCCATGCCCATGTTTTGTTCACGAGCCCAAGGCTAAGGTCATGACATATACTTTCTAATTAAACATTTAGGTTTGAGGAAATGCATTATTACTAGAGTTGGAGTTGTTGTGGGTGCATATTATGTGAACCCTAATAATGCTCATGTGAAGAATGAGAAGTTGTATGCATCCACATGGTGGGACACAATTGCTGACTTAGTTGAAAAGGCAGGGAAGGCCGAAAAGAAGTGTAATTCATTGTAATTTGGCATTTGCTCAAGTGAGGTTGTCCAATGATGGATTTTGAAGACTTCAATGTACTTTTTTCAGTTTCTGAAAGTTGAAAACTGTCTACAGAAGCATTGGTATGACTCTACATGTTGGACAATGGTTGAAGCAATGCACAACATTGTACTTTGAGCCATCAAAGTTGTAATTCAAAAAACTACATACATTCGATGAGTTGTGACAAAGTTACCACCATCAATAATTAAAGTTGGTTGAATGTGCATGTGCATGTGATGGAAAATTGGAAAAGGATCCCAATTTTGCTAAACTTGCAAACTCTAAAAGATGCTACCACTTTAGACAATCTAACCTCCTTGATTGTGAAAAATCTTGTTGAGTATGTGCATTTGACTAAGATGGAGATTGAAAACAAATTGGCTTGTTTCATAATAGATGGGGTTAATGGTTTTCAAGGTGTCAAATATGATGTCACCACTTAGTTGATGACAAAACATGCTCCATATGTCAATGGTGTGCATTGTATGGCACATCACACAAACTTGGTTGTTTAGACCTTGGGTGGTTTGAGCTTGATAACCAAGATTGAGTCCCTGTTCTCTTCTTCATATAATTATTTTGCACATTTTCTTAAGCAACATGTTGAATTGACTAAGCTTGTTGAATTGTTGGAGTGTTTGAGGGCAACAAGATCCTTTAAGATAAAAAAACACAATGGATTTCAATGTTGTCACCATCCAAGAGAATCTTGGTTGAATATTGTTCTTTGGTTGTAATGATGGCTCATGACAATGTGGTTATTTAGACAATTAAGTTACATATGAACTTTTATGTGATGCAAAAACCTTTGTAGGTCTTGTGTGTATCATGCCCTTGTTGGAAATAATGCAAGGATGATCAAAGTTTGTGCAAAGGTGGCAAACTTTGATCTACGACTTTTTTTCTATTATGAAGCTGGTTGAAGTAGATGTTTTGAGCATGTATTGTGGTGTTGGGACCAAGTTCCTCCCTCCATGCCACTTATTTTTCCTTAAGTTGGTTGATCACTATAATGATGTTCTGTTCTTGGTGTGGTGGACAAAACTTGTTTTTAAGGTTCAATATGTTGCGTTCAAGTTTGGTCCACAAATGTATATGTTCCATTGGATAGATCCAATCATTGGTGTTATAGGCATGGTGACCAAAGAGGTTTGGGCAAAGGTTGTAGAATTTTTCAAAACATAATGTGCTTCAACTGTTACAGGTTTGATAACAAAATTAGAGAAACGGTCTCCCACACAAGAATTATTGAATGCTATTAGTGTGATTTTTCCTTAGTGTTGGTTGGCTCCATAAGTAGAGGTTACATTTTCAAGGCACATGGCAATTTTGTAAGCATACCAAACCATTGGGGAACCCTAACACCATGACTGGGCCATTGATAGACCTTATTCTACTTGACTAACAATTTTACTTTTTCAAATTGAGAATGTGAAACCATTGCAATAATGCAATGGCACCTCCCCATGATTGCAACCCAAATCTGCGCTTGTGGGAGATGTTTGGATCTAGCAGAATTTTAAATGATTGCCTCTTAGAATGGTTTTAGTGGTCAAGTTTTGCATGGTCATGGTACTGGGTTTGTGGCGGATGAATACACATTCTCCAATCTTGTTTTCATGAAAACCAAGTTACATAATCACTTGATGATTCACCTCAACTTAGTTGTTTGGATGTATGCCCAAGATTTTTATGATTATGGTACCTTTCTTTTTTATGCAACAATGAAAGATTGGTAGGACAACCAAATGCCTTATGGGGTGCATGATTAAATTTGGAATGGATATGTGCTACTAGTTAAAGGTATGGTAGTTCAGATTTGGGCTACTACTAGTTCTTCATGCTGTTGGTTTCATGCCAACATTGTACCAAACAACAATGAAGATATTTGGTTTCCACATGGCAACATTTTAGTACTTGATTCTACCTTTTACCTCTATTGTGGGTTTGTTGGAATTCTAGCATCTATTGATTATTGATGGTGGTAACATTGTTGTTACTCATCAAATGCACTTGCAAGTTTCTATTTGTTTATGAATTGTTTGATTTACTAATGTGGTTGGGTGCAAGTAATGCTTGAGCTGAAGTGGGCAAATCCATGTAGGGATTGGGGTTCGATTCCCCTTTAAGTACTTATTTGTTACAGGCATGTATGTAGACAATAAAAACATTTTTTTAAAATGCAAGATTTGCCACATCTACAACATCCATTGTTTTTCTACAAGGTGATTTTTTTGGGAACAATTGGTGTAATTTGTCACCTCAAAGACAACATTTGTCACCTCCAAGACAACATTTGTCACTCATCAATTTGTAAATTGATTGGTTCTGTGTTTGAGCAAGTCTTTGAATATTTCTTTTAATATTAGTTTTGATTGAATGATCTAATGAACAGGTCTTTGCAAAAGTAACCGAAAAGTTGACCATTCAAAAAAGACTTTGTTGCTGGCTATTCAAAATAGTCTTTGCAGTTGGTTTCCTTGCACATGATGTTTTAAACTTAAGTTTAATGGCAAGGCCATGTCAAACGTAAGGTAAGTGCATTCTACAAGTTAGAGTTCCCTCTTCTAAATTGCAAAATATTTCATGGGTTTTTTTCCTTTAAATACTTGGCATGTGCATGGAGTAATTAATGTTTAATGTGGGGGTTTATGGCTTGCCTCCCTTCAAGTAGTAATAGCTATGGTAGACCATGCTACAACAATTTATTTTCACACTAGTGATTTTTTGCTTAAAACCTTGAGGACTGATTACACTAGTTTCTATTTTTCCAATGTGGCTATCTATGTATTATAGAAAAAAACTAGAAAAATGTGGCCAATAGGTGAAGCCATGGCCAACACTCTTCAAAACACCTAGTATTCAATTGATGAAAATGTAGAACAAAACTTTATCTAGCACTTTTGAGGGACTATTGTTACAAATTTAGGAACATAAGATCATGAAGAGAGTGAAGTGATGATAAAAAGAAGCGGAGGATAGTGACGAGGACGAAGATCAAGCCAATGATGAAGAACATCTAGCAAACACTCAGGAAAATAGGCCTCAAGGTATCATTGGTTATATTAACAATTTTGATTCTGTTGAAGAGGTAAGGAAATTGGTCAAAGTTAGAGCTTCCACTCCTAAAAATAAGAAGTTATCGTTGAAAAAAATGAGTTCAAATAATCCAAATTTACCAAAGAGTGGGCCCTATGAGGTAAGGGGATTTGAAGGTGGGAAATTGAGGAAAAGAACTATTTTTGAGGATGAGGGAAACATATTAGTTACAATTGATAACACAAAAGATGTAAAGTTTATAGAGTCTAGTGATGCATCTAAAGATAAGGACACCCTGATATCTAATCTAGTATGACAATTTCTTGTTCCTTAAAGCTAAGTATGCAATTGGATTTGGGGCATGAAGAGATCAAGCCTCTAGCATTTTTTATCTCATAGATTGAAATTTGTACCTAGTATAGAGGAATGTGTTTTGGATTGAAAAACTATTTCTTTGGACATCTATTTTTTTGTGAAATTTGTAATTGCCTTTTGATGAATAATGGTTTTTCTCTTGTTTGTTTGCCAAATCTACATTGCGTCAATTAAAATCTTGTGTCATAAACTATGAAATTTGTAGTCCTATGCAATTGTCAAATGTCAAGGTTTGCTTTAGTTAGGTGCAAGCTTGGCTATGAACATTTGAAGTGCCTTTGGTTTTTTCTCATGAATTTATTTCTCAATGTGGCTATTGACCTTGAAGAAAGTTTTCATGTGTGTAAATGGAACTTCAAACAAATGCAAGGTCATTTTACATCATTGTTAGTCATTTGGTGGTATGTTTTCTATTTTATTGATTGTCTAATTGAAATTTTGTTATAGCTCAAAACATAATGTTAAACTTCAAGATTAAGAATTTGGGTATTAACAATGAGTAGATTGGAATTCCAGAAATTGCATACTAGGCTATTGTACACATGCCCTTTCAAGAGTTTGCTTGCATATGCAAGCTCAATTGCATAGGTATTAGAAATGCCTTCAAATAGGAAATAGAAACTGAGGATGTAAATTTTGTATCCTAGTTCAATGAGTGTCTTTTGTTGTGCATGGTGAAATAGTTGTGAATATGAGATAGAGCGTAGATCAATGATGTTTCACATTCAATAGCCACAAAACTTCCCTAGTTGAAATAGTTGTCACCACCATGCTGCATTGTTCAAAATCCAATAGCTAGTTAAATTGAAAGCTTGAAGAAATATATAGCCACTTGAATAGACAACACTTCTCAATTTGTTGCTAACAAGTTATGAGCATACACAAATTATGATAGCCAAATTTAGAAAAAAACATTATCTGTGTAGCCAATTGAATGCACCTGCACCAAAACAAAATGCTTCTTTACTATATGGCATTCACAATTTGTAGCCAACCAACCTACCTCACAAAAAACACTAGGTATGAGTGAGGATTTTGGTCCCTATTCTCTTTTGGAGCATATTTTAAGGTCAAGTAAGACACAAGAAAATGGAACCTTAACCCCTTAGGGTAATATGGATCATCTCATTATGACAAAATTCGATAACCATCCATCTATTTCTTGTTTACTATTTTCATTAATATGTGTGAAAATCATTGCATTCATTAATCTTGAATAACAAATTTTTAAAAAGCTAGTTTATGTTGGTAAATGCATTTTCAATCATGTTCACCATGAAAGAAAAGAACTATTTCATAAATATAAGACATTTTGTGGGAAATGTTTTTTCTACTTAAAGTCTGTCTATTAAGGAAAAAAGTTTGTTTGTATTGTTTGTTTGTCACATTGGGATCTCCCCGATCAAGGGCCCCCCCCTTCATGCACTTTGTTGTGTTGGAAAGCCCTCAATGAATATAAGTGCACCAAGGTGGTTTGTTTAGACCTTTGATGTAGGGGTTCTTGAATATTGAGTATTTTTGTCATTGCAAATTCAATAAAATTTTAAACTTCAAATTCAATTAGTTGGGTAATGAGTTAGGAGTGAAGGAGGGACCTTCCCAACTTTTCATACCTCAAGCTTTGTTGGCACAAACATGCAAAAATCATTGACTTGTTTGTGTAAATGGTTGAAAATTTCTATTCATTTGAGAGAGGAAATGATCTCTTGGGTGCCAATCCCAATAGCTCATGTCCATCTGCACCGCCTCAAAGATGTGAAACATCTTATAGAAATTGATTGGGGTACAAGATTCACTTGTGCTTGATCAATAATGATGTCATCCACTAAATTGTGAACCTAGCCTTTAAAACAGGCAACCCCTATATATGGAGGAAAGGACTAAAAGTGTGGACCGAAGGAAGAATGAAGTTTATATAGCACATGAATGTCAACTTATGAGCCCTTGGTGAAAAACATTATGCACTACATCATGTGTCTTGTTGCAATTGATACCATGGGTGCACATATAGACATGGATAACACCTAGAGGATTGATGGGTTGAATGCACGCACATTATAAAAAACGTATGTTGGGCCTCATCTTACATGTTTTGATTAGCAGTTGATTACCTTTGCTTTGAATAATTGCAAAGGTTTTTTTTTTTTTGGGTATAAAACAAGTCTTTGTTTCACAAACCAAATGCCCAGGATTTCATTTGCCTGCATGTTGGTCCAAATGGGTATGATGAATCACCTAATAAGTTTCAATTTTTTGTTGGATTTGCCATGCTGTCTGCAAAACCCAAGTTTCTCTCCTCTTCTCTGCTGCATTTCTGAGCTCTTGAGCCTAACAAAAATTCCTAAGCTTCCTCTTTTCCACCATCTATCAATGAACATTCACACAACTATCCCACTCACCAGCAGCAGCATCTATGTTTGATGGCAGCACATAGCCTGCAGCATTTCCAGGGTCTACTTTGAGAGCTTGTTTAGCAATATGCTCTCCCATCTCCACATTACCATGAATTCTGCAAGCACCAAGCAATGCCTTCCACACAATAGAGTTGGGTTCACAAGGCATGTCCTTGACCAGATCTTGTGCCATATCCAGACAACCAGCACGGCCGAGAAGATCAACCATGGAGGCATAATGCTCCACTGTTGCACAAACACCGCAAACCAAACTTAGAGATTCAAAATAGTGGAGGCCTTCATTCACAAGGCCAGCATGGTTACATGCTGATAGAAGAGAAAGGAAAGTGACATTGTCAATGTGCACACCTTCTTTACACATCTCTTCAAAATGTTCAAGGGCTTTGTTAGCATCCCCATGTATGGCATAGCCTTGAAGCATGGCATTCCAAGAGACAACGTCACAAGTAGGCATCTTGTTGAACACTCGGCATGCATCTTCTATGCTTCCGCATTTGGCATACATGTCAATGAGGCTACTACCCACAAAGTCATCAGAGTCACAACCACATTGAATGATCTGTTGTTCAACATGCCTGCCTTCTTCAAGTGCCGCTACACTTGCACACGCATTCACAACCCCCATGAAAGTGACTTTGTCTGGCTCCACACATTCCTGTTGCATTTGTTGAAACAGTTCCAATGCCTTGTGCCCTTGTCCACATTTCACATGTCCCAAAATCAAGGCATTCCAAGCAACCACATTATGCATTGGCATCCTGTTGAACACTCTCCAGGCATCCTCTATACTCCCACATTTGGCATACATGTCAATGAGGCTACTGCCCACAAAATCCTCATACTCAAAACCAAGTTGCATGATCTGTTCCTCAATCTGCCTTCCTTCGTCAAGTGCCCCTACACTGGCACATGCATTTAGAACCCCCACAAAAGTGACAGCGTCTGGCTCCACCCCTTCAAGTTGCATTTGTTGGAACACTTCTAATGCCTTCTGCCCTAGCCCACATTTCACATGTCCCGAAATCATGGCATTCCATACAACTGCACTGTGTGTGGTGGTGGCCATCTTGTTGAGCACTTTCCAGGCATTCTCTAAGTTCCCACATTTAGCATACATGTCCACAAGGCTACTAACCACAAACTCATTAGAGTCAAAGCCACCTTGAATAATTTCTTGATGAACATGGCTGCCCTCTTCAAGTGCCATTAAGCTCGCACATGCATTCAAAACACCAACAAAAGTGACTGCATCTGGCTCCACTTGTTCCTGTTTCATTCGGTGAGACAATGCTAACGCCTTCTGCCCTTGCCCACATTTCACATGTCCCAAAATCATAGCATTCCAAGCAAACACATCACGTATAGGCATCCTGTCAAACACTTTCTGAGCATCCTGAATGCTCTTGCATTTGGCATACATGTCAACGAGGCCATTGGCCACATAGACATCCAACTCACAGCCACTTTGTATGATCTGTGTATGGATGCGCCTGCCTTCTTCAAGTGCTTGCAAAGAGGCACATGCATTGAGAACTTGAACAAAAGTGAATCTGTCAGGCATCATGCCTTCATATTGCATTTGCTGAAAGAGTTCCAACGCCTTGTGTCCTTGACCACATCTCAAATGTCCTGAAATCATGGCATTCCAAGCAACAACATTGTGTGTGGGCATCTTGTTGAACACTCTCCTAGCATCCTCTATGCTGCCACATTTGGCATACATGCACGTTAGGGTAGAACCCACGAACACATTCAACTCAAAACCGCATCGAACAATCTGTTCATGAACATGCTTGCCCTCTTCGAGTGCTCCCAACATGGCACATGCATTCAGAACCCCAACAAAAGTGATAGGATTCGGCTCCACTCCTTCCTGTTGCATTTGTTGAAACAGATCCAATCCCTTCTGTGGTTGCCCACATTTGACAAGCCCGAAAATCATGCTACCCCAAGAAACCACGTTGCGTGTGGCCATCCTATCAAACACCATCTGAGCTTCCTTGATGCTCCCACATTTGCAATACATGTCAACAAGGCAATTACTCACATACACATCCGACTCACAGCCACCATGTATGATCTGTTGATGGATCTGTCTGCCATGTTCGAGTCTCTGTAACGCAGTGCATGCAAGGAGCACTTGAACAAATGTGAACCTGTCAGGAAGCATGTCTTGTGATTGAAGTTCTCGAAAACCCTCCATCACCTTCTCGTATTCACCAGCCTTCACATGTCTTCCAAGTCTTCTATTCCATGAAAAAAGGTTTGGTTGCATAGTTCCAGGCAGCATGGCAGCAAGCTCTGCTTCCACCCATGGGGGCTTTGAATGGCCATCCAACCACAGCACCTCCCCTCTCGTCTTATGTGTGAAATCAGGGTACCTTGCATTCTCCTAATAAGAAGATCATCATTAGAAGAAACCCCCAATAAATCCAGCTGATCAGAATAATTCCTGAGTGTGGGTTTGAAGAAGAATTTCCTGCTAGGCTTTAATGCAGACAAAAACAGAAAGCTTTACAGAAAAGAAACAGAACACATTTTACCTTCTCCAATCTGTTGTCCCACCACTGCGAAGGATCTGAGAAAAGCTCCCGCCATAGCTTCTCCACCACAATTCTCCGGCCTGCAGCTGCCACAACTCCACGAGCCTTCGGTGGTGGTGGTGAAAAGCGCACAGGAACCCGTCCCACCCGCCGCCATCTTCCCCATTTCGGGCAATTGTCGGGTAGGGATGGAGTCCTTCCGGTACTGAGCAGCACTGCCGCTTCCCCCGCGAACAAACCCATTTCTCCACTACCAGAACCAATCTTAGTAAGACACACAGAAGACACAGATCTCACGACAACGAGCACGAGAGAGAGAGTTAGGGTTTAGGGTTTAGAGAAGAAGCAAGCAAGCAAAGGCCGAGACGGCAAAACACGAAATGGCGGAGTTTGAGCTCGACACACATCCGGGCCGGAGGCTACATCTTCTGCTCTTCGTGGACGTGAAGAATAGCAGGTGTGTCAATGATTGCTGCGATCTTTACAGTTGAACAAGACATGAGCTTTTCTATTCTGTAGGTCTGTGCAAATGCTCCGACACGGGTCCTTTGGGTTTTTTCTTTTGTTCATGAGGTTGGTGGGATGACGGCAAGGGTTGCAGGGGATTGGTACAGGCCATGCAAGCAGGGACCTTGGTACCAGAGCTCGCATTTTTCAATGCATCTCTTGTGAGTAATGTAACTGTCCTTTATTGTTGTACTTCAAGTGCTACTATGCAAGTGCTTCTTTCTGGAACAGTTTTGATTTTCTTGTCCTCTGCTTGCATCCCATTTTTCTTTGCAATTTGCAGATCAGTTTGTTCCCAAGGTTTTTTTGTTTGTTGAGCTCATTTTGTCTTAGAGGGTAACTTTAGTTGCTATTTTTCTGCTGCTTCTGCTCTTCCTCCTCCTCTGATGGGGGCCAGGTTCCAGACACATTTCCAGTGCTGGCAGCAGCTCATAAGGCAGTCCTATCACAGACCCAGGGAAGCCTTGTAACACGAACATTGCATTCAGAGCTCATCTACAACTACTCTGGCTCCAAGCATGTATCCTTTTTTTTTACAATTCTCTCCTGGCTCCAACAAAACATGTATCCCCCTTTAGGTATCACACACAAAAAAGCTAAGCTTGCAGTAGAAAAGAAAGAAAGAAAGAAAGAAAGATGTGTGCATGTATGATGGATATCAGTTTGCATTGAAGGGTTTAGGGTTTTGTGATCTGCAAATTGTGGAAGATAAAAGAAGTATGTGGGGGGGCCTTGATCAGTCAGCAATTGCAGATCACTGAAGCTTTGCGACGATCTGGAATCAATGAGTCTAGTACATATGTATTAGTAGCGCATTTCGATGGCACACCTGATGAGGTAAATCCATCCCTGACAAGCAGCTGAATCCATGCTCTTTCTTCATCTTGCGTAGGCAGGTGGCAGTGAATTCCAGAACAAGCATCACAGATGTCATCACCTGTAGAAGCTGCTTATACACGGAAAATTCTGCACACAGATTTTGTGTAATATATAATGGTTTGCCCTGATTTGAAGCAGGTCATTGTATATTTTTCTACTCCCACTGTCTGTTGGGAGTTTATGATGTCAATGGGTAGTCATGGCATCTTGTCACTGCTATTTGTGTAAGGTGATGATGAATGATGGTCTGACACTTTGTGAGTCACTCTCTCATGAAGTTTTTGACTGTGCTCATTGTTGTGTTGTTACATTCAGATTGCTGTCATGGTAATTTTCTCTGCAATTCCATAAAATATGTCCTCACTTGTAGCTTGCTATGAAACATCATGATCAGAATGCTTTGCCATCCTACCATCCGGAAGACCTTAACGAGCTGAAATGAAATTGAATGGAGGGTTTAGGTTTAGGGTTGGGTTTCTTCATGATCTGGCAAGACTTGAATTGACACACATCAGGTGTGCTTATGCAGTTGAGAGTTTTGTAACAGTCACTGGAGATTGCTGTTGTAAAGCTCACTGGAATTATGTGATGTATACAACCAGCAAATGTGTCAGTAAATGATTGCAGCTGTGGAGTCTCTGAACATGTGAACCACTTGAGAGAAGTGAACTACTAGTGGGAACAAGTTGTGTGGATGGGGAGGACAAAGATTTTCTAGAGGGTGTAAAAACATGAAAACTTTCTCATTTTTATGTATGCTACTTGTGCAAGTCTCATAGCTGAGCAGGATAAAGCAATGCTGTTGATCATATAGGTCAAACCCATAAGTAGATTTCCAACCTCAGAAGTTTTCCAGACGAAGTCTGGACTGCCCAGAAAAAACTGGTCTTGATGTGTGGTGCTGTGCAGCTAGAGGCAACCAGAGCCCTTGTGCAAGGCAGTGAAATTAGCTTGCAGGAGCTGCTAGAACGAGCAGACCATCCTCTCATCCTAAAGGTATATGATTCTTTCAAAACTGTTATGATTTCTAATACCAGTTTCATTTAAAACAGTTGAAACCAAACAAGCAATTTACAATTTTGCAAATACTGTCATCAAATTGTGCTTGATGTTTTCTGTTCTATTTGTCTTCTTGTCATTGGTG